>Ga0310122_10001004_pt1 | contig 18040 bp, 17 predicted proteins | sample CB6_Bottom_1051__FD_203503 | JGI IMG/M metagenome (GOLD analysis project Ga0310122, IMG submission 203503) | Marine microbial communities from Western Arctic Ocean, Canada - CB6_Bottom_1051 | ecosystem: Environmental > Aquatic > Marine > Oceanic | place: Canada: Western Arctic Ocean | collected...
GGACGCTATTGTCCTCACCATGATTCATGACAGACGTCCCGTGGGTGTGCGCGTGCCGCCTGGACGAGGGTGACGGCCATGAACAAGAAGCACGTGGGCGCGTGGGCGCTCTTCGACTTCGCCAACTCCGTCTATCCAGCGGTGATGACGACCGCGGTCTTTCCCGTCTTCTTCATCACGTTCGTCGTTGGCGACGAGGGTGGCGTGGGGGAACTCTGGTGGGGACGAGCCGTGTCGCTCTCGGCGCTGATCGTGGCGGTGTCGTCGCCGTTGCTGGGCGCGGTCGCCGACCGCGGCGGCGCCCGGAAGAAGTTCATGCTCGCCTACACGTCGATCTGCCTCGTCGCAGTGGCGATGATGTCGACGCTGGACCAGGGGATGGTCTTGCAGGGCTTCTTGCTGTTTGTCGTCGCCAACGTGGGGTTCGAGAGCTCGCTGGTCTTTTACAACGCATATCTGCCCGACATCGCCCCACCCGAGCGTCAGGGATGGGTCTCTGGTCTCGGTTTCGGGGTCGGTTATCTTGGCTCGGCCCTGGGACTCGTGATGGTGATTCCGTTTGCGGGCGATCGCATCGAGCTGGTGTGGTTTCTGGTAGCCGGCTTCTTTCTGGTGTTCTCTCTGCCGGCGTTCCTCGTGCTGCCGAAAGATCAGCCGACCGACATGAGCATTGCGCAGGCGGCCAGGTGGGGTGTCACGAGCTTTCGGGCCATCGTCAAAGAAGTGTGGGATCTCAAGGAGTTGCGCAATTTTCTCTTCGCATTCTTCTTCTATATCGACGGTGTGCTGACGATCATCGTGATGGCTGGGGTGGTGGCGACCGAGACCTTTGGCTTCGACCAGCAAGGAACGATCGTGCTCTTTCTCATCGTCCAAATGTCGGCGCTGGTCGGCGCGTTCGCCTTGGCGACGCCCACCGACCGGTATGGCCCCAAGCGGGTGCTGAACGGCGTACTCGGTCTCTGGATTTTCGTGGGGGTCGCCGCCTACGTCATCGAGAGCCCGACGCTGTTCTATGGAATGGCCGTACTGGCCGGTCTGGGGTTGGGCTCGACCCAGGCGGCGAGCCGGGCGTTCCTGTCATCGCTGGTTCCCGCGGGGAAGGAGGCCGGGATGTTCGGTTTCTACGCGCTGTGCGGCAAATCGTCGTCGGTCATCGGCCCCCTGATGTTCGGCTATGTGACCGTCTGGGCCGACGGCAACCAACGACCCGCGTTTCTGGCCCTTACGGGGTTGTTCATACTGGGTCTGGTTCTGTTGCAGCGCGTGCGGGATCCTCGAGCTGCCGCCTGATCGCTCCTCAGACGTCTTCGGCCTCGACACCTATCGAGTCAGGCGTCACGCCCTCTGCGTCAAGTACTTCCCTGGCCAGACGAAATGCTTCGACCCCGGCTGGGATGCCGCAGTAAATGGCGACCTGCATCAGGGTGTCCCGAATCTCCTCGACGGTGCAGCCGTTCCGTATGGCGCCGCGCACATGGATCTTGAACTCGTGGCTCCGATTCAGGGCGGAGATCATCGCGAGGTTGATCAGGCTGCGTTGCCGGTCGCTGAGCGTTGGTCGGGTCCAGACCTGACCCCAGCAGTACTCGGTCACCAGTTGCTGAAACTCGGCGTTGAAGCTGTCCAGCCCGGTCAGCGCCCGGTCGACATACTCGTCGCCCAGGACCCGTCGTCGCGCCTGTAAGCCTTCATCGTATTTCACGTTCGGCATCGTGTTCTCCTGGAGCAACTCGCGCGGGAATGCCCGCGTCCGCTCCGATCCGCGTGGTCGAGCGGTCCGCGAGTGTACCATTCACCGCGTCGGCGGCTGGCGGAGGGCTGTCAGCGGGAGCCGGCCCAGGAGAACGTTATGGATTTCCGGCTCACGGAAGAGCAGCAGGCGCTGCAGGCGGCGGCGCGCGACTTCGCGCGGGGCGAAATGACCGCCGTGGCGGAACAGATCGAGACTGATGCGACGCCGCTCTCGCGAGCGTGGCTGCGACGGTACGCCGAGATGGGGTTCCTCGGGGTGAATGTGCCGGCGGCCCTTGGTGGCCTTGGGTTGGGCAACGTCGACGCGTTTCTGGTGCTCGAGGAATTTGCCAAGGTATCGTCCGCCGTGGCGTTTCCGATCTTCGAGTCGGTGGCGGGACCGGTGCACGCACTAGCGCACTTCGCCGGTGAGGGTTTGAAGCAACGGGTGATTCCGGCCGTGTGCCGCGGAGAGATGATCGTGGCGGTGGCGATGTCGGAGCCGGATGCCGGGACCGCGCTGACCGATCTGCGGACACGCGCGGAGGTGCGCGGCGACCGGGTCGTCATCAACGGGGCCAAGCGCTGGTGCTCCGGAGGCGGGCACTCGGACGCCTACCTCGTGTACTGCCGGTTGTCCGATGCGCCAGGCGCCAAGGGGATTGGCGCCGTGTTCGTCGACAAAGGGACGCCGGGACTCACGTTCGGGGAGCAGGAACAGTTGATGGGGTTCCGGGGCATTCCTGACTCAGATCTGTACTTCGACGAGGTGTGGGTGCCGGCTGACCAGGTCGTGGTGCCGGCCGGGGGCTTCCCGAAGCTGATGCAGGCGTTCGACCTGGAACGGTGTGGCAACGCCACCATGGCGTTGGGTCAGGCCTCTGGTGCGCTCGACGAGGCGCTGGTCTGGGTGCAGGACCGCCGGCAGTTCGGGAAGCCAATCATCGAATTTCAGGCGGTGCAGCTGAAACTGGCCGAGATGGCGATGCGGGTCGAGGCGTCGAGATTGCTCATCTACCGTGCCGCCCAGGGGGCGGAAGGTGGGTTGCCGTCGATTCTCGATTCGAGCATCGCCAAGTGCGTGGCGAACGAGGCGGCGCGGGAGGTGACGAGTGCCGGCGTCCAGCTGATGGGGGGCTACGGTTATTCGCGTGATTATCCGATGGAGCGGCGGATGCGGGATGCCTGGGGATGGGGTATTGCCGGCGGCACCATCGACATCCAAAAGGTGAATATCGCGTCGGCCCTCGCAGGCCGGCGTTTCGACCAGCGCAAATAGGTTTCCTGGCAAGGCAGGGAAGCGTCCGCCTTCGGCGTTGCTTCTCGGTGGTTGCTCAGACCGGGAAGCGTTCGAGGGTGGGAGTCATATCGTCACGGATGGGGGTCCGGGCCGTGTTCATGACCATCGCGAGCAGCGAGTAGTACCCCAAGAGACCGACCAGGTCAATGACGCCCTGGTCGCCAGAGATCGCCACGGCGCGGCCGTAGGTCGCGTCGCTCACACTCTTGTTGAGCAGGAGTTCCAGGCAGAAGTCGTACACCGCCGCCTCGTCTTCGTCCATGGGCGAGGGCCGGCGCCCTTCGGCGATTGCGGTGATGACAGCGTCGGCGAGACCGGCCATAGTCGCGTCGGCGGTGTGGATGTTCCACTCGAACTGTTGCGACCAGTGCCGCGCGGCGATCAAGATCGCCATCTCGCTGAGCCGGCGCGGTAGCGCATTGCGGTATCGCAGATACTCGCCCACGCGCTGCACCCGGTCGAGCAGTTCAGGGCTGCGGAGCAACGGCACGAAGGGACCCTCGAAGATCGACGTGTTGCGGGTGGCCGCGTAATCAGCGACCGCCTGTCGCTGCTCGGTGGTCATGTCCGCGTCAGATATCGGTGGCATACGATCGGTCGGATTCACGCCGGGGTCCTCCTGATTCCCCACGGACATCCGAGGGGCGCTTCAATCGTATAATGGCCGTCTCAAACGGCCGGCGGTCGCCCGCGTTTGGCGTCGGACCGTCTCGCGTTCCAACCAATATCCGCGCTGAGCTATATATGGCACATCTGGATCTGCTCAACCTACATGGGAAGGTGGCCGTGGTCACCGGGTCGTCCAAGGGGATCGGCCGGGTCATCGCCGAGACATTGGCGGAGGCCGGCGCTCGCGTCGTGGTCTCCAGCCGTCGCATCGACAGTTGTCAGCCCGTGGCCGACGCGATCAACGCGTCTGGCGGCGAGGCGGTGGCCATTCCGTGTCACATGTCTCATCTCGACCAGGGCCGGGCCCTCGTCGACGGCACCCTCGAGCGCTGGGGCCGAGTCGACGTCCTGGTGTGCAACGCCGCGGTCAATCCGGCCTACGGCCCGATGGCCGACGTCACCGAGGCAGCCTACGACAAGGTCATGGCCACGAACGTGAAACACAACTTGTGGCTGTGCAACCACGTGCTGCCGCAGATGGCGGAGCGCAAGGACGGGGCGATCATCATCGTCGCGAGCATCGCGGGCTTGAAGGGGAATGACGCACTTGGGATCTACGGCATCTCGAAGGCGGCCAATTTTCAGCTGGCGCGCAACCTGGCGGTGGAGTGGGGTCGCAGCAACATCCGTGTGAACTGTATTGCGCCGGGACTGGTGCGTACCGATTTCGCGCGGGCGTTGTGGGAGGATCCGGACCAGCTCAAAGAGGCGATTTCCACGTATCCGCTCGGTCGGATCGGAGAGCCGGACGATTTGGCGGGGGCGGCGTTGCTGCTCGCGTCACCGGCGGGACGGTTTATCACCGGTCAGATGCTCGTCGTCGATGGCGGGGCCACCATCGGGTCCGGTCGATACACCTAGGGTTTCCCGGCGAGGCGCCCGTCTGGCGGCGTTGCTTCGTCGGTCACATGCGGCCTGCGTGCTCCCTCCTTGCTCCTTGCCAGACGGACGCCTCGCCAGGAAACCGCAGGGGCGCAACACTGTGCCTGGCCGGTGTGGCTTCCTCGGTTACATGCCGCCTGCATCTACATCCAGCTACTGTTTTTTAGGACACTGCTAGACGAAAGAGCCCGAAGAGGTAGTAGCATCTGGTCACGGGATGCTCGGCCCGCTGTGGCGAGGCGGGCGAGGAGGAGACCATGCACCTGTCACGAGCGATGCGGTTGCTGTCGATTGTGCTCCTGGGCATCGGCGTGTCGGTCACTGAGACGCAAGCCCAAGACGGTGAAACCTGGTATCGCGTCCAGATCGTCCAGGTGACACCGGAGAAGCTCACGGATTTCCTGGAGCTGTATCGAGACGAGATCAACCCGGCGCTTCGCGCCGGAGGCATGCCGTGGCGGTCGGCATGGCGAGTTGGACAGTTTGGCGATACCTATGAACGCCAGTTCATCACCCCGATGCGCGGATTCCGCGAGTTCGACGGCGGTGCGCCGCTGCGCCGAGCGCTCGGGCCGCGGGATCACGAACGGGTGCTCGAGAAACTGCGCAAGACGACGGAAGGACGCCAGGCCTACGCCGTCCGCTATCGGCGGGACTTGAGCGTCGAAGCGGACGATGTCAGCGGGTTGTCGATCGCGCGGGTGACCAACCTCGAGGTGGCGCCGGGCCGAGGGGCGGAGTTCGAAGCGTGGCTTCGTGACAACCTGTCCACTTTCCGGGAGGCCGGCGTGGTGTTTGGCATCTACCAGCGCCAATTCGGCCCCGGCCCCGTTGTCTGGCAAATTGTCGAAAACCTGCGGAGCTACTCAGAGCTCGCGCGCGGTGGTATCCTCCGGGCGTTCGGCGACGAGTCAGGTCGCGCCCTCGAGCAACTGGCCGGGGTGCTGACCAGCGTGGAGCGGACCGTGCTGGAGTATGATCCAGACCTTAGCTTCACCGGCGTGACGGCTCCCACACAACCCTAGGCGCAGACTTCGTATGAATACCCAAATCTTCGTCCTGCTCCACCTGACCTCGGTGATCCTCCTGTCCGGGGTCACGTTCGCCGCGTTCGCCGACCCCCACCCCGACAAGCGTCGGAACTTTCTGATGTTGTCCGGGACCCTCAGTCTGCTGGCTGTCATGAGCGGGTTCGGCCTCGCCGGAATGATGCGGATCGGGTTTCCGGGGTGGGTAATGGTGAAGGTCGTCTGCTGGCTTGTCCTGTCTGGTCTGACCGGGATGGCGTTTCGCATGACCGGTCAGAGCCGTATGCTGGCGATGGTCGCGGTGGGGGTCATCCTGCTCGCGGTGATCATGGTCACCTACAAGCCTTTCTAGGGTTTCCTGGCGAGGCGGGCGCCTCGTCGGAAAACCTAGGTGGCCATCAGTTGGACGCCTTTGTGGGCGAGGTCGCGGACGCGCTCGTCGTAGCCGGCGAACCGCTCGTCTTGCGTCTGTCCGCGCACATAGCGGATATAGATCTGCTGGACGATTACCACGAGCTTGAACACGCCGAAGACGTGATACCAGGCGATGGCGTCCAGGTCTAACCCGGTCCGCCTGGCGTAGCGCTCGACCACTTCCTGTCGGGTCGGGAATCCCTCGTGATTGGTTGGCATCTTGGACACATGATGCCAGCGGGGATCATCGGTGGCCTCGTTCCAGAAATTGAGGAGGTAGCCGACGTCCATCAACGGATCGCCCCGCGTGGTCATGTCCCAATCGAGCACCGCCACCGGGGTCGCCGGGTCTGCGGTATCAACGATGAGATTGTCCAGCTTGTAGTCGTTGTGCAGGAGCGTCGTGATCTGGGGTGTCGGAATCGACGCGTCCAACCAACTCAGCATCGTGTCGACGTCGGCCACCGCCTCGTGTTTTGCCGCCAGCCAGCGACGACCCCACCCGTCGACCTGTCGCCGCGCGAAGCCGTCGGGTCGGCCCAGGTCGCCCAGACCGACACCAGCCGGGTCTACCCGATGCAGGTCGGCGAGCACGTCCACAAGCATCTCCCCGATACGCCGGTTGACCTCTGGCTTGCCAACGAGGTGCGGCGGAAGTTCGCTGCGGATCACGCTCCCGTGCCGTCGTTCCATCACGTGGAAGTCGACACCGAGCACGGCCGGGTCCGTGCAGAGCGCGTAGCTGGTCGGTGCGAGCGGAAACGCCTCGCCCAGGCGGCGCAGCACACGGTGTTCTCGCTGCATGTCGTGCGCGCTCGGGGCGATGGGACCCAGCGGCGGTCGCCGGAGCACGTATTCGTCGCTGCCGAAGTGCAGCAGGTAGGTCAGGTTGGCGTGTCCGCCACCGAACTGTTGCAGCGTGAATGGACCATCCGCGCGAGGCAGATGCGCCCGCAGCCACGGCTCGAGTCGGTCCGGCTCGAGCCGCTCGTCGGCCCGAACCGCGATGACCTCGGGATCGTCGGGCGAAGTCACGATATCGTCACGCAATTTCGAACAGGCCGGCCGCACCCATCCCGCCACCGATGCACATGGTGGTCACCACGTAACGGGCCCCGCGGCGTTTGCCCTCGATCAGGGCATGGCCGACCATACGAGCCCCGCTCATACCGTAGGGATGGCCGATTGAAATGGAACCACCGTCGACATTGAAACGTTCCATCGGGAGGCCGAGCCGGTTGCGGCAGTAGACGACCTGTACCGCGAACGCTTCGTTGAGCTCCCAGAGGTCGATGTCGTCGGTCGTGAGCCCGTTCCGCTCCAGGAGCTTGGGCACCGCGAACACCGGACCGATCCCCATCTCGTCCGGCTCGCACCCGGAGACGACCAGACCGCGGTAGACCGCGAGCGGAGCGACCCCCCGTTGGGCGGCAAGTGCCCCGTCCATGACGACGCAAGCCGACGCGCCGTCCGACAGCTGGCTGGCGTTTCCGGCGGTCACGCACTTACCTTCGCCCCGGACCGGAGCCAGCCCGGCCAGACCCTCGAGCGTCGTGCCTGGACGATTGCCTTCATCGTGCGTCAGGGTGACCTCTTCCTCAGATGTCTCGCCGGTCTGCTTGTTCGTCACCAGCTTGGTGGTGGTCAGTGGCACGATCTCTTCATCGAATCGCCCGGCCGCCTGCGCCGCCGCGGTGCGCTGCTGGCTCACCAGGGCGTACGCGTCCTGGTCGTCACGGCTGACCGCGTAGCGCTCAGCGACCACCTCAGCCGTGTCGATCATGCTCATCCAGAGTTCCGGCTTGTGCTGCATTAACCACGTTTCGGTGAAGTGTTTCTGATTCAAGTTGTTCTGCACCAGGCTGATCGACTCGACCCCGCCCGCCACCATGACCGGCACCCGGTCCGTGAGGACCCGCTGGGCGGCCACGCTGATGGCTTGGAGCCCCGAACTGCAGAATCGGTTGATCGTCGTGCCCGCAGTGGTCACCGGCAGCCCGGCCCTGATGGCGGCCAACCGGGCGACGTTGTGTCCCGTCGCTCCTTCTGGTAAGCCGCAACCGATGACGACGTCCTCGACCTCGGCCGGGTCAACCCCGGCCCGCTTGACGGCATGGGCAATGGCATGGCCAGCCAGGACCGCGCCGTGCGTCTGGTTGAAAGCGCCCCTGAACGCTTTCCCGATCGCCGTTCTGGCGGTGGATACGATGACGGCGTCTGACATGCGCGAAACTCCTCGAAGCGCCGCGGCAGCGCGGCTGGCGGCGCCTATACTAACAGGCTGTGGAACGGCGCGCGACCATGCGCGCCCGCTTCGGGTCCGGGGCGCCGCTCGGTCTGAAACCAGGGGGATTCATGCGCGTGATCAATGGCCTCGACGAGCTCGAAGCGCTCGCCGGCACCGAGTTGGGGGCCAGCGACTGGCTCACCGTCACTCAGGACATGATCGACCGATTTGCGGACGTCACGTTGGATCCACAGTGGATCCACGTGGATCGCGACCGTGCGGAGCGCGAGTCGCCCTACGGCACCACGATTGCGCATGGCTTTCTGACGCTGTCGCTGATTCCACATTTTCGCAGACAGATCGCGGAGGTCCGCGGTGTCGCGCGGGCCATCAACTATGGCGTGAACAAAGTACGGTTTCCGAATGCAGTCCCGCGCGACGCCCGGGTCCGTGGGGTACAGACCCTGCTGACGGCCACGCGAGTGGCGACGGGCTCGATCCGCTTCACCAGCAAGTTCGTGGTCGAGCTCGAGGGCGAGACGAAGCCGGCGTGTGTGGCCGAAACCGTAACAATGGTGTTTGGTTAGTCCTTAGACGGGGCTGCGCCCCGAACCCCACGCCGGCCCTCGCGGGGGCCCCTTCGCCCCGCTCCGGGCCGGCGGGACGCGCATTGTCGCGCGCCCGTGCCGCCAGCCCGTCACACCGGGGCGGGCGGTGGGATCGAGAGGCCCGCTCCCGCCGTCCGTACGGGCCGAGGCCTAGCTCGGAGCAGTCCCCTTCTTGAGTTCAATCCGGGCGACCGCGCGCCGGTGCACCTCGTCCGGCCCGTCGGCCAGCCGCAGATATCGCGCGTGCACCCAGGCCGCCGCGAGTCCGAAGTCCTCACAGACGCCGGCGCCTCCGTGCAGTTGAATCGCGCGATCGATCACGTTGAGCGCCATGTTGGGCGCGACAACTTTGATCATCGCGATTTCAGCTCGCGCGACCTTGTTGCCGACCGTATCCATCATGTGGGCCGCATTGAGCGTCAGCAGGCGCGCCTGGTCGATCTCGATCCGGGAGTTGGCGATGGCCTCCATCACCACACCCTGCTGAGCCAGCGGGCCACCAAACGCCACCCGCGACTTGGCCCGGGCGCACATGGCCTCGAGTGCTCGCTCGGCGAGCCCGATCAAACGCATACAGTGATGAATGCGGCCCGGTCCCAGGCGGCCCTGCGCGATTTCGAACCCGCGGTCTTCGCCCAGCAGCACGTCCGTCGCCGGGATCCGCACATTCTCGAACGTGACCTCGAAGTGTCCGTGGGGGGCATGATCGTACCCGAACACCGTCAGCGGGCGAACCAGCGTCACTCCCGGCGCGTCGGCCGGCACCACCACCATCGACTGTTGCTGGTGCTTGGCCGCGGTGGGGTCGGTCTTGCCCATCAGGATGAAGACTTTGCAGCGTGTGTCGCCGGCGCCTGACGCCCACCACTTGTGCGCATTGATCACATAGTGGTCTCCGTCGCGCTCTATGCGGGCCTCGATGTTCGTGGCGTCCGACGAGGCCACGGCCGGTTCGGTCATCGCGTAGGCGGACCGGATGCGGCCATCCAGCAGAGGAGTCAGCCACCGCTCCCGGTGTTCGTCCGTGCCGTACCGGACGAACACCTCCATGTTGCCGGTGTCGGGGGCGGCGCAGTTGCAGGCCTCCGGCGCAATGTCCGAGCGCCCGAGAATCTCGCACAGCGGCGCGTACTCGACGTTGCTCAGCCCCGCGCCCAACTCGCTGTCCGGTAAGAACAGGTTCCACAACCCGGCGGCACGAGCCTGCGATTTGAGCGTCTCCATGATCGGCGGCGACTTCCACCGGTTTGCGGCGGCGGCGACCTGCTTGGTGTAGACCGCTTCGTTCGGGTAGATCGCGTCGTCCATGAACGTGAGCAGACGCCGGCGCAGCTCATTGGTCCGAGGAGAGGTGGAGAAGTCCATGGCGTGTCTCGACTGTCAGTGCGTGGGACGGAAGTCCGCGCGGGCCGCGGCGGCGTCCAGAATGCTCAACTTATTCCCGAGCGGGTCCATAGTCAAATGCGCTGGACTTTCCGCTCTGATGAGCGATACTTCGAGTAGCGGAATCTGCACGGGCGCGAGCCAATCGCGGGGGGAGTGTGTAATGCGAGTATCGACGACATTGATGGGGGTGTGCGTGATGGCCCTCATGATGGGCAGCGCGGCCGGCGCGAGCGCCGCCGAGGCTGAAGGCACGCCGACGTTTGCCAAAGACGTCGCGCCGATCTTTTATGACAACTGTGTGACCTGCCACCGTCCGAACCATTTGGCCCCGATGTCGTTGATTTCCTACGAGGACGCACGTCCCTGGGCCCGTGCCGTGAAGAGCAAGGTGCTGGCAGGTGAGATGCCGCCCTTTTTCGCCGATACCAGTGTGCGAGCGTACAAGAACGACACCAGCCTGACGCAGCACGAGATCGACACGATTGCGGCCTGGGTCGACGGCGGGGCCCCGCGGGGGAACGATGCCGACTTGCCCGAGGTGCCGCAGTTCGCGGAGGGTTGGTCGATTGGCGAGCCCGACCTCATCTTCACCATGCTCGAGCCGTTTGAGGTGCCCGCGGACGGAACCGTGCCCTACTCGTATGTGACGGTTCCCACGAACCTGAAGCAGGACGTCTGGATTTCGGCCTACGAGTTTGTCCCGGGTGACCGGCGCGTCTTGCACCACGTGATTGCCCAGGTGATGGAAGACGACGGCAAGCCCGCCACCGGTGAGGTGCTTCTGACCCGAGACGGCGACCGGACACGGGCCGAAGGCGCCACCGTTGGCGGTTATGTGCCCAACCGGCTGGGAACCGTGTATCCGGCTGGGGTCGCGAGTCGACTGCCGGCGGGTGCGGACATCGAAGCCCAGATGCACTACACCACGATTGGCAAGCCGGTGACGGACCGGAGCAGTTGGGGCGTCGTGCTCGCGGCAGAGCCGGACAGTATGCGGCGGGCTGGCGGTGGGCAGGTCATCAATCCGATGTTCCGGATCGAGCCGGGCAACCCGAGCTTTGAGGTCACGGCCAGCCGAAAGATCAGCGAAGACACATATCTCTCGTCGATGATGCCGCACATGCATGTGCGCGGGAAGTCCGCCAAGTTCATCATCCAGTTCCCCGACGGCCGCGAAGAGGTCGCGCTGTCAGTGCCCAACTACGACTTCAACTGGCAGCTGAACTACCAGCTCGAAGAGCCGATCTTCATGCCGGCCGGGTCGGAGCTGCAGGCGGTGTTCACCTACGACAACTCCACCAACAACCGGCACAATCCGGATCCGACCGCCGAAGTGCGTTGGGGCGATCAGACCTGGGAAGAGATGATGCTGGGCTACTACCGCACGGTGGACGGGCTCGAGGCGAACGACAACTAGGCCTTCGACCCGTTTGGCGGATGATACGGCCGGGCGCGCTCGTTGCGCCCGGTCTTTTTTTGTCTCGTGGGCGTCCGCGGACCGGTGTCCCTATCTTCGCGGTGGCGTGCCCTCGTCCTCGATGGTGTCTATGTCAGGCTCAGCCGGTCGCCGGGCCTCAATCCGTGCGAGCAACGCGTCGGCGCGCTCCGCGAAGTCCGGGTGGGCGCTGGCCTGCTGAGCTTGCGCCTCCGCGTCATTGAGCGCGTCGGCGTTGGCGTAACCGAGCGCGGCGTTGAAGGCGGATGACGCCGCCTGGCGCTGCGCGGCCGCGACGCGGGTGGCGTACTGGGCGACCACGCGGCCCCGACGGTCCTCCGGGACGGCCGGGTCCTCGCGGATGCGTTCGAGCTCGCCCACCAGTTCCTCGGCGGCCGTGCGGTAGCACCGTGCCGCGCGCCCGAAGGTCACCGCCGTTTCCGGCCATCGGATCTCGGCCACATGCACGCGGCCCAGGTGGAACGCCGCGTCACAGGCGCGGTCTGTGGACCGGAGCGCTCTTTCGAGGTCCGTCCGCGCGTCACCCAGGCGGTCCTGCTCGATGGCGATCTGGCCCGCGAGGGTCAACACGTCCGCGTCGTTACGGTACTGCTTTGCGCGCTCGATATCCGCCCGCGCCGGCTCGACCGAGTCGAGGCTGAATCGGTTCCAGGCCCGCCAGTAGTAGATGTCGCCGAGATACCACTGGCCCAGCGCCGCCAGCCGGTCGAGCAGCGGCAGCGCCTCGTTCGGGCGGTCGAGGTAGCTCAGGGCCTTCGCCTTCCCGAGCAGCGCATCGCGCTGGTCAGGGACCAGAGCTAGCATCCGGTCGTACAAGCCAAGGGTGGGTTGATAGTCTTCGGCGGCCAGCGTCACGTCGGCCAACCCGAGCACGGGCCCCGGCCAGTCCGGCCACGCGGTCTGAGTCTCACCCAGTTGAAATTCCGCCAAGGCCATCGCCCCGGCGCGCAGCGCGGCCTGCGCCAGGAAGAACTTCATTTCGGTGAATCGTGGCTCCAGTGTCTCGATGAGCGACTGCTCGACAAGCCTGCCGGTGCACATGGCGCGTCGATACCGGACATACAGGGCGTCGTCGTGGACGGCCAGGTCGTCGGTCAGGGCCGCCGGTTGATCGGCGAGCCACCCGTCGGCGCAGTTCAGGCTGAGATACAGGTATCCGGCCAGCGGGCTGGTGCGGACGAGCGGCCGGAGCAGCCCGTTCCACGACTCGCGCTCCCGGTCGACGCGCCTGCGGTGCGCGGTGTTCTCATCGAGGAGCGCTTTGGGGACGCCGACGCGCTGCCACCGCGTCGTCTCCGCCATGGCGACGAACTGCGGCCATTCCGTCGGCGCATCGGTCGTGACCGCGAGGCGTGCGGCGTGCTCGAAAGTGCCCAGGCCCACCAGACCCAGCTCGCGCTCTCGCATGCCGATCAGCAATGACGTCTCGAAGAGTCCGGTCCTCACCGCTGTCGGGTCAGCCTCGGTGTCTGTCAGGTCTTCGTACGACACCCGAGCTTCGAGTAGACACCGGTAGCACCCTGCTCGCATCAACGTGTCCGCCTGCGCGAGCACGTCGGCGTAGGCGGGGGCCGGGGCCGGCAGCGTCGGCGACGGCGTGACGGCGCACGACGACGACAGGAGGGCGACGAGAGACCAAGCGGCTTGCCAGGGTCGTGTCATGGGGCAGGTTCCGGCACGTGGATCTATTAGACTCCATTGCGTCCCCGGTGGACCTGTCAACGTAGCGCGAACGCCGCCGGTCGGACGCCCAGTCCAGCCACAGTAGGTGGCTGCTGAAGAACGACGAAGAGCGGTTTCCTGTCGAGGTGTTCGGCTGGCAAGGCGCGACGAGGGAGCAGCCGGGTGGGCTGTGACCGAGGAAGCAACGCCGTCCAGACGGGCACCTCGTCAGGAAACCTAAGTTTGGCCACGACATCCAACTCGACACGAAACGCCGCAACCATGACACCTGGACCCGCCTGGGAGTCGCTGGCTGACCGGTTGTCTCGATCAGGTGCGATGTCGGTAGACGACGCGGTGGCGATCGGCGTGCGCGTGGCGGACGCTCTGGACGAGTTGCACCAGCGGAACCAGGTGCATGGAGGGGTGACCCCGGAACGAATCTGGCTGGAGGGTCCGCGCGTGAAGTTGGCTCCGGCCGTCTCGGTGGGGCCGGATGGAGGACCGACGCTCGCACCAAAAGTACTGGACGGCGGTGTGCCGGACGCGCGGTCCGATCACTTCGCGCTCGGGTGCGTGCTCTACGAGATGGTCGCCGGGCGGCCCCCGTTCGCCGGTGCCACCGCGGACGCCGTGGTCGACGCCGTTCGCGCCGGGAACGTCGCGCCACTGTCCAGCCACCAACCGCTCGTTCCGCCGTCGCTGGTTCGGCTGGTGGACACCTGTCTCCAGTCTGCCCCGAACCGTCGTTGGCAGTCCGCCAGAGACCTGGGGAGGGAGTTGGCGTGGGTGGGGACGCTGGACGAGGCCGCGTCCGACCGGTTGGAAGACGACACCCGCGCGTCGACCCCTCGACTCTACGGCCTGATCGGGCTCGCCGCTGGCTTCGTGTTGTCCGGCGTGGTCCGGGCTTGTGGCTCGTGACGCGGCCGAGTAGGCGTCCGGTAACGCTGGTATAGTATTGACCTGTTTGGACTTCTGAGGCCACGTGGCCCCCGCACGGATTCCCCACAATCAGACGTGACAGCCTCTAAGACCGACTGGCCGATCTTCACGACGTCGGTCGTCGCCCTCCTGGCCATTGCGGGCCCCCTCATGGTGTGGCCCGACATCGGCGACCGGTTCGTCGCTCGGTCCTACGAGCTCCTGACGTCCCAGCTGGGCGTCGTCTACATCTGGGCCGGCACCGCCGTGATCGGCTTCGTCCTCTGGCTGGCGCTTGGCCGCTACGGAACGGTGGTATTGGGTCAGCCAGGGGTGCCCCCTCGTTTTTCGACCGCCAGTTGGGTGTCGATGGTCTTTTGCGCCGGCGTGGCGACGGGCATCCTGTACTGGGGCACGGTCGAGTGGGCGCACTACTACACGGGTCCGCCGTTTGGGGTCGAGCCGCGTTCCGCGGAGGCGATCGAGTGGGCGGCCACCTACGGCATGTTTCATTGGGGGCCGACCGGCTGGGCGTTCTACTGCCTGCCGACGCTCGCTATCGCCCATGCCTACTACGTGCGGGGACAGCCAAATCTGCGGGTGAGCAGCGCCTGCCACATGGTGCTGGGGACGCAGACCACCGGGGTCATCGGCCGCATCATCGATACGCTGTTCATCGTCGGCGTGCTCGGCGCGGCCGGGACGTCGCTCGGTTTCGGCACCCCGATGATCGCCGCCGGTCTGGGCCGTCTGTTCGGTGTCGAGAGTTCGTTCGGCTTACAGGCGGGCGTGGTCGCGCTGTGCGCTATGCTGTTCTCGGTCAGCGTCTATGTCGGACTCGAGCGCGGAATCAAGCGACTCAGCAACATCAACGTCGCCTTGACCAAGACGTTGCTGCTGTTCGTCTTGCTGGCGGGTCCAACGCTGTTCATCCTCAAGATGAGCACCAATAGTGTTGGGCTCATGTTCTACGAGTTCCTCCGGATGAACACCTGGACCGACCCCTTGACCGATTCCCGGTTCATCGAGGACTGGACCGTTTTCTACTGGGCCTGGTGGGTGGCGATTGGCCCGTTCATGGGCATTTTCGTGGCTCGCATTTCGGAGGGACGCACGGTCAGGCAGGTCGTGTTCGGCATGATGGGGTGGGGCAGTCTGGGGTGCGCCGTGTACTACGGTGTACTCGGCAACTACGCCTTGCATCTGGAGCTGAACGGGCTGCTCGATGTGACGGGGCTGGTGTTCAACCAGGGCGAGCCGGCCGCCATTGCCGCCGTGATCGCGTCGTTGCCGGCGGGTAACATCGTGCTGGGGGTGTTCTGTCTGTCGAGCCTCGTGTTTCTGGCCACCACCTACGACTCGGCCGCCTACGCCCTGGCCGCGAGTGCCTCGACCGGGTTGGCGCACGACGAGGAGCCGGAGCGCTGGCACCGCATGTTCTGGGCCTTCGCCTTGGCTCTCCTTCCGCTGGCGCTGATGCGGATCGGTGGGCTTGACCCCATGCGCACGGCCTCGTTGCTGGCGTCCGTGCCACTGCTGGGCGTGTTTGTCCTCATGGCGGTGTCGCTCGTTCGAGCGCTGCGGGCGGATGGGGACGCCGCCGTCACGAGCGCCGGTCAGCCGCGACGATCGATCCGGGCCTGAACTGGGCCCCCCGGGGCGACCTCACGAGTGTGGGTCTACTGCGGGTTTCGTACGAACCGCATATCGTGCGCCTCACCGGCGGACAGCGCGAACCCGTCCACGGCTCCCCGTCCGTTCCGAGAGAAGGCGAGGTCGGCGCGCCTGGGGCCAGTCCACGCCGGCACGTCGATCGCCACGACGGTGTCATCGCCTGTCGGCACGACCTTCAGCGCCGGCCCGCGCTCGATCCGCATCACCAGGGCGTCGTCTTCGACTCAAAGATGATAGGTCGCGTCGAGTTCCTCGCTGTAGAAGTCGCCGGTGAAGTCAACGAGGTCGGTCGCGACCGATATCAGGTCCTTCCCAGATCTGTCGCGCGCCCGCCGTGGTCTTGGCTCCGGCCGCGGACCCAGCTGGTCAGCGAGATACAGGTCTGCGATACCGTCGACGAGCGCGCGCGGATTGACATCTTCGCGGTTGCACAGGACTGCGATGGCGACGCCGTCGTCTGGAAAGCGTACCACCTGCGCGCGGAAGCCCCAGGTGCTGCCGCCGTGTCCGACGGTGCCAAGTCCGCGATACTCGCCCAATGTCAGGCCAGCCGCGTAGTCCAGCGGTTCGCCGTTCCCAAGGGCGCCTCTCTCGAGCATCAGCCGCGTGAACTCCGGTCCGGCCACCGCGTCGGTCGCCAGCGCCTGGCTCCATCGCAGGAGGTCGCCCGCCGTGGCGAAACTGTAGTTGTGCACCATGCGGAACTGACCGGCATCGCCCGGTGCGTAGCCCGTCGACCGGTCGGGTACGACCTGCTCCGCGTTCTCGTACAAGAAGCTCCGTGTCATGCCAAGCGGCTGAAAAATCCGCTCACGCGCGAAGGTGCCGAACGTCTGTCTGGACACTCGTTCCACGATAGTCGCGAGCAGCATGTACCCAGTATTGCTATAGCGGTAGCGTGCGCCCGGCACCGCGTTCAACGCGCGCTGGCGTGCCATCAGATCCACGATGTCCTGATGGCTGATTGGCGCGTAGAACTCGCGGCCGCCCAGGGCCATCAGATTCAGGTAGTCACGGATGCCGCTCGTGTGATGCAGCAGATGTCGAATCGTGATGACCGCGCCATAGTCGGGCAGTTCCGGCAGATAGGTCCGGATGTCGTCGTTTGGCGAGAGGGCGCCGTCGAGCGCGAGCAGCATGATGGTCGACGCCGTGACCTGCTTGGTCACCGAGCCGACATCGAACACCGTATCCGGCGTGATCGACACCTGGTGGTCCAGAGTCGCGACCCCGTAGCCGCGGCGATAGAGGACCTCGTCACCTCGCGCGACGCCGATGGCACAGCCGGGCTGGCCGGTCTGAATCTGTTCGGCGAAGAGGGCGTCGACGCGCTGTTGCTCGACGCTTGGCGGGGCCGAATCGGCGCAGGCCGCCGCCCACGTGGCGAGGGTGAGGGCGAGACAGGCGGTGCGAACTCTCATACGTGGTCTGCGAGATAGGGAATGGTCTGCGGGCCCTCCGGCAACACGCACACACGCGCGGCGGGGCCGGAGCGCGCCAGCGCCTCCCGGGTCGCCGCGGCCACGTCGTGGACCGGCGTCAGATGAGCCGCGCGGACCTGGTCATCGGTCAGACCATCGGTCTTCAGCAGCACCTCGGCGCGCTGCTGAATCTGCGCCTGCATCTGCACTTCCCACTGGTCGTGCCGGTTGTGGCCCGGTTCGTGGATCATCTCCAGGAGCGCATCCGCGGTATGCCGCTGCGTCAAGATGTCCAGAAATTCTCCATGGTCGGGGTAGCCATCGGCACATTCGGCCGCGCACACGATGACCCCATTCGGTTTCACGACCTGGGCCGCGGCTGACATGCCCTTGATCGACTGATACAGATTCTGGTCCAGCGGATACCCGCTGTTGGTCGTCACCACGACATCGAACGGTCGTGTGAACGCCTGCATCGCCGTCCGCTTGACGATGGAGCGGACCGCCCGATGGACCGCAAACAGTTCGCCAGCCGCGACGTGCGTGATCTCTCGGTCGCGGTTGATGGCCACATCGACGCTGAAGTCGACAGCGGAGAGGGCGGCGATGCGGCGCACCGCGTCGTGTATCGGGTTGCCTTCCACCACCCCCCACC
>Ga0310122_10001005_pt1 | contig 18028 bp, 14 predicted proteins | sample CB6_Bottom_1051__FD_203503 | JGI IMG/M metagenome (GOLD analysis project Ga0310122, IMG submission 203503) | Marine microbial communities from Western Arctic Ocean, Canada - CB6_Bottom_1051 | ecosystem: Environmental > Aquatic > Marine > Oceanic | place: Canada: Western Arctic Ocean | collected...
TGAATTTGAGGATCGTCACGCTGCTCGTGTCGTACTCGTATTTTTTGAAATCTTTGTTTGCCGAGCCGGTTGAGTAGCTGCTGACACTCTCGACGTCGTTGCCCATGTAGAGCAGCAGCGCGTCGAGTGCGTGGCAACCGGCCGAGAGCAAACTGCTGCCGCCGGCGTTGCGCTTGGTGTTCCAGCGAAACTGCCCGTACCACGGGCCGATGCCGTGATAGTAGTCCACCTCGCCGTAGTGAATCTGCCCCAGCAACCCACGATCGATCACGCTCTTCGTGGCGATGAACTGACTCGAGAATCTCAACTCGAAACAAACGCACGCCTGCACGCCGGCCTTGGCCACCGCCTTTTGCATCGCCCGCAAATCTTTCAGATTCAACGCTAGCGGCTTCTCAATGATCAGGTGTTTGCCAGCCTTCGCGGCGGCGATGACTTGGCGCATGTGCTGGTACGGGTAACTGCACACCGAGATCACATCGATCGCCGGGTCGCCGAGCATTTTTTTGAGGTCAGTGTAACACTGAATTTCGCTGCCGTGCTTCGCGCTCAGCTCCGCCGCATCAAGTTTGCGTGACGAGCAAACCGCAGTGACTTGCCCTTGGCCGGTGGCGTTGATCGAGTCGATGTGCGCGCCGGCCACCCATCCGTAGCCAATAACGCCAATGTTGTATTTCTTCATAAGTTCAAAAATCTCCGAAGCCCCGATGCCACAACGAACCTGCCCGATTGTCAACTGTTGCGTGGCGGCGCGAACCGTGGGATGTTTTTCGCTCGTCAGGTTGTGCGCTGTAACCATTAGGCTGGTTGCGCCGTCTTGGCCTGCTCACGCGGAAAAATCGAATCAAGCTTATGTCAAAATCCAAAACGAACTCCTCATCCGACTGCGGTTGCTCCTCCGGCGACTGCCAGCCCTCTCGCCGCCAGTTTTTCAGCCGGGGCGCACAGTCCATCGCTGCCATCGGCGTGGCGGTGCAATCCGGCGCGACCGCCCGGGCAGCCCGTCCCAAGCCAAGCGGCTGGCTGCCGACCGGCCTCGGGCAGACGCGCGACATGACCGTGGCCGACGGCTTGGTTTACGTCGCCGGCGACTCGGCGGTGGCCGTGCTCAAGCCAAACGGCAAGCCGGTTCGGCAGATGGAATTCGCCAAGGCGCCGCGCTGCATCGCGGTGGCCAAGCGGCGACTGATCGTCGGCCTTCGCAACCGGGTGTTGCTCTGCGATCTCGACGGCAAAACGCGGTCCGAAACCAAGCGCTTGGCCAAGGGCGCCGCGTTGACCAGTTTGGCCGTGGCGGAGGACGGGACGATTTTCGCGGCCGACGGCGGCAGCAGTTCCATCTGGCGCATCAGCGCCGCCGGAGAAGTGCTCGACCGCATCGCCGGTGGCAAGGGCGGGCGGTTCGCCGTTCCCAAGTCGTTTTTCCCGATCACGTGGGCCGACGGCGGCTTGGTCGTCGCGCATCCGGGCCGGCACCGCGTCGAGCGTTACGATGCCGACGGCGAGTTGCTGGCGCGCTGGGGCAAACGCTCCCGTGGGCTCGACGGCTTTTCCGGCTGCTGCAACCCGGTGAGCGTGGCGGTGACCGGCAGTGGCGAGTTCGTGACCGCCGAGCGCGGCCAGCCCCGCATCAAGCTCTTCGACAAGGCCGGGAAGTTCCGCGCGGTGATCGCCGGGCCGGAGGCGTTCGACGTGACCGAGCACGAGCAGGTCGATACCGACGCGGAGTTGGCCACCTGCCAAAACGGCGGCATCGAGGTGGAACTGCTCGGCGATCAAGTCGTGGCGCTCGACCACACAACCGCGTCCTTTCGGCTGTTCGACTTGTCGTGAATTTTTACACGAAACTTTCTGCGTGCCTCGCCGCGCTTGGCCTCGGCACCGCGCTTGGCCAAGCGGCGGAGGATGCAAAGCCGGAAGGCACGCACGCCGAGATCGAGCCGATCCAATTTGGCAAACACGCCAGCGGCGAGGCGATCACCATCAAGACCATCGCGATGAGCCGCGACGGCGACTTGCTCGTCGGCATTTCGTGGGGGGAAGGCAAAATGGAGTTTGCCGCGCCGCGCGAAAATGACGGTGGCGGCAGGGGCGGTCGCTCCCGCCCCGGTGGCGAACGACGGCCCGGCGGCTTGATGCGGGCGCTGCCGGTTTTGGTGGCGCTCGACGCGGACGGCGATGGCGAGCTTTCCGCTGACGAAATCGAGAAAGCTGAGGCGGCCTTGGCCAAGCTCGACAAAAACGGCGACGGCAAGTTAAGCGGCGACGAGGTGCGGCCTTCCCGTGGCGGTGGCCAACGCGAACGCCGCCCCGGTGGCCAAGCGCAGGGCACCGAAAAGTCGGGCGAGGAGATCACCCGCATTCTGGAGTTTGGCACCGAGGGTGACATCGCCGACTTGGCCCGCGAGGTGAGTTCGCGACAGTTCATGGAGGCGTTGCGCGAGATGGGTTCCGACGACCGGCGCAAGATAATGAGTGCGTTGCCGCGGGAGTTGCGGAGTCGCTTGGGACGGTCGCGGGGCCAGTCTGGGGGCCGGCGTCCCGGCGATCGAGGCCGAGGCCCGGGCGGTCGCGCCGGGGGTGGTGAACGGCGGGGCAACCGTGGGCCGCTCGCGGTGGACGACCTGTTCGACCACACTTACGGCATCCGCATCATCGGCCCGGACGGCAGCGTCAAAACCGAGTGGCCGATGCCGGACAACGGGCCGCATCCGAAGATGATTCACGCCTGCGACGACGGTACGGTGTACGTCGCCGGCCACGGCAAAATCGCCTCGTACGACAAAAGCGGCAAACGCACTGCGATGGCCGATATCGACAAACTCAGCGGCGAAAAATCGCTCGCCAGCGGGTTGTTCGTCAGTGGTGAACACGTTTTTCTCGCGGTCGGCATGGGCAACAGCATGCGTGCGACGGAGGACATTTACCGCTTCAACCGCGACCTCACCGGCGCGAAAAAAATCATCGAGCAACAGTATGGCTGCTGCAGCCACATCGACCTGCAGGTGATGAACGGCGAGCTGCTCATTGCCGAGAACTCACGGCACCGCGTCAACCGTTTCGACCTCGATGGCAAGCCGCTCGGGAAGTGGGGCAAGCGCGACCGCACCGGGATCGAGGGCTTCGCCGCGTGCTGCAACCCGGTCAACATCGACATCGGCCCGGACAACGTCCTTTACACCGCCGAGTCCGGCATCGGCCGCATCAAAACTTACACGCCCGGGGGCAAGTTCCTCGGCGTTGTCGGCTACGTCGATACGACCGAGTTTGACAACGGCAGCCGGCTCGCCGCGCAAACCTGCTACATCCCGATCGAGGTTAGCCCGGACGCCAGTCGCGTTTACGTGATGGACGTCCGCGCCAACCTCATCCGTGTGCTCGCCGCGAAGAAAAAATGATCCGGCGCACCGGTTTTTTTGTTGCGCTCGCGCTTGGCCAGGCGGCCGAGCCGACGGTGCAGGTGGTTGTGATGGATCCGCTCGCGCTGCCGCTTTCCTGCTCCTGCGTCGATGGCGTTGGCCAACGCCGCTACGACCAACTCGCCGCGCATCTCGAGCAAACAATCGGCCGCCGCTTCAAGTTCACTTACGAGGAAAGCCTCGACCTCGCGCTGCGCCGCATCCGCTCCAAGCCGGACTTCATCATCGGCAAAGACGCGATGGTGCGCTTCGACGCCAAGCGACTCAAGTTGACAGTCACGCCGCTCGCTGACCTCACTGATCGCGACGGCCGCACGACCCAGCGCGGCGTGTTCCTCGTCCGCACCGGCGACCCCGCCAAGCGTCTCGCCGATCTCTCCGGCCGCGCCGTCATGCTTGGCCCGGAGGAAGAGGCCGAGACGCATCGGGCCGCCAAGGCCGCAATGCAACAGGCACGCTTGGCCAAGCCGGCCAAGCTCGACTCGGCCGGGGCGATCGATTCCGGCGTGCTGGCGTTGAACGACGGCGAGGTGGCTGCCGCCGTGGTGCCGGACTATTTGCTGCCGCTGCTCGTCGGTTGCGGCAAAGTGGAGCCGGGTGCAGTGCGCGTGCTGGCCAAGACGCTGCCCGTGCCCGGAGTGAGGTTGTTCCGCACCGGCACGACCGACGACGCGTTGGCCAGGCGCGTGGCGGCGGAGGTCACCGCGTTGGCCAAGCAGAAGGAGTTGCTCGCCGCGCTCGAGTCGGCCAAAGGCTTCGTCAAGCCGCTTGGCCAAGCGACGGCGTGGGCGGACTGGCGCGGCCCGGGCCGCCTTGGCCAAGCGCCTAGTTTGCCGAAAAAACTGCCCGAGCAACTTCGCAAAATCTGGTCGGCCAAGCTCACCGGCCCGGCCGTCGCCGGCCCGGCGGCCACGGCGACGCGCGTTATCATCCCCGACAAAAACAGCGACGCCACCCGCGACATTTTCCGCTGCCTCGACGCCACCGACGGCAGCGAAATCTGGCAACTGGACTACGCCGCCGCCGCCGACATGGATTACAGCAACTCGCCGCGCGCGACACCGGTCGTTAACGACGGCTTGGTTTATCTGCACAGCGCGCTGGGCGATTTGCACTGCGTGCGGCTCGACACCGGCGCGGTCGTTTGGCGGACAAATTATTACCGCGACTACGAAGCCAAGCTGCTGACGTGGGGCTCGAGTTCGCCACCGCTGATCGTCGATGACAAACTCATCATCAACCCCGGCGGCCGCGACGCCTCGGTGGTCGCGCTCGACCGAAAAACCGGAAAGCTGATTTGGAAAACACCCGGCCACGCCGCTGCCTATTCGGCGTTCGTCTTGGGGGAACTTGGCGGCCGCCGACAGATTATCGGATACGACTCGGCGAGCGTCGGCGGCTGGGACCCGGCCACCGGCGAGCGGCTGTGGGAATTCGTGCCGCGCGAGGGGGCGGACTTCAACGTCACCACGCCGCTCATCCACGCCGGCCAACTGTTGCTCGCCACCGAGAATAACGCGACACGGCTGCACGGTTTTTTGCCCGATGGAAAAATCAACCCCAAGCCGACCCTGGCCAACGCCAGCCTCGCGCCGGACACCTGCTCGCCGGTCATCGTCGGCGACCGCGTGTTCGCCACGGCCTACGGCGAGATGTATTGCCTCGATTTGAAGAATGGATTGAAAACAATTTGGGTGGCGGAGGACGACATGTTTTTCGATCACACAAACGTGATCGGCGGCAACGGGCGCATCTTGGCCTGGACCAACAGCGGCGACCTGCTGCTGCTCGACGCTGCGGCCGATGAATTCAAGCCGCTCAGCCGTCTGCGCCCCTTCGGCGACGCCAGCGCCGACTCGATGTCCCACCCCGCCATCGTCGGCAACCGCCTCTACCTTCGAGGCCCCAACGAACTCGCCTGCTTTGAGATGGGCGCGGAATAATGCCCGGAGGCGGCATGAAAACAAACATGGATGGACAGGGTAAACAGGATATTTTTTTGGTAGTGTCCCCGCGAGCCACGTGTCGCCGCTCAAAGATTCCGGCGAGACGCCAGAATCCACACGCAAGCCGCGTATGTTTCCCCTCTCCCAGCGGGAGAGGGTTGGGGAGAGGGAGAATGCGTTCCACGATTTTTGGGGCGAGGTGGAACTCGCCCCTCCCTTTCTGCCGTTTCTTGAAACTTGAAACTAAAAACTTGAAACTCCCCGCCCACCCTCATTCGGCCTTCGGCCACCTTCTCCCTAGGGAGAAGGAATGCCCACACTCCATTCGCGTTGCTTCGCGTCCATTCGCGGTTAGAAAAAAAATAAAACCGGGCCTTCAGCCCAGCGACTTGAGCACTTCGGGGTCGCGGATGTCGATCCAGCGGCCTTCGGTTTTTGCGCCGGCGATGGGTTCGTTGGCCTCGATCATCGTTTCGACGGCATCGGTCAACTCGTACTCGCCGCGGGGGGACTTTTGCAGCTTGGCCGTGTGCTCGAACACGACGGGGCGGAAGATGTAAATGCCGGCGTTGTACCACATCGGGTCGCCTTCCTTCAGCCAGCCGTCGGCGCGGAGTTGGTCAAGTTTCTCCTCGCTGGGTTTCTCGACGATTTTGCGGAGATAGAATTGATCGTCGAAAAAGTTGATCGCGCCCTTGGTCACGTCCTCGCCCGGCGTCACGGTGATGAGGCCGGAAAACTCCCCTTGGCCAAAGCGCTTGACCATGGTCGCGTACGTTTCCGGGCGCACGAGAATGTCGCCGTAAGTCAGCAGAAACGGATCGTCGCCGACGAAGCGCTTGGCCAATTCCGGCGCTTTGCCGGTGCCGTCCTGCACTTCCTGCCGCGCGTAGGTGATCGAGAGGCCAAGCGCTGTGCCGTCGCCGAAATGTTGCTCGATGATCTCGGCTTTCCAGCCGGTGATGAGGCAAAATTCTCGCACGCCCTGCGCGGCAATGCCGCTGATGATGTGCTCGAGGATTGGCCGGCCCTCGACCGGCAACATCGGCTTGGGCAACTCGTCGGTGAGCGCCCCCATTCGGGTGCCTTTCCCGGCGGCAAGTATGACGGCTTTCATGCGCCGAACTTGTCGAACATCAACGCATTGGCCTGCATGAGGCGGATGAGGTGCTTGGCCTCGATGATGCCGAGCGAGCCCCGGTTGGCGTGCGTCTCGGTGAAGCGGTCGAGCTTGTCCGAGCCGCTGTTGGCCGAGTGCAGCAACACCGGCTGCGGATGCCACGAGTGGCCCTTGAGCGCGCACGGCGTCGAGTGGTCGCCGGTGATGGCGATGACGTCCGGTTTTTTCTCGAGCAGGATCGGCAACGCCTTGTCGAAGTCCTCGATCGCCTTGGTCTTGGCCTCGAAATTTCCGTCCTCGCCGTACATGTCGGTGTACTTGTAATGGATGAAAAAATATTCGTAGTCGTCGTACAGCTCTTTGTATTTTTCAAACTGCTCCTCGATCGTCTGCGGGCCTTCGTGCTTGGTCATGCCGACGAGTTGGGCGAGGCCCTTGTACATCGGGTAAACCGCAAGGCACGCCGGACGCATCGCGTAGCGCTCGGCGAACATCGGGATGTCCGGTTGATGTGCGATGCCCCGCATGAGAAAGCCGTTGGCTGGCTCGGAGCCGGCGAGCAGCGGCAGGGCGGCCTCGTAAAATTCGCCGATCAGCTTGGCGGCTTTCTGCGCTTTGGGGCAGTTGGGATCGTCCGGCTGCGACTCGGCGATCGGTAGGCCTTCGCGGTGCGGGTCGGTGTCGCTCAACGGCCCGGCAAGGTCTGCCCCGCGAAAGATGATGACGAAGCGATGGCCCTTGCTCGGCGTGATGATGATTTCGGCGTCGCCGATCTGCCTGATATTTTCGGAGAGCTTGGCGCAGCGCTCCTCGCACAACTCGGTCTCGATGCGTCCGGCGCGCCGGTCGGTGACCAGGCCGTCGGCGTCGAGCGTGCAGAAATTGGCGCGAGCGGCGACATCGCCTGGCTGCAATTCCAAGCCGAGGCCAAGCGCCTCGATCACACCGCGGCCCACCTCGACTTCCAGCGGGTCGTAGCCGAACAGCCCGAGGTGGCCGGGGCCGCTCCCGGGCGTGATGCCGTGCGCGGCGGGGATCAGTCGCCCCTGCGCCGACTCCTTGGCCAAGGCGTCAAGGTTGGGCGTGCTCGCCGCCTCGAGGGGGGTCTTGTAATCCATGGCGGCAGTGGCGATATCGCCGAGTCCGTCCATCACCAACAGAGCCATTTTGGCTCCATTCTTCAAAGTCAGGTCGGAATAAACCGAATCAATGCTCATAAATTGCAGCGCTTGGCCAAGCGCGGGCGGATTGTGCTGGCCAAGGGCCCGGGGGTCAACCAGTTCGGGGCCTGTGGTTTAGCGAAACGGTGGATAGCTTGAGGCAGAATGACCCACGGAAAGCACAACCCATTGTGGTTTAGTAGATAAGCTGCTGCATTATCTTGTGTTTTTGGCTTTACTCGATTGGCTGAATTAGCTCTGATTCGCCGCGACGTGTATTTAAAGAACCTCACGGCTCTTGGTTTCAAGTCGTTTGCGGACAAAACGTCGCTCGATTTTGAGCCGGGCATGACGGCGATTGTTGGCCCCAACGGCTGCGGCAAGTCCAATGTTTCTGATGCTGTTCGATGGGTTTTGGGGGAGCAATCGGCCAAGGAGCTCCGGGGCTCGGGAATGACGGACGTGATTTTCAACGGCACCGACCATCGCAAGGCGCTTGGCATGGCGGAGGTGTCGCTGACGCTTGGCGGCATTGATACCGATCAACTCAAGGCTGCAGGAGTCGATTTGCCGTATAACGAGGTCACAGTGACGCGCCGGATTTTTCGGGACGGGGCCAGTGAGTTTTTCATCAACAAGGTGGCGTGCCGGCTCAAGGATATCCAGCAGCTTTTCATGGGCACCGGCATGGGGCGGGCCAGCTACGGCATCATGGCCCAGGGCAACATCACCCAGATCATCTCAAGCAAGCCGGACGACCGGCGGGCGGTGTTCGAGGAGGCCGCCGGCATCACGCGGTTCAAGACGCAGAAAAAAGAGGCGCTGCGAAAGCTCGATTACACCGAGCAGAACCTGCTGCGCGTGTCCGATACCATCCGCGAGGTCAAGCGGCAGATCGGCTCGCTTCAGCGGCAGGCCGGCAAGGCCAGGCGCTACAAGGAGTTCATGGACGAACTCCAAAATCTGGAAAGCCAATTCGCCCGGCATCAGCTCGGGGAGATTCAGGAAACGATCCTTCAATATGAGAAGGCCATCAGCGAGTTCAAGGGCAAGTCGGATGATTTTACCGGGACGATCGAACGCGAAGAGGCGCTGATCAACCAGGCGCGGCAACAGCGCGGTGCGATCGAAAAACAGGTGAACGAGGCGCAGGAAAAAGGCGCCAACCTGCAGGCCGAACTCGAACGGCTCGAGAGCCGAATCCAGTTCAGCCACGAGCGCATTCAGGAGTTGGACGAACACGTTGCCAAGGCGCACGACGACATCGCGCAGGCCGAGCAACGCCGCAGCAACGCCGAGCAGGAATTAGCCGAGATGCAGGCCAAGCTCGGCGACGCCGACAACGGCGTCGGCGACAAGCGTCGTGCCGTTGATGAAAAACAGGCCGCGTGCAACGCCCTCGAGGAGGAGCTTGGCCAACGCGAGGAGGCGTTGCGCCGGGCGCAGTCCGAGTCGTACAGCGTCGCGCAGGAATTGACGCGCGTCCGCAACGAGATCAACTCGATCGATTTGCAGAAACGCGGCAACACCGTTCGGCTCGAAAAACTTTCGTCGGAGAAAACGCAACTCGAGGAGGAATCGGCGAAACTCCGGGAGCGGCTTGGCCAATTTTCAAGCGATGTCGAGGACCGGAAATCCACCGCCCAAAGCCATCGCGGCACGGTCGAGGAACGCCAGCAGCGCTTGGCCGACTTGCAGGAGCGCTTGGCCAAGTTGACCGTCGAATTGGATGATTTACTTAGGGTTCAGGCCGAAAAACGGTCGCGGCTCAACGTGCTTCAGCAGTTGCAGGCCTCGAACGAGGGCGTCAGCGCCGGGGTTCAGGCGGCCATCAAAGAGTCCGAGGCCGCGCTTGGTTTGTTGGCCGATAAAATCCGCGTACCGGGAGAACACGTCGCCGCCATCGAGGCCGCGCTTGGCCGACATCTGCAGTTGGTCATCACCCGGCAGGCGGCCGATGCCAAGTCGATTCTGTCGTCGCTGAGCGAAGGCAAAAAAGGGCGCGCCGACATCGTTGCGCTCGACCTGATTTCCGGTGGCACACCGCCGTCGGTCGACGCGGCCAAGCTGGGCGATTTTGGCGATTTTGGCGGCGTGGCCGCGCTTGGCCAAGTGGGATGCGACGCCGATGTTCAGCCGTTACTCGACCGGTTGCTGGGCCGCTTGGTCATCGTGCCTGATCTCGACGCCGCGATGCGCGGACGCGAGCAGCATCGCGATTTGGATTTTGTGACAAGCGCCGGCGAGTTGCTTTCGCGGCACGGCGTGTTCAGCGGAGGCCGCGGCAACGGCAACGCGTCCGCCTCGCTGCTCGCGCGGAAAAACGAAATCGCCGAACTGGAAAAAGAACTCGAGGGAGTGGGCGGCAACGTCGACGAGCAGAGCCGCAAAAAGGGAGACATGCAGGCCGAGCAAACCGCATTGCAGGCCGGCTTGCAACAGGAGCAAAATGAGCTGCGGCAGCAGGAGGTGTCCATCGCGTCGAGTGAAGGCGAACTGAAGGCGCTGGAGAATTCGCAGCGCGTGTTGGCGCAAAAAATCGAGAGTGTCACGTTCGAGTTGGAGAGCCTCGCCGGTCAGGAAACCGAGGGCAGCGGCAAGCGCGACCAGTTGGCCGCCGAGTTGGTTTCACTCGAGGAAAGGGAGGGAGCTAACAGCACACTTTTGGGCGAGGTGACCGGAGTGGTCGAGGGGCTGCGAGGCAAGCGCGATACCGCCAACGCGGAGCTGACCGAGGCCAAGGTCGGGCTGGCGTCGGAGGAACAGTTGCTGGCGTCGTTCCGGCGGCAGCTCGAGCCGCTCAACGTTCGCATCGAGGAACTCAAGCAACTCGTAGTCCAACGCCGGAGCGACATCGAAACGGGCGGGAACAAAAAGGCACAGACCGAAAAAGAGATCACCGACTCGACGCAGCGCATTGAGTCGGTTCGCGTCGAGCGCGAGCAGTCCAGCGGCACAATCACGGGGTTGCTTTCGCAAAAAGCCGAGGCGGACCAAAAAGTCGAGGAGCGCGAGGAGGCATTGCGCAGCATTCGCGAGGAGTTGAGCAGTTCGCAGGAACGCCGCTCAAAACTCGAGGTGGAGTTGGCTCAAAACAACATGATGGCCGAGAATCTCTGCGAGCGGATTCAGGAAAAGTACCAGATTGTTTTGCAGGAAGTGGAGGCCGAGTGCCTCAAGGTGATCGAGGACGATTCCGGCAGCCTGAAGGTGGAGGTTGTCGCCGACGGTGAGACCGACTGGGAGCGGGTCGGGGAGCGGGTCGCCGAGTTGCAGGATCGGCTCGACCGCATGGGGCCGGTGAACCTGGTCGCCATCGAGGAATACAAGGAGACCGAGGAGCGCTACGCGCACTTGACCTGTCAGCACGACGACTTGGTCAAGGCCAAGGAACAGTTGCTGGAGATCATCGGGCAGATTGACGCCGAGACCACGGAGATGTTTCGGGCGACGTTCGAGAAGATTCGCGCCAACTTCCGCGAACTGTTCACCGAGGTGTTCGAGGGCGGCAAGGCGGATCTTGTGTTGGTGGACGAGGAGGACGTGCTCAACAGCGGCATCGAGATCGTTGCACGGCCGCCGGGCAAGAAACTCCAGAGCATCACGCTACTCTCCGGTGGCGAGCAGACGATGACCGCCGTGTCGCTGCTGTTTTCAATTTATCAAGTCAGCCCGAGTCCGTTTTGCCTGCTGGACGAGTTGGACGCGCCGCTGGACGAGTCGAACATCAACCGATTCATCCGTGTGCTCAAGCGGTTCCTCCACCAGTCTCAGTTTCTCATCATCACACACAACAAGCGCACCATCAGCATGGCTGACACGCTGTACGGGGTGACGATGCAGGAGCACGGAATCAGCAAGATCGTCTCGGTGAAATTCCAGGAGACCGAGCGGGATGAAGACGCCGCGCGGGCGCGTTCGGCCAAGCCGGCTGCCTCCCGCAGGCGTGCAGCCAGGCCGAAAGCGGCTGTGGAGCCCGGCGGCGACAGCGACGTCATCTCGATGGGCAAGTAGCCAGGCGCTTGGCCAAGCGCAAGATGGGGAAATGGGAATATCCAATGTCGAACAAGGAATGTCCAAATCCCAAGTGGGCCATTCGGAAACGCGCCGCTTTAAGACAAACCTGAAAAGCCCACCACCGCCCTCGCGCTGTTCCCCACTTCACACTTGGACATTCCTTGTTCGGTGTTCGACATTCGCCCCCTCCAATGTCGAAAAGAAAACGGGCGGTTTTTAGACTGTTCCGAAGATCGTTTTCCCCGTGCTTTCGAGGTCGTTGCAGGCCTCGATGAGGCGGTCGGCCGTGGCTTGTTCGGCTTTTTTGAGGTAGGAGCGCGGGTCGTAAACTTTCTTGATGCCGACTTCGCCGTCGATCTTTAGCACACCCGCGTAGTTCGCCATCATGTGATCCGCGATGGGGCGGGTGAAAGCGTATTGCGTGTCGGTGTCGATGTTCATCTTGATCACGCCGTAGTTGAGGGTCTCTTTGATTTGATGTTTCTCGGAGCCGCTGCCGCCGTGGAAAACGAGGTCGAACTTGGCCGCGTCGCCGTGTTTGCCGATGACGGCGTCCTGTCCCTGCTTGAGGATGTCGGGCCGCAGCTTGACGGCGCCCGGTTTGTACGCGCCGTGCACGTTGCCGAACGTCGCGGCGAACATGTAGCGGCCGATGCCGTTGAGGCTTTCGTACACGGTGAGCATGTCTTCCGGGGTGGTGTAAAGTTTCTCTGCCGGCATGTCTTCGGTGCCGGCCGAACCGTCCTCTTCACCGCCGACAACGCCGGCCTCGACTTCGAGGATGATTTCGTTTTCGGCGCACAGCTCGAGGTACTCTTTCGAGATGGCCATGTTCTCCTCGAGCGGCAGGATGGAGGCGTCGAGCATGTGGCTTTGGAACAGGTTCTCCCGGCCATCGGCACGGCGCTTGGCCGTCTCCTTGATGAGCGGCTTGAGAAAGCCGGCCGCTTTCTCCGGTTGGCAATGGTCGGTGTGCAGGCCGATGAGAATGTCGTACCGCCCAGCCAGCCGGTGGGCAGCCTCGGCGAGTACGATGCAGCCGAGCACGGCGTCGTTGTTGTTCAAGCCAGAGGCAAACTGCCCGCCGCCGGTGGACATCTGGATGATGCCGTCGGACTTCGCGTCGGCGAACGCCTTGAGCGCGGCATTGATCGTGGTGATGGAAGTGACGTTGACGGCCGGGTAGGCGTAGTCGCCCTGTTGGGCGGCGTCCAGCATCGCGGCGTACTGCTTCGGTGTTGCGATTGGCATGATTAAATCGTGGTGTGGTTTCTCCGGTAACTGGAAAAGAGGCCGAATGGGCCAGGGGGCGGCGGAGTCTAGCGAGATTCCGCCCTTTTGCAAGGTCACAGAAAAGCCTGTTATTCGCAGGTTTTTGCGCTTGGCCAAGCGGCAAAGACCAAGCCGACCTTGACAGGCCAAGCTGTCCTCCGCAAAAACGGCGGTTCATGAAAGTGCGATTTTTCAGCCTGAATCTGTTGCTGACACTCGGCTTGGCCGGGTGCGGCTCCCAAGCCCCGGAACAAACTCCAGCCTCCGAAGCCACCGCCGACAACGGGAAATCACCAGTCGTCGTGCTGACCCCGACCACCAAGCCCAAGCCACCCGCAACGGGAGGGACGAGTTCCACCTCGTCCCAAAACCCAGCCGATTCGACACCCTCCCCCGAGCCGGTGGCCGAAGTGACTCCCAAGCCGAAGCCTGCCGCCGAGCCGGTAGCGGTGGCAACTCCCAAGCCAACGCCCATCGTCGAGTCCAACCCGGAACCGGAAGACACGACACCGAAAAAAGACATCTTCCGCAGCGCCGGCAGCGGCGACATCGATGCCGTGAAATATCACCTGGCCAATGGCGTCAAAGTCAATGCTCAGGACAAGACCGGAAAGACGGCTTTGCTCTGGGCTGTCCGCAGCCAGAAGCACGCCGTCGTGTCCCATCTGCTCGCCCGTGGCGCGAACCCGAACCTCGGCGACAACTCCCAAGTCACGCCTCTTTTTTGGGCAGTGCGGATGCGGCGCAACGAACTTGTGAGCCAACTTCTCAGCCGGGGCGCGGACATCGGGCACAAAGACAAACGCGGCAGGACCGTCCTCGATTATTCCAAGGACGAAACGGTTACCGCGATTCTTCGCCGTCACGCCGACGAGAAAAAGTAACCGACCCATGCCATGACCTTCGCGGAATTGACTGAGCAAATTCTGGCCTTCCGCGACGCACGCGACTGGGCACAGTTTCACAAACCAAAAGATGTGGCTGCCGCCGTGGCGATCGAGGCCGCCGAGTTGCAGGAGCATTTTCTCTGGAAGACGCACGAGGAAAGCACCGAGCACTTGGCCAAGCACGGGGCCGCCGTCGCCGAGGAGATGGCAGACATCGCAATCTACCTGTTCATTATGGCCGCCGACGCCGGCATCGACCTTGGCCAAGCGATGCAGGCCAAGCTCAAAAAAAACGAGCGAAGATTCCCTGCAACCAAACTCGAAGGCAATCGACCCAAAAAAACCACCAGAAATGTTACAAAGAAAGCAGTGACGAAAAGTGAGGTGAAATCGGATCGAGCAAAAGAGAGACGATTAGCTTATACCCGAACCGAAGCCGCTGAATTGCTTGGGATAAATCCGATTACTTTGGATCGTCTCGCAAAAAGAGGACTCGTAAATCCAAGTCGAGCATTGAGGAGACCGCTGTATACGAGGGAGGAACTCGAACGTTTTTTGGATGAAACGAAAGCATTAGATTTTGAGTGATATTCAAATAGGCATTGTTGGCGCCGGGGCCAATACGACGGCCCGGCACATTCCGCTGCTGCAGGCGATTGGCGGAGTGGAGATCGTCGGTGTGGCCAACCGCAGTGAGGCCTCATCGGCCGCCGTGGCCAAGCGCTTTGGCATCCGCAAAACTTACGGGCACTGGGAGCAGGCGGTTGCCGATCCGGACACGAACGCCATCGTTATTGGCACTTGGCCGTATCTGCACTGCCCGGTGACACTGGCCGCGCTTGCCGCCGGCAAACACGTGCTCACCGAGGCGCGCATGGCGATGAACGCCGAAGAGGCCAAGCGCATGCTCGAGGCCAGCCTGGCCAAGCCGGAGTTGGTTTCGCAAGTTGTGCCGTCGCCGATCACGCTGTTTGCCGACGCGACCATCCGGCGGCTCATCGCCGAGGGCTTCCTTGGCCAACTGCTCGCGGTGGAGAGTCGGATTCGCGGCGGCTTTCTTGACAGAGAATCGCCAATGCACTGGCGGCAGAATGCCGAACTGAGCGGCAACAATATTCTGGCGATGGGCATTTACTACGAGGCCATCGTGCGCTGGGTGAGTCGCGCGACGAACGTGCTGGCGCGGGCGAAGACTTTTACCGCGCAGCGACTCAACGAAACGGGCGAGCCGCAACCGGTCGGGGTGCCGGAGCATCTCGATGTCGTCGCTGACCTCGAGTGCGGCGCGCAACTGCACTTGCAGCAGTCCGCCGTCACCGCGTTGCTGGAGGACGACGCGGTTTACCTGTTCGGCAGCGAGGGCACGCTGCGGCTGACCAGCGACCGGCTGTTTGGCGGCCGCAAAGGCGACGAGCAACTCACCGAAATTTCCATCGCCGACGGGGAACGGGGCGAATGGCGGGTCGAGGCCGACTTCGTCGCCGCCATCCGGGGCGAGCGCAGCGTGACACACACGACGTTTGCCGATGGAGTGCACTACATGGAGTTCACCGACGCGGTCGCGCGGAGCATCCGCAGCGGGCGGCTCGAGGCGGTCTGAGGCCAAGCGCCTGGCCAAGCGCAATGTTGCGCTTGATTTCAGGGCGCCGATCACCACAATCCCCCCCCGTTGATCATTTGATGACCGCCCCGGACGACAACTCAATCATCACGGCCACCGCGCCTGCGGAGGTTTACGACAAGAAAAACCCGTTCTCATCCAACCTCAAGCGGCGGGTGCTGCTCAACAAGGAGGGCTCGGCCAAGGAGACGATTCACCTCGAGATGTGCCTGGCCGGCTCCGGGCTGGACTATCGCCCGGGCGACTCGCTGGCGATTATACCGACCAATTCCGCGCAGGTGGTGGAGCAGGTCATCGAGGCGGGCGGCTTCGACGCTGGCGAAACGGTGGAGCTCAAGGACGGCGCGACCAAGCCGCTCAATGAGGCGTTCGCGTCCGACCTCGACATCAACGGGATCACGAAAAACATCCTCAAGAAATACAACGCCTTCGCCCAGTCGGGGAAACTCGAGTCACTGCTTGATCCCGAGAACAAGGCGGCGCTGGACGACTACCTTTGGGGGCGGGAGGTCATCGACATGCTCACCGACTTCCCCGTGCCGGGGCTGTCGGCGTCGGACTTTTGCGGCACGCTCAGGAAGCAGCTGCCGCGCCTGTACTCCATCGCCTCGAGCCCCAAGGCGCACCTGGACGAGGTGCACCTCACCATCGCCGTCGTGCGCTACCACAGCCACGGCCGCGACCGTGAGGGCGTCTGCTCCACCTACACCGCCGACCGGGTCAGCGAGGGGGGAACCATGCCGGTGTACGTGCACATCAGCAGGACCTTCAAGCTGCCCGAGGACGGCGACACGCCGATCATCATGGCCGGGCCGGGCACCGGCATCGCGCCGTTCCGGGCGTTCGTCGAGGAGCGCGACGCCATCGGCGCGACCGGCAAAAGCTGGCTCTTCTTCGGCGACCAGCACCGCGCGACCGACTACCTCTACGGTGACGAGTGGGAACGCTACGTCGGTGACGGCAGGTTGTCGCGCATCGACCACGCCTTCTCCCGCGACCAGGAGCACAAGGTGTACGTGCAGCACCGCATACTGGAGCACGCCGCCGAGATGTACTCGTGGCTCAGCGACGGCGCGGTGTTTTATGTTTGCGGCGATGCCTCGCGCATGGCCAAGGACGTCCATGAGGCGCTGATCTCCATTGCCGAGAAGGAGGGCGGCAAATCCCGCGAGGATGCCGAGGCGTGGGTCAAGCAGCTCAAAGCCGACAAACAATACCTCAGGGACGTTTACTGAGTCAGCTTTCCCGGCCGCAGGCGCTGCAGTAAGGCAGCAGCGTCTGGGTCACCTCGCCGCAAGTCGCCGCATTTGTCGAACAATCCCTCGCCACAGGAGGGGCAGGTGTAGCGGGACGACTCCGCTTGGCCAGGCGCCTCTCCGTGAAGCTTGTGTCCACGCTTGGTAATGCTCCAGATAGGCATGGCGAACCACCTCCAGACCGCCTGTTGGAATGCCTCGCGCAAAATCGGGAAGTCGCACACCGGGCAGCGATGGTTTTGGTACGCCTCGCGGTGGCGCTTGAGCAGCGTGGCCTTGCGCGGCCGCGCCGATGAGCGGATTGCCCAGGCGAGAAATGCCCCCAGGATGCCGATTGCTGCGAGGATCGCGATGTACTTGAAATAATCTCGGGGGAAGTGGTCCCACATCACGAGCCACACCATCCAAAACGTCGCCGCCAACGCCGCGCTGTTGAACGGTTGGTAAATGCTGCCGCGCTTTTTTCACCAGCCACGCGGCCAGCGACAGCAGCGGCACGACAAACGCAAGCTTGAGCGAGGCGATATTCAGGTCGTGCGAGCGCCGGGCGTCATTGTACTCTGCTTGCGACTTGTTCTTAAACTGCCGCAGCTCGGCGTCGATGCCTGCGATCGATTGTTTGAGTTGATGCCGTTCGTCGTTGAGCGTGGTGATCGTCTCGTTGGCCGACTCGTATTCGTCCTGCGCTGTGTAAAAGCGGCTACGCGCATTCTCCATTGCCTGCCGGTCGACTTCGCTCGGTTTGCCGCCGCCCTCGATGCTGAGTCGCTGCAAGTCGGCGATCTTGGTGAGCGCTGTTTCGGCGTTGCTCATGCTTTGCTGAAGCGTGCCCTGAATTTCCTCCTGTCGCTTGATTCGTTTTTCGACCCCGTCAAGTTTCGTGGCCAAGTCGTTGGCTTCGTCCAAGTTTTTCCTGGGGGACATGGCGTTTTTGAATCGCGTTGTAATCCGGCCCCGGCAGGTCGCCGATGTCGTTGAGCAGGAAGCTAAGCAGCCAAATGAAAAATAGCGTGAGTAACAGGCTTAGAAATCCGATCGCCAGCCGGAGCGGCCACGGTGCGTTGCGTTTTTATGAAGTATCAGCCATGCCGTGGACGTTCGCCCGCCACACCCGGCCGGTCAAGCAACCAGGCGCCTGGCCAAGCGGCAGGGCGGCTTGCAATTGGAGTGCCGCCGGCGGATGTTCGGTGCGGTACAATTGAAAATTATGACTCGCGTTTTTGTTTCCATCTTTTTGTTAGTTTTTTCGTTGTTGCCCTTGGCCAAGCCGGCCACCGTCGGTGCGGCGAAGAAGCCCAATATTGTCATCATCGTTGCTGACGATCTCGGC
>Ga0310122_10001007_pt1 | contig 18011 bp, 13 predicted proteins | sample CB6_Bottom_1051__FD_203503 | JGI IMG/M metagenome (GOLD analysis project Ga0310122, IMG submission 203503) | Marine microbial communities from Western Arctic Ocean, Canada - CB6_Bottom_1051 | ecosystem: Environmental > Aquatic > Marine > Oceanic | place: Canada: Western Arctic Ocean | collected...
CCTCCACTTGGTTGTCGCTGACGATGATCTCCATTTTAATTTTGGGAAGAAAGTCCACCACGTATTCTGCACCACGATACAGCTCAGTATGGCCCTTTTGCCTGCCAAACCCCTTCACCTCGCTGACGGTTATTCCCTTTACCCCGATCTCGTTCAACTTATCTTTCACTTCATCCAGCTTGAACGGTTTGATGATCGCCTCAACCTTTTTCATATTTGTTTTCCTCTAGCCACTATGTTCAAAAAGGACCTGGGCTGGCGGACGCTTGTCTTTATGGCTAGAAATTTTTCCAAGCCATAATGATTCTTTTTCGTGTCCCCTCTAACCAGTTACTTTATAGTTCAATATTCGTGCCAATAAGAATTCCTGAACCCCTTTGACAGGCTCTTCTAAAAATCTATAAATTAAAGGGATTTAGGATACGGGCGAACTATACCACACCCGAAACGCAAATTCAAACGGGCTTACTTGCCCATATTTAAGGCATTTAGGGGCGGAAATGTTTAAGTTTAAAGCGTTTTTTAGCCCTCGTCACTCGCTTTGCTTATTCGATTGAGGGCGTTTTCCAGCTCCAATCGCTTTTCCTCTATGGTTTGTTCAGACGATTTTTGGGAGAGAGATATGGGTGAAGAAAAGTTTAAGGCGCAACGGGTAAAAGGCAGGGGGATTGCAAATTGGTCCCAGCTGTTTAAGATCACTTTATTTTTAGCTCCGAAGGTCATGGGAAAAATTGGCGCTCCGGTTATACCTGCCAATTGCACGGATCCCGGCTGGGCCACACATCTCGGTCCGCGGGAACCATCGGCAATGATAATGATCCTCTGGTTTCGGCGCAAAACTTTAATCAGGGACCGGGCTGCGGAAACAGCTTTTTTATAAGTAGACCCACGTATCACGGAATAACCCATCAAACGTGCAAGGCGGGCCAAAAGATCGCCGTCTTCACTCGGGCTAATCAGCAGGAAATAATCCGGGTGCCGGCGAAGATAATAAAACAGGTAAAAGATTCTTCCATGCCACAAGGTGAGGATATAGGGTCCGGTAAGATTCTTAAAATGATTCTCTTCTTCCTCATTCATGTTTTTTGAGCGCAGGGTCATGCACCAGAGATAGACCAATCCAAAAAGAAGGTATGGAATTACGTAATTACACAGGAGTTTTTTCATTAGCACTCAATTCAACCATGAAATCGGCAATGCGTTTGGCGACAAGCTTCATGACTCCGGGTTCTCCCAGGGATTTCCTGATTTTAAGGAGACGCTCACGAACAGCCTGTTCTTTTTCTGGAGTGCGCAAAATTGCAAGCACCTCGGAGGAGATATTTTCCGCTGTCACTTTATGCTGTATTAATTCGGGCACCACTTCTTCCCCCGCGACAATATTCACCAGTCCTACAAGTGGTATTTTTATCAACAGGCGCGCCAGCCAGTGAGTCAAGGGATTCAACTTGTAGACGATGACCATGGGGCACCCCAGGATACCTGCTTCCAGAGTGGCAGAACCGGATGCAATGATCAACGTGTCACAACTATTCATCACATCATAAGTTTCCCCTTGTATCAATTGGATGCCAAGCGGGTTGGCTCCCAATCGTTGGCGGATTAGATCGGGATTGATGGAGTCAGCAATAGGGAGAAGAAACTGACAGGAACCCAGTTCACTGCGGATTTTTTCCGCTGCCTGAATCATCACATCTAAAAGAGAGTTGACCTCGTTTATCCTGCTTCCGGGTAGAAGCCCGATGGTCTTGACCCCTGCATTCAGGGAATATTTTTCTCGGCTCTCTTCACGAGGCCTGCTTGGATGGACCATGTCTATAAACGGATGCCCCAAAAATTCTGCATCCACCCCGGCATCCAAATACAGCTTTTCCTCAAATGGAAGAATGACAAACATCTTTCGCACCGATTTCCGGATATCCCTGATTCTGCCCTTCCTCCATGCCCAAATCTGCGGACTGATGAAAAAAAATACCGGGCAATCAAAACACCGCCCCTGTTTTGCCAGTCTAAGATTTAACGTGGGATAATCGATGAGAATAATCGCATCATAACGGCGCGAGGCGATTTCTTTCATCAATGTCCGATAGACCTTGTAGTAATGGTCGAATTCTCCCAGAACCTCAACTATCCCGACCGTGCCCATGCGCTCAATGCCAAAAAGCGTATCCACACCTTCTTCCCGCATTCGCGACCCACCCATTCCGGAGAAACGGGAATGAGGTAAAAAGGCCTTTAAAGCAGATACCAAATTCGAGCCATGCAAATCTCCTGATGCCTCGCCAGCTATAATTAAAAAGTGCGGATGTTTATCTTTCATTTTATCCCACAAATTGCGGAGCCCCTTAGCCTGCTAGCCGCAGGAGCAGTGCGTATAGCTTTTTACTGCTATCAACGGTATTCTCGGCTCAACGAGCCCTTGCACACTGTCCCAACGGCAGGGGGGTTAAACACAGACCACGGCAATTTTGGCTTTATTAGCCAGATCGAGAACTTTTTCTTGTTCCACCACCATGACCCTCTCTGCCTCCAGCGCCAGAACCCCTGCTTCTCCTTTGACCAGCATATTGATTGTTTGCGGTCCAATTCCTGGGCTGTCATAGCGATAGTCTTGATTGGTTCTGCTGACTTTAATCACCACACATTTTCCCTGGGCCAAATCGCATCCCCTTTGAATAGCTTGATCCGTTCCCTCCATGGCTTCAACGGCCACCACCGTTTTGTTTTTTACTACCAGAGTCTGGCCAATCTCCATGTCCGCCAATTTTCGGGCAATGGGCAGTCCAAATTCAATATCTTCCAACTCCTGCTTTGTGGGTTCTCGGTGGGCCAGGTTTCCTTTTTGAGGAAAAATATCCGACAAAAATTCCTTTTGACTTAAAACCCTGAAACCTTCTTTTTCGAGCTCATCAATCACCCCCAATAGTAAAACCTTGTCTTCATGTGTCGCAATATTTTTGAAAAATTGGAGGGCTTTAAAATCGAACTTCTGCAGTTTAAAAATGATGCTTTTATCAACCTTGCCTAGAATCAGCAATTCTTTCACACTGTTCTGCTGTAGTGTCTTAAAGATTTTACCGGGCTGACCGACTCCAATCGAATAGCACTTTTCCGAAAACGGTGCCAGACCGTTTTGGATTTCCTTTGAAAAACCAATACTGATAAGTTTTATCCCAAGCTGGCAGGCTTTCCGCGCAAAATATACCGGGACTTCTCCCGTTCCCGCAATAAGGCCTATCCTGTTAAGAGTGGTATACATGATGATGGGCTAACAGAAGATTTACAGAAGGCGTACCAGTTTCGCTAAACAATTGCAGAAATCCAATAGAAGATGCGGGTTTGGCCCTATTTTTTTCTTTTTTTATTAAACTGGTCAAGAATATCCAGGGCAATTTCCAGCGAATAGAGTTCATCATTCACCGCAACATTTCGAGGGCTTCCATTTTTTGCGCAATCAATGAAATGCTGGAGCTCAAGTTTGAGGGGATTATCTTTGTGGACAAAAATCCGTTCGACCAGCGATTCTTGTTTGTACCGCAGTGAGCCTTTGCTCATTTTGTGCTCTGAAGACGATTTGCGGTGAACATAAATTTCCTGGTCGGTGTAATCCAAAACCACAAAGGAATCTTTCTGGGTTACCGACAAGGTGCGGATTTTATTCTGTGATGCCCGGCTGGCAACAATATTGCCAATGCATCCATTTTCAAATTCGAGTTGGACGCTCACAAGGTCATCTTTTTCGGTAAAAACCGAAGCTCCGAGAACGTGCGTTGTGATCACTTTGGATTTGATCAGGTTAAGAATGATATCTATATCATGGATCATGATATCCAGCACCACTCCATCGTCCTTGATCCTTTCTGTGAAAGGCCCCATGCGTTTGCACTCCACAAAAATAGGGGAGTCGACAATTTTGAGGAGCTCCTGCACTGCCCCATTAAAACGTTCCACATGACCGATATGCAAGGTCAGGCCCTTGTCCTGAGCCAACTGAAAAAGCTCACGAGCGTGATTGAGGTCGTTGGAACAGGGCTTTTCCAGCAGGACATGGATGCCATTATTGAGAAGTTCTTTGGTGACAGAATAATGCATTATTGTGGGAACAGCGACTACAGCAACATCAACCTTCCCTAAAAGGTCCATGTGGTCCGCAAAACCGGGAGTACCATAGGTATCTTGAATGGACTTTCGGCGCTGAGGATCAATATCCACCACTCCGGCAAGATCAACCTCCTGCATTTCGGACAGAACCCCGACATGGTATTCACCCATTCTGCCAATTCCAACCACACCAGCTTTTACTTTTGCCACTACTTGGTCACCCCTCTGGAAGATGTTCTTATGAAGTTAATAAGATAATGAATTTCGTCGAACATTTCAATTTCCGCTTCAATCTTTTTTACAGCCTGTTTGGTATTCAGTTCCGGTTGGGCAATGAATTTCAGGGCTTTTTTTATCGCCGCCCGGACTTTCGGTTTGAAATTTGCCCGTTTGAGTCCTACCGCATTTGCACTGAGAAGTCGGGCTCGGTTTCCTTCCACCGTGGAAAAGGGAAGGACATCCTGATTCACACCTGCCAATCCCGCAACCATGGCATACCGACCTATTCGGACAAATTGGTGGACGCCAACCAAGGCCGAAATAAAAACCTTGTCTTCTACAATAACATGACCGGCTAAACTCGTACTATTTACTATCACCACCTGGTCGCCAATTTCACAGTCATGGCCCAAATGGGAATAGGCCATGAGTAGGCAACCCTTGCCAACGCGGGTCACTCCATTTTCGTTACCCGATCGATGTATGGTGACATACTCTCGAATCACAGTTCCATCGCCAATTTCTACCGTGGCGGGAACGTTATTAAAGTTAAGAATCTGAGGTTCTCCACCCAGCGAGGCACCATGGAAGATTTCACAATTTTGCCCGATGACCGTACCCGCTTCAATCAACACGTTGGACCCTACAATCGTTCCCTTGCCGATCCGGACATCTGGACCAATGGTAGTAAAAGGACCTACCTTAACTCCCTGGGCCAATTCGGCATCTGGGTGAATGACTGAGCTCGAATGAATAGTCACGTAAAGGATAAAGCCAATTTTCATTGGCCGGCTACGGGTTGGGAAATGCGCGAGGTGAAAAATTGCAAATGCCAGCCGTTTACAATATCAGTCTTTACCGAGCATTGCCTGAATGGTACATTCGGTGGCTAAAGCATCCCCTACAAACGCTTTACCCTCAAACCGGAAAAATGTTCCCCTTTGCTTGATTTTAGTCAACTCAAGGCGCAATTGATCTCCCGGGACAACCGGCCTCCTGAACTTGGCCTTATCGATCCCGGTAAAGAACACGGCAGGCTGGCCCTCCTTGTTCAATATTTTGATTCCTAAAATGCAGGCGACCTGCGCAAGGGCTTCGATAATAAGAACACCTGGCATAACGGGAAACTCCGGGAAATGTCCCTGAAAAAAAGGTTCATTGACCGTCACATTTTTGATGCCGACAATCCGAGAATCCATATCGCATTCGATAACCTTATCTACCAGCAGAAAAGGATATCTGTGAGGGAGAATCTTTTTAATTTCGTTAATATCCATCATAGAAGAAATGGGTTCTTGTAGTTGAAAATCCGTAAGGCTTTTCTAGAAATCTCAGTGAACTTAAATGCGGGATCAAGCGGATTTTATTAACCGTAGTTTATACCGTTGTTATTTATTAGTCCTATCATAGGTACGGGTCGCGATTTTAGTTAAATCGTTACCCTTATCATGATAGAGAACAACCTTCTGCTCCAGAATCATTGTATAGCTCTTTTCCTTACCAATTTTTTTTATAACATCCATCATTTTCCGAAGGATTTTTTGGGTCATTTCTTTTTCTTTTTTGCTGAACTCCGCGTTCTGGTCCTGGACATATCTTTCAAAAGCGATTTTTTCTTTTCTTAGCCGGTCTTCCTTTTTCCTTTTCAGTTCCGGGTCCAGCACAAAACTTTGTTTATTCAATTCCTCCAGCATTTTTTTGATCTTTTTTTCCCTGGCATTTATTCTTTTTTTCTCTTTTGTGAATTCTAATTTGAATTTATTGAAACTGGTTTTCCACTCCTTGGTACTGGAAACCGCTTTTTGAATATCTATAAACCCTATTTGTTTACCCGCAGCAAAAGAAGAAACCGTCAAAGGTCCGCAAATGAAAAAACCTAAAACAAGTGGCAGCCAGATGGTCCTAGGCCTCCAAAAAATTGTTAACCACATAATCATAATCCTTTTGAAAATTAAATTTTAAAATGCGCTTCCTGCCGAGAAATGAAATTCTCCCGACTCCTCGCCGGACTTTTTATCTAGTTTGATACCATAGGAAAAACCCAGCGGGCCAAAGGGGCTGATAAAACGGATACCTGCGCCAATACTGTTCCGCATTTCCAACAAGTCAAAACTTTTGGACGTGGTACTGGTGTTAAAACCCCCGCCAAAAATATTTCCACGGTCATAAAACAAAAAACCGCGGAAAGACTTGGTAAGAGGATACTGCACTTCCAAATTAAAAAGTAGAGATTGGTTGCCTCCTATAGGATCGCCATCACTATTTTTTGGCCCAATATCTTTTAAAGTAAAGCCCCGCAATGAAGTTGCCCCTCCCATGAAAAACCTTTCAAAGGCCGGCAGTTTGTCCCCGCCATATCCATTTGAGTAATTGATCCGGGCATGAGCCGCACCAACGAACTTTCCCACCAAGGGGTGATAATACGTCACTTCGTAAAAATATTTAGTGAATTTAGTGCCTCCCAGCCCTGCGAATTCAAATCCTACCACATGCCTCCACCCCGTGGTAGGATTTAAATAATTATCCCGCGAATCATAAACATAAGTTGGCACGATTCTGCTGGTCAAGCGGGTCTCATTTTTAAAGAACTCCGTTACATCGGCAGGGTCTACATTCGTCACCTCTACGTTTGCCAACCGATAATTTATCGAAACTGAATCATACTCAGAAAGATTTTTACCCAGACCAAAACCACCGCCGGTGGATTTGGCGTCGAAACTGATATAATCCTGATCCTCGTTAAATGCACTGATTCCAAATGATATTTCGGAATCAAAGAGCCGCGGTTCTGTAAAGTTTATTTTAAAATCCGAGCGGATGGAGGATAAACTTGCATCCACGCCCAACCTCTGCCCATTACCAAATAGGTTATCTTGGGTTATCGACGTGGTAAAAATAAAATTCTCTACTGAGCTGAAACCAACACCCACTGAGAACGATCCGGTCGGCCTTTCAGTCACTGTTGTGAGGATATCAATAAGGTCGGGGTCTTGGCCTCTATGGGTATCAATCTTAACATCTTCAAAATAATTGAGATTGTTGATCCGTTGTTTGCTTCGTTTTAATTTGGAACCATCAAAAACTTCTCCTTCTTTCAGCCGGAATTCTCTGCGAATTACATTGTCCCGCGTTATGATATTTCCCAGAATTTCAATATTGCCAACATAGACTTTTTTACCCTTATCAATTTCAATGGACAGATCAACAGTTTGATCCTCATCGTTTAACTTGGAAATCGGGTTGGCGTCAGCGTAAGCATAACCTTTTTGGGAGTACAAGTCGGTGACCGCCAAAATATCCTGGCGCAGCTGGGATACATTATAGATTCCACCAACCTTGGTCTTAATGCTTTTTAGAATTTCATCCGGGGAGACAGCGGCATCTCCATTTATATTCAAAGTCTTCACGCGGAACTGCGGGCCTTCCTCAACCGGGATGGTGATATGAATTTCCCTGGACTTTTTGTTTATATCTATACGAGGTTCCAGCACCTTAATCCTTAGATAACCGTGATCGTGGTAATAGCCTTCTATGCGGAACAAATCCAGCTTTAAGATATCTTTTTGGTAGACCCCCGAGTCATCCAGAAAGGAATACCAAGTTTCTTCCGTTGTTTCCATCTGGTCGCGGAGGTCTTTATCCGGGATAGCTTTGTTTCCAGAAAAACGGACCTTCTCAATTTTTACCTTTTCCCCCTCCTTGATCCTGATCGTAATATTTACCAGGCTCTCCTTAGTGGACTGGGTATCAATGTGCGTTTGGGCAAAAAAGTATCCTTTCTCACGATACAGCTTAATAATTTCCTCATTACTCTCCTGGATCAGATGCTCATTGAAAGCCGCCCCCCGCTTGAGTCCAATTTTTTCCCGGATATCACTGGTGTCAACCTTATCATTACCTAGGATTTCAACATCCCCGACTGATGAAATTTCTTCGACATAAAATTCAACTTCCAGACCCTTCAGGGTATTCCGCGTTTCCACACGGATATCCTTGAATTGCCCTAAGCTATATATTTGCTCAATATCTTCACGGATCTGCCTTTTGGAAAGCAATGTGCCAGGCTTGGATTTGATGTAATAAAGAATGGTTGATTCATCAATCCGCTTGTTCCCTATCACCTTCAAGGATTGGATGTTTTCGCCTTCCTGAGCAGACAAAAAGGAAGCTGTGACAAGGAGAGCCACACCTATCAGAGTCGCAAAAAAAATGTGGGCTTTTTTCACCATTTAGCCAGAACTATCTGAAGTTTTACGAGTTATCGGGGTAAATCCGCACCCGAGTTTTCGGGCAAAAAAAAGTACTAAACCCCAGCAGTATAACTTGCTGAAACTTAATACTTTATAAGTTTTTTGTCATCATCGCCCCGTTCAAGCGAAGAAAAAATTCTCAACCAACATTGAGGGCTCCTGACTTTTCGACAAAAACCAGGCCGTCATCCTGTAAGCTCACCTCAATGAGTCCTCCACTAGTGAAACGACCTTTCAGCATTTCATCAGATAAGATATCTTCCAAATGCTTTTGAATGGCACGTTTCAAAGGCCGGGCACCAAAATGGGAATCAAAGCCTTTTTCCGCCAGCCATTTCTTCGCTTCAGGAGTCACATCAAGGGTAAGCCCCTGTTGAATCAATTGCTCGTTAAGAACATTCAACTGAACATCGAGAATACTGACAATATTTTCCAATTCCAAAGGACGAAAGACCACCGTTTCGCTCAACCGGTTGAGAAACTCGGGATTGAAGGTCTTTTTCAAGTCCTGCTTCAGTTCCTTTTGCATCCTCTCATAGCTGAGCTCATTATCGTCGTTGTGGAATCCCAGACTGGTTCCCTTCTCAAGCATTTGGGAACTAATGTTAGACGTTAGAATTATCACTGTATTTTTGAAATCCACTACTCGGCCATAACTATCGGTCAAGCGACCATCGTCCATGATCTGCAAAAGGATATGGAAAATATCCGGGCTGGCTTTTTCAATTTCGTCAAAGAGGACCACTGAATAAGGTTTACGGCGCACCTTTTCTGTCAACTGACCGCCTTCCTCATAGCCGACATAACCTGGAGGCGCACCCGTCAAGCGAGACACATTGAATTTTTCCATATACTCGGACATATCAAGCCGAATAAGCGCATCTTCATTACCAAACAGAAATTCGGCCAAAACCTTTGCCAACTCAGTTTTCCCCACACCGGTTGGGCCAAGAAAGAGGAAGCTCCCAATGGGCCTTTTCATATCTTTCAAACCCGAGCGGGACCGGCGGATCGCCTTGGTAAGCACTTTGATGGCCTCCTCCTGCCCTACCACTTTACCAGCTAACTCTTTTTCCATATTCATCAAGCGTACGCTTTCTTTCTCCTCAATTCGTGAAAGCGGAATTCCGGTCATGCTGGAAACAACATCGGCAATATCATCTTCGGTAATGCTGGGCTCACTGGCATCACGGCCCTTATCCCAGTCTGCCTTCACCACGTCCAACTTATCGCGTAATTCTTCTTCCTTGTCACGCAATTCCACAGCCTTTTCAAATTCCTGGTTTTCGATACAGACTTTTTTGTCGCGTACGACAATATCTATATCGCGTTGATATTTTTTCATTTCAGGAGATTGGGTGATCTCACGCAGACGCACCCTGGACCCTGCCTCATCAATCACATCAATAGCTTTATCAGGGAGAAACCGGTCGCTGATGTATCGTTCCGCAAACCGGACAGCAGTTACAATCGATTCATCGGAGATTTTGACCTTATGATGCAGTTCATATGGAACCCTAAGCCCCTTGATAATTTCAATGGTTTCATCCACCGTCGGCGGATTCACAATGATGGGCTGAAAACGCCTTTCCAGTGCACCGTTTTTCTCAATGTATTTTCGGTATTCTTCCAGAGTGGTCGCGCCGATGCATTGGATCTCACCTCGGGACAAAGCCGGTTTGAGCATATTGGATGCATCCACCGAACCTTCAGCGGCTCCCGCTCCCACCAGGGTATGCAGTTCGTCAATAAATAAAATGACGCTTTCATTCTGGATGATTTCCTTCATGATGCCTTTGAGACGGGCTTCAAACTGGCCGCGATACTTGGTGCCCGCAATCAGGGAGCCCAGATCGAGCGAAACCACCCGTTTATCGAAAAGCGTATCCGGTACTTCCCGTTCTATAATAAGCTGAGCCAGGCCTTCAACGATCGCAGTTTTGCCTACACCGGGTTCGCCTATCAATACCGGATTGTTTTTCGTACGACGACTGAGAATCTGGATCACCCGCTCGATTTCCTTGGCTCGACCGATGATTGGGTCTAGCTTTCCGTCCAGTGCCATTTTGGTCAAGTCACGGCTAAATTCATCCAGGGTCGGGGTCTTGCCTACTTCGCGGTTGCTCTCGGTAGGTTCTTTGAACATATCAACAATTTTTTCCCGGACATCGTCAAAGAACATGCCGAAGCTGTTCAGAACACGGCAGGCGACCCCTTCCTTCTCTTTCAAAAGACCCAGAAGAAGGTGCTCGGTACCAATATAATTATGATTCAGAGACCGGGCCTCCTCCACCGCGAACTCCAAAACTTTCTTGGCTCGGGAGGTGAATGGAATATCCCCGATGATCAAGGAATTTGAACTGCGGGGCAGGTTTTTTTCCAGTTCCTTTTTCAACTGAGTCATATCCACACCGCTTTTTTGAACGATGGCAACAGCTATGCCCCCACCATCCTTAATAACGCCCTGCAAAATATGTTCTGTGCCTAGATATTCATGGCGGTAAAGCTCAGCTTCTTCGCGAGCAAGAATAATGACTCTTCGCGCCCTCTCGGTGAATCGCTTAAACATGATTCAAATTGCCTCAAAAATAGCGGATTTATAATCTGATAAGGAGCCCCAAAAGGTAAAACCTGCGGGGCTACATCCCTGTTTTATAATCGGGTAAACTTCCTAATTATCTTAACAAATGATCCCAGTTATAGAAAGGATTAATTTCTCTTTGGCCAAGAACAGTCAAAGCCTTATATTCCATACAGTTACACTATCATTTTATATCCGGCCAATAATTGAATCCGGACCCCGGCATATGATTCTTTATCGACCAAAAATTGAAAAGGCTTGACCCGCTCCCGTGGAAGGACGTGATATCTCTCTTCACTTGCCCTCATGCCCCAGTTATATCCTCTTCATTAAATTTTACCCTTGCAGGGCATGAAGGTTAAAGAAGAGGATATCACGCATGCCCCGCATGGGGTAGAAAGGGTATCACGCTGGCCATGCCTAGTTGTACCCGGCATCTTTATGGAAACAGACCACCGCCGCAGTTGTACTGGGTGGGTAAAACTCATTTGCCGATGTCAGGGTCACTCCAATATCCTCCGCCCCGAGAAGTTCCCAAATGACGCGATTGTAAGACAGGTCCGTTATTGCCGGGTAACCTGGACTATAACGCTGGCCCCGATAATCTTTTTTTGTTCCAATTCCGTGGCGAAGCAGTTGATGGATGTATTCCGCAAGGTCCTCAGCCACCCGGTCGCTCAACCCCTGCAGGTATAATGCCGACTCGCTATCATTTTGTGCCTTGAACCCGTCGATGCCCACTTCGACCTTGTCTCCAGCAGTGGCAATCTGCAATCCGATCATATCCCACTGTCCGGAGGCTTTGGAATGGAAATACTGCCCCACTGAAAAGATATCCTTCCTTCCCTTTCCGATACAGACATCGAACCGGACTCGAGCCATTTCCTTTTCCCGGTTTTCCGGATCGCAAATAATGACTTCATCACCATCCGATTGCGCCGGGAAAAGCGCAAAACGTGCTTTAGGAACGATCCATCCATTCTGTTCCGCTTTTTCAATCCAGGTTTTTTGCAAATCCTGAAGCTGTTGCAAGGTCACGCCCTTTGAAGCCCAGGATGATTTTTTACCGAACTTCCAATTGAGCGAATACAAACTTTTCTTATCCATGCTTCCTGCAAGCTTATGCAGCTTAAATTCGACCTTGTGAAGTCCATACCCCTCTGAAGGAACATCATGATGCCTGAAAGAGACTTTTCGTCGCGGCAGGGTCTGCAAAAGTTTATCTTTTTCCGCCTGAATTCCCTTTGCCCTTTGATATTCGCGCAAAAGCTGTTCGCGGTTTTCTTTCAGGAAAACGGAGCGCTTTGTAGAGTCCATAAGCTGACTCATGATGTTGACGCCATCCATTGCGCTTTGGCAGTAAAAAACATTATCCATGATCGCTTCCATATCGTCACCGCCATGCATCGCCACATACCCGGCATGGCGGGAGTTAACGGGAGCTCCCCCAATGAGAATGGGAATGGAATATTTTCGGTCGAGCAACATACGCGCGATCGTGATCATGTGATTGGAGGTTTGCACCAGTAAGGCGCTCATGCCGATGGCATGGGCGTTTTCCTGCTCGGCCGTGTCAATGAACCGGTCTAGCGGAACCTGAACCCCCAAGTCAATTACCCGGTAGCCATAATTTTCAAGCAAGGTTTTCGCCAGGTCCTTGCCGATACTATGCACATCCTGATAAACGGTGCCAATCACTACCACCCCTTTATAGTCAATCTCAGCACCGGGTTCGATCCCGCTCTGAAAACGCATGAAGCTTTCGAGAAACAGCATCACATGGCGCATGACATCGGCGCTTTTTAAAAGATGCGGCAGGCTCACTTCTCCCCGGCCAAAAGCATCTCCCAACTCGCGCATGGCTATCATGAGATGACCACTTATAAAGTCCAGTGGAGCATGGGTTTCGACAGCTTTGGCGACATCCAGCACAATGCGATCTGTGTATGGGAAAACACCGCCTTCTTTCTCAATATTTCCTTCCTCTTTTTGTTTGAAACCATCCTTGATCCGCTGGCAAATGCTTTCTTCCAGGGAAAGATCATGGTACTCGACCTTTTTAACCTTCACCCCGGTTTTCTTGGTCAACGCAATTTCTTCCAGTTCCTCAAAGGCATTCATATCGCGATCCAGGATGACCTTCAGAGCCAGGGCTACATCATCTTCCGGCAGGCTCTCAAGCGGAACATAATGATGCGGATTCAAAATAGCGCAGTCCAGTCCCGCCTTTCTAGCTTCGTCCAGGAAAACACTGGTCAGCACCTTTCGCATATACGGCTTGGCGGCGAGCCCGTTGGTCAGGTTGCCCACACCCATGCTGGTTTTAAGATCCGGATGAATGGCTTTGATACGCGGCAGACATTTTAAAGTCTCGGCGCAAAAATTGAGCCCCTCCACCGATTCCGATCCAATGGGGTAGGCATTGACATCAATAAGAATTTGGTCGGGTGTCACATTAAATTTTTCCCCAGCCTGTTTAACAATTTCCGCGGCCAACTCATATTTTTCATCTGCGGTCTGGCCCGGTCCTTTTGGCCCGTTCACCAAAGCAATATAGAGGGGGCAATGTTCCACAGTTTGAGACAGCACCGCCTCCAGCTTGCTCACCCCCTCTTTATATTCTTCCAAGCTGATGGAATTGATAATCGGCCTTCCCGGATAGGTTTCGATGGCAACCTGGAGCGCTTCCACCGAAAAGGAGTCGAGACACATGACACCTTTAAAGTCACTGGTCAATGCATAAATTATTTCGGGCAATACCACTTCCGTTTCCACGACATTGCTGTCCATACAAACATCAATGATTTCGATTCCCAAGTCCTTGACCTGCTCTTGCACCACCTCTTCCAAAATGGTCATCTGAATTCCATCGTCCCTCTCCACCGCTTCGCGTACCTTTTTACTACCCCTTACGTTCAGCCTTTCCCCAATGCGAACCAAGCCCTCCGAACTGTCCAGGACCACCGCTTCCTGCGGACCCGAAACATAAACCTTGCCGGCAGGTAAAGTCCGTTGTGGCACCACGCCTTTCAACCGGTTTGACAGGACACGAATATGGTCCGGAGTGGTTCCGCAGCAGCCACCAACAATGGCGACCCCGAATTCTGTTACGAAACGTTCGACATAATCCGCCATCTCTTCAGGTTGCAGCTTGTAGCAGGTTTTGCCATCTTCAGAAACCGGTTGCCCGGCATTGGGCACGATGGATATGGGGTGACGGCAGACTCGACTCAGTTTTTCCACCGTTTTTTGCATCAGCTCCGGACCGGTATTGCAGTTGATGCCAAAGGCAGAAATTCCCATGCCCTGCACAGCAACGTAGGCCGCATGAATATCGGTATTAAAAATCTGCATTTTGGAAAAATTATCCACCGTGACCTGGGCAATAATGGGAAGCTTTTTACCGGATTCCTCGAAAGCTTTGTTGGCTCCGATCAGTGAAGCCTTCAACTCCAGAATATCCTGTTGCGTTTCAAACAAAAGAACATCGGCACCGCCTTCGATCAAACCCAGGACCTGCTTTTTATTATTGTCAACAATTTGGGCCCAGGTGGCCTTTTTGAGATCGGCCTCGGTCTTGGAAATGACATAATTGGAAGGCCCGATGGAACCGGCAATGAACAAAGGCCGCCCATCATAGTCCGGCGAGGCTTTATACCGGTCTTTCGCCTTTCTGGCGATTCGGCAGCCCTCAACATTCAAGTGCCCGGTGATGGCAGAATAATCCGACTCTTTCAGGTTCAGCTCTTTCGGAATGGCTTGGATATCGGCAAGGTTAATATCCTTAAAGTCAAATTCGGCCAAACGCAGGGGAGAAGCCCCGAAGGTGTTGGTCTCGATCAGGTTGGCCCCCGCCTGCAGGTATTTCAGGTGGATGCCTTCCAGGTCATCCGGACGAGAAAAAATCAAGAGATCGGTCAGCATTTTAAACGCGGGACCGCCGAAAGCAGAATCCTCCAACATCAGGTTTTGCACCATGGTCCCCATGGCTCCATCCAGGAGAAGAACCTGGGCTCCTAATACATCTTCAAATTTCAAAGCTAATTTAACCTCAATTTTCGGATTACTTGTCCCCGCCTAAATTAACGGGGAATCAAAAAAGGTTCAATGAAATAATATTATATACCGGTTTCAATGCCTCATTAAAGCCCGTGACGATAACTCACTCACACCATTTCAATCAAATTTTTATTATGCAAAAAACAGGCGTCTTGTATCGAAAGTTTAGACTACCAATTCTTTCGGCTGAGCAGATTTGATACCGAAAACCCTTTCTATAAATGAGGGGCGGTTTTTCGCGCATCGAAAACCCACATCCTTTTTCCGCGCCAGTGGATTGAGATGCTCGCGGTAAGAAGCACGGGCTTTAAGGGAAACGACCTTAAAAAATTCCTTTTTGCTGAAATGCCCCACTCCCATGTACGACAAGCCCCGCACCACGATTTGTTTCTTTTCATAAGCCGGAGTTTTAAACGTGTTTCCAGGATAAGGTTGATAATACTCCCAAACCCATTCCCATACATTGCCAACCATATCCTGAACCTTATAAGGACTGGCACTTTTGGGGAAACTGCCCACCGGTTTGAGGCCTTGCCTCTTTTTTGATCTGGGTGAGACACTCAAATTGGCAATACCAGGAATGAAGTCATCGCCCCAGGGATAGACGAATCCGGCTCGACCCCTTGCGGCTTTTTCCCACTCTTTTTCGGTGGGCAATCGCTTGCCAGCCCATTCCGCGTATTCACTGGCGTCAAAATAATTCACTTCGATCACCGGCAGGTTATCCTGCCCTTCGGGAAACTTCTGGCCCTTCCAGTAACGCGGCGGTTTGTGGTCGGTGGCCTGGCAAAAAATATAATATTTTAAATTGGTAACCTCGTAGCGGTCGATGTAAAAATCGGCAATGTCGATGCGCCGCTCAGGAGACTCATCGGCAAACCAGGGTTTGTGAAGCCCCAACAAAAGCGCGTGGTTTTCCTCATCAATCCGGTCGGTTCCAATGGTAAACTCTCCCGAAGGAATCAGAACCATGCCTTGGGGAATTTTTTCCATACAACCGGAAAGAATCAACCCCAGGGTGAGGGTCCATAATATTTTTTGGATCGATCGCATGAAAATCAAACTTTCTGATGTTTCCGAAATCCCGTTAACAGATATCGACCCTGAAGACCGGTTGACGGATTTCTCGCTGGACGGCTGTCCGGAAAAGTTAACCGACTCGGTCAAAGTGATCGGCATCCGGCACCCTATTTCCGTCTGTCCATCCGGGAATCGTTACTCCATAGTCAGTGGGCATAAGCGTTTCCAGGCGGCACCCCGATCGGGCTTGACCAGCATCCCCGCCCTCATCATACCTGAAATAGATGATGCATCGCGATTGGTCATAAACCTGAACGAAAATTTCGGACAGCGGCATTATAGCGATATTGAAAAGGGAATTATTCTTAACAAACTCAAGCATGCTGGAATTTCTGATGAAACCATTATTGAGGAGTATATGCCTTTACTGGAACTGGAACGCAGTAAAAAAATATTCCTGGATTTATTCGGCGTTGAAAAGCTGAGCGCCAAATTAAAAAAACTCCTCCACCGTGCCGGAGTTCCAGTTAAAACATTCAGCACGTTTTATAAATGGAACGAAGAAAGCAGGGCGGCGGCGGAAAACCTGTTTTCAAGACTGAAACCGGGGGTCAACAAATGGCGGGAACTTCTGGAACACCTGGATGAAATCGCTACAAGAGATAACACCACACCGGAAAATATTTTATCCCAGGACGATATCAAAAAGATTCTGGGAATATCGAGCCTGACTCCTCCACAACAGTATGACCAAATCCATCAGCATCTTACCAACCGGCGGTATCCGGTTCTATCAGACATGAGAAAACGGGTCGCCCGCGCTCTCGATGAAATGGAGCTGGATGATAAAACCCGTTTGAAATTTCAGGAAACATTTGAGAGCAACGAATTGAAACTGGAACTGAAATTCCACAGCGAAAAAGAACTGTCCCGGCAAGTAGAAAAAATTTTCCAAGCCCTGCAATCCGGCTCGGTGAAAAAGTTGATAAAGATATTTCAGGGCTAGGATAAGAAAACCTTTTTCAACCACAGATATACCCCATCCCTCTTTGTCAAAGAGGGAGTAATTGAACCAACCCCCCTGACCCCCCTTATCAGGCGGGAATATTGGAAACCACCATCTAGAAGCTCAACGCTGACGGTTTCGCAAAAAAGGAATCGACCCATTGAGTCCAGCGTCACGCTGGCTAGTGGTAGTTTTTGCGGGGGGTGGTGATTGTCTTGAAGTCCTCGGGGCCCATTTTGTATTTTTTGTAGAGCGCTTGCAGGGTTACTCGGGACTTGGCAAGTTGTTTCATCATTTTTTTCGACTAAAAACCGCTGGAAAATAAGGATACGGGAAATGGCTTTCGTGCCATTCAAGGTTTCGTCATAAGCATTGCTGAGCTGTTCATAGGCATTGATATGTTCGGGATTATAAAAAACCACTTCCCGCAACAGATCAATTTTCTCTTCCGGTTTTGCATCGTCGCTTAAAAAAGTGCTGAGTTGGAAAAGGGTCTCGGCCAGGGAATCGTTGACGATCTCTTTTTTCGGACTCAGTTCCACCGCCTTGCGTAAAGGCTCTTCTGCCGACTTGTATTGCTTGATCTTCATCAGTGACACGCCAAGCCTGAAATAATCTTCCTCCGCATATTTAGGGCTTTGCCGGATTGACTTACGCAAGGGTTCCACCGCATCTTTATATTTTTTTAATTTGTAGTAGAGCATTCCCAGTCTCAGGTTGGGCATTGCGGCGGAAGGGTCTACGGAGATGGCTTCCTTATAATGCTTGATGGCTT
>Ga0310122_10001009_pt1 | contig 17948 bp, 17 predicted proteins | sample CB6_Bottom_1051__FD_203503 | JGI IMG/M metagenome (GOLD analysis project Ga0310122, IMG submission 203503) | Marine microbial communities from Western Arctic Ocean, Canada - CB6_Bottom_1051 | ecosystem: Environmental > Aquatic > Marine > Oceanic | place: Canada: Western Arctic Ocean | collected...
GGGCGTGAGGCAGGCAGGTATGGCGATTCCTACCTACCTTTTGACCTGCTCGGCTCACATACGCCTTTCGGCAGTCGCGCGGTCTTCTTATCGATTGGATATCAATGGCGAAGAAAGTGAACGTCGGCATCATCGGTCTGGGTTGGCCGGGACGAGAGCATTTGAAGGGCTATAAGCAGAGCTCCAGGGCACGCGTCGTCGCCGTGTGCGATATGAATAGCGATATCGCCCACCAGCAGGCGGAGGAGCACGACATCGCCCAAATCTATGCCGACCACCGGAAAATGCTGAAAGAGGCCGACATCGACGCGGTGAGCGTGTGTCTGCCCAATTACCTGCACGCCCCGGTAACCCTCGACGCTCTGCGTGCCGGTAAGCACGTCATCTGCGAGAAGCCGCCGGCCCTGGACGCCCGGCAGGCACGGAAAATGGCCGAGACCGCGAAAGCCGGCGGCCTGACGCTGATGTACGCCCTCTGCCAGCGCTTCAGCGGAGCGGCCCAACTGGCCAAGGACTACATCGACAAGGGCGATCTGGGCGAGATCTATTGCGGCCGCGCCGTCTATCACCGTCGCCGCGGCATTCCGATGGGCGCAGGCTCGTGGTTTGTCGACAAGAAGCGCAGTGGCGGTGGCGCGCTCATCGACATAGGCGTGCACGCGCTCGATTGCGCCTGGTGGCTGATGGGGACGCCGAAGCCGGTATCGGTGTCGGGCTCCACCTACCATAAATTCCAGCACCTGGTGCCCAAGGGCACGAACTTCGACGTCGACGATTCGGCCTTCGCGCTGATCAAGTTCGACAACGAAGCGACCTTGATCCTCGAGTGCAGCTGGGCGCTCAATCTGCCGGGCGGCAGCGCTATCCAGGTCGCGGGAACCAAAGGCGGAACCGAGCTCAGCCCGATGACCTTCTTCCTCGAGCGCGACGGCATACAGCTCGACATGACTCCCCAAGTGCCTCAGACCGACTCCTTCGCCGGCCAGACCAACCACTTTGTCGAGTGCATTCAGCAGCGCAAGACTCCCATCATGTCGGCCGAGCATGGCGTGCAGCTGATGCAGATGCTGGACGGCATATACAAATCCTCGGCGACCGGAAGAGAAGTGAGGATCAGCAGATGAGCGGAGTAATGGCCGAGCGCTTCATCGCCATCGACAACGTCTGCGCCTGGCCGAATATGACCCGCCTCGACGACGACGAGCTTGTCGTCGCCATCTACAATCGGCCGGTCCACGGCCGTTGGTATGGCGATATTGAAGTCTGGGGCAGCGACGACGGCGGGCGTCTGTGGCGCCGCCGCGGTATCGCCGCGCCGGGCGAGCCACCGGGCAATCGCATGAACGTCGCGGCGGGGCGCGCGGCCGACGGCGATCTTCTCGTCATCGCCTCGGGGTGGACACCGGTGCTCGAGCCGGGCACCGATGATCCGCAGTTTGCCTTCGGGCAACGCCAGGTGATCGAGCCACGAGTGTGCCGCTCAGGTGACGGTGGACGCACCTGGCAACGGGCGGACAGTGTCCAGTTGCCCGACACCGGCCAGCAGTGGTACATCCCCTTTGGCGACATCGTCAGCGGCGACCAGGGACTGGCGGTCTCGTTCTATTCCGCATCGCCCGATGGGAGCGCTACAGCGGCTGCCGGCGCTGCCAACACCGCGTGGTTCGTGCGCTCCAGCGATGACGGGGCCACCTGGGGCGATGCGAGCATCATCGCCGCCCACGACTACAACGAGACCGACCTGCTGCATCTGGGCGCGGCACGCTGGCTCGCGGTGTGTCGCACCCTCACCGACGGCCACCTGCAGCTGTTCGCCTCCGATGACGACGGCCACACGTGGATGGACCGCGGCCCGGTCAGCCTGCCGGGTCAGCACCCGGCGCACCTGACTCGGCTGGCCGACGGCCGCCTGCTGCTGTCGTATGGTCTGCGCAATCAGGGTCTGCACGGCGTCGCCGTGCGTCTCAGCGACGACGACGGCCGAACCTGGCAGGCGCCGCGCACGCTGATCAATCTCTCCCCCACGTCGACCGATTGCGGCTATCCGACGAGCGCGCAACTGACCGACGGCACCGTCGTCACCGCCTACTACAGCCGGGGGATCGCCGAGCACGGCCGCTATCACATGGGGATTGTCCGCTGGACGGTGCCGACCGCTGACTGAGTGATGCGCGGCCGGTACCGCAGGATGGGGTCTCGCCTGCACAGATCCCACCGCCCAGGGGCTGCGAATGACTCAGGAGCGGATCAGAGCGTTCCGCCACCCACCGGCTGCAGCTCGTAAGCGTACACTTCGGCCTTCTCCATGTGGAGACGCGCCGTCACTCGCCCGCCGTTCGCCGGTGAGATCACGGTCCCGCCCTGCCACGCGACAACAGCAGCGATCTCATCACCCGCCAACGGTATTGACTCCGTCAGCGCACGAGCGCTCATGTCGAGCAGCTCAACTCGGACACTGCCACCCGTCTGGGCCGCATAATTGAGGGTCAGTTCGCAAGGACCGCCAACCTCCCCAAGATCGAGTTCCAGCACGCCTTCGGGATCCGCACGAAACCCGAACAAGCGATCCTTCGTCCAGTACGCATAGCCAATGCGTCCCAGCCCCGCGTCGATCAGGTCTTGCCGCCAGCGGTCGGAGATCTGCCACTGGCTGTCCACATACCAGCCGTGGCTGTGCAAGGCGCCACTGAAGTAGAGCCGCTGTTCATCTGCCACATCGACCGGCCCCGAGGCCGTGTAGATACCGCCCTGGTTCCAGTTGAACGAACCGTGACGCAGGAAATCCGTCCGTCCGGAGGCGTGCAGCCAGCGGTCACCCTCGCGACACTGATAGGCGAGACTGACGTCCACCGCGCCAAACACTCCTGTCTCCCGGTCTTGGGTGCGGGGCAGAGTGTGGCGAAACTGCCAGATGAAACCGACCGTCCCTCGACCCGCCGCCATCATCCCCATGCCGTAATAGTCGCCACTGGCGAAGCCGCGACTGATGGCACAGATATCATCAAAGTCATCCGGTATCAGCGCGGAGTGGGACTCGGACCAGATCCCATCCCGCAGTTGGGCCGTCCAGATGGACCGGCGAGGGATGTTGCGTACCCGCGGCGCGTATTTCAGCGCGGCGATGCCGCGCTCCTGGCCGGGATGGTAGATGCTGGTGATGACGTCGCTACTGAGCCATTGAGGCACCGTCCTGTCGAGTTGCCACTTCAGCCCATCGGCCGAGTGGGCCGTGTAGTAGCCCCGTTCCTCGGCCCGCTTGTCCCCTGCCTTGTCGCCTGCGGCAAGCCAGCCCGTCGCCCGGTAGCGCTGACTGGATGGTGCGGTGGGATCGATAAAGACAGATGGCGCGTGAAAGTTGAGATCGCACAGATTGTTGGGTCCGTCGCCGTACTTCAGTAAGTTCAGCCTCGGTCTGCGCCAGGTGATGCCGTCTTCCGATTCGGCGTATCCCACCAGATTGGCGTTGCTGCCGTCCCAATCCCTGGGCCAGGCTTGGTACCACATCCGCAGCCTGCCCCCGTCGTCCAGGACAGAGCCGTAGATCGACAAACCGCCGCCGTCGGCCAGACTGCTGGGGTCGGGTTCCAGGACCGGTTCCGGGTGCAGCTTCGGCTCGACCTGTATGCAGTAGATCTTCCCCTGGGTGCTGCGAATCTCCAGACGCGATTCGAATAACAGTTCCACTATCCGTCGCCAGGCTCAGGCGCTCAGATGTAACCGGAAGAAGGCGATGACCCGCTCCCAGGCCAGCTTCGCCGCCTCTTCGTTGTAACGCGGTGTCGAGTCATTGTGGAAGCCATGCCCGGTGCCCGGATAGGTGTGCATCTCGTAGGTCGCGCCCGCTGTCTTCAGCGCCGCTTCATAGTCAGCGCGCGTGGCATTCACTCTCTTGTCATTCTCGGCGTAGTGCACCTGAATGGCGGCGCGGATGTTGCCCGCCAGGGCCAGATCGGGAGCACTGCCGTAAAACGGCGCGGCGGCCTGGAGGTCGTCGCCAAGCGTCGCCGCCAGGAAGTTGGTCGTGCTGCCACCCCAGCAGAAGCCGACAGCGCCCAACTTCCCGCTTGAAAGCTCGTGGGCCTTCAGGTAACGGGCACCGTTGACCATGTCCTGCTGCAGCTTCGCTCTGTCCAATGCCCGCTGCATCTGCCGTCCGTCGTCGTCGTTGCCCGGATAGCCGCCGACTGGCGACAGGCCATCCGGCGCCAACGCCAGAAACCCCGCCACCGCCGCTCGCCGAGCCACGTCTCGTACATAAGGATTGAGGCCGCGGTTTTCGTGAATGACGAGCACGCTGGGGAAAGGTCCCTCGGTGCTGGGCCGCACCAGATAACCGCGCATGGACCCCGAATTGCCGCCAGGCGACGGGTAGTCCACCCATCGCGCCTTGATGCGCTCGTCGGTAAAGGAGAATCGTCTCCGCCTGAGCGTAGTCGGGCAGCATGCTCTGCGCCAGGGCAAGGGCCGCCACGCCACCGGCGGTCAGAGCGCCGGCGCGCTTGAAGAATTCGCGTCTGTCTATGCGGTCGTGGCAGTAGTCGTCGTAAAGCTCGAACACCTGCTTCCGGGTATTCTCGTCAGTCATGTCAGTCACCTCTCTGGTTGCACCGTTCGCAGCCGCTGGTGAAGTGAATTAACGGCATTATCCGTGGCATGGACAGGGCAGCCTGTCTGGGGATGAGCCCGGAGATAAGTGCCGCCCGATCGTTCGCATGCGGAGATTACTCTGACTATCTTCTTCAAACCAGAGCATCTCCCCGTGACCTGCATGAAGGCTGCCGGTGCGGCCCCATTGGTGACCGAATTCGAAGGATCTACTGACATCATGCCCGCTACCGCGTCCAACGCCGAGCTCAGCGCAGCAGAGGCTCATGCCCGTCAGTCCAAGCGCCGCTCCGCGGTCGAGTGCACGGGATAGGCTATTGTGACATGAAACCGCGAATTACAGTGGGTAAAGCAATAGCGCCAGACGGGACTCGCCTGGAGTTGATCGAACGCGACGACGAGTATGTCATCGAGACGGATGGTATGCCCCTGATGTCGAGTCGCATGCACTTTTCCGAAGCCGAGCTGGCGCGGGTCGTGTGCGAAAATCTGAAGCCAAAGGCGAGAGTGATGATCGGTGGCCTAGGTCTGGGCTACACCCTGCGTTCGGCGCTGGACTTGCTGCCGAAATCCGGCACCGCCGTGCAGGTCGAGCTCATCCCCGAAATCGTCGAGTGGAATCGCGGGCCTCTTGGAAAATTCGCGGATCATCCACTGAACGACCCGCGCACCAAATTGGCTCTGGACGATGTAACGCAGGTAATTCGCCATGCCCGCAACGAGTTCGACGCCATTATGCTCGATGTCGACAACGGACCCACCGCGTTGGTCGACGAGAGCAACGGCTGGCTTTACACCGACGATGGCCTGCAGGCCATCAGGCGAGCGCTCAAACAGGACGGAGAAGTGGCGATATGGTCGGCCGACGACGAGCCGAAATTCCCCAGCCGCATGCGCCGCAACGGTTACTTCTCGAACCTTTACCGAATCCGCGCCCACAAGGGCAAAGGCGGCGGTGGTCACGTGATTTTCACCGGCCGGAAGAGCTAGCGGAAGAGTTAGCGAGCTGATCAGGAGATCTCCGTGAGTCCCGATACCGACGCCGGAAGTCCGGACAGAGGGAGCTCGTCGTACTTATCGAAAACGACCCGAGGAGATTACGCCTATGGCTGGTGACGTGCTGACGGTACGCAACCCTTATCACCAGGGGGAAATTGGCGAAGTTCAGCTAAGCCGCTGGGGCCGCGCGATGCCTGGTTGACGCGTGCCACTGAGCTGTACGGTCAGAAAAACCACTGGCTACCGGCGCACGGCCCCGTGGTGGCGATATCGGCCTTCAATCACCCGCTCAACCTCATCGTCCACCAGGTGGCACCGGCGGTCGCCGTCGGTTGCCCGGTCATCGTCAAACCGGCCGACGACACCCCGATGTCGGCCCGCAGCTTTGTCGATATGCTGACCGAAGCCGGACTGCCGCCGGGTTGGTGCGAGTTTATCGCCTGTGACATTCCGACTTCCGAGCAACTGGTGACCGATCCGCGCGTCGCCTTCCTCAGCTTCATCGGCTCTGCCAGGGTGGGCTGGATGCTGCGCTCGAAGCTGGCGCCGGGAACCCGCTGCGCTCTTGAGCACGGCGGCGCGGCACCGGTAATCGTCGACGACAGCGCCGATCTGGAGAGCATGATCCCGTTGCTGGCCAAGGGGGGGTTCTATCACGCCGGCCAGGTATGCGTGTCGGTGCAGCGCGTCTTTGCGCCGACGGCGAAGGCGCGGCAGATCGCGGCGCAGCTGGCGCTTCAGGCCGACGCCATGATCGTAGGCAATGCGGTGGAGGAGACTACGCAGGTCGGTCCGTTGATCAGACCGCGCGAAGTCGATCGCGTCGAGGAGTGGCTGGCCGAAGCAGTCGCTGGCGGCGGCGAGGTGATCACCGGCAACCGGCGTCTCGGCGATACCACCTTTGCCCCGACGATCATTCTCAATCCCCCCGCCAACTGTCGTTTGTCGACGCAGGAGGTCTTTGGACCGGCGATCGACATCTATGCGTACGACGACCTCAAGGAGGCCATCGGGCGCGCCAACAGTCTGCCCTACGCCTTCCAGGCCTCGTGTTTCACCAACCACCTCGACGTCGCCATGCAGTGCGTGCGCGAACTCGACGCGTCAGCGGTGATGGTCAACGATCACACCGCCTTCCGCGTCGACTGGATGCCCTTCGCCGGCCGTCGCCAATCCGGTTACGGGGTTGGGGGAATCGGCTACACGATGCGGGACATGACCCAGGAAAAAATGGCCGTAATCCGCCTGTAGCCGGAGACCACAGAGATCAGGCGCCCGAGGCGACCTTCGCCTTGCGCCCGGCGCGCAGCCGCAGATGCCCGACCAGTTCTTTCTTGCGCAGCCGCAGCGCGGCTGGGGTCACCTCCAGCAATTCGTCGCTCCCCAGATACTCGATAGCATCGTCTAGTGACATCTTGACATGCGGTGGCAGCTGTTCGGCGTCGCCAGAGGGCGCGGCGCGGTGACCGGTGCCCGGCTTGCGGCGGCAGGGATTGACGTCCAGGTCGCCCGGACGGATATGCTCGCCAATCACCTGACCGTCGTAGACCTCGGTGCCCGGGGGAATAAAAAAGCGACCGCGTTGCTTGAGGTTGGTCAGGGCGTAGGCACTGGAAGAGCCCGTCTCGCTGGACACCAGCGAGCCGAAATCCTGCATCTCGATGGGTCCGGCGTAGGCAGCATACTCGTGAAACAGGGTGTGGAAGATGCCCTCGCCTCGGGTCGAAGTAAGAAAGGGCTGGCGAAAGCCCAGCATGCCCCGAGTCGGCACGATGTAGGTCGAGTGCACGATGCCGGAGTCGGTATGACGCATGTCGGTGAGCCGGCCGCGGCGCTTTCCGAGCATCTCGCTCACCACGCCCACGTGGGCGGTCGGCACCTCGATGTAGACCTCTTCGAAGGGCTCATGCCGGCCCTCGGGCGTTTCACGGTAAATCACCTGCGGCTGGCTGACGGCGAACTCGTAGCCCTCGCGGCGCATCGTCTCGATGAGGATGGCCAGGTGGAGCTCGCCCCGACCCGACAGAATCCACTCTCCGGTGACGTCAACGTCCTCTACCCGCAGAGCGACGTTCTGCTCCAGTTCGTGGAACAGGCGGTCGCGGATCTGGCGGCTGGTGAGGTAGGTGCCCTCACGCCCGGCGAAGGGACTGGTGTTGATCGAGAACGTCATCCGCACGGTCGGCTGCTCGACCTCGATCGGCGGCAGGGGTCGCGGGTCGTCGATATCGGTGATGGTGTCACCGATGCCGACGGCCTCGATGCCGGAGACGGCGATGATATTGCCGGCGTGAACAGACTCCTGCGCCTCGCGCTTGAGGTTGCGAAAGGTGAAGACTTCGGCGACACGGGCGTTGACGGTGATACCGGCGGCATTGACGTGGGCCACCGCCATGCCGGGGCGAAGCGAGCCGCTGCTGAGGCGACCAATAGCGATCTTGCCGACATAGTTGCTGTATTGCAAGGTCGTCACCAGCAATTGGGGCGGTCCGTCGGCATCGACGTCCGGCGGCGGTATGTGGTCGAGGATGGAGCGAAACAGAGGTGTCAGATCATCGGCCAGATCATCGGGACTCGTACCGGCCCGACCCTCGAGGGCACGGGTGAAGAGCACCGGGAAATCGGCCTGCTCGTCGCTGGCCCCGAGCTCGATAAAGAGATCGAAGGTCTGGTCCACCACCCAGTCCGGTCTCGACGCCGGCCGATCGACCTTGTTGACGACGAGGATCGCCTTGAGACCGCGGTGCAGAGCGTGGCGCAGGACAAATCGCGTCTGCGGCATCGGTCCCTCGACGGCATCGACGAGCAGCAACACGCCATCAACCATGTTGAGAATTCGTTCGACCTCGCTGCCAAAATCGGCGTGACCTGGCGTATCGACGAGGTTGATCGTCGTGTCGCCATGGACAACGGCCGTGTTCTTGGCGGTGATGGTGATCCCGCGCTCGCGCTCGAGGTCGTTGGAATCGAGCACGCGTTCGACCACCTGCTGGTTGGCGCGGAAGACATTGGACTGCTTGAGCATGCCGTCCAGGAGGGTGGTCTTGCCGTGATCGACGTGGGCGATGATGGCGATGTTGCGGATGGCGTTGTTTGGGGCCAAGGAGACTCCTGAAAGGTTGTGGGCGGCATCCAACCGCCAGGCAGGAGGCCGGAAACCGGCCGAAGCATATAAATGTACGTCAAATCACGCCGTCTGGGCCCGCGATAGCTACAAATCTCGACAAGGGCATAAATCTGACCTCACCCGAACCTCGTGGATCACTTCGTATTCCCCTTGCCGCGACGATCGTTACCAACCAAATTGGCTGCCGCCGTCCCGCGTGGTCGCCATATCCGTGCACCGCCACCTACGGTCGAAATTGGCCGCCGTGAGCTGTCTTCAGGGAGAGAGAATCGATGGGCGAAATCACACCAAACAGATACGTCTGCTACCGATCATGCGAAGCCTTGACGGTGGACGGCCACCTGACCGAACCGTCGTGGAAGAGAGCTCCGTGGACGCCTCTATTCGTCGATATAGAGGGAGATGCCCGGCCCCTGCCGCGCTTCGGCACCCGGGTAATGATGCTGTGGGACGACGATTTTTTCTACTTTGGCGTCGATATGGAGGAGCCGCACGTGTGGGGCACGCTCACCAAGCGCGATTCGGTGATCTGCCAGGACAACGACTTCGAGATCTTCGTCGATCCGGATGGAGATGGCGAGCATTACATGGAGTTCGAGATCAACCCGCTGAATACGGTGTGGGACCTGTATCTGGACAAGGCCTACAACAAGGGCGGCAAGGCCGATCACACCTGGGACTTCGTGGGCATCAAACACGCGGTTCAGGTGGACGGCACCCTGAACTGCTCCGAAGATGTGGATCGAGGCTGGTCGGTGGAAGTTGCCATTCCCTGGACCAGCATGGCCGCATACGCGGGCACCGACTGCCCTCCCAAAGCCGGGGATCAGTGGCGGGTAAACTTCTCGCGAGTGGAGTGGGAGTTCGAGGCCGTGCAGGGAGGCTATCGCAAGAAGGAGGGCGTGCCCTGCGACAACTGGGTGTGGTCACCCCAGGGCGCCATCAACATGCACATACCGGAGATGTGGGGTATCGTGCAATTCTCCGACATTACGGTGGGCCGCGGCGAGGAGGCCTGAAGCGGCGACCTCCTGATGATCAACTCGCCCAGAGCTGGTTTCCGCCATCGACGCGCAGCGCCTGCCCGCTGACAAAGGCCCCGAGGGGCCCAGCGAAGAACTCGACGACGCGCGCTACCTCATCGACCAGAGCGATGCGATCGAGGGTACCCTCGGTGACCATCCTGGACTCGTCGACCTCTCGCGTGCCGAGATACCTGCCGGTGCGGGTGTCGCCAGGGGCGAGGCTGTTGACGGCGATGTTGTACGGCCGCAGCTGATCGGCGAGACAGCGGGTGTAGTGGACGGCGCCGGCCTTGGCGGTGGCGTATATGCTCGAGTGGGAGCGGCCGGAAAAGGCAGCGGTGGAGCTGATGGTCAGGATCCGCCCGCTGCGACGCTCCATCATGCGTTGCGCCACAGCCTGGCACACGAGAATAGTGCTGAGCAAATTGCGGTCGAGCACCGAGCGCACGTCGACTTCTTTGATTTCCACCGCGTCGTTCGGGTCGGGCTTACCACCGGCCGCGGCGATGTCACCGCCGGCATTGTGAACGAGGATATCCATACAACCGAGATCCTCTTCGACGGTCTTCACCACCCGCTCTATCTGATCGCTCTTGGTCAGATCGGCCAGCACGCGCACCGTATCGACGCCATACTTCTCGCCGATCTCGGCCGCCGTCGCAGTGAGGGTTGTGCCCTCGCCGTACTCGGCGGGACCGTCCTCCCGCATGCCGTGGATGGCCAGCGAACAGCCGAGTGCGGCCAGTCGTTCGGCGAAAGCCCTTCCCAGACCGCGACCGGCGCCGGTGACGAGGGCGATCTTCCCCTGAAGTAGCTTCTCTTTAGCGCTCATGACTGTGACGGATAGAGCGCAATGCCGCGCCTGCGGTCAAGGCTGGGGCCACTTTGCGTGCTGACAGCGGCCACCCATGACAGCAACCACCCAATGACAGCAGCCATCCAGTTCGGTAGATTGCGGGGAGGGGAGCCCGGTATCGCGGGCGCTGCGCTGACAGACGTTAACAACCAACCGGAGACCAAGTGCCGCGGCTTGACCTGAATGCTCTCGAACGCGTCATGCGTCGACGCAACTTCCTCTTCAAGCACCAACTCGCCAACCTGGTCGGCATCAGCTACGAGCGCCTGACTGCCATCATCGCCCATCGCGAGAACGAGGTCGATGAAGAGATCGTCGCGCGTCTGTGCAGCGGCCTGGGCTGCCCGCGGGAAGAGATCGTGACGGATGATCCGCCCAACCCCGTCTAGGCGCACCAGTAGGCGTAGAGCCGGGCGTTCTCCAGGGAGAATCGAATGCTGACCGGTTTGCCCCGCAACTTCCTGAGGTCCTGTTCGCCGCGCCAGTTGATCGGGGCAGAGACAGCGTCTTTCAAGATCTCGACGCAATCCCCGGACGCGAATCCGGGAATCGCCTTCCCCTCGAGATCGAGGAGCTCGGCAACCAGTTTGCCGTAATCGGACTTGACGTTCACCCGCAGCTCGTCGCCCGCCAGCAGGAAGGGCCTGGTGGTGACACTGCCGCCGTCGAAACTCGCGTTCATTGACGCGAAACCATCGAGGCGGAGCGTGGCCAGACCGATGGCCATCGTTCCCGGGTCCTGATCATGGGCGATGCGAGGATCGAACTCCCTGGGAACCTTGGCGTGCCGCCGGGCCGTGCCCCGGTAATAGATGTATAGCTTGTCCCCTACCGGAATCGGCGGGGCGCCGCTGAGCAGGAGCTGAAACCGGTCCCATTCCCCTACCTCTCCCAGGTCGACGAGCGGCTCTCCGGGAACTCGATCCCAGGTCTCGCTATCGCGACTGCTCAACAGGCGCAGAACCTGCGTCTGCTCCAGCGGACGCTTGTCGAAATGCGTGAGAATGCCAAGATACTGTGCCCCGTAATTGAATCCCGTGTTGTTGTAGAGCGCCTCCTCCTCGTGCAGGGGTGAAAGAAAGGGCCTGGGGGCTGTCCAGCGGACGAAGTCCTCGCTCACACTCATGAGGCGATCCGGGCCACCGCGCAGGAAGGCTACATACTGTCTTTTCTCGGTGTCGATCATCAGCGACTGGGCGTCCCCGACCGGACCGAGATCGTCCGCGTCCGGCCGCGGATGAAAGCGGAACACCGGCTCGGGCGAGTGACTCCACTGCAGGCCGTCCGGCGACGTGGCGCTGTAGATTCCCGACAGCGGGCCGTCCCAGTCGTAACTGGACCAGCCAATCGCCTTGTACCGGCGCTGTGGATCGGGATCCTCGTTGTCCTTCAGCATCGTCTCCCAGTGGTCCTTGCCGTCGTGATGTGAGGCTGGTATGACGATGTTGTTGCGCTTGGATCCAAGCGCCTCGTGAATCTCCAACTCGGGGCGCTCCCAGTGGATGCCGTCCTCCGACGTAGCCAGACACTGGACGTGCTCCTGGTCTTTGGCGTAGAAGCCAGCCATGTACCAGGCTTTGAAGACGCCCTCTTCCCGATCGAGCACCACAGATGCGGTCATGCCGCTGTGCTGCTCCCACGCTGCTTCCTGCCGCAGGACGGGATGGGGGCCGTGCTTCCTGGCCTGGTGGAACACCCGCTCCACGTTCTGGCGAGACTCGACGTCGGCCATATCGACGAAGAGGCGTTTGTCGCTGTTCAGGATTTGGTACGCCATGGGCGTCTTCTGCGCTTCCCTTTGAGGATCCTCAACAGCAGCGTGCTCGCTCTACGGCGCTGTCACGCCTGCGCCCCAATATGGACGAATTTGGGTCGGAGTGGAAGCCTGCCTCTGACTTGCGAGGGAGTGCTGCGCTGGGATTTCAGGAAGGCGCCGGTCTTTCTCGGCGATCGCACCTCTCTCGGCGGACCGAAGGAAAGCTCTGCGAATGGAGAGAGTGGAGGAGAGTCACCCTCCACAGCGGGCCCGGTCAGGGTGTCCCGGGCCCGCCACGGGGTGAGTGGGTCTTACAGGGGTCTGATGTCCCAGAGGCAGTCGAACGTTATCTCCGTATTGCTGCCAAGCCTGCTCAGGTCCACAGCTCCACTGAGACGCACACTGGCCTCCAATCCATCCTGGTGATCTGGCCTCCTGCCCGCGCCAGAGTCTTGCCGTTGTAGCGCGCCCGGTATCCCCCCTCAACCGGTCCAAGGTCGCCCATAGTTTTTCCCGACTCCTCCCCGGCGCTGAGATAGTCGACTTCGCCATCGTCGCGACGCTGGTAGGGCGTCAGCAGGCGGCCCTCGTCGTCGATCCGCGAGAACAGGGCCGCAGTCAGATTGGCGCGATCCTCTCCCCCTCGGGGGTCTCGAGGATACACAGCCTGCCGAAGTGCGAGGCGTGAACATCGCGGACGTCGTAGGGCGAGCGCAGGCGAACGTCCTGCTGAACGACGGCGCGCAGCTGCGACAGCAGGGCCAGTGGATTGGTCGTCTCCGCCTTCCGCACCGACTTCCCCCGGCGGAAGAACTCGGCTGCGGCCCGTGAGAACCTGGGCAATTTCAGATTGGCATCGTCCGTCCTGGCAGCCTCCACATCCGCCAGGAGCGGTCCGGCGATGACCTCCTCGAGCTGCTGACCGACGAGCCGCAGACGGCGCTGAGCCAAGTCGGTGGGGGCGCTGTCGGCGGCTCCGCTAGCGGCGATTGCCTGGAGCTGACCGACCGCTCTCCACCTCGCGCAGGAGGAGAGTGAGCTGCCCGGCGTAGGTCCTGCCGAGTCGCAGACACTCAGAGGCGCACCTGTCTGCCTCGGCGAGGGTGTAGCCCTCGTACTCCAGCGTCACGCCGCTGTCCAGAAGTAGCGGGAAGGCCTCACGCAGCAGTTTTTCCAAACCCTCGGGGTTCCCTCTCTAGGGGGGCCAGTCCTGGCTGCAGCAGCGCCTGGTAGGAGCTGACGGGAAACTCGGTCAGATTCGGCATGGGCAGTGCCGATGCCGAACCGAATTCACGCACCCGGGGCGTCGCAGGAGCGAGCGCCTCCCCATCAGAGCTCAGAGCCGCGGAGACCTCGTCTGCAGGTGCGGGCCGGTCCGCGGCTGCGGCCACCGCCTGACACAGCCCCCGGATCACCTCGTTGGACTCGACCTCCCTCGCTGCCAGCGCCGTGGCAGCCTGCGTCGTGGCATCTGCAGGGCGCACGGCACCGTCCGTGAACACGGTCAGCGATAGAAATATCCCCTCCTCTTCCTCTGTCACCTTCATGCGGACGCTTCGGACGGGGGAGAAGGTGCGGTCGATCTCCACCCACCCCGGGCGTCCGTCAGCCTGAACGGATTCATACCCCGATCCGGCCGATACCTCGACCACCATGTCGAGTTGCCCACCCTTACCTATCGTCGCGATCAGCTGGGAGGGGTTGGCCACCTGAACTTTCGAGCCGGCGGCCAGATCCCCGGAAGTGACTGTCGCTGGCCCGGCGACGCTGATCGTTACCAGCGTGGGCGCCGCTCCGCTGAGCCGCAGGCGTACCTTTTTCAGATTTTCGACGATCGCCGCCACATCCTCTACGACGCCATCGACGAGGGCAAATTCATGGCCGGCGCCCTCGATGCGGATGGCGCTGACCGCCGACCCGGGCACCTGGGTCATCAGGACACGGCGAAGGTCCGCCCCGAACATCTCGGCCGTCGACAGCGACACAGGACCGATGCGCAGTTCGCCCTCAGTCTCCAAGCTCGTCTCAAACAATACGGAGTAGCCAGCCATTTCTCCTCCTTTGCCGTTGGGCTGTTGGATAGCCGGGCAGCCGATCAGCTGCCGTCACGAAATAGCGAACATAACTTACAGACAGTTCGCTTTAGAAAACCAACCCCAAAGTGTACCGCCTGAATCGCGCCCTGGCAATGGTTTTCTTTAGCGAACCTGAGACACTACAGGTTTTCGATATGGAGTTGCCTGGGCCACCCCGGCAAGGTGGCCTTATATTCACCACACCACACCTGCACTGCAACCACCGCCACCACCGCCGCGAGCACGCGCCTTTGGCCGAAACCCACGATCCGTACAGCGCTCTGCGCGTCCCCCGCTTCCGACGTTTCCTCATCGCCACCTCGCTGGTCAGCATGGGTACCGCCGCCCAGGGTCTGGCCATTGGCTGGGAGATGTACGACCGCACCGGCCAGGCTCTCTCGCTGGGCATGGTCGGCCTCGTGCAAGCCATTCCCATGCTCCTGTTCACCCTGCCGGCAGGCTACCTGGCCGATGTCTTCGATCGGCGCAAGCTGATGATGCTCAGCCTGGCTGGCGCCACCCTCACGTCCCTGGGCCTGGGCGTTCTCAGTTGGCAAAAAGCCCCGATCGAGTGGATGTATCTTCTGCTCTTCCTGGACTCGGCCTTCCTGCGGTTCGGATGGCCGGCGCGCTCCGCCATCATACCCCTGCTGGTTCCGGGTGAGATCTTTGAAAACGCCGCCAAGTGGCGCACCAGTTTCATGCAGATCACCGGCATCGGCGGTCCGGCCATCGGCGGCTTTGTGATCGCCTTCAACATCCAGGCAGCCTATCTCCTGAGCGCCCTCTCATCCGCCGTCTTCATCGTCTTCCTCTCTTTCATGCGCTTGCCCCCGGCGCCGCGCAGTCAACGCGGCAACATGATTGGACAGGTGGCCGAAGGACTGCGCTACGTTTGGGCCCAGAGACTTCTGCTGGGCGCCATCTCCCTCGACCTGTTCGCCGTGCTCCTGGGCGGCGCCGTCTATCTCCTGCCCATCTTCGCCCGCGAGATCGTCGATCTGGGGCCCACCGGACTTGGGCCCGAAGCCGCCCTCGGCTGGCTGCGCGCCGCCCCGGCGGTGGGGGCCTGCATAACCGCTCTCCTCATGGCCCACCTGCCGCCTATTCAGCGATCGGGCCGGGTTCTCCTCGTCTGCGTCGCCGGCTTCGGCGTCGCCACCATCGCCTTTGGGTTTTCGCACAACTTCTGGCTCTCCCTCTTCATGCTGGCCCTCACCGGCGCTTTCGACAATGTCAGTATGGTCATTCGCCAGGTTATTTCACAGATGAGCACACCCAACGAAATGCGCGGGCGCGTCTCCGCGGTAAGCGCGATCTTTGTCGGTTCTTCGAATGAGCTCGGCGGCTTCGAATCGGGCCTGGTGGCCCATCTGTTCACCCCGGTGATTTCGGTGGTCAGCGGGGGCATCGGCACCCTGGCGGTGGTGGCCGCCTGGACCGGTCTCTTCCCGCGGCTCAGGAACCTGGGCACCCTTTCTTCGGTGAAGCCGCAACGCCCGGGAGAGCGGGCCGCCGCCTCGTAGGCGGCGTGGATCTGTCAGTGGCCAGCAACGGCGATCGTTCAGACGGCTCAAGCGACAACAGTACCTGGCGCCTTGATGACGGCGACAAACCGCGCCCGGCCTCGGCCACCGGCGGTACCGATGAGCATGAGAGCGTGCTGGATCGATTCATCGACAGCTTCCTGAGGGCGATCGATGTCGAGATGGACGCCATGCGGGAGCGCATGGGGCCGTTCGAGGTACCCCTCGCTCAAGGCCACCTACTCGACCGGGGGAATGGAGGAAAGGGCCCGCTCCTTTATCGCTTCGGCTTCCTGCAGTCGAACGACAAGCTGGTGCTGGATGCCGAATGCACCCTGGTAGCGGGACTTCAGGAGCACCTGGTGGTGATCACCTCCATTGATGGGGGGGACCTCGTCCTGCGCAGTGAGCGAGAGGAGATCGACCTGAGCGCCGACGCTTTCAGCCTGGTCATCTACCCGTGGTTTCTCTACCAGAGGCTGAAAGTCGTTTTACAGTCTCTTTCTCATGATCCCGACAGCTACTACACCGCCAACGCCCTGGCGCTGTTCGGCAAAGCGCCGCCTCGCGAGCTGCCTGCGGACCCCTTTGCGCCCCAGTCCCAATTCGCGGATCTCAATTCCAGCCAACTGAGCGCTCTGGAGATGTGCTGCAACCGCACCCCTGCCTTCGTGTGGGGACCTCCCGGCACGGGCAAGACCACGACTCTGGGACACATTGTCACCGCTCTGCTGCATCGGGGTCAGCGTATTCTGGTCACCTCGACGACGAATGCGGCGGTCGACCAGGCTCTGGCCAAACTCGCTGGCCTCGAAGCGGCTGCGGAAGCGCTCGAGCGGGGTGAAATCGTCAGGGTCGGTCAGACCCAGGCCGAAACTTTTGGCGCCGGCCTGCAGCAGGTCGTCGAGCGGCTCGACACCCGCACGGGTGAACGACTGACCCGAGTGAAACAGCGCCAGCGAGAGCTGCAAAACCAGCTGGAGCTGTGCGAGCGGGCTTTGGAGCTGCTGGACGGAGCAGCCCAACCGCGTCAGCTTGGCCTCTTCGAGAACGACCTCCCGCCCTCGGAATTGAGTCACCGACTGCTGGACGAAATCTTTACCTCCCCTGGGCGTGTGCGGGCCATCCTCGGGCTGGCGCCGGAGCAGCAACGCGCTCTGGTCGCTCGACGCCAGCACCGCCTGACCAGCTGCCTTGAGCTGTACCGTGAGCGGGCGACCCAGCACCACCGGGAGCGACGCCACCGGGAAGCCGGCGTCGTGGATGGCGCCAGAGTTATCCTGGCGACCATGACCAACGTCTACATCAGCGCCCTCCTGCAGCCGCAGCGGTTCGACGTCGTCATCGTCGAAGAGGCCAGCATGGCCATCCTGCCAACGCTGTTTTACTGCGCCTCTCTGTCCCGGAACCGACTGATCATGGTCGGCGACCCGCGGCAGCTCCCCCCCATCGTGCAATCGCCGCAACCGTATGTGTATCGCGCCATGGGGAGGAGCATCTTCGAAGTCACCGAAGAAAAGCTCACCAAGAACACCCGGGCGATTCTTCCGGTCCACATTTACGGCCAACCGGCCGACATGGACCCGATCATGGCGCTCGCTAAGAAACACAGCCTCACCGTCATCGAAGACGCGGCTCAAGCGCACGGCGCGCTGTACAATGACCGGCAAGTCGGGAGTATAGGAGACGCCGGAGCTTTCAGTTTCTTCGGCAACAAGATCATCACCACCGGCGAGGGGGGGATGATCACCACCGATGACGCAGAGCTGGCTCATAAGGCCAGGCTCCTGCGCAACCACGGCATGTCCGAGACCCGGACCTATTGGCACGACCACTTGGGCTTCAATTATCGAATGACCAATCTGCAAGCGGCCATCGGCGTCGCACAGCTAGAGAGGATCGATGAGATCTTAAAGACGAAGATCGCATTGGCCCAACGGTACAAGAACCTGCTCAAGGATGTTCCCGGAGTGATCCAA
>Ga0310122_10001011_pt1 | contig 17936 bp, 15 predicted proteins | sample CB6_Bottom_1051__FD_203503 | JGI IMG/M metagenome (GOLD analysis project Ga0310122, IMG submission 203503) | Marine microbial communities from Western Arctic Ocean, Canada - CB6_Bottom_1051 | ecosystem: Environmental > Aquatic > Marine > Oceanic | place: Canada: Western Arctic Ocean | collected...
CGTCTTCGGGACGCCGCGCGGTGGACGTCGCACCGTCCCGACCCGCAGCCCGTCCCCATCGTCCCGGGGACTGCCCAACCGCACCGTTCGAATCGACACGTCAGGTCAGCGGGCCTCCGCCGCCATGCGATCGTCGCCGGCCACGCCGCTCGTCGGTCGTCCGGACACGTCGCGTCCACCCGGGCAACAGCCGCATATCAACAATCATCGAACAGCCTCCGAACGGTGTCCTCAGCAGTCTCGTCGGCGACATATCCTGTCCGCAGCCGGGGTTTCACCCGAGCCGAATCGCGTCCCACGTCAGCGCAGCCCAGAATACCGCAATGGCCGGTATGATGATGTCGCGAGCTGGCCTGTTGTCGCCACAGCTTCCTCGCAAGGGGCTTGACGGAGAGCCCTCCGTGCGGGCATCCTCGGCACGAAGCGCTCGCCTAGCAGTCCGTGGCGAAAGTCCCGTGTCGCACCGAGAGTGGCGATGCGCCCGTCTGGCAAGGCGGGACGAGGAAGAATACCGGCAGTATTCGACCGAGGAGCAACGCAGCCAGACGGGATGCAGCGGGACTTTCACTACGGGCTGCTCAGGGTGGAGATGCGCCCGTGAGGCGCCTTTCGGGGCGGCCGACGAGAGAGGGTCGCCTCTTCGGCGGGCCGATGTCGTGTATCGTCTGGATATCTACTCGTTGGAGCGGCCACCGAGGTGCGCCCTGAGATAGAGGAGGTCGGCCATGCGAAGAAACGTGTCACCGCTGATTCTTGTGGTTCTGGTGCTGCTCTCGGTAGCCGCTTGCGCGCAGCCGCCGACCGAGCTCGTCGAGGCGGCTCGGGCAAGCGTCGCGGCAGTCGCGGCAGAAGGGGCGGTCTACGCTCCCACCGAATACAGTGGAGCCCAGGCTGCGGTCGGACAGATGGACGCCGAGGTGGCGGCGCAGGCAGAGCGCTTCGCGATGAGCCGGTCCTACGACCGCACGACCGAGCTGGCCGGTCAGGCCGAGACGGCAGCTGCTGATGTGGAGCGCGCCATCGACGCCGAGAAACAGCGACTGCGCACGCAGGCGACCCAGATGGTGGCCGACGCGGAACGTGCGCTCACCGAGGCTCGAGAGGGGCTCGCGGACCTGTCCGAGGACGAGGCGGCATCGCTCTTGAGCGACCTGGCCGCAGCGGAAGCGTCGGTGGCCGCGGCGAACGAGGCTCTGGGGCGCAATGCGCTGTCCGACGCATATGACGCGGCCCAGTCTGCGCTGCAGACCGCCAACCGCATCAACACGTCGCTGATGGCGATGCAGACCGAATCTGCGGCACCCGCGGCGCCGGATGTCATGCGGGCCCTGCGGGGCGGCATCGACATCCCTCGAATGGTGTATCTCAATGGCCAGCCCCTGGCGGCCGGCGCCTATACGCTGCGACTCGGCGACGGCGGTGTGCCACCGATAGAGGGAGAGCCGCCGGAGTCAACGCGGTGGGTCGAGTTCATCAGTAACGATGATGACTCGGTGGCCGGTCGGGGTCTCGCTGCCGCCATTCCCGATTCCGAGATCGCGGAGGTCGCCAACAGCTGGGTCCCGCGCAACCAGGCCTCAGTCGATGAGTTGCAGGGGGGGGAGTACATCCGTGTCTGGTTGAACCGGGGCGGCGTGAGCTACCTCGTGCACGCGACGACCTCGGCGCCATGATGGGACATCACACGTCACGAACTCGCGTCTAGAGCAGCGGCCCGCCGACAGCCATCCGGGAAGCCCTGGGCGCACGCTCGTTGATAGATCTGCAGTGCTGTCGAGTCCGACCGGGGCCCCCTGGCGCGCCGCAGCACGATCCGGTAGTCGTCGAGCGAGGGCGCCGTTCGCGCCGGGCTATCTGTGCGTGCCAGATCGACGTTCGCACATCCCGCGGAGAAGCCCAAGTCGCAGCCACGTCTAAATGCATCGGCCGCTAGTGCGGGACGGATCCGTGGCTGAAGCAGGATGCCGTATTCGTTACAGGCCCATCCCGAACCATTGTCGCAGTAGGTGGACACCAAGACGCCGTAGTGTCGACAGCCATTCGAACCGTTCTCAGCACAGGCCTGCTGCCAGAACATCACCCATTGCCCCCGATGGCTGTCACCAACCCCCTGGGCGGCGCTCATGCCGACGAAGACCACCGTCCATACCCCGACAGATGCCAGGTTCCGCGGCCAGCCGGTCCGCCGTCGTCCTAGACGTCGCGCATCAGCGGCCGAGCGCACGTGACGGTCTATGACCTGGATCAACAGGTTCATGACCGGAACGGCCAGCAGCTTGTCGTAGAAACTCGGCGCCCCGACGGCGCCCAACGCGGCGTAGAGCGCGATGACGCTGAGCGCATAGATCATGCCGTAGAGGAGCCGGCCGCGCTCGGTCCGCGGCGACGTCGACGGGTCGGTGAACAGCAGGTGCATCCCCAGGAAGACGGCGATCGGAACATACGCATCGACAAAGTAATACGTCCCGGTGAGCGCGACGTAGGCCAGTCCGAACACATAGGTCGTGACGACCGCGGACATCGTCATCGTCGCGACACCGAACAGCAGCTGCCCAGGCAGGCTGACCAGGAAGATCACCAGATAGATCTGCGGCGCGTCGGTGAGCGTCGTCGCGATCTCCTGGCCCCAGGTGAGATCGGTCGTACCGGTCACGATCAGTCCGAGGGAAAACAGCCCGAGGGGGAACGACGACGGATTGAAGATGTGGACCCGCCGGCCGTCGCGGTCCCAGCGACACAGTTCCTTCGCGGCGAACCCGAGGGCGATCAGCAGGAACTGTAGGTGGAACCAGTCGGCCCGGAACCAGAGAAACAAGTTGATGCTGAAGATGACCGGGACCGGTGCAAACCCGAGTGTATAGATGTCGCGCCGTGTCCATGACAGCAGGACATCGAAGGCGTACGCGAACAGGAGCTGGGCCGCGATCAGATAGACCGCGTCATACACCTCCCGCCAATACCACCCCCAGTACAGGAGCAGCGCCCCCTGCGCGCCCGCCTGGACGTAGTGCTGCGGCCGGAGCACGACGTCGACGCGCAATACTCGCGGACGTCGGCGGGTCGTCACCAACAGCAACCCGTTCCACAGCCCTAGAACGATGGCGGCTCCCAGGAACGCCCCCCGAAGACGGGCGTTGCCCATCACGACCGGCAGCAGGCTCAGCGCAGCCAGCGCCGCCGCGCACCCCAACGGCAGCAGCAGAGCTCTGGGGTTGTGCCGGGGAGACACTGTGGCTCGATGAGGACTCGGAGGCCAGCGATGCGACAGGCAGGGGCCGCGATCAGCGGGGGCGGTCGTAGGGCGCGCCGGTGCCCGACGATCCCATGAAGAGCGTCTGGCCGGTCGGGAGCGTCAGGTCCCGCCCGTTGGCCCGGCGCGTCCCGTCCTTCGAGGCATAGCCATCGACCACGATCTCCATCCCGACGCTGATGGCGTCTCGCGTGAAGCCTCGCCGGAACAGGTTGTGCGGGTTACCCCCTTCGATCATCCATCGTTCGACCTCGCCGTCGTCCCGCGTCACATCGATGTGAATCCAGGTGTGGGGGTTGATCCACTCCACCTTCGCGACCGTCCCCTGGAAGTGCACCGGCTTATTCGCGTCGAACTCGGCCGAGAACGCATGATGCGCTGCCACCGGCACTGCCCCCAGCAACAGCCCCGCGCCGATCATGGCGCCCACGAGGGCTCTGGACCGAGACTCACGTGGAGAACTTCTGTGGCGCAGGCCTTCAGGCCTGCGCGGCAAGGCTGAAGCCGTGCCCCACGGATGCCAACACGACCGAGCTCCACGTTCAGTGGTCCGCATCATCGGGCTCCTCCTGTCTCCTGACACGGGCGGTTACGGATTCAGATCCTCGCTCGTCGGTCGGCGTGTGATGTCAACCACCAGCGTCCCGCCGCGCCGCCCGTAGTCGCCTTCCCAGTGTGTGACCAGCTGCTCCTTCCGGAGATGCCCGTAGATCAGCTCCTCGACCATCTCCACGCACCGATACTCGAGCACCCGTGGGTATTCCTCCATCCGCCGATACAGCGGTAGCGAGATGGTCCACGGCTCGGTGAACACCTCCGGGTCGTCGATCGTCGCCTCGTACTGCATGTGATACGGCGTGATCGGCGTATACCGCTCGGTCACTCGGAGCCCCTCACTGTGGTAGTTCCCGGACCGGTCGAACCACGTCTGGTCGATGAAGTCGGTCACCTCCACCACCAGCGTGTCGCCTTCCCAGCGACCGACGGAATTGCCCATCCACGCCGGCACCCCACGGTCCACCTCCTCGAGATGAATCGTCCGTCCCGCGTTCGAGAACCCGTAGGTGATCATGATGTTTTCGGTGCCCTGGGTGATCTGGAACGGAAACGGCAGATACGTCGCCCGTGGCACCCCTGGCATCAGACATTTGACCAGCGGGTCCCGCGTCAGCGCGTTGGCACGGTTCTCATCGCGTGCGGCCAGCGCTTCCGGTCGGTACGGGATCGTCCCACCGAGGACCACGCCCTGGCTGGGCGGAATGCCCCCGAGCGCGCCCAAGGCCAGAACCGGCGCATGCGGTACCGGATTGCCGTTGGGCATCCCGGGATGCACCACCGCCGAGGGTTGCGCCGCCTGTCCCTCGAGGTTGTACTCGGCCTCGCTGAACGCCTGCCACACCCCGTGGATGTCCGGGTGCGCGGTACCCTCGAGCCGCGGGATCGTCCCGCCGGCAGCCACGTCGTCCGGCACGGACTGGCACGCGAGCATGCCCACCAGGCCTGCCACCATCGTGAGTGCGCCGAACATGCCCTCGACCCGCTGTGGCATCGGCCTCACCTCGCTCCCGCCTCGGCGATGCGCGCTCCGGCCAACATCGCTGTCAGCGAGTAGTTCCCTTCGTGACACGCGGCCTCGAATATCAGGTTCTGGACGCTGTCCTGTAGGGTCGGCGCCAGCTCCATGGTCCACGGACGTGTCCAGACCGTGGGGTCCTCGACGGTGATCTCGTATCGCAGCAGATCGGGGGCAACGCGCGTGAAGCGCTCGATGAGATGCAGGTGTTCTGCCGACCCCATGTAGCTGGTCTGCGGGGTGAAGTTCGTCGTGTCCACCACCAACGTGTCGCCCTCCCAGTGGCCCACCGAGTCCCCGAGCCACTGGCGGATGTGCGACCCCAGGTGCGGCCGGCCGTCCACCGGAATGGAGCGGTAGCCGCCCCCGCCATGACCCTGCTCATAGTAGATGCCTACCCCGTCGGGCCCCTGCACGAGTCGACTGAAGCCGCACAGGCCGCCTGTGCACGGGATCGTGACCCCCAGACACCGCTCGATGAGCCGAACGTCCTCCGGGTTGTCATAGGCACGCCCGGTGTCGACGGGATACGGGACGTCGGCGCGTGGCCGTGGCGCGCTGGCCGCTCGCCCGGCGGCAGCTTCACGGGCCTGGGCCACGCGTCGCGCCTCGGCCGTCAGGAGCGGCAGTCGGCCGTCGGAGGGATCGGTGATCAGCGACGACCGCTTCGTCCGGCTATATCGTGTGCCCAGCCCTGTGCTGAAGATGTTGTTGTAGGCTCCCTCGACATCGGCTTCCGACCCCGGCTCGGCGCGCACGTCGCGCCCCTGTGGTCCCTCACGTGCCTCCCGCTCCCGCGCGTCCTCTAGCGCCGCAATCTCCTCGTCGGTCAGGAACTCCCGGTCGGCGTATTGCGCCGGCCGCTGGAGGGGCGTGGTGCTCTTGCTGTCCCAGATCCCCTGCAGGTCCGGGTCACCCCACGGCGTCCGTGGGGCCTCCCAGTCGGCGGCGGGCGTCAACTGGCTCGCGGTGGGCACCGACACCAGCAACGCGCCACCGACCACGGCGCTGAGCACGCCGAGAGACAGCGATCGAATCGTCACCTCAGTCCCCCTTAGGGTCGCGTCCCCTCGGCACCCAAGCCAGGCCGGCAAGTTACCCGGACGTCCATCATCTGATCTCCGCTGCGTTCCTGCGTCGCTCCGTCGATGTCTCGTTGCGTCGATGTGTCGCCAACTCTACCACCGAGTGCGAGGAGTGGTACTGTGTCCTCCCGAAGGGGGCATTAAACCGTATGACCACAAGACGAGCTCGTTCAGAACTCAGTCGCCGGGACGCAATGCGGCTCCTCGGCGTCGGCGCGGCCGGGGCGGGGTTCGGCCTCACGGCCGCCTGTGGCCCGGAGCAGGAGCCGGCGCTGGTGTCGGAGCCGGCGCCAGCGCCGACCCGTGCCACCCTCACCTTCCCGGACGGCGCCATCGTCCGCACCGTGCTGGCTGACGTCGATCCGACAGAGCTCGCGACGGGGGCCACGTTGTTTCACGAGCATCTGGCCTTCGATTTCGCCAGCCCGCCGGCGGAGCCCAGGGCGCCGGACACACCGCCGCCCCCGCGACCCACCAACGAGGACATGGTCGACCTGCTGGTCGAGGAGCTGCGGATGGCCGCCTTCGACGGTGTGAGCTGCATCGTCGATTCGTCGATCGGACCACGCACCGAACAACAGCTCGCCAACCTCACGGCGATGGCCACCCGGTCGGGTGTCCACATCGTGCTGGGTGGCAGCTATTTCCTGCAGCCCCGCTATCCGGAGGAGATCATCCGGCGACCCGAGGAGGAAATCGCGGAACACCTCATCGAACAGGCAGGGCGGGAACGCTGGGGCGCGCTCGGTGAGGTCGGCAGCTCGTTTCCGGAGATGCATGACGACGAGCGCAAGATGCTTCGCGCCATCAGCCACGTCCATGCCCGAACCGGACTCCCCATCTTCACCCATGTGCCGCACGAGAGCTGCCCGTCCTGTGCGCTGGATCAGATCGACATCTATGAAGCAGAAGGCGTCGACATGGCCCACCTGTGTGTCGGACACCTCTCGACCATCAAGCGCTCCGACGACCCGGAATGGGAGACGCACAAGGAGATCGCCCGGCGGGGCGCGTTCCTCGGCTTCGACACCGTCGGCCATCAGATGAGCGCGTCGTTCATCCCGGAGCGTGAGAAGGTGGACATGGTCCTGACCGCCCTCGAGGCGGGGCTCGAAGATCACATCCTGCTGTCGTCCGACTTCGCCAACGCGGCGCAGATCAAGGCCAACTGGGGCAACGGGTTCTCGACAGTGCTCATGCAGTTCGTGCCGAAGCTCCGCTACTTTGGCGTGCCGGAGGAGACGATCCAGAAAATCCTGATCGACAACTCGCGCCGGTGGCTCGCGTATCAACCGACGTCGGCGTGACGCCGTCTCGGAGCACGCCACGTCGCCGTCTCAGTGGCGACGCCGAACGGCCTCTACCGACCGTTAGGACCCGATCAGAAATAGGTCAGCCGACTTGTGTCTGATCGGGTCCCTCGTCCGGCGATGCTGGGTGCCGATCCTGCGACCTCCTGGGCAGCACGATGGAGAACACTGAGCCCTCACCTACCAACGGACTCGACAGACACGACGACCGTGTCGCCCTGCGCGAACCTGACGTGGAGCCGGTGACCACGATGAACGGGATGTCGCCCGCCGATTCCTGCCGCAGCTGGAGGGCGCGAAGCGCGTCGAATTGTGGCAGGGAGTAGTCGGCCAGAATGACGTTGCAGGACGTGGCCGCGGGCGTGGATCACCTACGCTCGGTCGCGCGCGATCACCCGCTGGACCTCGACCGTGTCGTGGCGGTGGGTCATTCGGCGGGAGGGCATCTTGTGCTGTGGCTCGGTGCACGGCCCACGCTCGACGACGCCGCGCGCCGGGGCGACGACCCGCTCGCGCTCGCAGGCGTCGTCTCGCTCGCTGGTGTGGACGACTTGCGGCGAGCCCTCAACGAGGGCGTCTGTGGTGACATGGCGGCGCAGCTCGTCGGGGGCACACCGGACGAGATGCCCGCGCGCTACGCGCTCGCCTCGCCCATCGAGCTCCTGCCGACCGGGGTCCCGAAGCATCTCGTCAACGGGTCGCGAGATCCAATCGTGCCGGAAGCGTTCGGCCGTGCCTATGCCGCCGCGGCGACGCGCGCCGGCGACGCGGTCGAGCGCACGGTACTACCCGACGCGGGGCACTTCGAGCTCGTTGCCCCGATGGCGTCCGAGTGGCCGACGGTGCGAGATCTATTTCTCGAGATGATCCGGCGATAAGGCCCCGATCACACCCACTCTGGCGGCGGCGTAATCGTCTCGGCAGGGGTGCCCCCGGGGTCGGGTCGACCGGTACCTTCGAGTCGACTGATGGCACGCACGGTCATGTCCTGCTCGCAGAGTATCTGGCACGACAAGCGAACACCGGTCAGGCCCCTGGCCTCGAGAACGGCTTTCTCAGCGACCGTCATCTTCGACGGCTCGCCCTCGACGAATTCCACGCGGCACGTGGTGCATCGGGCGTTGCCCCCGCAGGCATGCATGACGTCGACGTTGGCATTCCCCTCGATGGCCAGGACGAGTCGCGTGCCATCAGGGACGTCGAACGTCCCGTATCCTTCCACGGTCAGTTTAGACATGGTCCCAATTCTACGGCATGCCCGATGTCCGATACGCGATGCCACCGCGACCGACCACGCCGGGCAAGGCCACCGCCGTCAGGCGGGATGCAGCGCCGGTCGAATACAGCGGGACTTTGCCACGGGGCTAGGCCGTCCGGCTGGCCAGGACCCCCTCGGCGACGAGCACAAGCGCCATGAGCATCAACGCATACCTCCAGAGACGCTGGCCGGCCTCCCGCTCGGCGACCTCGTCGCGCTCCGCCCGCACCGCCGCCTGCGCGAGACGGTCGACAGACGCCTGGAACCGCTCGGGCGCGAGGCGGGTCGAGTCCGACTCACGGGGGTCGACGTTGACCGCCACCCGGCGGACATCACCCGCCAGCGTGACGATGCCGGGCGCGTCCGGGACGCCAGGTGGGGCGTCCCCGATCAGGAACTCACGCGGCTGCGCAGCCAGGCCAGTCAGGTAGCCGACGGTTTCATGCAGAAAGGGCACGAAGGTTGGCCGGCGCGGAAAATCGTTCCAGACCGTACCCAGGTCCGACGCGAAGACCAGGACCCGTCCCGCGCCGACGCTGTGCTCGACCAGCGCAGGGCTCCCGTCGTCGAACCGCACGATCACCTCGCCGGTGTCGTCAGGCTCAGCAGCCTCACCACTGTCGTTGATGGCCAGTGTGCGGGTGAAGCGCGCGCGTCCGAGGTTACCGACCAGATCGCCGAGGCCCCTCATGATCGGGTGCCGGAGGTCGGTCGGCGTCAGGGTCACCGGGTCGTCGTGGGCGCGGGTGGTCCCCAGGCCCAGCCTGGGACCGTCGGTGTCGTTGAACAGGTCGGTGACGACCCCAGGGTCGAGTGTGGGACCGGCGACCAAGAGCAGTCCCCCACCGCCGCGCACATACGAGGAGAGCTGGTCCCGGCCACGCCGGTCGAGTCCCAGAGCGCCGACCAGCACGACAGCGCGCGCCCGATCTAGTTGTTCGGGTCGCACCGCGATCGCCGCCGCCCCAATGATGTCTACCGAGAAGCGGCTCACCTGCTCTCCGGGCGCCAGTGCGCGCTCGAGATAGAAGACCGCGTCGCGTGCCCGCGGGTCACTGGTCACGACCAGCACCGGTGCTGGCGCCGGGGGGTCCAGCAGCCGATATCGGTGGTTGTCGGCCGGGTAGCCGACCGTGTCGACCACCGACACCCTGGCCACACCGGCCACCGGCAGCACGACCGGAAACCGGACCATGGTGCGACCGGGCTCCGGTGTGGCCTGGATCTCGGAGACAAGTTCCTCATCGACCGTCAACGACACGCGGGTGTCTCCTCCGGAGGCGCCAGTCTGGAACAGGACAACGGTGGTCGCAGCCGCCTCTGTCTCGATGCCCACCACCGCGAGGTTGCCTGCCGGGGAGGCCACCGCGCGGATCTCGACGTGGACCTGTGGCGAGATGGCACCCGCGCCCTGGTCCCAACCGCTGGCCTGCAGGTCCGTCACGACGACGATCCGCCCCTCGCGGGCCCCGATCAACGCCGAGGCGGCGGCCAGCCCCACGCGATACCGCGTGCCGTGCACCCCGGGTGACACCGCCTCGACCGCGGCGCGCGCGGCGGCACGTCCGGCGTCGAGATCGGCGATCACGCGGGCGGTGTCGTCGAACGCCACCACGCCGACGAGATGGTCGGCGGGCGCGGTCGCGATCGCCTCGAGTGCCTGCGCTCGCACCCGGTCGCGCTGGCCGGGAGCGGACAGACTGAACGAGGTGTCCACCAGCACAACGGTTGCCGGGCGATCGGGCGCCGCGGCGTTGCTGAAGTACGGTCGCGCAAACGCGAACGCCAGCAAGAGCAGCGCAGCGACCCGCAACGCCAGCAACAACCACTCCCGCAGCCGTCTGCGGCGTGTCTGTTCAACCCGCGCCGCCTGCAGAAAACGAATGTCGCTGAACGGGACCCGCGGCAGTCGCTCGCGCCAGAGCAGATGCAGCACGATCGGCACGGCCACGGCGAGACCACCGATCAGAAACGCCGGAAAGAGAAAAGACAGACCGGACATCGGCGTTCAGACTCTCAGCAGGCTCACCAGCGACGGCCACGCGTCGCGAGATAGGCCGCCAGCGCTGTGTCGAGCGGCGCAGACGTGTTCGCGAGGTGATAGTCGATACCGGCGAGCCGCAGCTCGCGGCGATAGCGCTCCACCAGCGCCTGGATCTGCTCGAGGTAGTGCTCGCGCACCTCAGTCGGCACGACCAGGACGTCGGCAGCAGTCTCCAGGTCCTCGAACCGGGCCGCATGCTCGAAGGGAAACGTCAGCTCGAACGGGTCGAGGGTGTGGAACACCAGTACCTCGGAACCGCGAAACCGCAGATGCTTCAACCCGTCAATGATCCGGGTCGGGTCATCGAGCAGGTCCGACACGAGCACGACCAGCCCTCGCCGCGTCATCCCTGCCGCCAATTGGTTGAGCGGCATCGCCACGTCGGACCGCTCTCCCGCCACCGCATGACTCAGCGTCGCCAGCAGCGCACGCAGATGCGCAGCCCTCGTGCCGGTCGGGACCGACTCCACGACGCGGTCGTCGAACAACGTCAGCCCGACGCCATCCCGCTGCCGGTGCATCAGGTAGGCCAACGACGCCGTCAGAAACGCCCCGTACTGCAGCTTGGCCACCGAGTGCGAGCCATAGCCCATCGACGCGCTGACGTCGAGTAAGAGATGGCAGTTGAGGTTGGTTTCCTCCTCGAACTTCTTGACGCAGTAGCGGTCGCTGCGGGCGAAGAGTTTCCAATCGATTGTGGCAGGGTCGTCACCCGGCAGATACTGCCGATACTCGCTGAACTCGACGCTGAAGCCCTGAAACGGGCTCCGGTGCAGGCCGACGAGGAAGCCTTCGACGATGGTCCTGGCGATCAGTTCAAGCGAGCCGATCCGCGCCAGGATGGCGGGGTCCAGAAACGACAGCTCGCTGCCGGCGGCGCTCGTCATTCACATCCCGCTGGCCGGCGGGGGCACCGTGTCGAGCAGCCGGGTGATGATCGAGTCCGCATCGGCACCGTCGGACTCGGCGTAGAAATTGGTCACGATCCGGTGCCGCAAGATCGCCGGCGCCAGGGCCCGGATGTCGCTCACCGACACATGGTAGCGACCCTGAATCAGGGCGCGGGCCTTCCCCCCGAGGACGAGCGCCTGCGAGGCTCGGAGGCTCGCGCCCCACTTGACCCACTTGCCAACGAACTCCGGACTGTGTGGTTGACCCGGGCGTGAGGCGTCGACCAGGCGGACCGCATAGCGGGCCACCTCCTCGGCAATCGGCACGCGCCTGACCAGCCGTTGCACCGCAAGAATCTCGTCCCCGCTCAGTACGGGTGTCAGCGTGGGCTCCTCGTCACCGGTCGTGGCGGTCACGACACGCACCTCATCGTCCTCGGACAGATACCGGATATCGACGTTGAACATGAACCGGTCCAGCTGCGCCTCCGGTAACGGATAGGTGCCCTCGAGCTCGATCGGGTTCTGGGTAGCCAATACGAAAAACGGACGTTGCAGCGGATACGTGTGCCCTGACGCGGTGACGTGATATTCCTGCATCGCCTCCAGCAGCGCAGCCTGGGTCTTGGGCGGCGTCCGGTTGATCTCGTCGGCTAGGACAATCTGTGCGAAGATCGGCCCTTCCACGAACGTGAGGGACCGATGTCCTTCACCGGTCTCTTCGAGAATCTCGGTGCCGGTGATATCCGCCGGCATGAGATCGGGTGTGAACTGGATGCGCTTGAAGCGCAGGTCCAGAATGGCGGCCAGCGTCTTGATCAGACGGGTCTTGGCCAACCCTGGCACACCGGTGATCAGGCAATGTCCACCGGTGAACAACGCCGTCAGCACGAGATCGATGGCGGCGTCCTGTCCGACGATCACCTTGCGGAGCTCGGCGAGGATGCGGTCTCGACTCTGGGTCAGGAATTCGGCGCCGGCTACGGCGTCGTTGGTCGCTGCGTCCATGCTCTTGAAGACCGCCCGGCGTCAGTGCGTGAGGGCGTAGACGACCTCGTTGATCATCATGCGGTAGGCTTGCGCGGTGTATCTGATATACTCAGGATAGTCCTCGGCATTGGACCATTCCCAGCCATCGCCCATATCGGTGTTGAAATTGATGAGCACCATCGCGCGCCCCCGGTCATCCAGGATCGCGTGGAGCCCCGCCTCGTATCCGCCCTTCTCCCAGGTGACACCGTTGAAGAAGGAGCCGAGCCCGGGAATCTGGGGGTATTCCGTCAGCTGATAGAAGCACCCGAACACCGGATGGTCCGGGGTGAGCTGCACGATCTCACGGTCCGGAAACACCCGCTTCATCTCCCGTCGAAAGGCATCCCACTCGATGGGACCGTGGAAATCGTCAAACGTTGCGGTGCCGCCCCGTAAGAGAAATTCCCGGACGATCTCCACCTCCTCCGCGGTCAGCCGGAGATTCCCTGGCTCGACGAAGTAGATCCAGGGGTACTCCCACAAGTGCTCATCCGACAGCGTGAGCGTGATCGGATCGTTCACGTGGATGGACGTCACGCCACCCAGCCGGCGCGATAGGTTCTGCTCGGCGGCCGGACTGTCGACAGCCCACGGATCGGTCCAGTAGGTCGCCCGGAAGACCCGCAGCATCTCTTCCTCCGAGCTGTAGCGGATGCGGACGAAGGTCCAGTCGAGTCCATCGAGCTGCTCGCTGGACGGCCCGATGGGCAGGTCGGTGGGCGGACCGGTCGGTTGTCCGGTCGCCGGGCCGGCGGTCAACGCCCCCAGGGCGAGCACGACCAGCGGCAAGCACAGGCGGCGCCGGCACCACGCCACGCTCACTGGCCGGACTCCACGAGACGCAGCAGCAGTTCCTGTGCGCGCTCGTAGGTCGGGGCAATCTCGAGCGCCGCAATCACCTCGCGTTTCGCCGCCTCCGGCCGATCGGCGACCACGTAGCTCTCGGCAAGGTCGACGTGCGCCGCCACCCGGTCGAGGGGACCGATCGCCAGGTTGACTTCGAACTCGCGTGTGGCAGCGACGTGGTCGTTCCTCGCCAATGCCAACCGCCCGAGCGCTTGGTGCGGAACCGAATCGAATGGGTCGATCTCGATGATCAGCTCATACGCGCGCCGCATCCGCACCTCGTCGCCTGCCTCCTCCGCCAGCGCCGCCAGTTGCCGCGCGGCGTCGATATCGCGATGATCGTGCTCGAGGTGGGCCTCGAGATGGGTCATCGCCAACGCTTGGTCGCCTTGCTCGACGGCCATGGCCGCGAGCGGCACGTGGGGACTGCTGCCACCGGTGGCCATCGGCGCCAGGGTGACCGCTTTCTCGAACGCCGTCGTGGCGGCGTCGATCTCACCCGCTGCCCGCAGAGCGCGACCGAGCGCCATCTGGACCGGAAAGCTGTCCGGGTAGTCGACGACCAGCTCGCGCAGTGCCGTGAGCCGGTCGCCCTCCGGCAGCTGCTCGTCGGGCCCCTGCATCGCCCGCCGGAGCGCGCCAAAGCGAGCCTCGACCGCCACGTCAAACGATACCTGCAGTGTGTCAAAGTCGAGCCCGACCCGCTCGAGCGCCGCCTCGGTGTCGAGCCCGTCACCAAAGGCGCGCAGCAGCTGATGAATGGTTGATTCGCCGTACTGCTCGATGATGTGCTCGACCAGCACCGACGCCTGGAAGTACGCCAGCGAGATGGTCTCGGGCCGCGAGAACCCCCCGTTGAGGTCACGGAGCGACAGGACGTTGTCTTCGTTGAGCGCGGTCGCGAATTCGAGATCCTGATCGCGCGCCCAGTCTGAGCGCGCTCGCTTCTCCTCAAAGGTCGACAGCCCCTCGGTTAGCCACCGCGGCACCCGCTGGTTCGACATCTGCAGCGCGACGACGTGCGCCATCTCGTGCCACAGCGTGGCCTCCCAGTTGAACTCACCGGGCTGCCGCGCCCGTGGCGAGTCGAGCGTCACGACCTTCCCGAAGCAGGCACCCAACGCCCCGATCATCCCCGGAAGCCCGAGCGTGCGCACGGCGAAGTCGTCATGTCGGGGAAACACCTCGATCAGGATCGGTCCCTCAGGCTGAAACTCGTATCGCGCCGACAGGTCGTCAAGCGCTCGCTGGGCCAACGGCACGACGTAGTCCTTGAGCACCGCCGCTTCGTCTCGATGCAGGCGCACGATCAGATCACCGGCTTCGATCGTCACGAACTCGTCCAGCGAGTCGAGCATGTCGAGCAGGTTGTAGGTGACGACATCGAACGGGTCCTCCGCGAACGACCGTTCGAGCGCCTGGCGCGCCCCCGGCTCGTCGCCGGTGCGCAGCAGATGCATCCCCAACTCGGCGTAGCTCCGGGTGTTGTCGGGGTCAATCTCCAGCCCACGCCGGACAAGAACCACGGCCTCCTCAAACCGGTAGTTGCGTGCCGTCAGGTTGCCGGCCACGCGGTAGACATCGCCGTATGCCGGGTTGATCGCCAGCACCCGTTCCACCTCCAGCGCGAAGTCGTCCAGCCGGTCCTCGACGTAGGCCACCGCCGCAATGAGCGACCGAGCCTCGAGGCTCTGGTCGTTGATGGCCAGCGCCCGGTCCAGCGACACCTGGGCCTCGGTCTGGTCGCGGTCGTCGAGGTCGCGTTGCGCCAGGAACAGGTGCGCATCCAGATAGTCGGGGTCAATCTCGAGCGCGGCCTCGGCGGCGGCGCGGGCGTTCGGCGGATTCGTATCGGCCAGGGCACGGGCCATCCCGAGATGCGCAGGGGCCCACTGGTCATCGAGTGCCAGCGCCTCGTTGAACGACTTCGACGCCTCCAGCTGGTCGTACTTCTCGCCGAAAAGCTCACCCCACAAGGTCTGCACGGCGGGGTCGTCGGGAGCGGCACGCGCGGCGTTCCGGACCAGGGTGTTCGCCAGCCGATACTCACCGAGCGCCCGTGCGGCAAGGGCGCCACGATATTGGTCCAGTGCCTCGGGCGACCGCTGCAGCTGGTCGACAATCCTATTGAGACGCGGGGTCGATTCTGCGTGGCGTCCGAGATAGTGCTGCAGCAGCGCGAGCTCGAGCCCCGCGGCGCTGAGAGGGCTGGTCGCCGCGATCGGCGCTAGTCGCGCCTCGGCGGCTGCGTAGTCGCCGCCGAGCAGATCCAGCCGGGCCAGCAGCGCGGCCGCCGACGGGTCCGCGGGCTCACGACCGTCCGCGAGCGCGCGTGCGTCATCGTAGGCCCCGTGCGCAAGCGCCGCCGTCGCAGCGCGGTGGAACTGTTCCTCCTGCGCCCGTGTGTAGCGACCTTGGGCCGACGCCACAACGGGCCAGACAAGCACGGCGCACAGGACAGCCGTTAAGCCGCGATGAGTGATCACAGTGTACCTCCGCCGATCTGTCTCGTCAGTGACGCGATCACACCCAGCGAGCTCCTCCGCGCCCCCGAGGCTGACGCCGGCTTCGCGCCTTGGCCGGGGCGTCGGCGGACCGGCCCGGTGCCCCTTTCGGGGCCACGTTGCCAGTGTTCTGGCCTGTGTCCCTATCGAGAAACACTACCGACTGCTGCGTCGGGATCTCGAAGCGCCGCCGACATCTCTGACACGACACCATGTCGTCGAGCCGCACCATGTAGTCACGCAGCTTCGCATACATCTCACGATCCTGGGCATCGGCCCCCTGCGGCGGTCGGTCCTTCTTCACCCGTCGAACCCAGCGCACCTGGTATTCCGCCCGGTGCCGGCACTTCGGGCAGCTGAACATCGCCGGTTTCAGTTCCTGTTTCTCGTTGAAGAAGTCCCGTTCGTGGCGTGACATGTGATGATGATACCTCTAGCAGGCTGCCAAAGAACGCAGCCTGCAGGCTTCGGGCTTCAGGCTTCAGGCGCTCGCTGCCGCTCGGAAAACGGTCGAGGACCATGCCACCGCGCGATACTGTCGTTTTCTATATCTCGGGGCACGGTTTCGGCCACGCCTCGCGGCAGATCGAGATCATCAACGCACTCACCGCGCTGCGGCCCGACCTGCGTGTCGTGGTCCGAACCAGTGCACCTCAGTGGCTATTCGACCTGGGGCTGAGACGGCCGTTCTCGTTCGATGACGCCGGCTCGGACACCGGGGTGGTGCAGGTCAACAGCCTTGCGATCGACGCGACCGCCTCGATCGGCTGCGCCTGGGACTTCCACCGCACACTCGCGGCACGAGCCCAGACCGAGGCGCAAGTCCTCGAGCGCTACGACGCCACGCTGGTCGCGGCCGACATCCCACCGCTCGCCTTCGCCGCCGCGGCGGCGGCCGACGTGCCGGCTGTCGCCATCGGCAACTTCACGTGGGATTGGATCTATGCGCACTACGAGCAGCAGGTGGACGCCACCCCCGATCTGATCCCGGCGCTCAGACACGCCTATGCGACGGCAGACCTGGCGTGGCGCCTCCCGATGGCGGGCGGGTTTGTCTCGTTTCCCCGGGTCGTCGATACTCCGCTCGTCGCGCGCCACGCGTGCCGCGAGCCGGCCGAGACCCGGCAGGCGCTGCAGCTGCCGACTGACCGCCCGCTGGTGCTCGTCTCGTTCGGACGCTACGGCCTCGACGCCGTCAACTGGATGAAGGTGACACAGCCGGACGACCTCGCCATCGTCGTGACCCGGAACTCGGTCGAGACCGGGCCGACCCTGGCGGGCGCGAACGCACACACGGCCCTGTTCGATATCGATCTTGCGACGATGTTGGACCAGGGATTCAGCTACGCAGATCTGGTGGCCGCAGTCGACGTGGTGCTCACCAAGCCGGGCTACGGCATTATCGCCGAGTGCGCCGCCAACGACACGGCACTGGTCTATGCCTCCCGCGGCGACTTCGCGGAGTACGCCGTGCTGGTCGAGGCGATGCCACGACTGCTGCGATGCGCCTACATCGATCAACGCGACCTGTTCGCCGGAAGGTGGGCACCGGTCGTGCGGCAGGTCCTCGACCAGCCTCGGCTCACCAAACGCCCGGCGACAAACGGCGCAGAGGTGATCGCACGCGGGCTAGCCGGGTATCTCGCCTAGCAGGCGCTCAAGAGTTTACGCGTCCTTGACACAGGTGACGAGCGACCAGATCCGGGGGATGTTGACCATCTCGATCGAGAACGGCTCGAGACCGGCCTGGGCGAGAAACGCCGGGAGGTCGAGGTCCGCCTTGAAGCCGACGTGAATGGTCAGCGGCGAGATGAAGCGCTCGGCGCGCGAGAAGAACTTGTTCGGACTGAGGAAGTGGTTGAGGAACACGAAGCGGCCACCCTGGCGACAGACCCGTCGCATCTCGTGCACCGCCTTCACCGGGTCCGAGACGACGCTGATCGTGTAGGGCGCGTAGACGATATCGAACGAGTCGTCCGCGAAGGTGAGCGCCTCGGCATCCATCTGCAGTAAACGGATATTCGTCAAGTGATGCTTGGCAATCCGCTTTTGCGCATTCCCGAGCATCGACCCGCACAGATCGATGCCGGTCACACGACAGTCCCGCGGATACAGCGCTGCGTTGATCCCGGTGCCGACGCCGA
>Ga0310122_10001013_pt1 | contig 17930 bp, 14 predicted proteins | sample CB6_Bottom_1051__FD_203503 | JGI IMG/M metagenome (GOLD analysis project Ga0310122, IMG submission 203503) | Marine microbial communities from Western Arctic Ocean, Canada - CB6_Bottom_1051 | ecosystem: Environmental > Aquatic > Marine > Oceanic | place: Canada: Western Arctic Ocean | collected...
AGTTCTCTATAGGCCGTGGCGTATCGGCACTCGATCTGGCACTCGTCACGCGGCAGCTCGCCACGTTGGCCCGCGCGGGCCTGCCCCTGGAAGAAGCGCTTCAAGCGGTCAGCGAGCAGACCGAGCGGCCGCGGCTAAAAAATATCCTCCTCGGCGTGCGCGCGAAGGTCTTGGAAGGCCACACGCTTGCGGCCGGGCTTGACGATTTTCCGCAGGCGTTTCCTCCTATCTATCGCGCCACGATCGCCGCCGGAGAACAGGCGGGACGGTTGGACACGGTCCTGGAGCGGCTAGCCGACTACACGGAATCCCGTCACACGCTGCGACAGAAGATCAGCCATGCCATGATTTATCCGATCGTGCTGACGGCCCTCGCCCTGACGATTATCGTGCTGATGCTCGTCTACGTCGTACCGAAAGTGGTCGGCGTGTTCGAGACAACCGGACAGACTCTGCCGGTACTGACGCGGGCATTGATTTCTCTGTCGACTTTTCTGCAGAACTGGTGGTTTGTTGTTATCTCCATGATTGTCGCCACAGTCGTAGGTATCAATCGATTACTGAGCCATGAAGGCCCACGCCGGCAATATCATCGCTGGCTCCTGCGGATGCCCGTCTTCGGACGTGTCAGCCGGGGTCTTAATACGGCGCGCTTCACGCGGACGCTGAGTATATTGAGCTCGAGCGGCGTACCTGTCCTCGAGGCGATGAGTATCAGTGGCTCCGTGGTCACGAATCTACCGATGCGAGACGCAGTCGAAGAAGCGACGGTTCGCGTGCGTGAAGGTGGCTCGATCGGCAACTCGCTGGGCCAGTCCAAGCTCTTTCCGCCGATGAGCATCCACCTCATTTCCAGCGGCGAGGCCTCCGGCGAACTCGAGAACATGCTTGAGCGCGCCGCAAGCCATCAAGAGAGTGAGATGGACAGCCTGCTCGGAACGATGTTGAGCATTCTTGAACCCGCGCTGATTATCGCTATGGGGCTGATGGTGCTCGGGATTGTCATGGCCATTTTGCTGCCGATTTTTCAAATCAATCAGCTCGTCGCCTGAATCGTCCTACGAATACGGAATACGGGGACGGTCTACCTAACTCACGAACCCTGTTGAATTGTCTAGATAGTTAGGCAGACCGTCCCCGTATTCCGTATTCGTAGGACGATTCAGGCTAATGAAAGTCTCTGGATTGCGTAGGCAAAGAGCCCAACAACGCGCTGTGATCATAGAGCCGGTCGGCCACCACATGAACCACTTCACCTTCCTTTTGCACACGGCCCTTCACTCCCAGCAGGGTCGCGCCGAGCAAAATAGATCGCTGAGACTTCGCAAGCCGCTCCCAGACCACGAGATTGAGATACCCCGATTCATCCTCAATGGTGACGAAGGTGACGCCCGCAGCACTCGATGGGCGTTGACGCGTAATGACTAGACCCGCTGCATAAGTAACCGCTCCATGTTCCAGCTCAGTAACCGAGTTTGCCTGCTCAATGTGCATGGCAATGAGGCGCGCTCGCAATAACGCGAGCGGATGCCGGCCGAGAGTAAAACCTAAATGCCGGTAATCCGCAGCGATGTTCTGCCCTTCAGTCGGAATTCTCAGCAACGGTGCTCCCTCAGGGAGTCGAATCTGCGGGAAGAGCGGCGTTGGTTTCTGCACGCCCGCTACATCCCAGCGGGCACGATACCGGTTTTTCGCCAGAGGCTTTAGCGCGCCACTGGCAGCCAACACGCCGAGATCCTTACGATTAAGCTCCGTTCGTTCCGCCAGGTCCTGGATGCTAGCGAAATGGCCCGCGCGTCGAGCCTCTACCACTTGTTCGACCCCGGCGGCGGACAGGCCTTTAACCGTACGAAGGCCCAGGCGCAGAACCGGATCTCCATGCGTATTGCGCTCCAGCGTCGATTCCCAGTCGCTACAATGAATATCGACGGGCTGCACTTCCACGCCATCCTTCCGGGCTGCGCGTATCAGTTGCGCAGGCGCGTAAAACCCCATGGGCTGACTGTTAAGCAAAGCACAAAAGAAAACTGCGGGCTCGTGACATTTTAGCCAGGCCGACACATAGACCAAGAGCGCAAAGCTCGCCGCATGGGATTCCGGGAATCCGTATTCCCCAAACCCCTGAATCTGTTTGAATATTCGCTCAGCAAATTCTCCCGTGTAACCACGATCCAGCATGCCTTCAGTGAGACGCCGCTCGAATTGCTCCAAACCACCACGACGACGCCAGGCGGCCATAGCCCGACGCAATTGATCGGCCTCCCCTGGCGTAAACCCTGCTGCAACCACGGCCAGTTTCATGACCTGTTCTTGAAAGATCGGCACGCCGAGAGTGCGCTTCAACACCTCTTCGACCTGGGGGCTCGGATAGACCACAGGTTCTTTACCATCGCGTCGTCTGAGATAGGGGTGCACCATGTCTCCTTGGATCGGTCCCGGCCGAATAATGGCCACCTCAATCACAAGGTCGTAATAACAACTGGGCCTGAGTCTGGGCAGCATGGCCATCTGCGCGCGTGACTCGATCTGAAAAACCCCTACCGTATCGGCTCTGGAAACCATCGCGTAAACAGCAGGATCCTCGGCCGGCAACGTGCTCATACTGAGTTTTCGGCCATAGAAGGCCTGCATCAGATCGAAGCTACGGCGGATCGCGCTCAACATCCCCAATCCGAGTACATCCACCTTCAATAACCCCAGATCTTCCAGATCATTCTTGTCCCACTGGATGACGGTACGGTTCGGCATGGCGGCGTTCTCAATGGGGACTAACCGACTCAAAGCCCCCTGAGAGATCACAAATCCACCTACATGCTGAGAGAGATGCCTGGGAAATCCGATTAAAGCTCTGACGAGAGCGAGCAAACGGCGAACCATGGGGCTGGCTGGATCGAGGCCGGCTTCCTTCACCCGCTCCGGATCGATTCGCCGGCCGCCCCACCACTGCAGGGACTTGGCGAACGTATCGACCTGCAACTCTCCAAACCCTAGTGCCTTACCTACATCACGTACGGCGCTCTTGGCTCGATAGCTGATGACGGTCGCTGCTAACGCCGCCCGCTCACGCGAATACTTTTTATAGATATATTGAATGACCTCCTCACGCCGCTCATGCTCAAAATCGACATCGATATCCGGAGGTTCATTCCGTTCCTTGGAAATAAATCGCTCCACGAGCACTTCCATGCGCGCAGGATCTACCTCCGTTATTCCTAAACAGTAACAAACAGCGGAATTAGCCGCGGAACCGCGCCCTTGGCAGAGTATGTCTTCGCTACGCGCATACTGAACGATGTCATGGACCGTAAGAAAATAGAACTCATAGCGGAGTTCTGAAATGAGTTCGAGTTCATGCTCGATAAGCGTCGACACTTTGACCGGCACACCATGAGGCCACCGCCAGCACATACCCGTCTCGGTAAGCGCACGAAGATGGCTCGCAGGCGTTTCCCCAACGGGGATGAGTTCATGAGGATATTCATAGCGCAACTCGTCCAACGAAAAATCAATACGCTCGGCAATAGCCAACGTTTCCTTTAAAAGCTCTACCGGATAACTACGAACGAGCGTTTCGAGAGATCTCAAGAAACGTTCCCCGTTGGGGTAGAGACCGAAACCCGCTTTGTCCAACGGCACCTTAAGCCGAATAGCCGTCACAGTATCTTGGAGCATTCTTCGCTCACGGCAGTGCATGTGTACGTTCCCACTAGCAACCATCGGCAAACCGAGTGTCTTCGCCGCCTTGGTCCAGACTCTCAACAAATGTCGATCCTGCCCATTCACCAATAACTCTGTCGCCAGCCAGGCCCGATCGGTAAAACACTCTTTAAGCCAAGCCCCCTGACTGAGATCGGGGTTCTCTGTGGGCAACCACAAAATGAGATTTTTCGAGGTCCCCAAGTACTGACTGACATCTGCCTCGGTTAGGTGATAGGACCCCTTGTCAGCCGCTCTCCGGCCGCAACTGATTAGCGCTGCGAGCGCTCCATAGGAATCACGATCAGAAGCAAGGACGACCATCCTCAAATCGTTATCGAGTCTAAATTCGCTGCCGATAATAAATTGGAGAGGCAACTCGCGAGCGGCAGTGTGGGCACGAACCACGCCGGCCAGTGAGCACTCATCGGTTAAGGCAAGCCCCGAATAGCCTAATTCAGCGGCCTGCTTTACCTGTTCCTCCGGATGGGAAGCGCCACGAAGAAAAGTAAAGTTGCTGAGGCAATGAAGCTCCACATAACGAAGCATTCCATCAACCAAAAATGCCATGAAGAAACCAGTTTCGATCTGCACAGCGGTCCCGGTAAATCCACAGTCTCTCGCCATTACTATTTGCAGCTACGTAGTAATCCCTACTAACTTCTTCGCCGCTCCACCATCCCGCTTCTATCCGCTCAGGGCCGGACTTCGGCTGTAAAGGCTCTTGATCGCGGTAACGGGGCAGGCTATTGCCGGTAACCGGTAACGGTAAAGGATCAGGCAATATCCAAAGAGGCCGACGATGCGCCCAGGGCGAAACCAATAAAGCATCGCGGCTTGTTCTCGACAGTAAATCGGTCGACTTTGTCCAAGCCGCTTCAGGCCGATGCTCTTCCACGAGGTCGATACCGTGAATTCGTGTTGCCCCAAAACGCCCTCGTAAACGTTCTATCAATCCATCGATAGCCTCTTCAAATCCCGGCTGAGCCGAATCCTGGAATAATGTCGCATTGCGTTCGATCGTGGCTTCAACGCGCCCAGTCCTCAACGCCAACGCAATCACGGGGGCAGGCAGAACAACTCGCTCCACTTTATCCAAAAAAAGTCTCAGAAATCTCCCCCGATCCTGAGTGGGGCCTGACAGTTTGATACACACCGTCGTCGCCGGGCGATGCAGATGCTGGAAGGCAATATCAAAGCTCGCCACTCCAATCTGACGCTTACGCAAAGCCTTACCGAGATCTTCAATGAGATTGCTCCCCGCATGAGCGAGAACAGCCGGGTCAGCAATTTCATCGGCGAATTCGAGTACAGAGCTCAAACGCTGAGGTGACCGAAACTCAGGCCATGAGTCGTATGCGCCCAGAGACTGGTCCAACTGATGGAGATATTGCCGGCCTATTCGCCGGGCAAAACCATCTCGTGGTAAACGCAGGCAATCACCGATGGTCTGCAGACCCATACTCTGGAGAGACGATTGAATGTTTTCGGGCCAACCGGTTACTCCTAAAGGAAGCGCACTTAAACTGCCCACCAATTTTTCTGGAAGACAAACATCATGGCTCCTATGACGTACCAGCCAGAGCGCAGCGAGTGCTGTTGGTGCTGCGCACAGATAAGCCGTGATTTGTCGACGCTCGAATTCCGCCCGCAGCGCCTTCTTAATAACCTCGAGCCCGCCAAATAACTTGAGACTCCCATTGACCTCCATAAGAAATTCTTGAGGAGGCGCGAGACTCACGAATGGCGTGAATTGCCGGGCCCATCGGGCCAGGGCCTCCAGAACAGTTCGATCAGCTTCAGGACAACGCTCCAATGTGCCGAGTGGATCGCCGGTTATTTTTAGTAGGCGGACTGCAATCCATACTGCGCGGAGGTTGTTTAAGCGGGATTCGTGAAAAACGGGGTTACGGGGGGAGGATGGCGCTTCCCCAGTCAACAGAGATAGTGAATTGAGAGATCGAGTCACAGCAAGCTACCACCACTCGGTGTCTCCCGCATCGCTGCGAGCAATTCGGATTACCCCGGGACGCCCTCCACGGCATTTCAGGATCTCAATCCGGGTAGTTTCTCCTTCCCGTAGAAGTTGTAATCTAAGCGCCGCTGGTGATCTCTGTTGTAACGCCGCTTTGGAACGAAAAAGCACCGCCCAACAACATCCCTCCTCTGCAGCCAGTTGCAGACGCCGTAAGGCGGTCTCATCTGCAGACTGAACCCAGGCTAATACGGCGGCACACGAACCGGTACGCAAGGCTTGTTCCATAGCCCAGAGGCTATCCCTGTGAGTTGGCGCTGCATGCACGAACAACATGCGAGTCAAATCGATGCCATGCCGGCTCAAAGCAGGAGCATAAGGAATAAAAGGCGGCGAAACCCAGAGAATCCAGCCCGCAGCTTGCTCTGAATTTTGAGGCCGGTTTAAACGCGCCAGGGCCGGCATTAAGAGGCTCAGCTCACCAATCCCGTAACTCTCTAAGATGATCTCTGTCAGAGTTGCCGTAGGCCAACCACCCCCGGGCAGGTGATTATCTAATTCTTTAAAACCCGTCGAATGAATGGTGTGGGAAGGCTGGCTATCCGCTCCCTGCCAAATATGCGGGTGATTGATGAGTTTCTCGACGCTCACGGTGGTCACGAAAAAGGTACCGGGTTTATTTTCTGACCGGAAAATAAACCCGGTACCTTTTTCGTTATACAGCCTCCCTAACCACGCCCACGACAACGCCTTCTATGGTTAGGGGTTGTTCCCTGAGATCGATCTGAATCGGCTCAAAGTCCGAATTCTCGGGCATCAACCAAACCTGGTGCCCTTCCTGGCGGTAGCGCTTAACCGTAACCTCATCTTCCAAACGAGCGACTATGATTTGTCGATTTCTTATTTCAGTTGAGCGATGCACCGCCACTAAATCGCCATCTAATATGCCCGCATCCCGCATACTCATACCTTGTACCCGCAGCAGGAAATGCGGCTCAGCAGCGAAAATACCCGGATCGATCTGATAACGAGCCTCAATATGCTCTTCGGCAAGAATAGGCTCTCCTGCCGCAACTCTGCCCACCAACGGCAAACCGAGCTGCTCCCGTATAGCGTCCTTGAGCCGAATACCGCGAGACGTACCCGGCAATAACTCTAAGGCGCCCTTGCGTTCCAGAGCCCGCAGATGCTCTTCAGCGGCATTCACGGAACGAAAGCCCAGTGCTTCGGCAATCTCGGCACGGGTAGGCGGCATCCCCGAATCTCTTATAAAATTTTGAATTAAAAGGAGAATTTGGCTCTGTCTGGGGGTTAGGTTCTGCATATCGATAGCTGTATATAAAATCAGTTACTGATATTATATACAGTCCATCGTTGAGGTCAACTATCGGCCCTAAAGAAACGCGGTACCAAGCCCGGATACTCGTCGTGGCTGCTGCTTTGCTCAGATGGACGAAATCAGACCTGCAAGGATCGTCCCCGCGGAGCGTAGATTTACCAAAATATATTGATTTTCGGCAACATAGATTGGGTTCTTAATTGCAGTGTTGCGCGCTTTAGGAAATAATTGCGCACGGTTTATCATTTCAATCAGGGGATACCCTATGTTCAGAAAACTTCAGCTCGGCGCACTCGTTGCCGTCCTGGTCATTGCCACTGGTTGCGCAACGATCACCCAGGAGCAGCTTGATGCGGTTCAGGCGATTGCAGAAAGCGCTCAAAGCTCGGCAGATGAAGCCCAACGCGATGCAGCAGAAGCGCAGCAGGCGGCTTCAGGCGCCCAGAGTACGGCGAATCAAGCCCTCTCCGCAGCTAATGCGGCTCAGGCTTGTTGCGATGCGACCAACGAGAAAGTCGATCGCATGTTCGAAGCTACGACCGCTAAGTAATAAGCAACGCATCGAATCAAAAGCCGTTGGCAAATATTGCCAGCGGCTTTTTTTGTGTGGTTGGAAATCGCCCGCTACAGCGGGCTGTCGGATGAAACGAACTCTGGAACGCCGCGAGCGTTCAGCACCACGCGTTCTGCCATTGCCCAGTTGAAGCCGTCTCCTTGGCCTTCCTCGGTAGCGGCGACGTAAGCACGTGTGAGTTCGGTCATGATGAAAACTTCATCGTCCTGAAGTTCCTCGTCGAGGAGCGGGTGCGCCTCCAGATAAAAACCGGCACCGTATCGGCCAAGCTTGAAGGGTTGATTGACGATCCGTACGGGCGTGCCGACCGGAACGTCGTCGAACAAAGCTTCGATATCTTCCGGGAACATGCGAATGCAGCCGTGAGTGACGCGCATACCGACACCGGCCGGCATATTAGTACCGTGGATGAGATAGCCCGGAAGCGCGAGACGCAGCGCGTGTTTGCCCAGCGGATTATCAGGACCCGGCGGTACAACCGCTTCCAGCGGCCGACCCTGCTCAGCGTGTTCGTCACGGACCGATTGTGGCGGGTACCACGTTGGGTTCACCGCCTTGCTGTAGATCTCGGTCAGGCCCAACGGTGTGCGCCATTCCATCCGGCCGATACTGATGGGGTGAGTAATGACCCGGCCGGAATCGCCATCGGGATAATAGTAGAGCCTGAGCTCGGGAAGATTGATGACGATTCCTCTACGCGGCGCTTGAGGAAGCACGAATTGGGTCGGCAAGACGATTTCGGTGCCCTCCCCCGGAATCCAGGGGTCTACATCGGGGTTAGCCTGGATCAGTTCGTCGAACCCGAGGTCGTGGGCGCGGGCGATCTTGACGAAGGTATCCTCGTAGGTCGCTACGAGCATCGTGTTCTCGCCAACGACATGGCTATCCGCCGATAGCGGGAGCTCAAGCGCGAACGCCTGTCCCGCGGCGGCCAAGATTAGAAGTATCGTAAATAGCCTGCCCATATAGCTGAATAGTATACACATTTGATGAGACTTGGGATGTGTACTGGATCTTGAACGGAGCATCGCGACGAGGCCGTCGCTCCTACAGCGGAGGCGACCGGTAAGGCCCCGACCGCTCTCAATAGCGAATCAGGCTCGCGCCCCAGGTAAACCCGCCGCCAAAAGCCTCCAGGAGCAGCAGGTCGCCGCGTTTGATTCGTCCATCCTGGACCGCCGTGTCCAATGCCATGGGAACCGAAGCCGCCGAGGTATTGCCATGCTGTGCGACCGTCAGGACTACCCGCTCCATGGGTATCTTTAGCCGCTTGGCCGTGGCATTGATGATACGAAGATTAGCCTGATGGGGGACGAACCAGTCAATATCTCCCTGCTTGATGTCGTTCTCCTCGATCACCTGATCAACCATTCTTTCGAGGGTCCGCACAGCCATTTTAAAAACGTCGTTGCCGTTCATCCGGATAAAGGACGCGTCGGGCACCGTCGATTTTTTCGAGATGCCCATCTCGGCATACAGCATATTCTTGTATTTACCGTCCGCGCCCAGAACTGAATAGATCGTTCCAGGCTCTTCGGACGCCTCGATAACGACGGCGCCGGCGCCATCGCCGAACAAAACGCATGTCTCACGATCTGTCCAGTCCACAATTCGTGACATGGTCTCGGCGCCGACCACTAAGGCTCGCCGGACCGTGCCGGTGCGAATGAATTGATCCGCGACGGAGAACGCGTACATGAATCCACTGCACGCTGCCTCTACACTGAATGCCGGCCCACCACCGATGCCCAGTCGCTCCTGCAACAGACACGCTACGTTCGGAAAGACAAGATCGGGGGTGCATGTGCCAACGACGATCATGTCGATCTCGTGCGGGGCCACGCCGGCTGCGTCCATCGCAGCTAGTGAAGCGTGATAGGCCAGATCGCTGGTCATCTCATCGTCCGCAGCAATATGTCGTTGCTCGATACCGGTACGAGTCCGAATCCATTCGTCCGTCGTATCCACCGTCGCCTCAAGCTCCTGGTTGGTTACGACCCTTTCGGGCAGATAGCTGCCTGTTCCTGCTATGCGCGAATACATTGTGCTGATTTATCCTCGAGAAGCTTTCCTATTTGCACGGGTACGCCTTTTCGCCCCTCGATAATCGCCGTATTGACGGCAGTTTCGAACGCGAATTTGTCGGCGCCACCATGGCTCTTTATGACCACGCCGTTGAGTCCCACGAGACTCGCCCCGTTATAACGGCGAGGATCCAACCGGTCGCGTAGTGCCTTGAGAGCGGGCGCGGCTATCAGGCCTTGTACCTTGCGTAACGAGTTCCGATAGAACTCCTCGCGAAGGTAGCTTTCGATCAAGTTCGCGACGCCCTCCATCGTCTTAAGCGCGACATTGCCAACGAACCCATCGCTTACGATCACGTTTGCTTTGCCGCTAAAAATATCGTCTCCCTCTACAAATCCGATGTAGTTCAAGCTACTTTGAGCCAGCAGTTCCCCGGCTTCACGAACGACATCGTTACCTTTGATCTCTTCTTGACCTATGTTCAACAATCCGACGCTCGCATGCTCAATATCGAGAATGTCCTCGGCGACGACCGTACCCATGAGCGCGAACTGCAACAAGTGTTGCGCGCTACAGCCGATATTTGCGCCAAGGTCTAACATGAAGGACGGGGCGTTCAGTCCAGGCACAGCCGAAATAATCGCCGGCCTATCGATGCCGGGCAGCGTCTTCAATACGTAACGGGCCGTCGCCATTAACGCCCCTGTGTTGCCTGCACTCACGCAAGCATCTGCCATCCCATCCTTTACTTCCTGTATCGCAAGACGCAATGAAGATTTCTTTTTTCGCCGCAGCGCATCGGCAGGATGATCGTCCATCGCCACAACTTCTGTCGCGATGACGTAACGAAGCCGGTTACCGTATTGGTCACCGGCGACTCGGCGAGCGTCGTCTAGCGTGTCAGGCAGCCCGACAAGCGACAGACTGACGGAATCGTCGCGTTCCAGGATGGCCAGCGCGGCCGGCACGACAACATCAGGACCACGGTCACCACCCATGGCATCAAGCGCAATTACAACCTTGCGAGTCATTGGAGTAGCTATGGAGAAGAAGCAGCGTCTAGGTCAGTGCTACTCGATTAGTTTCCTAATCTTCCTGCTCTTCAGCCGGGACCGGGATTGCCATGACTTTGCGGCCGCGGTAGAACCCTTCGGCCGTAACATGGTGACGTCGGTGCGTCTCACCCGTGTCTGCATCCACAGACAGCGTCGGGCCCGTTAGCTTATCGTGCGAGCGACGCATATCTCGTCTGGACGGAGTCTTACGCCCTTTTTGAACAGCCATTCTTGTTGTCTCCTCAGCGATTTCTCAGAGGCGGCTCGGTTGTCCCAGACCGTTCTTCAGGCGCTAACGCCTGAACAGCCTGAGCCACACTTCCACACTCATCGATTTCTGCGTGCCGTGGAATTATCGGTAACGACACGATTAGTTCATCCTCAATTAGCGCAGCCGGGTTGAGTCTTCCTTCCGTCAGAACTACGGCCTCGCCTTCCTTTGCCACACGGCTATTCATCGATTCCGGCGCCAATAGCGTTAGTGACGACCGTTTGGAAACATTCAGCACGACCGGCTCCAGGCAACGCTGACAAATCAATTCCAGGACCACCTCAACTGTCAGGTCCACCGCGATGAAACGATTTGTCTGTCGATGAAACTTTAAGCTTGCCTGGATGTTGCCTCGATCCGAATGCAGAATTTCACCAAGCCGCGTAAGCTGTCGCAGCCCGATCTCGCCGCTCAAAACAGCCTCGCGTTCCGCCAAGGCGTCCAAATCGTACAGACTGTACCAAGCGTACAACGAGCCAGGCATAATCGATCTATGATAGGTATAAGAGTTTCAGCTGTCAAAATCGAAGATTACGAGAGCTTAGCCCGGCGCTCGCCATGGCACGGCTAATTCTCGCGTCGACCTCGCCGTACCGTCAACAGCTGTTGGAGAGACTGGGCCTGCCATTCGAAGTGCGCCCCGCCAATGCGGACGAGAGCGCTCTGGCGGGAGAGGATGCGCCAACGCTCTCGACCCGGCTTGCAACGACCAAAGCACAAATAGCGAGAATCTCAGGCCGTTCGACCGATGAGATAATCGTCGGCGCCGATCAGGTGGCGGCCCTGAACGGTGAACTGCTCAGAAAGCCAGGTGACCACGACACTGCGCTACGCCAGCTAAGCGACTGCCAGGGCGAGACCGTCGTACTCAGTACAGCGACGACCGTCATCGACTGCAACTCCGGCGAGTCGCGGCACGGCCTCGACAGCACCGAAGTCGATTTCCTAAAGCTCCCGCAGGCGGATCTGAACCGGTATCTCGAAAGGGAACAACCCTATGATTGCGCAGGCGGCTTCAAGGCGGAGGGGCTCGGAATCTCGCTCTTTCGAGCCATCCGCTCCGAAGATCCCACCGCACTGCTGGGGCTACCCTTGATCTGGCTGGCTCAGACTCTACGGGATCTCGATCTCGATCCGCTGGACTCGAGCCGTCGCTGAAATTCCCGGAGATCGTCCGGTAATGGCGAGCTGATCATGAATTCTTCCTCGCTGTCCGGCCAGACGAAGTCGACCGCGTGCGCGTGCAGGAAGATCCGGCGGAGACCGAGCTTCGTTAGCTGCGCATTGAATTCCACGTCCCCATACCGTTCATCTCCGGCGACGGGGTGACCCATGTGGGCTGCATGTGCTCGAATCTGGTGGGTCCTCCCCGTCACGATGGAAACCTCCATCAGCGTGGCACGAGAACCATAATTCTCGACGACGCGAAACTGACTTCGGGCCGCCTTACCGGACTCACTCACGCTCACGAAGTTCTCACCGTTGCGTTGCCGCTCAGTCACCAGCGGTGCGTCGACTTCGACCCGACCGTGCTGCCAGGACCCGCACAGCAACGTCAGATAGCGCTTTTTCATCCCGCCATTTCGGAGCAGGCTGTGCAACCGCCGCAGCGCACTCCGCCGCTTCGCTACCAACAGGCAACCGGACGTTCCGCGATCCAGGCGATGGACGAGATCCAGGGCCGGTAGCCCGGGTCGAAGGCTGCGAAGCGCTTCGATACAACCGAAATCGACTCCCGTTCCGGCGTAGACTGCCATGCCGGACGGCTTGTCCAGGACGAGCAGCCTGGAATCTTCGGCGAGGATCCGATCTTCGAGCCACTGGAGTCCGCCTTCGGGGATCCTGGGTTTGGCCCGGGATCGCTGCGCGACCGGCGGCACGCGAACGCGATCAGCGAGCTTAAGGCGGTAGCTCGCCCGTACCCGGCCACTGTTGACTCGAACTTGACCCGAGCGAATCAAGCGGTACACGTGACTCCGTGGTACGCCTTTCAACTGACCCAACAAAAAATTATCCAGGCGCTGGCCTACCAACTCGGAATCTATTTCCCGATAGTAGGCTGAGGCGGTCGTGAAGTCGCGTGATGGAGTCGACATGCGATGCAGCGGCAAATTGAGCCTCTAGATGGCTGTGCTATAGTACATTAGTGGGCTCTTAAGTGCCGCAAGGTTAACTTTCAGCCCTGGAACAACGGGGCGGCCACTAGACATCTGGCCGTCAGTGCAGGTTTTTTTTAGTCGGCGGATCCATAGTTCGGGCAGCCGCGATTAGGACCAGGCGATCGCTCTCTGTCGCTGTATTTCCTCAGTACAGGCGGATCTTGCCGCGACAGATTGAGCACTCGGTGCCCTGGGCGAGATTTATGATACAGCCAGCTTACAACCAGATTCTCTGCTGTTCTGCCTCGCAGATCGCGTTGGCCGATCCCGGACTCGGGCTCGCCGCCAATGGACCAGAAAATTATGAAACGAATGCTAGTCAATGCAACTCAGCAAGAGGAGTTGCGCGTGGCCATAGTCTATGGCCAGAAGCTCTACGATCTTGATATCGAGGTACCCTCGCGAGAGCAGCGAAAGGCAAATATCTATAAAGGGCGTGTTACCCGAATAGAGCCCAGCCTGGAAGCCGCGTTTGTAGACTATGGCGCTACGCGCCACGGCTTTCTTCCCCTCAAGGAAATCTCCAGCGAATACTACGTCCGCGAGCCTGCCGAAGGTGGGCGGGTTCAGATCAAAGACGTCTTGAAAGACGGGCAGGAGATCGTCGTCCAGGTCGAGAAAGAGGAGCGCGGTAACAAGGGTGCCGCGTTATCGACTTTTGTCAGTCTGGCAGGCCGGTTTTTAGTCCTGATGCCGAACAATCCCCGTGCCAGTGGAGTTTCCCGGCGCATTACCGGCGAAGATCGAGATATCGTTCGCGATTCACTGGACGAGCTTAACCCTCCTGAAGGAATGGGTTGTATCGTCCGCACCGCCGGTGTGGGCCGCAGCATCGAAGAGCTTCGCTGGGACATCGACTACCTTCTCAGCATCTGGGAAGCCATCAAAAGCGTGGTCACCGAACGCCCTGCCCCGTTCCTGATCTACCAGGAAGGCAATGCGATCGTTCGCGCTGTGCGTGACCATTTCTCGGACGAGATTGGCGAGATCCTGGTCGACGGCGACGAGGTATACGCGGAGGCGCATGAGTTTATCGAGCGGGTCATGCCGCACAATCTTCGCAAACTCAAGCTCTACGACGATGCCGTTCCGCTGTTTACACGATATCAAATCGAAAGCCAGATCGAGTCCGCATTCTCGCACTCTGTGTCCCTGCCTTCCGGCGGAAGTATCGTTATCGACCACACCGAAGCGCTCACCGCGATCGATATCAACTCCGCAAGAGCGACCAAGGGCGACGACATCGAGGAGACAGCTCTCAATACCAATGTCGAAGCAGCCGAAGAGATCGCACGGCAGCTGCGAATTCGCGATCTCGGTGGCTTGATTGTTATCGATTTCATCGACATGGGGCCGAATCGCAACCAGAGAGAAGTCGAGGATACGCTGCGTGACTCCGTGCGGCAGGATCGGGCCCGCATCCAAATCGGCCGAATCTCCCGCTTCGGTCTGCTCGAGATGTCTCGACAACGCGTACGTCCATCGTTGGGTGAAGCCACCCAATCGGTCTGCCCACGCTGTAACGGCATCGGCCAGGTGCGAAGCGTCGAGTCGCTTGCACTGGCGATCCTGCGGCTGGTCGGCGAGGAAGCACGAAAAAAACGATCTTCGAAGGTCATCGTTCAGCTTCCGGTCGACGTTAGCAACTACATACTCAACGAGAAACGCGCTTGGGCTCAGTCAATTCAAGACGAGAACGACGTCTCCGTCGTTCTGATCGGCAACCCCAACCTGGAGACGCCAAACTACACGATCAAACGCGTGCGTGATGACGAATTAGATCTTCCGGAGAATAAAGCTACCAGCTACAAACAGGTGAAGCCGGAGAAAGATCCGACCGAAGCGTTTCAGGCGCAACACACGCAGCCGCAACCGGAGCAGCCCGCCGTGGCCGGGGTCATTCCGCAGGTACCGGCACCGAAACCGGTAGAGAAGCAGCGCCGGCAGCGGCGTAGGAGCGGTCCGTCCTTGTGGCAGCGCCTGTTCGGATGGCTGTCGCTAACGCCTAAGAGAGAGGAAGCCCCGTCCGGACGACGTTCTCGGCAGAGTCGTTCAAAACGCTCGAATCGCGGCTCCGGCCGTCGATCTCAGGGTGGTGATCGAAACCAGCGAGATCGTAACCGCGGCCAGGGACAGAATCGCTCTCAGGGTGGCGGTAGCGGTTCGCGTGGATCGAAGCAGAGTCGGGAACGCAAGCCCGACGGCACCGGCAGCGCTGGTGGCTCGCGCAACCGGCGGCCGCGGAGACGGCGTGGCTCCGCATCGGGAGATAAGCAGCCTCAAGAACAGAATGCGAATCAGACCAATGCCGCGAATAAGAACGGCGAGAGTCAGACGGATAATCAGGGCGGAAACCGCAAGAAACGTGTACGCAGGCAGCCCAAGAGCGATCCCGCGCAACAGACTCAGCAACCGGCCGAGCAACACGCCGCACAACCTCCAGTGGCACCTCAACCCGACGTACAATCGCCGCCACAGGAGAACAAGCCAGCGGTGACTACGAAGCCGGTGCCGAGCAAGGCGCCCGCTCCAGAACCGGCTGCTCGGCCGCAAACCCCTGCGCCAGAGCAAGCCGCTCAGCCGCAAGCCCCTGCGCCACAGCAAGCCGCTCAGCCGCAAGCCCCTGCGCCACAGCAAGCCGCTCAGCCGCAAGCCCCTGCGCCAGAGCAAGCCGCCCAACCGCAAGCGCCTGCTTCAGAGCCTGCTGCTCAACCCGCTCCGGTAACGGAGACCGCCGCGCCGCCCTCTGTCGAGAAGACATCGCCCCAGCCTGTAGCGCCCGACCAGTCAGGATCCTCGGGGACGACTAAGAGCTAGCCCGCGATTCACTTCGAACGATCGGTTTGTTGCGAAGCTGCTCCAACAGCCCGATCGACGCATCTTCGATAAGATCGAGTACCAGCTCGAAGCCGTTGCTGCCGCCGTAGTAAGGGTCCGGTACATCGCGTCGGCCAAGCTGCGGCGCGTAATCGAGAAAGAGTTTTATTCGGTCGTGATATTCGGGTGGACTGAGCTCGACGAGCAATTCAAGGTTGAGTCCATCCATTGCTATAACGAGATCGAAGCTTGCGAAGTCCTCTTCCCGAACCCTCCGCGCCTTCTGTTCACTGAGATCGATTCCACGCCGCTCCGCGGCACGCTGGGCGCGAGGATCCGGAGGCTCTCCAACATGGTAGGCATGGGTACCGGCCGAGTCCGCACGAATTGACAAGTCCGGAGCCCGTTCAGCTAGTACGTGCTTGAAGGCGCCTTCCGCGGTCGGAGATCGACAGATATTGCCCATGCACACGAACAAAATTGTGTACACGAAAGCAGCTTCTTCCGACTCTTCTTTCGGTTCCACTTCTGTCTTCGTAACTATCCGTCGAAGCTTGTCCAGTAACGACTTCAAAGTCTAGCCAGCACCCCGTCGGCGAACAGCCGCTTCGGATCGAAGATTAGTTCCTACAGGCTGGCTCGACATACAAATCAGGCCGTATTGACCTGCAGCGGACCGTGAGACTGCTCCCGCCCGGCCGCGGCATTCACGATCATGTCCGGCACCACCGGACAGCGATTGAAATAGTGCCCGCCCATCGCGTCCGAGATCGCGCACAGCAACGCCGCCGTGGCACAGCCCTCGACCGGTTCACCAATGCCCTTCGCGCCGACCGGGTTTTGTGGGTCCGCTATATCGACTGCGGCCCACTGCATGTCGGCCGGCACATCGAGATAGGACGGTGGTTTACTCTGATGTAACGCTACGTTCGCCGGCAAGCCGTTCTGTGCGTCGTAGATGTGGCGTTCCGAAACGGCCATCCCGATGCCCATAACGGCACCTCCTTTTACCTGGGTCGCAAGACTCTGGGGATGCAGTACCGTGCCGCAGTCCGCGACGCCGATGTAATCCAGAATCTCAAACTTGCCTGTCTCCAGATCGAGTTCGATTTCCATGAATCCGGCGGCGATCGCCGGAACGGTGGCGTCGTGCCGCAGCGTGTCCTTGGCGATACCGACAAGCCCGGTACCGGCCACGCCGGCGACAGCTTGCCGCGTAACCTCGTGTATGTCCGACGGAAGATCTTCCGCGGAATAGCTTCCACCCAACTCTATCGCTCGTTGCGCGGCATCGGCATAGGTAATACGCGCCGTCTCGTCGGACTTGAGATAGACGGCCTCATCGGCGATTTCGTAATCCTCCGGCGATCCGCCCAAGTCCATTGCGGCGATCTCCTTGAGCTTCTGCACGGCATCCATGGCGGCCACGTAATTGGTACGCGTCATCGTGAACGACGTATTGCTGCCGGTCTGCGTCGGGCTCCAGGGTAGTGATTTGCGGCTGTCGCCATGGTGAATGACACAATTCTCCCACGCGCACTGCAGTACTTCGGCGGCCACCCGGGATGTGGAGCCGTAGGAGTAGGTGCCGAGATTGCCGGCGCCGTTATGGATATGCAGCTTACCGTCCGGGGTCAGGCGTACCAGCCCGTCATAACCGCTGCGCCCGGCCGAGTGAAACGCCTGGCCCACGCCGACACCGATGACTTTCGATCCCTGCCGCTGCCCGCTACGCGCGCGTTTTTCTTCCCAATTAAAGGCTTCGGCACCCTGCTCCAGCGCATCACCCTGATACGCGCTCGTAATCGGGCCCTGGTTACCGTTGTATTTACCGTCGTTGTCCGCCGCGTTAATGCGCCGGATCGCGACCTGGTCGAGTCCGAGTTCGCGAGCGGCCTTGTCCAGGATGGGTTCAACCGCCGCAGCGATCTGATTTTGGCCGGGACCACGTTGCGGTCCTCGCGGCGGCGTGTTCGTCTCAACCGTGATCCCCCGATAACGCATCGCGAGAGGCTGATA
>Ga0310122_10001014_pt1 | contig 17924 bp, 11 predicted proteins | sample CB6_Bottom_1051__FD_203503 | JGI IMG/M metagenome (GOLD analysis project Ga0310122, IMG submission 203503) | Marine microbial communities from Western Arctic Ocean, Canada - CB6_Bottom_1051 | ecosystem: Environmental > Aquatic > Marine > Oceanic | place: Canada: Western Arctic Ocean | collected...
GGGTTGTGCCGTCGGAGATGTCGATGGCGATGGAGATCCGGATCTATTGTTGACGAACTTCGGCAGCGACCAGTTGTGGATCAACGATGGCAGAGGCACTTTCCACGAAGGAGCCAGCGAAGCCGGGATAGCCGACGACCGCTGGACCACGAGTGCGCTCTTTGTCGACCTGGATGGCGATGGTGACGAAGATCTCTATGTCTGTTCATACGTCGATTTTACCTTTCAGAATCACAAACCTTGCTTCGCCGAGAGCAGTGCCATCGAATACTGCGGTCCGAGTTCCTACCCCCCACTTCCCGACCGACTGTATCGAAACCGCGGTGATGGAACTTTCGAAGATGTGACTTCCAGCAGCGGAATCGGAGCAAAACCAGGTGCTGGACTCGGAGTGGTCAGCTCGGACATCGATGGTGACGGCCAGCTGGATCTCTACGTGGCCAACGATGGAATGGCCAACCGTCTGTGGCTACAGGGGGAAGGTTTCCACTTCCAGGATGCGGCCTTGTTGGCTGGTTGTGCAGTCAATCGAGATGGCCGCCCGGAAGCCTCGATGGGAGCAGACCTTGCTGATTTCGATGGCGATGGGGATGAGGACATCTTCATCACTCACCTATCGGGAGAAACCAACACTCTCTACGTCAATGATGGTCACGGGGTCTTCGATGATCGTTCGGCTCGATCGGGTCTTGGATTGCCGAGTAGAAAGTGGACCGGTTTCGGGACAGGCTGGTTCGATCTCGATAACGATGGCTGGTTAGATCTGTTCGTGACCAACGGAGCTGTCAAGCGAATGGAGGAGAAGATCGCTGCAGGAGATCCGTATCCGCTGAGTCAGCCCGACCAGATCTTCCTCAACCTCGGCGATTCCCGATTCGAGGAAATCGCGCCAGGTCGGGCATTAATTCTTCAGCATGAAGCCGTAGGTCGGGGCGCTTCCTTCGGTGATGTCGATAATGATGGCGATATCGACATCCTGGTCACCAATAACTGTGGTTACTCGAAATTGTTGCAGAACAAGATCGGATCGAACAACTCATGGGTGGGTCTCGATCTGCGACGAAGCGATGGGCACCTCGCCCTGGATACACGTTGTGAAATCGAGGTTTCGACCGGATCCATCCTGCATCGGCGATCCCGGCGCGGTGGATCATACCTCTGTAGCAATGATCCCAGAATCGTCGTTGGGTTGGGAGATTACCAGGGAGGCTGTGTTGTTCGGGTCCATTGGCCAGGAGGAAACACCGAAAAGTTCGAGATCGAGCAAACGGGCACCTATCAGCAACTGATCGAGGGTTCAGGGACGGTTGAACCATGAAGTCGCTGAGATCTGCTGTTGTTGTGCTCCTGACGCTGTTCGTGGCTGCGGTCTCGGGCTGTCAATCCGCATCTGACCTTCCACAGGCTCCGTTACTGCTGGCGATGGAAGCACAGGTTTCTGATCACCTGGAGGTGACGTACAAGAATCTCGAACACTCCAGCAAGGAACTGGTCGGTGCCGAGCTGGGAATGGCATTCGGTGATGCGGCGATGACCTATCACGCTTACGACCTTCCTCTGATGGCTCGCAAATGTTACTTGCGCGCCATCGAACTCGATTCATCCGATCCACGGTGGCGATACTTGCTGGCAAGGGTCGAGATCGAGCTGCAAAATCTGCAAGAAGCTCGGGCTCATCTGGAACAGTTGTCGGTTGTCAATCCAGATCATCTAGCAACACGGGTGGCTCTTGGTGAGTTGCAACTGGAACTCAATGATCTCGACATGGCGAAGGAGACTTTTCGCGCAGTCCTCTCCAAAAATCCACGCTGTGTACCGGCGCTCTCTGCGATGGGCAAGATCGCACTTCAACAAGGTAACCCGGCACTGGCTCTCGTTCGCCTCGAGGAGGCATTGAACCTGTCTCCAGGAGCATCTGGATTGCGCTATCCCTACGGGCTGGCATTGCGAGAACTGGGACGACCTGACGAGGCCCTGGAACAGATGCAAGCCCGGGGTGACGCTTTTGCAAGGGTCAGCGATCCGTGGATCGAGGAAGTGCGGAGTCGGCCCGTCGGGGCGCGTATTCCACTGAATCGCGGCATCTCGTTGTTCCAGGAGGGTTTCTACGCGGCGGCGGAACAGCAGTTCAGAAGCTCGGTTCGATCGGCTCCGGAATCTGCTTCTTCGCATCTGAATCTGGGCTCTGCTCTGGTCAAGTTGAACCGGGCGCAACAGGCGATCCCCGAGTTCGAGGAAGCAATTCGGCTCGATCCGGGCTCGTCGATTGCCTGGTTCAATCTGGGAGTGATTTACGCCGCCCATGGTGATGATATGGAAGCGATCCACTGTTACGACCAGGCATTACTGAATGATTCGGGGATGCACGAGGCTCTGTTCAACCGGGCCAATGCACTCAGGCGCCAGAAGAGGTACCAGGAATCCGCTCATGAGATGAAAAAAGTACGGATCAGTCGTCCCGGCAATAGCCTCGCCTGGTTGGCCGAATCGGTCTGTTATTTGCGGATCGACAGATCCGATGAATCGTTGAAGGTTTGCCGGCAGGGAAGACAGGCGACCGCGAACGATCCGAGGCTCGTCAGTCTCGAGGGCCGCATCCTGGCCAGCCTTCCGGCGACTCCTGAGGATCAATTATTGAAGTCCCTCGGAGAGATCGATCAACTGCTTGCCAACGAAAAGGCGCTGGAGTACGTCGAGACGAAAGCGATGGTGCTGGCAGCCCTGAACAGATTTCCGCAAGCCCTGCAGTGGCAGCAGGCGGCGATAGAGGCCGCCCGCAAGGCGGGTCGCGGTGAGATCGTCAAGAGGTTGGAGGTCAACAAGGCGCTCTATTTGCGCCGCGAGCCGGCACGTGACCCGTGGCCAGAGTCCGATTCAGCCGATGAGCCGGCCGGTGAACTGGACTTGCCCGGACCAACCTCGTCGCCCGAGCGATCATCCGATTCCGAAGCGCGCACGGTGACCTCGCAGTAGGCACGGATCTGTTCGCCATCGGCCGAAACCTCCGATGTTTTCCCCTCGTGCAGTAACCACTGATCTGCCCTTTGCTGGAACTTCAGGTTCAGTTTGAGGTGAACATGTTTTGCCCCGACACGCCCCCCCGGGATGTCGATCTCGATCTGTTCCGGCATGGATCTGGTTCCCTCGAACCAGGATGGAACTGTGAGTTTCCACAGTATCTTGCCGTCGGCGTCCTTGATGATCTCCTCGATCAGTCGGAAAGATCTCGTATCGAATCGCAGATGGGCTGTCGCCGCCCCGAAGACTTTACTTTCCCAGTAGGAGATATTGAGCAAGCCGATTCCGGCATGACGTACCGGAAAACGTTCAATATCGAGGGCGATATCGAAGTTGTCTCCAGCAAAATCAAACCGGGGCGCTAGTGAGTCGGGGATATTGAAAAATAGATCCGATGCGATTCGTAGGTGAATGACTCGATCGAGATCGTAATCCAGTGCGCGCAGGGATGCGATGTCAGCGACGGTTGCTTCGATCTCGATCTCCTTGCTTGAACCGGAGACGATGTTGAGCATCGAGAACTGGTATGCCAGAGGTCCCAGTGGCATCGATCTTCCGAGCCACCCCTGGCCAGTGGCAAAGAACTGTTTCAGTTGTTGGATACGGCCTTCGGCCAGATCGAGGCTCGCCAACCATGAATCTCGATTGCTCGCCGCCCATTCAGAGTCGAGACACCGCAGTCGTGCGATTTGCAGGTTCTGGTTCTGTGGTTGTGAACGAGCCAGTTGATTGAGGACAGCCAGAGCGTGGCTACGGATGTCGGGAGAACGATCTGTTGTCGGGATCTGAGCTCCGGCGACGCGACGGAATACCCGTGGGAGTTCGGCCCGAATCAGCGACTGAAGTCCGCGCAAGGCAGCGATCTGGATGGTGGGATCCGGATCCTCGGCGGCGCTGCCCAGCAGCGCCACCACTCGTGGATCTTCGATCAGGCCCAAGGCATAGGCGGCCGCTTCCCGCCGGGGGATCCCCTGTCCCCCCAGAGCCTGGCGAAAGAACACGAAGCAACTGTCGGGATAGCTTTTGAGCACCAGCAGGGTGACCTGACGCCGCAGCATCGGATCAGGGTCGTTGAGGATCGCCATGAGACCCGGAAGCAGTGCCGGATCTGGATCGTTCAGGATCGATTGCAGGGCTTCCTGGCGGATTTTCTGGTCCGGATTTTTCAACCGCTCGAGCAATTCGATGTCGCTGGAGACTGGCGCCGGAGAAGCGACGCCGGACGGATCGGAAACCGGATCCTGTAGCCCCGTCAGCAACAACAACGAAATGGCCAGGGTGGTCGAGATGGTCATCGGAGCAAGTCTCCTTCCCTGATCAGATTACTAGGATTCCTCGAAATCGCCAATAAACTTGACAGTGCGGTTGCGGCTCTTGCGCGGACAATGTGGCCTGAATCGAACCATCAGGTGCTGGCGACTGTGGTTCTGGAGATCTCTAGATCGATTCTGTGGTCGTTCGAAGCGAATAAAAAGGACGTTTCCGCCGCGCCAGATCTGTCAGCAATGCGCACGGCGTTCTGGCGGCACCTGCCTGATGAGCCGACTGCAATCGCTCCATCAGTGCAGCAATCCCCTCGCTGTCGGCGGCCCGTAGTGGACCTCCCAGATGAGGTGGGAATCCGGTGCCCATCACCATGGCCAGATCGAGAAAGCCCGGATCGTCGATGACCTGTTCCTCGAGACAACGGGCAGCCTCATCCACCATCGGATCCAGCAGTTCATGAATGATCTGTTGCTGGCTGATGGTGGTTGCAGGGGCATCGATCAATTTTCCAAGTCGTTGGTTCCACACCGCGTTCTTACCGTGATGAAGATAGAAACCGGTTCCCGATTTTTTCCCGAGCCAGCCACGATCGACCATGGTCGAGAGAAGGGAAGAAGCAGAAGCTCTGTCACCGAAGGCAGCGAGCAGGGTTTCCTGAACTTCCATGCCGATGTCCAGTCCGACTTCGTCCATCAGGCGGAAGGGTCCCATCGGTAAGCCGTGTGATCGAGCGACATGATCGATCGTCGTGCCGCTGATCCCCCTGAGCAACAATCCGGAAGCTGCATCGAGGTAAGGACACAGCAGTCGATTGACCAGAAAGCCGGGCGAGTCCTTGACGATGATGGGGTATTTGCCGAGTTTCCTGGCCAGTGCAAGTGCCTGTCCAACCGCTGCTGGATCCGTGAACTCACCGGGGATGATTTCAACCAGCGGCATGCGGGTCACAGGATTGAAGAAATGCAGTCCGACCACGCGTTCGGCGACCGGGCTGCCCTGCTGGATACGAGTCACGCTCAATGCGGAGGTGTTGGTCGCAAAAATGGCATCCGCTGGAAGATCTGCGCCGATCTCCGCCAGGACCGATCTTTTGACATCGAGCCGCTCGACCACTGCTTCGAGGATCCCTGCGCAGTGACTGACTCCGACCAGATCGGTGCCATAGCCCAGGCGCGAAAGGATTTCGGATTGCTGCTGGTCGCTGATTCTGTTGCGTTTGCGTTTTGTCGCGATGGCCTTGCCGATGGCCTTGAGCCCGGAGTCGAGGGAGTCCTCCGAAATATCCCTGAGACGCACCGAAATACCCTTCTCGATGGCCACGGTTGCGACTCCCGAGCCCATGATTCCTGCTCCCAGGATGAGAAGGTTCCTGTCGTTGGGCCAGACCCCTTGCGGATCCAGAGGGGCGCCCCGACGGATGACTTCAGAATCCTGGAAGATGGAAACGAGATGGCGGCAGACAGGACCCAGAGCGAGGCTGGCGACTTCAGCGGCTTCTTTCTTGAAGGAAGCGATTGCATCGTGGGATGCAGAGAACCGTGCCACCGCGATGGCGGATTCTGGAGCAGGCATATTGCCCATGGTTTTTTGACGGACGTTCTTGAGAGCTATGCGACAAGTAAGTGCTCTGCCGATAGCGGTGCCATCGATCAAGGAATTGGCGAATCCCTTTCGGCGCTTGTTGCGACGAGCCTGTACTGTGCGCAAATCGTCCTCGAGCATCTTTTCGATCAAGTGCAATGAAAGTGTTCGGAAGCCCTCGACCGGAACCACGGCATCAAGCAGGCCTTTTCGAAGCGCAATCGGTGCAGGAAGACGACTGGCTCGCAGGATCCAATCGAGCGCACCACGCAATCCCAGTAGTTGTGTGGTGCGTACCGTTCCGCCGAATCCCGGGATGATCCCGAGATTAACCTCGGGGAATCCGATTCGAGTAGGCGGACAATCGACGCCGATACGAGCAGAACATCCGAGTGCCAGTTCGAGACCGCCGCCGAGACAGGTTCCGCGGATGACACATATGCTGGGTACCTGCAGGTTGGAGAGGGTTCCAAACAGGTTCTGGGCCCAGCGGCACAGGTCGATGACCTGATCTTTATCTTGCGCAGAGCCGATGGAGTTGACATCGGCTCCTGCGATGAAGTGTGACTCTTTGGCGCTCGATACGATGACGGCCTCGATGCCTTTGTGATCAGGAATTTCTTCGATTCGATCGGAAAGATCCTCGAGCACGGATCGTTTCAGGACATTGGCACTGGTATCGCTGTCGATGATCAGATGAAGCCATCGACCATCAGCATCCTCGGTAGGGACGGCACCGTCCCAGCCACTAGCGCGGATCAACTTCCACTGGCTCATGATGCGATCCCTTCCAGCAGTACCGCACCTCCTTGACCGCCGCCGACGCACATCGTGGCGATGCCATGTCCACCACCGGCTCGTTGTAGCTGGCGTGCCAGAGTCAGGATCAGTCTGGCTCCAGAGGCTCCCACTGGATGTCCCAGTGCGATGGCACCTCCCTGGACATTCAGTCGTTCGGTAGCGATCGAACCAGGAGCCGCCGAAAAGCCGACCCCGGTGCTGTAGGATTCGTCGTCCAGCGCCGCCTGACAGGCCAGTACCTGGGCCGCGAACGCCTCATTGAGTTCAACCCTGTCGATGTCAGAAAGGACCAATCCGGTGCCGTCGAGGACTCTGGCGATGGCGTGAACCGGCCCGAGCCCCATCCGCAGTGGATCCAATCCCAAAAAAGCGGTACCCAGTACACGCGCCAGCGGCTTGTATCCGAGAGCGATCGCGCGTTCTCCATCCATCAGCAGCAGCATGGCGGCCCCATCGGTGATTCCGCACGAGTTGGCCACCGTCACGGAGCCCAGTTTTCGATCGAAATAGGGCTTCATCTTGGCCATCTTCTCGATCTTGGCATTGGGGCGAGGCCCTACATCTTGTCGGATCACCTGATCAAGGCGTGGAGGAACAGCGATACCACTGATCTCTTGTTTGAGCAGATCGGCAGCGGCGACCGCCTTCTGATGGCTCTCGAGCGCGTACAGGTCCTGATCCGATCTGGAGATTCCCCATTCCCTGGCCAGTCTTTCGGCGGTGATCCCCATCATTTCACCACTGAAAGGATCGCGTAGTCCTTCGAGCAATGCAATTCTTGGCTTGAGGTCCTTCCAGCGGAAACCAAACAGACCGGCCATCTTTTCTGGCAAGGAACGGGCCCTGGCGAGCGAGGCAACCTTGAAACCGAACGAGAGCGGAAACAGCAGCGGGATCCTGCTCATCGACTCTGCGCCGCCGGCCAGTATGCTGCTGGCTGCAGCGCCACGAATGCGATCGAAAGCATCCGATACTGCTTGCATTCCGCTGGCACAATTTCTGGACACGGTGTGTGCAGGGGTCTCGATGGGAAGTCCGGACCGGAGCGCCACGACACGAGCTGGATTGGCACGATCAGGCGGTTGAGCACAACATCCGAGGATCAACTCGTCGATCTCTGCGGGTGAAATCGCGCAGCGATCGAGTAGATCGCGGCAACAACTGCGCCCCAGTTCGTCGACAGGGACCTCCCTGAGATCCTCCCCTGCCCTCACGAAAGGGGTCCTGAGGCCTTCGACGATCACGACATCTCTGCTCAAAAGAGATCCGCCTTCCCTGGGCTCACCTGATTCTCACATATCGGCCATGATTCTCCTTGGCCAGAGTTTCGAGAAATTCTTCTTCAGCTCCGATGAAACCAAGTGTGAAGATTCGTATGCCCCGCAGATGATTTATGGCCCTGGTATCGTCGAGGATCCTCTTCATCAGGCTGGCTGCGTCGGGAGGCATCTGATCACCCTCGCTGCCGATATGGGTCGGTGCTCCATCAGTGATCAGATAGATGGTATCGACCGTGGCATCGGAAAGAGCCTCGAACAGGGCTTCGTCCGTGACCGTGATCCCATGGGCCTGGAATCTCTCGATGAACTGGATCGCGGATTTCCTGTTTTCGCTGGTAGCAGGAACCAGTACATCGCTCCATGGTTGAACCGATGACGAGAATGAGATGATGGAGAAGTTCTTGTCCTCCCCGAGACTCTCGATGGCTCGCCGGAGTTCGGTGCGAGCCCGTTTGATGCGACGACGACCCTCCATCAGTTGCTGGATCTTCTCCTCGATCGAATCCCCGATTCCTGTAGTGCGCCGGATTCGTTGCATCTCCTCCTCGGAGGGAGGGTCAGTGGCCAGCATCGAGCCGGAAATATCGATGACAAAGACGATGTTCCTGCCGGTGATATCGAGTCCGAACAGGCCTGTCCCGGTGACTCTTTCCTTGGGCTTGGTGAGATCGACCTTGGAGGGATCGATCTGGTCTCGATGGGCAGAGATCCAGTTCTTGTACTGATCGGCAGCATGGAGCGAGATACCGGTCAATCTCTCCAGCGCGTCGCGGCAGGCGAGCCAGGCGCGGTCACCTGATCTCTTCTGCAGTTCCTCACGTCCACCTCGGACCACCTTGTCTCTGGTCGAGGCCAGTTCCCATCGTGACATGGCAGAGATCAATGGTTCCAGAGCCAGGCGGTTCTGACTCCAGCCAAGGATCCGGGACGCCACGGCGACCACCTGTGGGGCCACGTCATCGATTGCCGAAAGTGCCATTTGCACCGAGTCGATGGAGGACCTCTGGAGAGAGACCTCGAGTGCAAAAACACGGGCTGGCCATCGGTTGTGATTTTTCAAGACCCTGGCGATCTCCTTGTCGAGATTTTTGTCTTTGACCGCGGAGAGTACCTTTACGGATGTGATGAATACCCGATGGCGATCGATGACATACCATTGACCATCAGCGACGGATTCGACATCGGCGACCGCATCGGCGACGGTCGAGAAGGCAGCAGCTCCGTGCTCTTCGACGAGTGCTCGAATCCGGCTTATGGTGCTTGTTGTGTCCCTGTCACGGATGGCTTGATCAAGAGATCCATCGCAGGGCGTGTACAAGAGGGACAGAATGAATATCAGGATCAAGTCTGGATCGCTTCCCGGATGGCCTGGGTCGCTTCTGAAACCGACAGCCTGGTCTGCTTCATCGAATCTCGTTCCCTGAGAGTGACCGTTTCGTCACTGAGAGTTTGTCCATCGATGGTGATGCAAAATGGAGTGCCTACTTCGTCCATACGCCGGTACCGTCTTCCGATGGCGCCCTTGAGGTCATAGAAGACCGGGAACTCACGTTTCAGGTCCCGGTAGATATCTCTGGCAAATTCCGGCATTCCGTCCTTTTTCACCAGTGGCAAAACCGCCGCCTTGATGGGTGCGATGCGCGGGTGGAAACGAAGAACGACACGATCGTGCATCTGACCCTTTTCGTCGGGAGCTTTGTCCTCTGTGTAGGCCTCGCAAAGAAATGCCAGTGCCGCACGGTCTACTCCTGCGGAAGGTTCGATCACATGTGGTAAGAATCGTTCATTGGTAACAGGATCCCGATAGGAGAGGTCCTTACCACTGCCTTTCCAGAGTGGTTTTCCGTCTTCGCCCATCTGGACTTCGAGCGGGAAAGTGGAGGGATCCAGTTTCCCTTCCATGTGACTGCGTAGATCGAAATCGCCACGATGGGCAACTCCTTCCAGTTCACCGAACTCTCCTTCTGGCAAGAATGGGAACGCATATTCGATGTCGGCGGTTCCGGTCGAGTAATGGCTCAACTCGCTAGCATCGTGTTCACGCAGGCGAAGATGATCACCGCTGAGGCCAAGATCCTGGTACCACTGCAGTCTTCTGTCTCGCCAGTAGCGGTACCACTGCTGGGAGGAATCTGGATGGCAGAAGAACTCGAGTTCCATCTGTTCGAACTCCCGTACACGGAAGGTGAAATTCCTCGGAGTGATCTCGTTACGGAAACTCTTTCCGATCTGAGCGATTCCGAAGGGAATCCTGACTCGGGACGAATCGACCACGTTCTTGAAGTTCAGAAAGATCCCCTGAGCGGTTTCGGGCCGCAGAAAAACAGTGTTGTCATCGCTGTGCAGGGCCCCGACGCTGGTCTTGAACATGAGATTGAACTCTCGAGGTTCCGTCAGGGTGGCGCTTTCCCTGGCGTCCGGGCCGAGCACCTGAGAAAAGTCATCGATCTCTACCAGCGAGACGATCGGCCCGTCCCACTGGATCTGATCTCGTTCCTTGGCGCGTAGTCCGAAGAACTTCTGAGCACGGGCGGTGAGGAGCTCTTGTTCCTCTTCGGGATCAGAGATGACGGTGACGAAGATCCGGGATTCTTTTGCTCTGGCCCAGCGACCTCTGATCTGCTCGTGTCGGTATCGTCGTTTTGTTTCGCGGCAGTCGATCATCATGTCATGGAATAGATCGTGGTGTCCGGAGCATTTCCAGACTTGTGGATGCATCAAGATGGTGCAGTCGAGCCCTGTCATCTCGAAGGGTTCGATGGCTCCGTCGAGAACTGATACGTCATCATGTTTGGTGACCATGTCCGACCACCATATTTCCTTGACATTACGTTTGAGCTCAACTCCGAGCGGGCCGTAATCCCAGCAGCCATTCATGCCACCGTAGATTTCGCTGGACTGGAAGATGAAGCCACGTCGTTTCGAGAGAGATACGATTTTCTGCATCACTCCTGCGTCGAGTTTGCCCAATGGGCCTCCCTGTCGATGGGTATCGTAGCGTCCTTCGCTGCTGCCATCCTAGAAACCCGAGCCTCGATTGGCAAGAAGAGCGGGGTAGCGTTGACCTGGCAGACGAGGGGCTCTATACCGGGATTGGAGGGAGGGGCCTTTGTCGGTACTCACTGAAGAACGACTGATCCAGTTCTTGAAGGATACGATCGAGATCGAGCGCGATTGCCTCGATCGCATCGTTGCCGAGGGCACTCATCCGGTCCCGGACGATATCCTGGCCAGATACAGGGATCTGATCCGATCGATCCAGGCAGAGAAGGACAACGAACCTTCACTCAATGAGGAGTGCTGGGGCTGGATCTGGGAGATCAAAGAGGGGATGAACCTGATCCAACTCTATGGACGGCTGGCGTGGTTGAATCTTCAATTGCTCGAGTTGCTTTGAACCGGATCACATCCGTTCGACCGGCCGGATGCAGAGTAGCTCGAGACCGCGTTTCATCGTTGATCTCAGAACCTCGATCAATGCCAATCGATCACCCGAAAGTTGCAAATCTTCGCCGATGACCCGGTGTTTGGCGTAATAGGTGTTGAACTCACTGGCGAGTTCCAGCAGATATTGTGATACCTGTGAGGGCTCCGCATCACGAGCGGCTCGTAGGATGACATCAGGGAAGCGAAGCACCCTCTTCAACAGCATGATCTCGATGGGTTGATCCAGTCGAGATCCGTCCCCCGATTCGATTCCCTGTTCCCGAGCTTTTCTGAGAATGCTGCAGAAACGGACATGTGTGTACTGAAGGTAGGGACCGGTTTCACCGTCGAATGAGAGGATCTTGTCCAGATCAAAATTTACGTCTTTACGTCGTACGGCTTTCATATCACTGAAGATAACGGCGCCGACACCCACCGCCTCGGAGATTTCATCCAGTTCTTGATCGGGTAAGTCGGGGTTCTTCTCCTTGACGATGTTGGCGGCGAGTGCGACCGCCTGATCGAGTACTTCCTCCAGGAGAATCACCTGGCCGGCCCTGGATTTCCCTTTCTTCCAGTTGCCTTCTATATTGAGCCTCATGACCCCGAATTCGGCATGTTCGAGATCATCGGCCCAGTCATATCCGAGCATCTTGAGGACTCCGAAAACCTGACGAAAATGCAAACCCTGTCCGGCATCAACTACGTACAGACAGCGCTGAAATGCCACCTGTTGATACCTCTCGATGGCACTGGCCAGATCACGGGTGCCGTACAGGGTGGCTCCATCTTGCTTGCGGATCAACATCGGTGGGATGTCGTCGGAAAGCCTCACAATTTCGGCCCCTTCACTGTGCTCGAGGAGTCCCGAATCCGCGAGTTGCTCGACGACATCAACCATACCTTGTTGATAGTACGACTCCCCTATCACCTTGTCGAAATGGACACCGAGACGATCGTAGATGGCGTTGAATCTGGCCAGTGATGTGTTGCGGATCCGTTCCCAACGATCACGAGCTTGCGGGTCGTCATCCTCGAGTTTCCTGAACCAGTCCCTGGCGATATCTTCCAGTTCAGGCTTCTCCCTGGCGGCCTCGTTGAAGGCGACGTAGAGCGAATTGAGATCAGTTACCGGATCAGTTCGTTCTTCCAGTGCTGGAGAATCGAGATCATCTCGTTCTTTGAACAGTTCCCATGCGGCGAGCAATTTCCCGAATGTGGTTCCCCAGTCACCGAGATGATTCCAGCTGACGACTGAAAATCCTGCGCAACGCAACAGGTTGGTTATCGACTGACCGAGCATCGTCGAACGCATGTGGTGGACCGCAAGATGTTTGGCGATATTCGGGGAGGAGTACTCGACGAGGACCGTCGTTCCTTGACCAACCGCACTGCCGCCCCATCCCTCGCCTTGATCTAGCACCGACGCCAGGGCTGCTCGAGAAAATTCATCAACTTGAACTTTGATATTCAGATACGGACCTGCTGACGAGACGCTCTCGATCCAGGGGAAGTCCCAGGTTTCTCCGGCAAGTCGCTCGGCAGTGGCTGCAGGAGCCTCCTTCAGCGCCTTGGCCAGCAGAAAACATGGCAGCGACAGGTCACCGAGATCAGGGGAAGGAGGATCGCAGATGTGGTCGGCGAGATCAGCGACCTCGACATCGAGTACCTTCTGGGCATGATTTGCGATCTGCACATTGAATTGACGCAAAGGAGGCCCTTTCCTGGACGACAAAGGTGTCGAGTGATGACCGGCTGCATTTTATAGTGGAGGTGAGGCGTAGTTCAAAGTCCTCACACAGAGGAAACGCTATACATCGCTCACGGATCAGACAAGGAGATAGATGTGAAACAGATCATTACGGGTTCTGTCGCCACAATAGCGATCATGGGGCTGTTCTGGGCCGCACTGGTGGTGTTCGAGATCACTGGCTGTGCCACTCCCCCCGACGAGGTCGCATCAGCCCAATCGGCCAAGCAAGTAAAATGGAGATACACCGAAGCGGGCACCATCCCGACCGAATTCGGTGAATTGATCCAGGTGAACGGTACTTCCGGCAATTACACGCTGGTGTTTCAGGATACCGACAAGGTCATCCGGCTGGTGGATCTGCGCGGCGGAAAGATTCCACCCAGAGCAATTTCCATCAAGAGAAAGTACTAGGGAAGCGCGGGGAAACCTGCGAATCATGGATCTTCTGGCGAGACGATCCCCACTTGTTGTAGTTGGTACGAAACGAGCACTGACTCGCTCCTGATTCGCAGGATCCCCTGGAGAGAAAGGTATCGACCCTTCTGCCAGCCGCTACTGTCCTTTCCATTGCAGTCCCACCCTGGTGGTTGCTCCAGGGTGAAGATCTGGGAAAGTCGTAGATGCGCAATCGTCATGCCAATGGAGGCGTCGTGTAGTCCGCCGCGTTTCGTTGATTTGCTGTTGCGGTTGGGCCCCACGATGACCGACTAGAGGGTTGCGGTCGTCACTCGTCCGGTTCCGGAGACCAGAGAAGGATCTTCATTTCATGTCAGAGTCCCCCATGTCCGAAGATGGCACAAAAGCTGAAGTCCCCATGGAACAGATGTCTCGTCTCAAGAAGATCATCGATCGGTTGAGATCCCCCGGAGGCTGTCCGTGGGATCTCGAGCAGACTGCAGATTCTTTGCGACCTTTCCTGCTGGAGGAAGCCCATGAGGTAGCCGAGGCCATCAGTTCGGGAGACCCGGATCAGATCCGCGAAGAACTCGGTGATCTGCTGATGAACATCTATTTGCAGGCGAGGATCGCGGAGGAGTCAGGATCCTTCTCGCTCGAGGATGTGGCCCGCGAAATTTCCGAAAAGTTGATTCGCCGTCATCCCCACGTGTTCGGCACAAGTAACGCCAAAAACGCCGATGAGGTGCGCGAGAACTGGGAAAGGATCAAACGACAGGAAAAGGGTGAGGCGGGTGAGAAGCCTCCAACGATCAGGGACCTGCCCGCCTCCTTGCCGGCCTTGCTCAGGGCGGACCGGATTGGAAAGATGGTGGCCCAGGTGGGGTTCGACTGGCCTGAGCCGCGCGGCGCTATCGACAAGGTGGCAGAAGAACTCGAGGAACTGAAAATCGCGATCGATTCAGGGGCCGAAGATCAGTGCTACCATGAGGTGGGAGATCTGCTTTTTTCAGTATCGAGTGTCTGTCGAAAACTCGGTATCGATGGGGAGCAAGCGTTGCTTGATTCTCTTGCCAGGTTCAAGAGTAGATTTGCTCATGTGGATCGGCGACTCGAGCCGGGCCAGGAGATCGACCTGGCTCGACTGGAAGAGTGGTACCAGGAAGGCAAACTGCTGGAAGATACTGACGAGGAGTCCAGTTGATGGACGAACAGTACCGTGGCATTTCTCAGCTCCGAGATCGCGTGCTGGCGGGACTCTCTGAACGCATCGTCGGACAAAAAGCAGTTGTCCAGGAACTTCTGACGGCGTTTTTTGCCGGCGGTCACATTCTGGTCATCGGTGTTCCAGGCCTGGCAAAGACGTTGCTCGTTAGGACTCTTTCAGAACTTCTCGATCTCCGTTTCAGTCGTGTTCAGTTCACTCCGGACCTCATGCCCCAGGACATCGCTGGTACAACCATCCTCTCTTCGGGCGAAGAGCCGGGTGATCGTAGTTTCCGGTTTCGTGAGGGGCCTATCTTCGCAAACCTGGTACTGGCAGATGAGATCAACCGCACCCCACCCAAGACGCAGGCAGCGCTGCTCGAGGCGATGGAGGAGGGCCAGGTCTCGGTGATGGGACAGAGGCACTTGCTTCCACAGCCCTTCTTCGTGATGGCAACGCAGAACCCGCTGGAGTTGGAGGGAACTTATCCGCTTCCCATCACTCAACTCGATCGATTTACCTTCCAGGTGGCGCTGGATTATCCGCAGGCCCAGGAAGAACTGGATGTGGTATCGATGACCACATCCCATGTCCACGGTCCTCTGGAGCCGGTGATTCCCGGGGGCTGGGTGACGGAAGCCTTGAATGAGGTTCAGCAGGTCGTGATTCCGGATCATCTGCTCGAGCGGGCGATCCGGATCGTTCGAGCAACGAGGCCAGGCGAGGACGACGCACCCGAGATCGCTACCGAGTTACTCTCACACGGTGCCGGCCCTCGTGGAGTTCAGGCGGTCCTGACCACCTCCAGGGCCTGCGCTGCTCTCGCTGGCAGGGATACGGTCTCTGATGACGACCTGAACACGGTCCTGTTTCCGGCGATACGACATCGCTTGGGACTCAGTGTCCATGCTGAAGCTGAAGGGCTGACTCCGGATGAGGTCTTGTTCAAGATTTTGTTCGCGATAGGAGACCGGATCGAAGAGTCCACGTCATCGATCAATCCGGAAGTGGGAAACCTGCGCAGATGGTTAGGGCAGCTTGCTGAAACCACACCACTTTTTCGCAAGAAATCCTAGCCGTTACCGATTCGAGGCCACGAACGAAATGACATCGTGCGCACTCTTGGAATCGTATCCATATTTATTCATCATCTTCTCGAGAGTATTTTCAACCACAGCAATTTCCTCATTGGACAGGGTTTTCCGTTCATCGGTGAAATACTGGAGAATATTATGTTGCAAACCATCGAGGGTCGATTCTCTCTCGCGCCAGAACGAATGTTTGAGTTTTCGATAAATCTCGGGGAATACATCCTGGAAGTCGAGCGGTTGATCGGGATTCTCGGTGGCATAGGCACCAATTCTGCCCATCAGATCGGATCTGTATTCAGGGATGCCATGACTGATGTTGAGAAGTTGCTCAACGCGTGCCATCAGATCCTGTGAAGGTTCCTGGTACATTCCCGTGTGTTCAGAGTAGAACTTCTGGCCGCTATTGAAGGATTTGATGTGCTGGAAATATTCGACAAAAACGCGGTCAAACTCACCTTCTTCGACGATTCCTATGCTTTCAAAGACCTCCTGGCGAACAATTCCGAGATAATGTTTTCTGACATCCCCGATGAACTGAACGCTGTCGTGGTAGCCGTTGTCGACCGAGAGTCGCAGAAATTCGTGAATACTCGTTTCTTTGACAAGAAGTTCGAGCTCGGGAAATATCGCCAGGGGCGAGAGGCTGTTCCACGAATGATTCTCTGCAGCTGTGGCAATCAGAGTCATCATGTCGCGGGGTGAAGCACCCCGTCTTCCCTCATACTCGGCGCCGAAGATGCCCTCGAACTCCCCCTCTGATTCATCATGCTCCTGACGAAGAGCCAGGATGTTCTGTTGCAGCAGTTTTCTTTGATCGTCTTTGATGTCAAAAGAAATCTCACCATGGTCGTAGAGCAGGGCTTTTTGCAGCGGAGTCAATCGGGCAACTGCGGGTGCCAGATCAGCCGAATGGCTACTTGGTGAGGGCCTTCGCAATCGAGTGAGGACTGCCCACAGAGCAGCCATTTCTGCCGTGTGGGGAGCTACAGAGCCTCCCGGGGTGTGTCGCATGATATGGCGCTGGTACAACTCCTCTTCCCGGGAGTACTCCAGCAGGTAAGGAACACGAACCAGAGCGAGGCGACCCTTGAATGAAGAGAAGTCGGGAGTTTTCTTGAACAGGTTGAGTTGTTTTTCGTTTGCAGTGCCTGTCAGAACCACATCCAGATGCGCTCGGTAATTCGGTAACTGGATGGTTCCCTTCTCGGAAGTCGTGAGCAGATACTTGTTGGTTTCCGGAGGCCTTTTCAGGAAGTCCGAATACTCGCAAAGGCCCCTGTTCGCGTCTACCAGATCTCCCTCTATCTCGAACAAGGACATCCCCTGGAGGATTGCCGGCAAGGAGGTCCCTTCGTGAGACATCGGCTTGGTCTGGGCGTCGATATTGCCCTGGGGTTCGATGCTGATACAGCCGATACGATAGCGTCTGGAGTGGAAGAAGCGTTCAACCTGGATGTGCCGCATCACTTCTAGCCAGTCTCCCTGGTGCGTTGACAGTATCGCTTCGTATATCCACTTGTTCTTCTGGCTAAGGTCCCCGTGGATGGCCCAGCCGTAATTGAAGTGGTCCTTCGTGGTGAGCTCCGGGTGTCTTTCGAGAGCTTCCTCGATCAGATCTTTGCGTTCTCGTCTGGGGATGAGAAAGAGCGGAGAATCTTTGAGTTCGCAACGGATGACGCACCGGATAGCTTTTTCCCTGAGGAAGGCGTAAGAACCGGATTCATCATCGGAATCTTCATCGAAACCGATCCGCCCTGCTTCGATGGACTTTTCCGGGAAGACCCAGTTGAAGCGATAGAGGGCGCCTTCCGGATAGATGCTGTAGTCAGTCATGGCGTGCATGATCGCCTGGACGGTTGTCGATTTGGACGATCCGTTGGGACCATGAAGGAGGATGAGACGGTCGGCTTGACCGTTGCGGGCGAACTGCCTCAACTTGTTGTAAATCGCATTCTGGACCGGTTCTTGGGCAACCAGTGAATCTTCGGAGCGTGCGAATTCGAGGTTGAAGAAATTCCAGCGTCTATCGACAATTCCTACCCGCTGAACGTCTTCATAACCATAGTACTCGAACATATCACACAGGTATCGCGGTGAGTTTCGCA
>Ga0310122_10001016_pt1 | contig 17902 bp, 17 predicted proteins | sample CB6_Bottom_1051__FD_203503 | JGI IMG/M metagenome (GOLD analysis project Ga0310122, IMG submission 203503) | Marine microbial communities from Western Arctic Ocean, Canada - CB6_Bottom_1051 | ecosystem: Environmental > Aquatic > Marine > Oceanic | place: Canada: Western Arctic Ocean | collected...
TTTCTTTTGTTCAGTTCCATCTAAATCTATTAAAGTTTTATCTATCTTTGTTTGATCATTAATATCAATGTTACTTAGAGCCTTTGTTATTGAACCATTTATATTCTCAACTGCTTTGAAAACACTTTTACCGAGATAATCTTTATTTTCTTTATCCCTTAATTCAAAAGCTTCATAAGTGCCTGTTGATGCTCCAGAAGGAACAATTGCAGATGCGTAATCACCGTCGTCAGAAAAAACTTCAGCTTCAACAGTTGGATTACCTCTACTATCAAAGACCTGACGTCCTTTGATCTTTTTAATTTTTGCCATTCTTTACTAATCTATCGATTTCAACCAATTGTTTTAATAAACTTGGCATTTTTGAAAGTGGAACCATATTCGGTCCATCTGATGGAGCATTATCTGGATCAGGATGCGTTTCCATGAAAACAGCGGCTACTCCAACTGCTACAGCAGCACGCGCAAGATATTCAACGAATTCTCTCTGCCCTCCAGTTTGGTCTCCTAGACCTCCAGGCTGTTGTACTGAATGTGTAGCATCAAAAACAACTGGATAACCATTTTTAGCCATAATAGGTAGTGATCTCATGTCAGAAACCAAAGTGTTATAACCGAAACTTGCACCTCTCTCTGTGACTAAAATATTTTTATTACCTGAATCTTCTATTTTTTTCGTAACATTTACCATATCCCATGGTGCTAAAAATTGACCTTTCTTAACATTTATAATTTTTTCTGTTTTGGCAGCAGCAATCAATAAATCTGTTTGCCTACATAAAAAAGCTGGTATCTGTAAAACGTCTACATGTTTAGAAACAATTTCACATTGTTCTATTGTATGAACGTCCGTCAATATTGGTATGCCTATATCTTTTCTAATTTTATCAAAAACTGGAAGAGATTTTTCTAAACCAGCTCCTCTTTTGCCTTTCAGGCTAGTTCTATTAGCCTTGTCAAAGGACGTTTTATATATCAACCCTATATTAAGTTTTTGAGTTATTTCTTTTAACTTGCTAGCAACAGCTATGGCATGCTTCTCATTTTCCAATTGGCATGGTCCTGCAATCAAAGTAAATGGATTGGAGTTTGAAATATTCAATTTTCCACACTTAACTATTTTGTTTTTCATCAAAGTCTTCCTTTGTTTATTTCAGCAGCTTTAACAAAAGATGAAAATAAAGGATGAGGTGTAAAAGGTCTTGATCTAAATTCAGGATGAAACTGAACGCCAACGAACCATGGATGACCTTTTAATTCAATTATCTCAGGAAGCATACCATCTGGAGACAAAGCAGAAAAAATCAAACCTTTTTTTTCAAACTCATCTTTATATTTTATATTTACCTCATATCTATGTCTGTGTCTTTCACTAATTTTTTTCATTGAATATATTTTTGATATTAAAGAATTATTTTTTAATATTGCATCGTACAAACCTAATCTCATTGTTCCTCCTAAGTTTTTCTCACTTCCTTTAAATATTTTTTTTCCTCTTTGCCATTCTTCTAATAGTCCAACAACTGGAGTACAATGATTTCCAAATTCACTGGTTGAGGCATTTTTTATATTTAACAAGTTCCTAGCTGCTTCAATTATTGCCATTTGCATACCAAAACAAATACCAAAGAAAGGTATATTGTTTAATCTTGCATATTTTATGGCAGCAATTTTACCTTCACTACCTCTTTTACCAAAACCACCAGGAATAAGCACCCCTGAGACACCTCTCAATAAGGATTTTAAGTTGTGAATTTTTAAATTGTCTGAATCTATTCTGGTAAGATTAACTTTAAGATTGTTTGATATTCCTCCGTGTATTAATGCTTCGTCCAAAGATTTATAAGCATCTTTGAGATGAACATACTTTCCTATAATACCTATATTTACATCCTTTTTTGAGTTTAGAATTTTTGAAGTAATATTTTTCCATTTTGTGAGATTTGGTAATTTTTTATTCTTGATTTTAAAATGCGATAAGACTCTATCGTCAAGTTTTTCTTTATGAAAACTAATTGGTGCTTCATAGATAGTTCTGACATCAACAGTCTCAATAACGTTTTCAATGTTAACATTACAAAATAAAGATATTTTTTTTCTTTCCAATGTTGGAATTTCTCTTTCTGATCTACAGATAATAATATCCGGTTGAATACCCAAACTTCTTAGTTCTTTAACTGAATGTTGTGTAGGTTTGGTTTTTAGTTCACCTGATGCTTTCATATAGGGAACTAAAGTTAGATGAATAAACAAACTATTATTTTTACCTATGTCATTTGAAAATTGTCTAATTGCCTCAAGAAAAGGTAAACTTTCTATATCCCCAACTGTTCCACCAATTTCACAAATTATAAAATCTTCGTTTTTTACATTGTGTGATATAAATTTTTTAATACGATCAGTCACATGTGGAACTACTTGGACTGTCCCACCTAAATAATCTCCCTTTCTTTCTTTTTTTATAATATCGCTATAAATACCACCTGTTGTAATATTGTCAGATTTGGTAGCTGAAATTCCTGTAAATCTTTCGTAATGGCCTATATCTAAATCTGTTTCCGCTCCATCATCTGTTACAAAAACCTCACCATGCTGAAAAGGATTCATGGTGCCAGGATCTACATTTAAATAAGGATCCAATTTTCTAATTCTAACGTTGAAACCTTGTAATTGTAACAAAGCTGCTAACGATGCCGAAGAGAGTCCTTTTCCTAATGATGAAACCACACCGCCAGTAACGAATATATATCGCGCCATGGAAGGATATTATAATAAACTATTATGAAAAAATAAAGTTAAATTTTTAGTCTAATTTTGGAATTTGAGGTTCCGTTGAATCTTCTTTTTCCTCAATCCTTTCTAAAACTGATGAACTGGAAAATTCTTCTTTAGACATAATTGTTAATGAGATGCTAGTAACAATGAATAAAGTAGCTATTATTGCTGTTGCTTTAGTTAAAACACTACCTGCAGATCTGGAAGATATAAAACTATCTTGAGAAACTCCTATACCTAAAGCTCCACCTTCAGATTTTTGTAAAAGTATTATACCAACTAGAAGAACAGCTAAAATTATGTTTAAGATTAAAATAGTATTTTCCATAACAGTTACTTATAGTAATTTCTTATTATATCAATAAATTTTTTGGAAGATTGTGAAGCACCACCAATTAAAAAACCATCTATTTCTTGAATTCTTGAAAAATGAGTTTGCTTAGAAAATTCTTTTATATTTTTATCATTTACTGAACCTCCATATAGAACTTTCGGATATTTTTTTGTCCTAAATTGCTTTTTAAAATAAGTTTTTATGTACCAAATAACTCTTAGAAGTTCACCAAATTTAGGTGTTTTCCCAGTTCCAATAGACCAAACAGGTTCGTAGGCAATAATAATTTTATTTAAATTAAATTTTTTTTCTATCGAATTTTTTATTTGATTATATAATACAGAAAAAGTTTTTCCTTGTTTTTTTTCATTAATAGTTTCTCCAACACAAAAAATAATATTTAAATTTTCATTTAATGCTGACTTTATTTTTTTTTTAATTAATTGCGGTGTCTCACCTTCCATTCTGTTTTCTGAGTGTCCTAATATTATAAATTTTGCACCAGCCTTTTTTAGCATGGAGGCGCTGACCGAGCCTGTAAAAGGTCCGTAATTTTTATATTGTGAACAATTTTGAGCACCCAATAAAATAATTTTTGAATTCAGTTTTTTTTTATAAAAACTTATTAAAGTATTAGGAACACACAAAATAATTTTGTTATTTGTACCATTTGTTCTAAATTTGACGTAAAATTGTTGTATCCTTTTAATGATCTTAAATGAGTTAAAATCACCAAACATTTTCCAATTACCGACAAAATATCTTAAATTATTTGTCATAATTTAAATTTTAATTTATAGAGTATCTAATTATATAACAATAAAATAAAATATCTTTAATCAAAATGTTAGGACCACTCAGAAAATTTTCTCGCTCAATCTATGCAAAAATATTTTTAGGTATCATTGTTATTCCTTTTGTTTTTTGGGGTATGGGAAGTTCATTTATAGGTGGGAGTAAAAATGTCGTTGTTGTAATAGATAAAGAGAAATATTCCATACAACAACTTAGTAATTTTATAAATAGAACGGCAGTTAAAAAAGTAGAAGCTAATGAGATTGAAGGATTTCTTTCCGCTTTTATTGGAGAAAAGTTAATTGAAAAAGAAGTAGAACATCTAGGTATCAAATTATCCGATAACTCATTAAGCAAGTTAATTAGACACCAAAAAGACTTTAAAAGAGAAAATAAATTTTCAAGAACAGAATATGAAAAATTTTTACTAGAAAATAATATAACTGCTATAAATTTTGAATCTATTTTATCAAAACAAGAGAAAAAAAAGCAATTGTTGGATTTAATCAGTGGAGGTATATCTCCACCAAAATTTTTAGTAAATATATCATATGATAGAATTAATCAAAAAAGAACTATTGAACTAATAAACTTAAATGATGTTTTCAAGGAGCAATTAAATTTTTCAAAAGACCAGATTAGAACTTACTTTGAAAATAATAAAGATAAATATACCGAAATTTACAAATCTGCAAAACTATTAGAATTGAGTCCAAAAAAACTAGTGGGGAATGATGAGTTCAACGATTTATTTTTCCAAAAAATAGACCAAATAGATGATTTAATAATCAGAGAAAAAAACTTAAATTATATTATTCAAAAATTTAATTTGGAGAAACCAAATTCAGTTACAATTAATAAATTAGGAAAAGATATTAATTCAACAACTAATAAAAACATTTCAAAAGATTTAATTGAAAAACTTTTTGATATCGATGATATTGAACCTACGATTCTAGTAGAAGGTAAAAATAAATACTTTATTGTTGAACTTATTAAAACCGAAAATATTCAAAAAAACATTGAAGATGAGTCAATCAAAAAAGAAGTATCGCAAGATTTAGAAAAAAAAACTAAAAGAAAATTAATTACTGAAATAATTGACAAAATTAATAAAAATAATTTTAGTAAATATGATTTTAATAAATTATCGAAAGATGAAAATGTCAATATTGAAAAAATTAATTTAAAAAAACAAAATGATGACGAAATACTAAAAAAGGGGATTGTAAATCAAATTTACGCATATTCAGAAAATAAAATAATTGTAGTAAATGATTTGAATTTATCTGAAAATTTTTTAATTTATATTGATAAAATCGAAAATGTATCTATCAATAAAAATTCCGAGGACTATCAAAAGTATTTAGATTTATCTAGAATTAGAATAGTAAACGAATTGTATAATACATATGATAATTACATCAAAAAAAGATATAAAATAGATATAAATTATCAAGCTTTGAATACTGTAAAAAATTATTTTAATTAATGCGTATCAACACAAGTTTACATAATTTTAAAAAAAAACATCAAAATAGAAAAAATCAAATCATATTTTATAAAACTTCCTGTAAAAATAATAATATTATTGAGAATATAATTAACAATTTTTTAATAAAAAAAAATAGTTTTATTTTTGAATCTGTTGAAAAAAGAAGATTTAGAGGGCGTTTTACAATAATAGGCGCTGATCCAGACAAAATATGGGAGTTTAATAAAAAAAAAATTCATATAATTGAAAATAATAAAAAAAAAATTATAAAAAGTTCTCCTTATACTTTTTTGAAAAAACTTTTAGAAAGCTTTAATTTTCCATTACCTAAAAATCTTCCTCCTCTTTGTTCTCTTTTGGTTGGATATTTTTCGTACGACATTATTAGATATATTGAAAAAATACCTGATAAATGTTTAGATGATTTAAAAATTCCAGATATAAGATTAATGAGACCCAAAACAATTATCATTCACGATAACTTGCTAAAAAAAATTTATTTTATAATAAATTGTTTTGCTGATGAGAAAATTAGTAATTACCAAAAATATTTCTCAAAGCAAATACAAAATATAAATTTTTTAAAAAATCTAGCTTTTAACTTCAATTATAAAAATAAAGTTAAAAAAATAATCAATAAAAAAATTAAAGTTAAATCAAATATTTCAAAAAGGAGATTTATTAAGATAGTTTTAAAAGCTAAGAAATATATTAAAAGAGGAGATATTTTTCAGGTGGTGCTAAGTCAAAGATTTGAATCCAAACTGACGAAAGCTCCATTAGAAATATATAAAAAATTGAGAATTAGTAATCCCTCCCCCTTTATGTTCTTTTTTAATTTTCATGACTTCCAAATAATTGGTAGTAGCCCTGAAATATTAGTAAGATTAAGAAAAGATAAAATTACTATTCGACCCATCGCTGGAACTCGACCTAGAGGTTCGAGTGCAAAAAAAGATGCACTTTATAAAAAACAACTCTTAAACGACAAAAAAGAATTATCTGAACATCTTATGCTTTTAGATTTGGGCAGAAACGATGTTGGTAAGGTTTCAAAAATTAATAGCGTAAAAGTTACTGAAAAATTTAAAATAGAAAAATACTCGCATGTAATGCACATAGTTTCTAATGTTGAAGGTAATTTTGATAAAAGGCAATCTTTACTAGATACAATGCTAGCTGGTTTCCCAGCCGGAACAGTTACTGGAGCTCCCAAAATACGTGCAATGGAAATTATAGATGAACTTGAAAAATCAAAAAGAAAAATGTACGCAGGATCTATTGGATATTTTTCTGCGAACAAAAATTTTGACACTTGTATAGCTTTAAGAACCGCACTAATAAAAAATAATAAATTTTATATACAGTCTGGAGCTGGTATTGTTGCTGATAGCGTCCCAGAAAAAGAATACTTAGAAACAATCAATAAAGCAAAAGCATTAATCAGTTCCTTAAATTAAAAAATGAAAATTTTACTAATCGATAACTATGACAGCTTTACTTATAATTTATATCATTACCTTTCATCACTAAAATGTAAAGTTGAAATCTACAGAAATGATAAAATTAAAATTGATAAAATTAAAAAAAATAAATACAAAAAAATAGTTATTTCGCCAGGACCCGGAAATCCTAGTCAAGCAGGAAATTGTCTTAAAATAGTCAGATACTTCTATAAAACAATTCCTATATTAGGAGTCTGTTTAGGCCATCAAGTGATAGGACAAGTATTTAAGTGTAGAATAATAGGTGCCAAAAAATTAATGCATGGTAAAACAAGTCTTATAAAACATAATGGAAAAGGTATTTTTAGAGGCATTAAAAAAGTGATATCAGCAACCAGATATCATAGTCTTATTATTGATAAAAAAAATTTCAGCAAAGATTTAATTATTACGGCTGAAACTGTAGATAAAACAATTATGGCTATAATGCACAAGAAATATAATCTTCATGGAGTCCAATTTCATCCTGAAAGTATTCAATCTCCTGAAGGCATGAAATTACTAAAAAATTTTTTAAAATACTAAACAATTATGAATAGTTCAGAACAATTAATCAATAATATTTCCAAGGGTAAAAATTTAAATTTTGAAGAAAGCAAAACGGCTTTTCTTAATATTATGAGCGGAAATATGAGTGAGGAACTAATTTATAAATTTTTAGTAAATTTATCCGCAAAAGGAGAAACTGCTGAAGAAATAGCAGGAGGAGTACATGTTTTAAGGAAAAAAGCCTTAAAAGTTAATGTGATAGGAAATGTTATAGATACATGTGGTACCGGAGGTGATGGAAAAAGTACTCTTAATATATCAACAGCCTCTTCATTACTTTTAGCCAGCATGAATATCAAAGTTGCAAAACATGGAAATAAAGCTCTGTCATCAAAATGTGGTTCAGCGGATGTTTTAGAGAGATTAAAGATAAACATTAATCTACAGCCAGATGGAGTAGCAAAGAGTATAGAAAAAAATAATTTTGGTTTTATGTTTGCTCCAAATTATCATTTAACTATGAAATATGTCGCGTCAATAAGAAAAAAAATTGGTAAAAGAACTATATTCAATCTATTGGGTCCACTAAGTAGTCCAGCTAATGTGAAAAGGCAAGTAGTAGGAGTTTTTGCAAAAAAGTGGTTGTTACCTTTTGCCAATGCTTTAAAAAATTTACAATCAGAACACGTATGGGTAATTCATAGTGAAGATGGAATGGATGAAATTTCGCCTTTTGCAGTAACTAATATTGTTGAATTGAAAAATAATAAAATTAATGAAATAAAAATTGATCCAAAAAAAATTGGAGTAAAATTTAATAATCCTGATAATTTAAAAGGGCAAAATGCAGGTTACAATGCCAACAAAATAATAGACATTTTTAGCGGTAGTAAAAATGAATTTTCCGAAGCTGTATGTCTAAATTCAGCTGCAGCTCTTATTATTTGTAATAAGTTTGATAAATTTGAGGATGCTTATGAATTTTCAAAAAAATACCTAGAATCGGATAAAGCCTTAACTCATTTAAAAAAAATTCAATCCTTTTAAGATGGAAAATGTATTAAAAAATATTATTGATAAAAAAAAAGAAAAAATTAAAATTTTTATAAACGAGTGTTCGGAAAGCAAACTTTTTAATGATATTAAAAATATAAACAATTTTATTGATTTTAAAAGTAAAATTAAGCAAAGAAATTTAGAACAAAAAATTTCTATTATTGCTGAAATAAAAAAAGCTAGCCCATCTGCTGGAGTGATTGTCAAAAATTTTAATCCTCTTAATATAGCAAAAATTTATATTAAAAATGGAGCTTCTTTTCTCTCTGTTCTTGCAGAAGAAGATTTTTTTTTAGGTAAACTTGATCATATAAAAAATATAAAAAGTAATTATAAAATTCCTATATTATGTAAAGATTTTTTTATAGATACATACCAAGTTACTTTAGCTAAGAGTTTTGGAGCTGATTGTATTTTAATAATTCTGTCTGCTGTTGATAAAGAGCTAGCCAAGGATTTATATCAAGCCGCAAATGATTTAAATATTTCAACATTAATAGAAGTTCATTCTGAAAGTGAAGCAGAAATTGCTTTATCTTTCGAAAATTCTCTTATAGGAATAAACAATAGAAATTTAAAAACTTTGGAAGTTTCGTTAAATACCTCAGTAAAACTTTCTAAAATATTAAATTCTCATAAGAACCCATTAATCTGTGAAAGCGGGATACATTCACCTGAAGACATAAAATTCATTATAAAAAATGCTAAAATTCATAACTTCCTAATTGGTGAATCACTTCTCAAAAGCCAGAATATTGGCACAAAACTAAAACAACTTGCTCAAATAAAGCTTTAAAAACAAGGCTTTTTACTCATTGATTTAAAATTAGAACTTTTATAGAACAATAAATGTACGATATTTGTTCTATGCTAACTAAAAAACAGAGAAATCTACTTTTATTTATAAATAAAAAAATCAGATCTACTGGTATCTCTCCCTCTTATGAGGAAATGAAAGATTCATTAAATTTGAAATCAAAATCTGGGATCCATAGACTTATTTCAGCTCTCGAAGAAAGAGGTTTTATAAAAAGATTAGCTCATAAAGCAAGAGCATTAGAGGTATTAAAACTTCCAGAAACAGCTAGTGCAAATGACATTTATAATTCTTTCTCACCAAGTGTAATTAAAGGAGGGTTAGATACTGAAAATACAAAGAAAAATACAAATAAAATCCCCGTATTAGGTAAAATTGCTGCAGGAACTCCATTTGAAGCAATACAAAACGAAATTAGTAGAATTATACTTCCAGAAGAGTTGAGCAAAAATGGAGAGCATTTTGGCCTAAAAATTTCTGGTGACTCAATGATTGAAGCTGGAATAAATGATGGCGATACAGTAATCGTTAAAAAAACAAATACCGCAAATAATGGGCAAATAGTGGTCGCTCTAATTGACGATCATGAAGCCATGTTAAAAAGAATAAGAAAAAAAGGTAAAGTTGTAGCGCTTGAAAGTGCAAACAAAAGATACGAAACCAAAATTTATGGTCCTGATAGAGTGAAAGTCCAAGGTGTTCTAGTATCTTTGTATAGAAACTTCCAATAAAATAGTCTAATAATAATTTATGAGTTTAGTAGCAACAAGATTTGCTCCTTCTCCAACTGGACCATTACATATTGGTGGTGTAAGAACAGCTCTTTTTAATTGGTTATTTTCAAAAAATAATAAAGGAAAATTTTATTTAAGAATTGAAGATACAGACAAAGAAAGATCAAAAGATGAATATAAAAACCAAATCATTCAATCGTTAAAATGGATTGGTATTGAACATGACGACAAAGCATACATCCAATCTCAAAATATTAACAAACATAAAGACGTAGCTAAAGAACTATTAAAAAAAGGATTTGCTTATAAATGTTATTGTTCAGAAGAAGAGATAAATGAACAAAAAGAAAAAGCTAAAAAAAAAGGAATACCTTTTATTTACAATCGCAAATGGAGAGATCCTAAAAATTTAGAAGTTCCAATAAATATTGAACCAGTAATTAGATTTAAAAGTAAAATTAGTGGAAATACTTTAATTAAAGATCTGGTACAGGGTGACATTAATATCTCTAATTACATAATAGAAGATTTTGTTATTTTACGACAAGACGGATCTCCAACTTATCAATTATCTGCTGTGGTTGATGATCACACAATGAGTATCAGTCATGTCATAAGAGGAGATGATCATAAAATAAATACATTTAAACAAAAACAAATTTATGAAGCAATGAACTGGAAATTACCTGAATTTGCACATATTCCGTTAATACATAGTGAAGGCGGATCAAAATTATCTAAAAGAGATAAAGCTTCAACAATTGATGACTATATAAAAATAGGTATTTTGTCAGATGCTTTGAGAAATTATTTGTTAAAACTAGGTTGGTCTCACAAAGATAAGGAAATATTTACTTTGAAAGAAAGTATAAAATTATTTGACTTAAAAGGTATCGGTAAATCTCCATCAAAGCTTGATATATCACGAATACTATCCCTGAATGAACATTATATAAAAAATATAGATGAAAAAGAACTATTCAAATTGTTGAAAATATACTGCAAAAAAATTAAAAAAAATATTGATAGTTCAAAGGAAGATACCTTATTAAAATCTTTAAAATTTTTAAAAAATAAAGCAAAAACGTTAGAAGATATATATAAAAATGCTCAGTATATTCTTGACGATAATGTTCAAATTTCACCTGAGGATTTAAAACTTTTAGACGTTTCATCAAAAAAAATATTAAAAGATTTTTTAACTGAATATGAAAAAACATCCAAAATATGTAAAGATAGTTTAGAAAAAATAATAAAACGATTAATAAATAAATATAAAACCGACTTTAAGGGTGTGGGTCAACCTTTAAGAATTGCTCTAATAGGATCTAAGTTTGGTCCAGGTATTTACAATATTATATTATCGCTGAATAAAATTGAGCTCATCAAGAGATTAAAGATGATTAAGTAAAACTGAGCTTGCAATCTCAGAAGACTTTTCTGTTTTAAATTCACTTATAATTCCTTGAGATTCCCTTACTTGTTTTTCTAAAGCTTGTTTATTATTTAAAAGCTCGTCTACTTTTTTGAATATATTTTTAGGATTACAGTTTGATTGTAATAGTTCTGGAATAATTTCTTCATCAGCCGCAATATTAATTATGTTGGCAAACTTTACTTTCACAAGCATTTTAATAATGAAAAAATTAATACTGTTCATCTTATAAATAATGATAGATGGAATTTTTGCATTACAAATTTCTAAAGAAATAGTACCTGATTTAGATACAGCAAACATAGATTGCTTAAGTATATGAGCTTTAATTTTCTCATCGCTAATAACTTCACAATTTTTAAAACCTTCTTTAGATAAAAGATCTCTTATCAACTCGCTATGCTCAGAAGTTGAATGAAATACAAAAAATATATTGTTATATTTTTCATTCATTAATTTAATAAACTCAAACAAGATAGGTGTTAAAACATTAATTTCCGATTGTCTACTGCCAGGATAAATAGAAAAAATCTTTTTGCTTTCTTTTATAATTTGACTGATATCAACTTTACTTTTTTCATGGTTTTCAAGTAAAGGATGTCCTGTAAAAGTAGATAGAATATTTTCTTTATCAAAATATTTTTTTTCGAAAGGAAATAATAATAAAATATGATCCAAAAAAGATTTTATTTGTTTTACCCTATGTTCCCTCCAAATCCAAACCTGGGGTGCCACAAAATGTACAGTTGTAACATTGGGTTTTATCTTTTTAACTTTTTTAGCCACCCTTAAGGTAAAATCAGGGCTATCTACAGAAAATAAAATATCGGGATTAAATTCAATAATCTTATTTACTGTTTTATTAATTTTCTTTTTAATTTTAAATATATTCAACAAAACTTTGGTAAATCCAAGATAGGTAACCTCTTTTAAATCATAAAGAGATTTAATTCCTAAATCTTTTAAATTTTCTCCCCCTACAGACAAATATTCAATATTAGGTTTTGAACTTTTTAGTTTAGAAATAACTTTTGATGCTAATTTATCACCTGATGGTTCACCCGTTAATATAAATATTTTTTTCATTTAACTATTAGAAACATTTTATTTTTGTTAGCAAAATTGATGCATTTTTTTCTTTCTAGAAATACATTTTGTTTACTTTTTAAAACTATCCCTTTAAGTCCTGCAGATTTACATTGTGTTAAAGTTTTTAGACCAACAGTGGGTAAATCAACTCTTAGATCTTGTTTTTTCTTAGGAAATTTAACTAAGACGCCTTTATTTTTAAATTTTTTACTTTTACATTTCTTGAGCATTTTTTCGGTACCACTTCTCCCTTCAACAGCAACTACCTTCTTATTTCTCACCACTGCGCCTTGACTAAAGTTATATTTACCTAATTTGCTTAGAATTTTTATCGCCTTTTTGATGTCTTTATTATCCTCTATATTGGGTTTAGTTCTTGAATAATTCCCTTTCCTTAGTGTTAACTCGGGATTGAATGTTAAAGAGCTTATTGTGCTAATTTTCTCTTGCTTTAAAATCTTTATTATTTCTTTTAAAATTGCTGCATCCCCTAACTTGGAACTTTTTATAATTCTTGGAATATAATAAATCCCCTTAAAATCTAATCTTAATTTAGAAAGATTTGGTTTCTTTACTTTTCCAGCAAACAAAACTTTTTTGCATTTATTTTCTTTAAGTATTTTAATGATTTTTCCAAATTGACCGATAGAAATAGTATGAGATTGTTTATCTTTTTTAAAGGTATTTCTCTTGGTTAAATCGATGATTAAATATTTTAAAATTTTTTTTTTTATCTTTTTCAGAATTTGAATTGGAAAATTTGTTTCTCCAAATATTAAACCAATCATTATTCAGGCTGCGGGGTACAAATAGGTCTTTTTTTATCCTTTGCTATAAAATTTATGACCTCAGCTACTAAATCATTTCCCTTATATTCGCCATTAATTTTACTTAAATTTTCGTGAATATTTTTAGAAGAAAATATTTTTTTAAAAGCTACGTTAAGTTCCATTATTTTTTTGTTGTTATATTTTTTTCTTTTTAAACCTATAAGATTAATGCCTCTTAAATAATTTCTGTTTCCAAAAGACAAACCAAAAGGTATTACATCCTTTAAAACTCCAGTCATACCACCTATCATGGCAAGTCTACCGATCCTTGTAAATTGTTGAACTGCTGAATTACCACCAACAACGACGGAATCTTCAATTGTAACATGTCCGCCTAAAGGCACGTTGTTTGCTATAACTACATTGTTCCCAATACTACAATCGTGTGCTACGTGAGATGAAATCATTAGTAAACATTTGTTTCCTATGACAGTTTTCCTTCCACCACCGTCTGTGCCTGGATTAATAGTTACATATTCTCTGATGACGTTGTTTTCACCAATTTCTAGACTGTTAGATTCACCTTTATATTTCAAATCTTGAGGCACCGTTCCAATACTAGCAAAAGGAAAAATTTTTGTCCCTTTTCCTATTTTTGTGTTTCCTTCAATATGAATATTAGAAATTAATTCAACGCAATCACTGATCTGAACTTCCGGACCTATATAACAAAATGGACCAATTTTTACATCTTTTCCAATTTTTGCTTTCTTGTCTATAATGCTTGAATTATGAATCATTTTTTTTATTTCCTATCAACAATGGTCGCTGACCATTCTGCATCAGCCATTTTTGTTCCATTTACTTTAGCAATTCCTTTGTATTTCCATACACGACCATGCGATCTTACTGCTTCAATATCTAGATGAAGTTCACAGTCGGGTATTACTGGATTTCTAAATCGAGCTTTTTCAACACTCATTAAATAGACTAATTTGTTTTCATATTCTTTAGGATCACTGCCATATGCAGTTAAAGCAGCCGAAGCTTGACCAAAAGCTTCAACGATAAAGACGCCGGGCATGATCGGTTGTCCTGGAAAATGACCTTGAACAAAAAAAGATTTTTTTTTCACATTTATTATAGCGGTAGCAGATTTTAGATGAACAATCTTAACTAGTTTATCAATTAACAACATAGGTTCTCTATGTGGTAATAAACTTTCTATTTTTTTTTTATCAATTGAATTATTTTTCATCTATTTTTTATTTGTTTCACAAAATCTCTCAACGAAATTGCGGGATAACCCATCACTCGATGGTTGTCTAAAATGTCATATATCACTCCACTACCTCCACCAATTTTAACATTATTTCCAATTTTGAGATGGCCAGATATGCCAGATTGTCCTCCTATAGCAACATTATCTCCAAGAGTCGAGCTTCCAGCAAACCCTACTTGTGCAGCTATCATACAATTTTTACCTATCTGCACATTGTGAGCTACGTGTACTTGATTATCAAGAAAGGTATTTTTTCCAATAACAGTATTTGCAAGAGATCCTCTATCGATAGTACAGTTAGCTCCGATTTCTACACCCTCTTCTAATATAACTTTTCCCACATGCGGAGTTTTTGTATTTTTATTTTTATTAGGTATAAAACCAAAGCCTTTTACTCCAATTTTTGATCCATCTTGAATGTAGACGTTATTTGAAATTAATGAATTTCTTATCGTAACAAGAGAACCAATTATACAATTTTCACCGATAGTAACGTTGCTTTCTATTATACTATTGCTAGCAATATGAGAATTATTTCCTATCTTAACATTTTTTCCAATTAGAACATTTTTACCAAATTTTACATCTGGGTATAAAGTTTTTACATTATCTGATTTGGATAAATATTCATCTGGAAAATCCATATCAGCCTTTGGGTAAAACATTCTAGCTACTTGAGTTACTGCGAACAAAATATTTTTAACATCAAGTTTAATACATTTTTCGGGAAGAAATTTTGAAAGATTTGCCGATGTTATACAAACTGCTGCTTTCGTTTTTAAAGACAAATTTTGATATTTGCTAGAATTCAAAAAAGTCATATCATTATTAGTAGCATCATTTAAAGCTCTAAAACTACGTATTTGAAAATTATTCTCTTGAGAAAAATCTCCACTACATCCAATAGTTTTAATTATCTCTTTTAAAGGGAAGGGTCCCTTGTTCTCAAAAAACTGGTTTTCTGACATTTTACTCTATTTTTATTGATGGAAGTTCTTTATTAAGCTTTTCAATAATAACTTCTGTAATATCGTATTCGTTTAATCCACCTATCATATTTTTCTTATCCATTACTATGGAAATATTATTTTCTTTTATGTAAGAATCTACAATTGGTCTTATTTTATTTATAAGGGTTTCTCTTGACTTAGCCCTTTGTGTCGAAATTCTATCAAGCGATAATCTTCTTTGTGATTGGTAATCAATTACTTTTTTTCTTAATGAATTGCTTTTTTTTGTATATTCCTCTTTACTTAAAATATTTTTTTTTTCTAATAAATCACTTTCTTCTTTTTTTAACGCCTTTTCCATATCAGAAAATTTTTTTGCATTATTATTCAATGATTTTTTTAAAAAATTCTGAGCACCTTTTCCCGCTTTGCTATTATTTAATACATGCTTCATATCTAATACTACTATTTTTTGTTCAGCAAAAGTATGTGTACTAACAATAAGAAAAAAAGTAACTACAAAAAATTTTACTAAATATTTCATTAGAATGAAGTTCCTATTCTGAAATTGAATGTTTCTGTTGCGTCACTAGATGCTTTTGTTAAATCTTGGGCAACTGTCCAACTAAGAGGTCCAATTGGCGTCCATACATTAGCGCCCAAACCTACGGAAGATCTTATTGTATTTGTATCATCTACAGAGTCGCTGTAGTCAACGCTCCAAACATTTCCTGTGTCTAAAAATATACTAAAATCTGTTCTATAAGCCTCTGGCAAAAGATTAGGTAATTTTGCTTCAGCACTTAATGCTGAAATATAATTTCCTCCAACCCAATCATCTCCATCTTTGGGTCCCACTTTACCTCTAACAAAACCACGAAGTCTTTTTGATGGCAAAAACAGTCTGTTTGTCAATCTAACATCATCATCTATACCATGTATTGTTCTCACATAAAATTTGAGTGAACCAATCATATCTTCTGAAAAATCATGATATGCACTTATATTTAAACCATTCATAATTGATGATGAGTCTTGAATTAATGGTAATGACTGACTAAAACTTGTTCTATAGCCTGCGGTAGGTTGAAAAACCTGATTTCTTTTATCTAGCGTGATAGCGTATGCAAAATCCGAATTAAAATACGTACCATCCATTTTTTTGATATTTGAAGATGCTGTTGATTCAACTTCAATATCTTCATGCGAAACAGCTATTTCTGGAGAGAAAAAAATATTTTCGTATTGCTCAAAACTTATACCTAAGCTAAATCCTGTTCTTGAACTCTTGTAACCTGTCGTGGCAGTTCTATCTGTAGAGGAAACATCTAAGGATGTTGAAACTGCATTACCAGAAAAATTATAATTTGGATTTGATACTTTAATATTACCACTTATTTTTTCTTCTGACAAATCAAGACTGCTTCGAAGATTAATTCCTCTCCCCAACCAATTATTCTCGCTTACCGCAAATTGAAAGCTTGTTCCTTCAGTACCAACTCCAGCACCAGCCATAATTTCACCAGTAGCTTTTTCTTCAACATTAATCTCTAAAATTTTAAAACCGCTAGTTGATCCGGTAAGTGTTTTTTGTTCTACTTTACCAAAAAGATTTCTGCCTTTGATTTTATTAATTGATTTGTTAACAAGAAGTTCACTATATGGATCGCCTTCATCTACAAGTAGTTCTCCTCTAATTACAGAGTCATTTGTAATGGTATTACCAGCTATATTTATCTTTTCTATAATGAATTTTTTACCTTCAAAAATAATAATTTTTACTTCTACTCCATCACCATTTAATGTTTCTAAAACACGGTGATTAATAAATTGCAACTCTTTTTGTTCACTTAATTTATCAATTTTTTCTAACAATGAGTTTAATTTCCTTTGTGAATAATACCCACCAACTAATTTATTAAATTCAGATTCTAATGAATGAAATGCACTTTTATCAAGTGCCTCAGAAACGTCTGCAAAAATTTTATTAAATTTATATCTTTTGCCTGCATTAATGCTGTAAGTTAAAATAAAACCTTCTCCTTCTGAATATTCAACGTTACTCGAAGTCAAATCTACTTCATAATAACCCTTGTTTCTGTAATAATTTTTTAACAATCTTTTATCTAATTCTATTCTTTCTTGGCTTAAATACACATTTTGTGAAATAAATTTCCAAAATTTAGCTTCCTGTGAAACAATAATATCTCTTAATTTTTTGTCTCTCATCTTTTTATCTCCTAAAAAATATATTTTTGAAATTTTAGCTTTTTCACCTTTATCAATAGAATAAACTATATTTACTCTATTTTTTTCTAACTTTTCAAGTTCAGCATCAATTTTGACAAAATAAAATCCTAACGTTCTATAAAAAGA
>Ga0310122_10001017_pt1 | contig 17898 bp, 15 predicted proteins | sample CB6_Bottom_1051__FD_203503 | JGI IMG/M metagenome (GOLD analysis project Ga0310122, IMG submission 203503) | Marine microbial communities from Western Arctic Ocean, Canada - CB6_Bottom_1051 | ecosystem: Environmental > Aquatic > Marine > Oceanic | place: Canada: Western Arctic Ocean | collected...
ATTCCCGAGACGTTTTACGAGAAAATCGATCCGTATCCGCAAAGCGACATCCCCGTTTTTTGTGGTCATTATTGGCTGTCCGAAAACACACCGTCGCTATTGGCTGACAACGTTTGTTGTCTCGATTACAGTGTGGCGAAAGGTGGATTTTTATGTGCTTATCGTTGGGACGGTGAACGACAGTTGTCGAATGACAGATTCGTTCGGGTGGGACCGCTCAATTGATTCACATCGGTTTCGACTCCAACAATCTGAACTCACGCATCGTCCAACAGCGAACGGATTGCGTGCTTTTCATTGAGTTGTTTGAGTCAATTCATTTCGTTCTTGAGTCATTCGCGAGCAAAAAACTCGATTTCGACTAAAACCCGGTGCATCGCAACGATTGCGGATTCTAGTGAAGCTGCGAAAGGTATTTACCCCCCATTTTGCATGTTCCGACCGTCACATGTCGGTTCTTTTAACACGTAATCTGACTTGAACTTGTGGCTAATTCGTCGTCGACTCAACACGCCGTTGACACATATTCTGGACGCCAGTAAATTCCACCGATCTGCACGACGTGGCGGGGTCCTGTATCCCGGCACTATTGATTTTTGTCTCGGTCGCGGGCCGTCAAGGAGGACGCCGGTGGTATCCAAGGGCGTGGTCATGATTTGTTTATCGGCAATCAGTTGCGGACACATTTCCGGCTGCATGCGGTCGTCCGCTCTGCCTCCGCCCGCGTCGTTGCGACATCAATCGCGATCGGCGATTCCACCGATCACCCAACAACAGCCAACTCGCCCGCTGTTCAGGCCGCCGGTTCAATTGGGGAACGAGAATCCTTGGAAGCCGACCGTCCCTGAACGTGATTGGGACTACATCGTGATCCATCACACGGCGTCGAGCGGCGGCAGCGTTGACAGCATCCATCAGTCACATCTCAAGAAGAAAGACGCCGCTGGAAACAATTGGTTGGGAATCGGATACCACTTCGTGATCGGCAATGGTTCGGGAATGCGTGACGGCGAGATTCAGCCGACGTTTCGCTGGAATGAACAACTGCATGGAGCCCACGCCGGAAACAACGATTACAACCAACACGGCATCGGCGTCTGCCTGGTTGGCAATTTCGAGAAGGAACCACCGACAGCTTCTCAAATTTCGGCCGTCAAACGGTTGGTTGGGACGCTGAAGGCCGAGTACGACATTACCAGCGAACGCATTGTTGGGCACCGTGATGTCAAGGAGACCGCGTGTCCCGGCCGTTATTTTCCGATGGCCGAAGTCAGCCAGAGCGTTTCCGTCCGTTCATTTTCTCAGAATCAGTCCGAGTCGCCGGCTGTGCGGCTCGCCAGTGCACCAGGGAGTCGCCGACAATGACACATCACTTTCGTGAAGACTCTTGGCCTCAACGCATCAAACCGCAAATAGATGTTTCGCAGGTTGCAATGCCGTTCGACGAATTGGCGGAGCGGAACTTGCGATTTGGCGAGGACCAATCAGATTGGATTGATCTGTTCGACCTGTGTTCAACGGAATCACCCGCTGGCCAAGTGGTGCTGCCCGACGATGTTGTCGTCTACATGCCGGAAAACTATCAGCCCACATACGCTTATCCGTTGATCGTTTGGATTTGCGAGCGCGAGCGTGACAAGTGGGAACTGCTGGAATTGATGCCGGAAATCAGCATGCGGAACTATTTCGGTGTTTGCGTTTCGCAAGAGCGGGCCGTGCCGGCGACGAATGCTGACGGCAGCAATGCAGCCTCGCTCCAGAAATTGGTTTACCAAACTTATTGCCAGATTCGGGAAGAATACAACATTCACACGGAACGAACGTATCTAGCGGCCGTTGGGCAGTCGTCGCCGACCGCGTTAAACCTGTTGCTGACAAATCCCGATTGCTTCGACGGAATCGTCACGATTGGCGGCCAATTCAACAAGTCGCAATTACCGCTGGCCCAATTCCCCAGGCTGCGCGGCAAACGAGTCCTGATGACAATGCGGTCACACGAGCACGGCGTGTCTGTCGCGGACACCGTCGAGACCGCCTCAATACTGCATTCCGCGGGAATGGAAGTCGCGACCCGCATTTACAACGAAGCCGACGGAGTTTCATCCAAAATGCTCTCGGACTTCAACCACTGGATGATGAATTGTACCTTAGAGACGGTCGGAGCGTAGAGAAGGCTTATCTGCCATCGTCTTGCGGGTACAGCAAGACGCGGTCGTGAATCAGCAAGATCAAATCAGCCAACCCGTCGCCCGTGACATCCGCGATCAACGACTCGCGAGGCTCGGAGCCACCACGCTCGTCAGTGCTTGAGAAACTCTTTTCTTCAAACACCTTGAAGTGCAATGCGTGTTTCAGATCGGCCGCGCGTTCCTTTGTTGATGGTTGGAATTTTAACAACTCGATAAAATGCGAACGTGTGTCAATAATCAGTAAGTCGGACGTTCCGTCATCGTTGACGTCGCCGGCAATGACGTCCGAGAAAAACGTCCGTTCCAGGGCCGTTTCGAACGATGCGATTTGTTTCAGTTTCGGATCACTCTGCCCGGTGTACAGCACGCCGAATTGTTTGGCTCCGAACAGCAACAGGTCGTCCTTGCCGTCTCCGTTCAAGTCAGCAACATGAGTCGCTTTGAATGGGAACGCGCCGATCTCGACCTCTCGCCACGGAACATACACGCTGCCGTCGCGTCGCAGCACGCGCAGCCGGCCAACTCCGGAATCGACCAGTACGATTTCGTTTCCTTTGACATTATCGAGATTCAACGTCGCCGCGCCGGCAATCTTTGCGTTTGATTCCGCCGCGTTGTATTGATCCAGAACTTGCCAGGCTCCTTTGGGATCTAAACGCAAGTTGCGGACGAATTTTTCCTGCGCCACAAGGATCGCCGGCTCGTCCAACTGCCCGACGAATACGCCCCCAGCGGCAACGTCGCCGAATTGGATGCCACCTTCGGTCTTTACGATCTCGGGGATTCTCTTGTCGTTAGAAATCAGCAGGTCCGGAGTACGATCGGTTCCTTGAAACACCAAGAAGTCGGGACGCTGATCGTTGTTGGCGTCCAATTGCAGCATCCGATCCGGTGTTCCGCTCAGTTTTAGAGCCAGGGCTTCCTGGTCGCCGAACTTGTACGGTTGCCAATTCCCTTGGTCGTCGCGTTGCAATGCCCGCAACTCGTATTTGGATGACCGGCCCACTCGTTCGCGGGCGACGTAGACGATTTCAAACTTCTTGTCACCATTCAAATCGGCGACTTCCAAAGCCTTTGGTTCTTTCGTGATCGGCACGGATTTCGGAAATGTCAAACGGCCGTCTTTCAATTGACTGATTCCAATCGTCTTTTCTTTCGAGCTGAGAACGATGACTTCGTCACGTTTGTCGCCGTCGAGATCAACCATGCGGATGTTGCTGGCACCGACAAGCCCAGGAAACGTCGTACCCAGATCCAACCCGACGTTCGCATGCTGACGAAAGACAATCATCTGAGCCGCTTCGGGATCGGTGACGACGACATCGGTCAACCCGTCGCCGTCCAAATCACCGGTCGCCAAGCCACGTTCGCGGCCCGTTCCCTTTTCTCCGAAACCATATTGGATCAATTGCCCGGCCAGTTCACCTGGGCTGGCTTGTGGCCGTACGAGCCTTTGCAATGTGATCCGTCCCGTTTTCGAATCGACCGCCAGAATCTCGTGCCCCGGTTTGCCGTCGAGGTCCGACAACGATAAGCCGCGCGGCTTATTCAATTCGAATCTCAGTTCCGGCCCCAATCGTCCGTCTTTGCGTTGCAGTCGAGCACAGACCGATCGGTCGACGTCGCCATCGTTCGCCATGTAACAGAGGTCGTTGCGGCCGTCTCCATCAAGATCGGCGATTTGCAACAGGCCGAGTTTGTTGGAGGTGTTCATCAACGGTACGGGTGTTGCGATTTTGCCGTCGGCCTGTTGATAGGCAAGATACGTATTCTTCGTGCCAAGAATCGCAAGGTCATCCTTGCCGTCATTGTTCAAGTCGCCGGCCGTGAGAATCCAAAGCGTCGGCGGCACTTCAGGAACTCGAAAACTCGTCTTGCTGTTCCAGTCACCTTGTTCGGACTGAAGCCGGATAACCAGACGGTCGGGCACGCCGAAATACGCAATGTCGGCCCGGCCATCTGAATTGAAATCTCCGACGGCCAGTGAAACCACTTGACGGTCGACGGAAATCTTTTCGTGCTTGAATCGAGAATCGTTTTCAATTTCATTCACGGCCAGCGTTTTCCGCGGCTCTTTCTCGTCCGCATCATTCTTGCCGCGTTGCCGCAATAGATCGAGCCGGCTGTGGCTGTTATCGATCAGAATCAGGTCCGTCAATCCGTCCTGATTCATATCGTGAGCCAACAGGTTTTGCGACCGCCGCTCGAGCTTGAAGACTTCCAGCGGTTTGAACCCGTAGTATTGCGAGAGTTCCGAGTCACCGGTTTTAGGCTTGGAATCGTCGGCAATCAGCGAGTGGCAGACTGTCAGACTCACGATCAATGCCACGGCTTGAACAGAGGTGTTCCAATTACGCTTTGTCATATTCCGACGGCTCCAACTGATTTCATTTTGGTACGTGAAGATTGCTTCCCGCGGATACAGCGACAATGAATCGGCGCTTTCTAACGTTCGTCCCCTCTGTATTCTCGACGCAATCAGAGTGAATCAAACCCGCGCAACCAATGGTTGTTCATTCTGAGCGCCGAAAGCCCCGAAAGCGCCGATCGGCGCCGAAAGTCCGATTAACCGTTCAGAACAATCATGCTTTGCGTGCGCACGACTTTGTCCACCCCCGAGAAGACACAGAATCCGAACAACTGCAACATTTTCGGGAAACACCGCGTCAGTCTATGGTTGCCCTATTTCATGGTCAAGAACGGCGATGATACACTAAGTGGAACGATCAATCTTGTCACCGGAATAGCGGTTTGCCAGACTTGAGATAGAAAGTGCGTGAAAGCGACTTTTTCATCGTTTAACGGCAAGCCGTAGGCGACTGTGTTTCACGGTAAGAACCGACTTCCACACACACCGTCGCCTACGGCTTGCCGTTAAACGAAACGCATCCTTTCGCGAGCCAGTGTTTTGCAAACTTCTTGATACCCTGAACCAATCCCAGGCAGTAACAAATGCTTCGATTCCCACCATTCAATTGTTCGTGTTTTCCACGCTGCATCGCATTCGCCATCGTTGGTTGGTTATTGACAAGTCCGGCCAGCGCGCAGGGATTGATCTGGTCGTTGCCGGAAGACGGCACCGAAATCCGTTACGAAGGTACGTACAAACAAGTCGACAACCGCGAGCAGGCGGGCGAAGCCAATCTGACTATGGACTGGATTCGCCATCTGACGATCAAGTCAGTCGGAAAAGAGATGGCCGACATTGACGGCCAATCCGTGCCGTGCCGCTGGATCGAATTGAAACTGATCACCGGGAAACCCAGCGCCGCGGGAATCGATCCCGGACCCGTGGGAACTCGGATTTATAAAGTCCTGGTTCCGGAAAACCGTGTCATTGGAAACACATCGGATGCGGCGGGAATTCCCATGAGTTATCTTCCGATCGTCAAGGGATACAAACGCGTCGGCGATCAGCAAAAGGACCCCGTGGCGATCAAGGGTAAGGTTTTACACGTCTATCCGGTTCTGACTTGGATGAGGCACTATAAGAAACTCGTCGGTGATTCCGGTCAGTCCGAGGACCCCCAAGTCGGCATTGGTCCGGTATCGGCAACGAAATTGACCGCGGACGTGCAGCTTGAAAGCCGGACTGATCGCTCACGCCATTCAGCGGAAATCTGGCGAAGCAAGGACGTTCCTTTTGGACTCGCAAAGTGGACGGTCACGATTGAACGAGAAAAGAAATTCAACACCGAAGACCGTACCGAGTTCAAACCGACGTCGAAAATCACGATCGAAATGAAAGCCGCCGAAGTCGGAAAGAATGCGACCAGCGAGCTGAACGTTCCGTAGAGCACTTTAAGGTTGGTCGGAAGAATACTCACAAGCCACAGTTGTCGGTGACGAGATTCAACGTCTTAACTCTTCGACACCGACGTCGAAATCCGTGGCACATTCTTCAGCGTTTGATACACGACACAATACCGTTCCGTCAGTTTGATCAGGGTCTCGATTTGTTCGTCGTCGGCGTCGGTTTCCAAATCGAATTGCAATTGCACGCGCTGGAACCCGATCGGGACTTCCTTGCTGACTCCCAACGTTCCACGGAAATCGAGGTCGCCTTCCGCGCTGATTATGCCGCCACGCAACGGGAGTTTCAGTGCAGTCGCAACGGCCGCGAGCGTCACGCCCGCGCATCCGACAAGTGCTTCCAGCAACATCTCGCCCGAACACGCAAAGCTCTCGTCGCCGCCAGCCGCCGGATGTAAACCGGCATTCGCCGTACCAACATGCGTCTGCACATTGCAAATGACCGCCGACGCGTCGAGCTTGCCTTGGGCTCGCATTGTCAGTAACGCGGATTCGGGTTCATTTCGGTAACGGTCTTTCAACGGTGCCTGTGCGGTTTTCAGTTCTTCGGCATTCATTTCAGAGCGACTCCTTTTGGTTCATTGTGATTCGCCATCCTAGCGTTCGTGCGATGACGATGACACTTGGACCAATGCGCACGCGATACTTCATTTATTGAGAACGGTTTTTCGGACATTCAGTGGCGATCGCAAACACTCGCCGACCGTTTTGGTTAGCCGTCACGCGGCTAGACAAACAGGATCTCGTTCGTCCTGGCAATCTCGCGTTCTGTAAGCAATCCTTCCAGGTCAGCGAACAAATCGTGCGAGACAACCCACCTGCCGAGAACATCGAATAACTCGGTTTGCCGGACGGTATCGAAGCACAGTTGTTCCTTGGCTTCGTCGGCGTCGTCAGGAGCCATGTCTTCGAACTGGCTGATCAGCAAAAAATCGCCCTCACTCGGCAACGACAAGTGCAAACGCCGAAAGCTGTCGGCTAAAGCGCCATCGACAGCGATCGACACTGACTGCGGGCCGCTGATGATCGCGTGAGTGATGACGGTCGGATGATCGTCGGCGAGATTGGCCGCGGTTTCACAAACGGCGTACATCACGCTTTCGTCGATGAGGGTCGCTTCGACGGTTCTGCGTGAAACATGTTTCCTCCATGTTGCGGCAAGCAAGTCCAACTGAACTTGTGGGGCAACGTTGCGCAGAAATGGCACTTCGGTCAGAAAACCAAAATCGTCGAACAAGTCATCGTTCGAGGTTCGGGCGAAGGCAAAGTGTTCCAACGTTTCCTGGAACGAAACTCGGAATGCCAGATAGCAGAGATCCGTGTCCGACAGTGTCTCTCCGGAAAATGCGAGCATGCGTCGGCCCAATTGAATCGAGGAAAACAGAGCGGGCGATTCAAGTCAAGCACGGCTGCATCCTCAAGACGACAGCGATTTGAGTTACCAGCAGCCGCATCGATCTCGACCGTGCATGACAATCCCGATGATTCCATGCTCACACGCGGATTGACGAAACACAAGACCGATGTTTGTCGCGCGCGTGCAAAATTCGATTTGAACCGATTTTGACGGCTGACCAAACTGGCGTCATCATGTTCGCCGGATTGCGCCCTCAAAAACTTTGACCAAACTGCTGACGTGTTTCCGCACCGAGAATCTTTCTTCGACCGTTGAGCGTCCCGCAGTGGCGATTGCGACGCGCAATTCACGCTGCTCGATCAATCGCGATAGGATTTCAACCCATTCACGATCCGTCTCGGCGAGGAATCCATTCCGTTCGTGCTGAATGATGTCTGCGTTGGTTCCGACTGGCGACGCGACCGCGGGAATTCCCAACGCCATGTACTGCAAGATCTTCAGCCCGCACTTGTACCGAGTCCATTCGTTGTCGGGCATCGGCATCAGACCAATGTCGAACGATCGCAGATCCTCGATCTCGGTTTCTTCATTCCAAGTTGTGAACCGGATGCTGACGTCGGGTAAGTGAAGTTGACGCAGCGGCCGGGACGACTCGGCGATGATTCTCAATTCAATCGGGAATCGTTTCGCAAGATCGTTTAACGGTTGCTCGACTTGCTTGAGAAATTCAATGTTCGCGGCCGTCCCGGTCCAGCCAAGAATCGTTGTGCGTTCTCGTTTGTCGTCGCCATGACGCGGTGGTTTGACTTGATACCGCTCTAAATCCAGGCAGGTTGGAATCGTCGTCACGTTGGCATTCAGCGAGATCGTCTTTTCGTACAACAACTTGTTACCGACAATGACCGCGTCGCTGATGCCGGCCAGGACATCGAACTTTCGAGGGTGAAGCACGAACAGGCCGTCGTCGATATCGAGAATCAGCGTCTTCGCAGCAGCTCGAAGTGTTTGCTCGACGTCATAGCTGCCGTCGCTGAAGAGTTCGCGTTCCAGAAACACGACGTCGAACGAAGACTGGGCGATCATGCGTATGTTACGCAAGCGTCGAAAACGTCGTACGTGTTGGCTCAGTCGGCTGCCAAGTCCTCGGATCGAGCGATATTTTTCAGGGCGGCTCGGAAGGACCACGCACTCGTGGCTCAGTTGTTGCAAATAGGGAATGTACTGCAGCACTCGGAATCGGCTGCTCGGCACGCGTTGTCCCGATGTCAGAAAGAGGATCTTCATGATTCCTTACGGCCGCCGCCAGCTTGCTTGCGCGCGACGATTGTCAGCATTCCTGATTGGTGAAACAGAGCCAGCAATCGTGCGAGCGGATTCAGCACGATGATGCCGGCGATCGACGGATTGTCGGTAAACTTCAACAACCGCTGCCCAAGCCATTTGGGAAACGAATGGCGAAACATCAGTCCAAGGCTGCCCGTGATGTTGTACGCGGTTCGGTGATGGATCATACGGACCAATTCGAATCCCGTTTCCGCCAGCAGATTCCGTAGTGTCGTTTTCGTAAAATGTTGCAGGTGACGGGGCAGGTCGTAAGCATGCCAATACCGTCGAAAAACGCGAGGTTCCCAGCATCCCAGATTGGGAACACTAAAGACAAACCATCCGCTCGGCGCCAGCACGCGATGGATCTCGCTCAGTGTGCTAACTGGATCATGAAGGTGTTCGACAACCATCCAGGCGAATGCGGCGTCAAATTGTGAATCGCCAAAGTTGGCAGATTCGAGAGTGCCCGATTGAACGTCGAAACCACGGCTTCGCGCGACAGCGGCGGCTTCGTCGGAAAGTTCAACGCCTGTTGCGTCCCAATCGAGTTCCTTGAGTCGTAACAGAAATCGCCCGTCGGCGCATCCGAGTTCCAACGCTCGTTTCGGTGTCGATTCCACCGGCGGAATGAACTCGGAATGCGAATCCGTCAGCCAGTGAATGAATCGTTGCAAGCCGGGAATCGACCGCAACTTCGATTTGATCGAACTCGGCTGCGACACCGGCTCGCCGATTCCGAGATGATGCGGAGCATACTCAGTTGGATAGCAACGGCCGATCGATTCCGTCGTCGGCCGCGGATTCAGAAAAACATGGTCGCAAAAGATGCAGCGAACTAAGTGAAATTCACCGCGAGTCCCGTGCAGCAAGTCGTGTCCACTGTGAAACGGCTGCGAATCGCAGTTTCCGCACAGTGGACAACCAGTGGACGCGAACTCGATCTCACGGATGTCGGGGATTGTTGTCGGATTCATTCCTGAGAATCGATTTCGTTCGTTGGCGGCCGTTTCCCCAAGAGATATCGCATTGACGCGACCGCGAATTCGTCTCCTAGAGCATACGACACGGCGACATAGACAGTCAGCCCCAACACGGCGGCGACAAACGAAGAATAGGCGAAACTGATTCCAATAATCGCCCAAGCAGCAGCGACCGCGGCCGACGAAGCAGCAAACGACCGTCCAATCATCCGGCCAACGCCGGCGAAAATCGCACTGGTGAGTCGCTTACGAAGAATCACAAGCATGCAGCCGATATTGAAAACGAAATAACCAGACGTCGCCGCGGCGATCGCCGAGATTCCGTACGTCGGAGCTAACCAGAACTTGACGACAAGTCCCAGCGTGAAGCCCGTCATTCCGATCAGTACCGGGGTCCGCGTGTCCTGAAGTGCATAAAACACGCGTGCCGCGACTTCTCCGAGAGAGGCCGCCAGAATCATCCCAAGATACAGGATAATCAATCCGGCAACCGCGGCGGTATCCGATGGCGTGAACTTCCCGCGTTCAAACAGGTCGTGGACGACCGGCTGACTGAAGAAGGCCAAACCGGCAAGAATTGGGATGATCACAAAACCCAGGAATCGAAACGCACTGGCAACTTCCGATCGAAACCGATGAGGGTCGTCGTCGGATGCGAGTTGCGACAATTTCGGAAAAACAACAACCGCCAAACCGGTCGTCGCGACAGTCACGAGTGCGCCTGCCAATCGCGATGCGTAACCCAGCCGAGAGACTTGGCCGTCAACGGACGATGCAAGATGCCGGTCGATAATGGGATCGAGATTGTAGTAGACGGCTCCGGCAATCAGCGGTAGCAGCAACTTTCCACAACGCTGCACGTCCTCATCAAACCGTATAGCCCAACGCACATTTCTCAGAAACAACGGCAGTTGGACGACGGTGCTGACAACCGTCCCCGCCAAGAACGCATAGGCAACCGCCAAGATCCCCTGCGCCGAATGAAAGGCAACGACGTATCCGATGGTCGTTACCGTACCGGCAACCGGAGCGATCCCCGTCGGCGTGAATCGTTGGCAGCAGTGACAGACAGCTCGCAGAAATGTCGCCATGTTGCTGGTCAACACGGTCCACGCAAGGACGCGAAACAGTTCCGCGGAAAGTTCGGCATTCGAATCCTTGAAGAGTGATCCCATCAACGATTCCGCGAACACACAGCAGACAGCGGAAATCGCCAGACTACTAACGAACAGCATGATTCCGATTGTGCTGGCGAGGTTCCAAGCCGCATCGTCTCCGCGTTGTTGTCGCGTTTCCAAAAAAACGGGCACAAAAGTGAAGCCCAGCGAACCGACAAGCACCGTGCTTACGACCGTTGGAATCGCGAGAGCGGCCAGATAGGCATCCATGTCGGCTTGCGTGCCGTATAGATGCGCCAAGAGCACTTGAAACGCGAATTGCAGAATCAATTGCGCTAGCGAACAAACACTGAGCAGCGAAATGGATCGCAACGAGGTCTGTTCCCGAGCTGTCGACATCTGCTCATTCCGGTCACGAATTGCGGCTTTGCCCCGCTATCTCTACCGTGCGATCCTCAAGTTTCGACCGTGCAGAATATTTATCGACTCAGAGCAATTCAGAGATCGGTTCGCCGAACGGCAGGATCGGCATGGGGCGGCCGCCGTGGTCGGGATAAGCGTGTTCGGTGTCGATTCCAAGGTGCCGATAAACGGTCGCCCAGAAATCGTTAGGAGTCAACGGACGCGTCTGAGGATGTTCGCCCTTCGAATTTGTCGAGCCGACAACCTGGCCAGTCGTCATGCCACCACCACACACCAGATTCGACATCGCCTGCGGCCAGTGATCCCGGCCCGGTTGGTCAACGCCTGTTTGAGTTCCTTTGCGGACAGTAATCCGCGGCGTGCGGCCAAATTCTCCCGTGACGATCAGCATCACTTTCTTGTCCAAGCCACGTTCATGGATGTCTTCGACGAGCGCGGAGATCGCTCGGTCGAAAATCGGAAGACGGACTTTCGCATCATCATACAAATGGCAGTTGACCGCATGCGAATCCCAGTTGTAGACGCCCTGCTTTAACCGTGGAACGCCGCTCTTGTAGGGGTTCTCCATCACCATCGTGACGAATTTCGCGCCCGACTCTACCAACCGGCGGGCTAGCAACGCCCGCTGTCCCCAGCAATGCCGTCCGTAACGGTCTCGCAATTTGTCGGGTTCTTTCGACAAATCGAATGCATCGCGTGTGCGGCTGCTGGTGATCAGGCCGACGGCCTTTTGACGGAAATGATCCTGAGCGTCCAGCAAACCGGACTGGTCGATGTCCTTCCGCAATTGATCAAAACCGTTCAACAACCGAGTACGATCATCAAGCCGGTCTTCGACTTCTTTCAACATCGAAACGTTCTTGACTTCGAACTTCTCGTCGGCCGGATTGCCGGGAACCGTAAACGGAGCGTACGACGGACCCAAATACGCGGAACCCATCGCGAAGACGTCGATGCCATGTCGGCCGTTCGGTGCGTTGCAAATGTAGTTCGGAAGGCCGACGTCGCGGTCCTCGAACCACTTGGCAACGATCGAACCGACAGCCGGAGCGTCATTGACCGTGTTGACAGGAGTCTTGGGAACTCGTGACGTCATGAACCGTTTGTGACCGCCACCGTGATCGGCAAAATTGTGAGAGATCGAACGGATCAACGTATACCGGTCGGCAACTTGAGCCAATCTCGGCATATATTCACAAACGTCTATTCCTGGCACATTCGTGGCAATCGGATTAAAAATGCCGCGATAATCAGAAGGAGCGTTTGGTTTCATGTCGAACGTCTCCATGTGCGGCGGTCCGCCCGGCAACCAGATGAAGATGACGGACGTCTCGGGATCGTCAGTGCTGCCATCCGCCATCGCCCGCACGCGAAAATAGTCGCCCAAGGACAATCCACTCAGCCCCAGCGTTCCCACCTGAAGAAAACTACGGCGGGAAAGTGGACCGGGACAACGCGACGCGGATTGGCTCATAAACGGAATTCCAAAGTCGGCGGATGCATTGGTCGAAAGGCAACCAATTGGAGGTGGGACCGATTAATTATCAGCATAATCAACCGTGCCGTCAACTCTCACTTTTGATCGCTCAAATCCGAGTGATGTCCTAATTGGAAAACAGATGATGGGCTAATATTCTTACCAAAGTTTTTGGTTCCGCCTTAATCCGGTCCCTGACCTCGCAAGAAAACGCCAGCGAAGAAGGTGGTTTAGCGGCTGTCGTCCAGTTGGGCAGCGCTCGCAAGTGGAGGTGACCAATTCTCAAGTGCTGCGATGACCTGTTTTGCCAAGGACGTCTCAATTCGGCTGCTACCAGCGACGAGTTGTGATGCGAATTGAACTCGTTCTTGAATAGACATGTCGGGGTTTCGGGCAAGTGCATCTCCGACTAGTAAACGACCATCGTGAAATCCATCATTCCCACCGCACAGTATTCCGCCCGAGTTGCCTTCGCGGACGGCATATTTGACACCGTCGATGAAACTAGCTTGATACTGCCGTCGACGGGCTTCGTGCATGTTTTGCATTGTCACTGCAGCAGCGACAAAGGCGACGATGATAACGACCGCCCAGACAATCAACTCGAATAACGTGAATGCAGTACGTTGGTACGAGCGCCATGCGGCTGGTTTACGGGGATTAGTCACTGCTTTTCGATCACCCGACGGTTGGCGCAAACGCTGACGACGCGAACGGCAGGATTGTCGAATCCCGCGACAATTGTGTTACGTCGCCATCCGTGGGGATGTTGGTAAGTTCGCGAAGATCTGGACCGAGTTCATCACGATTTCTTCATGGCTGCGGTCCAGCGTTAGAGGGCAGAATCATGATGTGGCGTTCGCGCTTCAGCCGAGACGTCCCATCAACGCTGTCGCAGTTTTTGACGCAATGTCGTGGGCTGTCTGAGCACATGCGGACCCGGTGCTTGTGTCTTCGATGCGGCGATCGGGATGTGGGGTGCGTTTTCGTGTGAACGATCCTTGGCAGGACGATCGGTGTCGACCGATTGATCATCGGAGAAGAGTTCTTTGGGAAGGCGTATGTGATTGCGAATCTCGGTGATGAGGGTCTCGATTTCAAACGGCTTATTCAGAACGGCCGTGGCCCCCAAGTCCATGAGATGGCTGCGCAGATTGATGTAGTTGGTTTCATCGGCGCTCGTGAGAAAAATCACGGGAATGTCAATCTCACAATCGCGCATCCTTCCGAGCATGTAACTGCCGAGACCTTCTCGCATGGAGAATTCCGTAACGATAACCTCGGGGCTATGTTGAACGACGGCTTTGAAGGCGTCCTCGCCGTTTGTCTCGCGAATGACTTCGATTCCATAATCCCGCAGGTCAATCTGCATTCGCCGCGTCACCTTGGGGTCCTCGTCAACGCACAAGACCCTACCGTACACCTTCAACGTAGGCGCATTGCGGCGAATCGTCCGCGTCGCAGGCGTGAACGCCAGTTGTTGGCAAATGATCGGCTGCAACCGGTCCCAACTTGTCGACGACCGGTGGAAGTAAGTGATGCCCAAGTCCTGGCATCGCGTGATCGTGTGACGATCGGCCTTATCGGAGACCACCATCATTGGAATTGATTCCAATTCCGCATCGCCAAGCACTGTTTCGGCGACGGACTGACCGGTCTCGGTCACCGTGTGGACGTCACTCAGCACGATCAAATCGGGACGAAACTCACGCGCCATCGATATCGCGGATGTGCCGTCGGCGACCGTCCGCACCTTCAATCGGAGTTGTTGAAACCGCAACGCCAATAGGCTGGAAGACGTTCGATCCGGATCGACGATGAGAATTCTCTGTGAGTTCATGAGTGTGAGTTCCCGTGTTGAGTTGCGTCACGCGATTCGTCCTTATCCTGTGTCGTCTCAACAGATGCGCCGACTCGACAGGAAGACCGCAAAAGCGGTTGAGCGAGGTGACTCGAAGGCGAGGAACGCGATTTTGCCTATCGGCCAGATTGAGATATCCGGTTATTATCGAATACACCGATCTTGTCGTTCGTGATCGCTGCCAATGCGAGTACTTCAGTCAAGTTCGAACCGAAAAGGGTTCGCGGGAAGCGTCAGCTTCCTGGTTGTTGGCAATCGCGTTCGACCGGTACGATGGGCCTCCGATCCCGTCGGAGTTACACTAACAACACGACGGCTTCGCAGAGCCATCGTACAAGTTTCAAAACGAATTCGTTGTTTGGTCGTCTCATGCTTTCTGAATTTCTCAGCATTAGTCCCAAGATTACTGCGTTGCCCGTTATTCACGGCAGTGGCGACTTTGCGATTGAAGTTCGCCGTGTGATGTTGAATAACGAATTCGATTGCGTGGCTGTTCCATTGCCGCCGTCGTTTCAATGGAACGTCGAAACGGCCATCAACGATCTACCGATCATCACCATCGTTGCGCAGGAAGAGTCGGATTCGTTTGCAACCAAAACGTGGACGGGCGAATTTGATGAAGATATTGACGATGACGACATTCACGAGCCGCGTGTTTTCAGCTACGTTCCGATCGATCCCTGCCAACCGGTGATTGCCGCGATTCGCATCGCGATGCAGGAACACATTCCACGGGCATTCGTCGACATGGAAACGGCCGAATTCCTGCCATTGACGGCATCGCTGCCCGATCCGTACGCATTGAAGACCGTGCCGATCGAGCAATTCTCGGCCGCCGTGCTGCCGGCGATTCCTCGCTTGCCGGAAGGCCAGCCGCGTGACCGCGTCGTGGCGATGGCAAACCGCTTGCGTGAATTGGAACAGAAATCCAAGTCGGTCTTATTCGTGTGCTCGATCACCGATTGGCCGTGGGTCCGCGAAGCCTACCACGAGCAAACAGAACGGACCGAGGAAGATGACGAAGTCAACGAGACCGAGATTTTCTCGACCAGCGCGGACACGAACACATTTCTGCTGGGCGAGCTGCCCTTTATCACAGGCCTGTACGAAACCGCTCGTGCCGAATTGGACGACGACGAGAATCTATCCATCGATGGAATCAAGGAATTGCTGTTGGCCGCCCGCACTGAATACAAGAACGAACTCGGCCGTCGTGCCCGTCACATCACGCCCAAGATGCTGTCGACTTATTTGAAATACGTCCGTAATTTGTCGTTGATTGAACGCCGGATGACGCCCGACTTGTATACGTTGGTCCGATCCGCCCAGCAGATCGCCGGCGACGAATTCGCGATCCGTGTGGCCGAGGTTGCCAAAACGTATCCGTTCGATGATCTCTTGCCGTACAAATCAATTCGGATGGGTATCACTTACGCGATGCTCCCCAATCACGATTTGGCAACGATGAAGTCCCGCCTACCGGGCAATCCGATTCGATGGCGGACGTGTGAATTGAATCCACGTCCGCTGAAGATCGATCAACGTCGATGGCAGATGCGTTGGGATCCGCATCGGCAGTGCAGTTGGCCTCCGGAAGACATCGCCATCGAGAAATTCCGGACGCATGTCAAGGACACCGCTCTGGCAATGCTGGGCGCTGACTTGGCGCGTAGCGAGAAATTCAGCACCAGCTTGAAAGACGGCTTGGATATCCGTGAGACGCTACGCAACTGGCACACGGGAGATCTGTATGTCAAGGTTCTGCCGCCCACGCGCGGAAATCTGGATTGCGTGCTGATGTTCTTCGACTCGCCCGCCGACCCGCGAGATTATCCTTGGCGGATTACGTGGATGGCCGAACATCACGACGAGTCAACTCTGGCATTGTTCGCGACGGACTTTCGTGACGAGTTGGTTGGGCCGGGCATCGGACAGGCGAGCTACGGTGGCGCGATGTTTCTGTTTCCACCGCGGCCCATCCCCGACGTTTGGCGCGATCCGAGATTGGATTTTGCCGACACTCTGGAAGAGCGATTGCTGGCGGCCGCATGCTTTCATAGCAACGAGCGACACATCGCGATTCTGAGTGAGGCTGTTCCCGGCGCCGGTTGGCGGCGCCTCGCGAAGAAATACGGGAAGAAATTGATCCACATTCCAATGAGACGATTCAGCCAGGGACTGCTGCTGCAATTGCGAATTCTGCACGTATTGAATGGTCAGGAAGTCCGCAGCTTTGCGGCTCATTTCATCCGGAAAGCGTGATGGAGCGGTCAGCAATCGGCTTTTTCCAGCGCCGCTGTTCCACGATGGCAGCCGAACTCTGACTGGCGATGGCTCGCTGGAAACTCCCTACCGCAAAATGTGCATGAAGTGTTTCCGTAGGGGATTCGCGCCTCGCAATCCGGGCACCATTCTGGAATGTGCTCGAATGCCTCCTTGGGTCTGTCGAGTTGGCGAATTCGATCGATTCCATCCTCGAATCGTAACCCGCAAAAGACGCAATGAGTCTTGCCGGACGGAACGCGGGCCTCGCACTCGGGGCACCATTCCGGGGCCTGGTGTTGGTTGTTGTGATATTGCCCGTCCTGTTGACCGTCTTCCTGGTCAATCGTGTGCATCAATTCGGCCAGCTCTTTGGGCTTGATGGTCCCGTTACTGATGGCCATGCGGACCAATGCCTCCACGACGAGATTCAACTGGCCGATATGGCCTTCCAGCTTCCCACATTGTTCCTGGAGCTGACTTTCTGATCGCCGATTTGTCACTGGCGTCAGACCGTTTTGACTGGCAGCAAAGGCGTCAAGTTCGACGCCGGATTGTTGTGTCCAATCGTTGTCAAACAGATAGGGAATCAAACTCATGGCTTGGATACTCCGCTAATTTTGTTTGAATTGACACCACCATTGATTAAGCCCAACACGCATTCTGCCGGCTTGGATCAGGACGAATTCGTCGCAATCAGGGATTTTGGCGAGATCTCACGGGTGTTGTCCAAAATCGGTGTAATCGGCAGTTCATTTCTCAGTGTGACTCAAGTACGCTCTGTCGAAGTCTGCTTCGTGAAGCAGCCGACGCACCCCGGTTCCTCGGGCTGCCGGTCACTCGCAGCCTGCGAGTATTTCCTACAATCCGTTCATCCCGATCTGAATCACGAGTTCGTTGATGTCACAGCTCGAATTGATCGCCACGGCAACCTTTGGGCTCGAATCGGTCGTGGCTCGCGAACTGCATGCGCTGGGGTATGATCAGCAGACGGTCGAAGACGGCCGCGTCGCGTTTTCCGCTGATGCAACCGCCATTTGCCGTACCAATCTTTGGCTGAGAAGTGCCGATCGCGTGCTCGTCAAAGTCGGT
>Ga0310122_10001018_pt1 | contig 17893 bp, 8 predicted proteins | sample CB6_Bottom_1051__FD_203503 | JGI IMG/M metagenome (GOLD analysis project Ga0310122, IMG submission 203503) | Marine microbial communities from Western Arctic Ocean, Canada - CB6_Bottom_1051 | ecosystem: Environmental > Aquatic > Marine > Oceanic | place: Canada: Western Arctic Ocean | collected...
AGTTAGATTATATCTTTCTTGACCCTGCTTCAGATAGGCAAGCCATTCTTTATTCCATTGTTCGTTTACATCTCCTCCGCGCAAGGGGACCCATTTTCTTGCTGCTTCGGAAGGGCTAAACCCGGGTAATTTTTCCCCTTCCTCCCCATAAAATTGATACTCGTGTGCGCCGGGACCTATTGCTGGTCCACCACCCGGAGGCAAGATGTTCGCGCCGGGTTTCCACTTCTCTTGCCACATTTGGAAGCCACCCCCCGGTATTTCCGTAGGATCCCACGGAGTACCTCCCGGTGCTTCAATGAGCCCACGCTGGACTTGCCGCCAAACTTGTAATCCTTTTAAGGTCGCGACTGCGTCTTCTAACTCGTTTGATGAGGGGCCGGGGAAGAATCCTCCTCCGCCGCTTGTCGCGCTTTCTGGAGCGCCTGCTCTCATGTCGCGTATCGCAGCATTTTCTCCGTACCTTGTGTTATATTGTCTAATCTTAGACTCGTGGAGTTTCGTTCTGCCCTCCGTTCGTTCGACTTCGTACATAGTCGGATCATGTTTTTCAAAGAAAACTTGGTCTTTAAGGTCCCGAACCTGATTATTAAGGAACTGTACTTGATTTCCTACGTACTCTATCATTAGGCTGACAAGCCCCTTGAAGGCTGACAACATAGCATCTTCTTGCTTCTTCAACTCAAGGATCTCACCGGGCTTCATTTTTACCGCGTGGAGAGGATCTTTGAGCATGTCCTTAATGCCCGTGTAACCATATTTCTGCTTTAATTGTCCTCTTATTTTTTTCTTTCTCTCCGTCTCGTCTAGATTAACAAATTGAGCCAATGACCCCAGCATAGGTCCAGCATCTGCGCGCATTGCGATGAGTTTATCCTGTATATTTTTCTGACGCTTTTGCTCGATTTTTCCCCTTTCTGTAGTCGGGTCGGCTTCCATTAACATTATCTCCATGTCAGCCGTGGCAATTTTTTGTTTTAAAAGCTCTTTTTGATCTCTGGCGTGCTTGGCTAATACGACTTGTCTCATTGAATCAACATCAAACTCCTTCTTCTCGAGGTTCGCGAGAGTCAGTAGGTTCTGTATCCTTAATTCTATTACTTGTAGATTTTTAGACAAACTGGACACGTTACGGAAAAGATCCCCATATCTTATCATGGTTTCTTTCACGGCCATAAGTTTATCCGGATCGATATCCCCCGCTGGATCGAAAATATCGGCTGGATTTATGCCCAATGTTGTTTGAATTCGACGTCTGTCATCAGCGGTCCCGCCGCCAATCACCAACCTCGCTTTCGCCATAGCTACCTTGTTTGCGTCTTTGTCATCGAGCCCCAACTTCGCAAATTCCTTTAGCCAATCGTCTGTGGCGGTCAGCGCTTTTTTAATTGCGTCCGGGTCAGGCCTACCACTTTTAGCAAAGATATTATAACCTGCTCCCCCCGGGCCCTGTTGGAATTTATTCATTCCAAAGTTTTCTAGTGACCCCTGCACTCCCGCACCTGATATCGGCAACCCCGGCTCTAACATGATCTTCTGTCCCAATTGATATCGGAGCAAATTAGCTCTGTACATTTTGTCTGACTTGTCTTTCCAATTTCCCTCGTACGCACTCGTAGTGAAAAGTGACGTTGCTTCTCTAGTTGCCTCTTTCTGAGCCTGTGCGCCGGGTAGAGTGGCCATCTGCGCTTGAGTTTTCCATCCCGTGTATTGGCGGCTTGCAGTCGGTGCAGGCCACCAGTGTGAGCCAATCGTGCTGCCCAGACCACTTAATTGATTAAGTATTTTTGTATGACGTTGCAGTTGTTGATTTTTTATTCTTAAAAGATCTGCATTAATGACTCCCTCTCTGACTTTCAACTTTGCGAGGGCCATCACGGACTCGTTGTACTCTTGTGCTGCCTTCGATAGGTTATCATATAACGCTTGAGCCGCGGCTGCTGGCATACTGGGTAAGCCCATACCTGCTGCCATTCCGGAACTCGGGGTGGCCATCAAACGTAGTGATTGTAATAAATCTCCTCCTAGAACGTTCGAGGGTATCCCCGTCACGCCCTGATAGCCGGGTTGCATGGCCAGACCGGGCTCAGTCGGGGAGACCAGTCCACCTGCTGCCGGGAAATTACGATTGAACGCGCTATAGGCCCCAGCGTTCGGACCATATTTACTAGTAAGCCCACCGTAAGTGGGCTTGTAGGCTCCGCCCCCGGGGAACGCCGCACTAACTTGGGGCCCCCACATATCTTGATTACCGAATTCGGCATATTCCCTTTGGGCCGGAGAAGCGTTCCAGACCAGACTAATAAATTTAGCCAAGTTTGAATCTACTTTCAGTTTTTCGCTCCGCCATCCAGCGCCACCTCCACCTTCACGCTGGCCTCTTTGGTTGAACATCCTCCCTCTTATTCCTCCCGCGCCCGGAATACCAAACTGGCTTCTCCCTGCGATATCCGTCGTGTCAGCTAATATATTAGCTACTTGTGTCAGCTCTGTCTGCCCGAAGACTGGCCCCCTTATACCGGCTTCACCCGGCCAGAGTTTTCGAATTGCCGCCTCTACGGCTTGCCACGCAACTCGCCCGCCATAAGAGACCTTCGCTTGATCTGAGCCCGCTCCGCCGATCGCGGAGTCACGGGGCCCCATTCGCCCAAAATTTGACCAAAAATCAATAAACAGATAATCAAGTTCTTTCCAAGTAATATTCTCCGACTTGAATGATTGCCTAGCCGTACCACCCAATCTTGGATTAAACCCAGCCTTCTCCATGATTCTCTTGCTCTTCGAAGGCATATTTGCATAGATCGCGCTCGGCGATCGCTCGCCACCTCGGAATTTATTGCCGTGCATGTCGGTCCCCATGCCAAATGGGTTCATCATCGCCGCCGTGCCAGCAGTGTCCATTACCTCCACCATCGCTGCCGCGGCCTCAGCCTTGGCTTTACCGCCCAGATTTGCTTGCCATTTTGCTGATTTTCCGCGCCGCTTCGTCCTTTGATTAGGTTGGTTTATAAACAGCTCATACCTGCTCCTTACGGTTGAATATTGAGCTTGTAGCTCTTGCGATCCCAAACCGTAACCAACACCCAATCCTTCCATCGCTTTTTGTCGCTCAAGGGACCTTATCTTGTTAAGCCTTTCCAAATCTGTTTGATTCACATCCCTCAACCCGCCGGTTCTAGTAATATCGCGTAATTCTGTATTTAGCGCTTGAGACTGTTGAACGTCACGATAGGCGTTCAGAATATCTAAAATACGACTGAATCCATCATAATTTGTTTGGACAATTTGTCTCCTATGGAAGTTACTGGCGGTCACGATTGTTCCGCTAGAACTGATGATCTCCTGCCGCATATCGCTCCCTATCTGGCTCGCATTTTCGCGATCGTAGGTTCCTTGCTCTTGGGCTATTTTTTCATGATCCTTTCCCGTCGCATTCGCGTCTGATAATGCGTCCCTAAAAGCTCTTCGGTTATTTTCATATAGGGTCCTTCCTTGAGACTCTATCATCATGTTCAAAACTTTAATGCCCTGATTAATCTCTTCTACGTTCGGCGCGATATTATTTATTTTAAGTTTGTTAGCTATTTGCTCCACCGCTGTCTCCATAGGATCAACACGATCGAAAGCCTTAGCTACATCATCTGGAAGTTTTCCGCCGTAGGAAGCAGCGGTCAAGTCGCGAAAATAATTGCTTTGCATTCTTATATTTTCCGCATGCCCCTTTAGTGCCATACCCATTAACCCACCAAAGTCTTCTCCTTTGAGCCTTTTTCCATCCGCGTCTCTCAAATTAAGATTATTAACTAATTTATCTATTATTCCGTACGCCATTCTACCTGAGCGTACTCCTCCGGGCCCCTGTACGTAACTACCCCGTTCGCCCTCCATCATGCCGGTAAAGCCTTCGATTCCTGAGCCCCTGCCGAAAAGAGTAGCCTTGTTTATGAGCTCAAGGGTTTTTTTAAGTGAGTCGATATTCTTTCCTAAGCCGAACACCCCCGCTGTCAAGAAGTCATTGGGCCCACCGAAACTAGAAAGCCTTTCTTCTTGTTTTATAATTTTTTCCTGAAGTCTCTGCTGATTTTTTAATATCAATCTTTGCTTCTCGGCCTCTGCCGCGATAACCGCCAATTCCCCGTGCAGCTTCTCTCCTAGTGCCACAATGGAAATTCGAATAAGTTCGGCGTGTTCTCTTGCATTTTTTCCGCCCCCTTTGGCTATAGCGATTGCTAGGGCGGCTATATCATCATTAGTAAAGTTAAAAGACCTTCCGTCTGTTTTCATTCTTTGCATCAAGCCGTTTATCAACGGCATTAACTGGGATTGGAGTTTCTGATTTTTTGCAATTTGCAATAAAATATTTTTTCCCTCTACGCCAGTCGTATCAGCGGCGATGAGAGTCTCCAAAGCCTGCGAGGCCTTATTAAATTCACCGGTAGCTAAATCAAATCCGCCGCCTATGGCCTTAGTAACGGCTGTGCGCATTTTTCTTCTTTCATCAATACTAACTTTTCCAAGTTGAAGCTGCATTGACAAGAAAGCTTTCTCTATCTTCCCTAAAAATGGAGTTGCGAGCTCTAAAGACTTCTTGGCGATCATAGAGCTCATATCGATATCGAAGTCATCTCTACCGAATCTTAATTTGTTTAAGACATGTACTCTATTTTTTTCTATTTCTACGGTCTTTTTTAAAGTTGAATTAAGTATACGCTGTTGTATAGCTAATTCTTTCATAACCGCTTGGTGCTTCTTCAGCTCTTCTAATTCTTTTTTTCTCTTTTTTTCTATTTCTATATTTTCTTTGAGTTGCTGTTCCGTCTCCTTCAAGCTCGCAGCCAAATCTTTTGCGGCGTCTGCTGCGTCCTCTCTGTTATCCTGAAGCAATTTAAACCAATTGATATAGTCCGTCGGTACTTCTAGATCTTCTAATAATTTTACATATTCCGCCAGTTCATCTTTGCTCATCTTGCCTCCGACTCTCCCAGCAAAGCCCTGCATCTCTGCGATTGCTTTGCTTCCTTTGTCACTTTTGATCATGTCGTTAGTTACTTCACGCTGGAACATTTGGGTAGTATCCACTCTCGCTTTTCTGCCGGTAGCTGTATCATCAAAGATTCTATCTCCTTCTTCAACCCAGCCCAGCGCTTGTAGGCCAATTAACCCTGTCAGGTCTCTGCTGAAGTCGGTTGCCCACCCGCGCTCCTCTTCGTAAATTGACTGTAGGGCGACTCCAGCCTCAGATTGTCTGGATTTATCTTGGAGCGATTTTCTCGCTTTCTCAAAAAATTCAGCGATCGATTTTGCGTCTTTCTTTATGTATTGGAACTGAGTTCTTATGTGCGCCGGAAGATCTCGGAAAGAGTCCTCCATCGCGTCTCTTCTTTTTATAAATTCGTCCGTTGCGATTGACGGGTCTTGTAAAGCTTCGTTAAAGCCTTCAAAGCTCTGTAGATAAGTCTGCGTGGCGTTAGAAAATTCAGTTAGCTTTTCTTTAGCCTCTTCTGCGGTCGCCTGCAAGTCTTTCATCGGGTCTAAGAATCCGTCTAGAACCTTGTAAACACCGGCAAGTACACCAATGGCGGCTATGGCTCCAGCAATGTAGGGGTTCGCTGCTCCACCAATTCCAGCCATCTTAACCATTCCTCCTGCCATCGCACCTGTCGCGGCCATTTCTGCTCCGCCAATGACTCCTTGAGCTTGCCTAGATTCGCCCATGGCTCCGGTCGCCATTCCGCTAATAGCGGGCATTATCATCATGGCTCCCATAGCCATACCGCCCATTCGATTCATAGCCATCCCGCCCTTGGTGGCGCCTCCACCGAGAAAGCCTCCGTGCTGTCCTACCATTCCCTTTCGATCTCTTACGGCATTTTTCTGAGAAGTGGCTGCTTGCCTGTTGTGCGCAACGGCCAACTTCCTTTGCGCTCTGGTGCCTTCTTTGGCCGCCTTTAGACTTGCTTTCGATTCTCTATTTTCGTCTTCAAGCCCCTTCGTATTCTTTTTTGTTTGTTTTCTATTTGCTTTTAGATCTGCGGTTTTTAGTTTAGACTCCTTAAGATCCTTCTTATCTTGCACGAGCTTGTCATCCATAGCTCTTTGGATTTGTTTGGCGCGCTTGTCTTTGGCTTTACCTCGATGGCCTTCTCTTTTCGCTTCCGCAACCGCATTGGCACCGGGTGCTCCGCCTACTGCGCGCTGGTTTCTTTTGCTTCCCGCTTTATCAATATCTTTTTGTAATTTTTCTTGTTTGGTTGCTTCGCCCTTCTGATCTTGTGTATTCTGAGTCAGTTCATCAGTATTTTGTTTTAATTTATCGCTTGCCGCTTTGTGCGCTGCAACCATTTCGTCTTCTGTCTGCATTACTTGATCTAATTTCCCCTGTAACTCAGTAAAATTGTCGCTTACCCCTTTGGAAGCGTCTCTCATCATCATGAAACCGAAAGCAGCCATACCTATGCTGGCGGTTATTGTGGCTGTATCAAATCCAGTGGTCGGTGGTTCAGCGAAATTGGGGACAAAACCTTCAGAAGCAAATGCTTTTTGAAGAGATTTTGAATTCCTTAGAGCCTTGGGGAGTCCCTCACTGTGCTGCGAAATTGCCTGTTGAGCGCTTTTCTGGGTCTTGTTATCCCTAACCATTAACCCTACTCGTGGATGATAGTCTAAGGTCGGATCGCCTCCTAGCGCGGCTTCGGTGCTGAAAGCGTCGCTGAGAGCAGAGAATTGAGGAATAAAACCTGCGTATTTTAACTTGGATGATTTTTTGGCCGAAGCTCTTTGTTTTTCATTACGCTCTATTTGTTTTCCGAATTGGGTCCATATTTTCTTAGCAAAGCTGCTTTTATTTCCCTTTGACGCAGAAACCTTATAATCTGCGTGCATTTCTTTACGGATTCCGAACAATTTTCTTACCCTGCCAGCGCCCGGTGTTCCGGCCTTTACGTCCCAAGTGGCGGTTTCTATGTCCCTATTTCTTTTGAATGCGGCGTCCATGGCCGCCTCGAAAACATTGCCTGTCGCAGCCTTCATGGCTCCTGAGTTAAAATATTGTGCCGGTTCAGGGTCTGTGTTTAGCGGGGGGCGGATCTCTTTAGCGTAATCTATAGCAATTTTGGTTACTGCCTTTGTAACTTTGGCATGCAAAGTGTCTTTTTTTCCTTTTCCTAAATCTGGGTCGTGGACATTAAATCTAAATTTTGTCTTGGTTCCCGGAAGCGTCGCTTCTTCGAATCGTCCTCCTACGCTGGTTATTCCAGCCTCAGGAATCAGCATCGCCGCAGATTGAGTCGCATCATATACTTTCGCGCCCTTAGCGCCTACGCCGCCGATTCTCCTAGGGGTTTTTATTAAGTTAGGAATAAAACCGTCGTAACCAAAAATTCTTTGCCCCGCTCGTTGCTCTCTCCATCCTTGAACCGCATTTCTAGTATCGAAGCCCATTCTTTCGTTCATATCCCTAAGGCTGCCTACCTTGGGGCCTTGTCCTCCCATGGTCCATTGAGAAAGTTCTAGATCTCTGTTCCTAGTTTCTATGCCTATTCGTTTTTGTAAAGTATCTAAGTGTTTGCCTGCCACAATATCCCCAGATTCCATTTTGGCTTTCAATCTCCTCGTTATGTGCCGAAGAGCAGAACTATTATTTTCATATAAAGTCTTTTTAAATATTTGGGCCACATATCTTTTTCTAAATGAGGGCTTAGACTCCACTGGGTACATTCGGGCGTTTGCACCTTTTCCTGCCATTTCTCCAGAGTCATAAGGTAACTTAAGACGACTGGGATCCATCTTTCTAGCTATCATAGCTCTTCCTCTGAAGCTTTCTAATGAAACTCCCCCTCTTCTCTTCGCAAACGCTGCCTCCTGTTGCGCTCCCTTCTGCGCAGCTAGTCTCCCCTTGCCCTTTGTGAACCCTGAGGCTTCTTTTTTAGAGATAGGGCTCTGCTGTCCCATTGTATTAATCGTTATCATTTCTCCCGGGGGTATTACGTGACCGATTATATTTCCCAGTTCGGGACCCAAATTATGTCTTAACTCTGCTCCGCTGATTTGTAATTTCCCGCTAGCCCCCTGCTTTCCTTGTCGATGCACGCCGAGTCTCATAGAAGTAAGAACGGTCATTAAATTTGGAAGTAGCCCATACGAAGCACTATTTCTTGGGTCAAACCCCCAAACAGACTCGAACTTCTCCGCGTATTTTTTACCAGCTTTACCGGGGGGTATGATAGCGGGTTGTTCTATCCCCTCGAATTTCTTTACTGTCTCCGCTGTATTATAAGTTACTCGCCCGAAATTAGGTATAGACAGCTCCCTAACTTCTCCCGGCTTATAACCCGCTTGCATTGCGCCAATCATTTCTGCATATTCAGCGCCAGCGGACGAAAGGCTGGGTATGTGCCCTTTTGATTTTATTCTTAAATTAGTTGTCCCCGCTGATTTATTCGTGACTGCCCCGACACTGCTCCCGACCATGGGAGTCATTGTCTTAGCCATCTTTGCGATTTTTTCTCGCATTCTGATTTCGTCTTTTAAAGCGGTAATAATGCTCCTCTCGACGTCGAGTCTAGACAGTTCGCCCTTTTCGATCTTCATAATTAGTTCTGGATTTTTTTGCAGAACAGTACTAATCTGTTGTTGAATAATCGCCTGTTCATGTGACGCCTTATTTAGCCCCATCATGTCTTTTAGAGACCTGCCAAGGAACATAGTAAAATCAATAAACAATTTGCCGGCGATTGCCACAAGAGCGATAAGCCCCGGCCCCTCTAAGAATCTACCTATCGACTTCATGACTCCTCGAGCCATTCTCCCGCCAAATTCATTAGCGTCCTTCTCGTCTATGCCTAAAAATTTACCAATGTCTCCAAAAATGGTCACTTCTTTAGACAAGGAATTAAATCCACCGATTATCTTCTTAAAGACCGGTTCGAAAGACAACGACCCCACTTCTGCGCCGAACTTCGTAAGATTTTGCACAGACTCATTGAGCATAGCCTTCAAGGTTTTATTTAATTCTTCGTTTCTTCTTATCGCTTCGTCAGTGGAGTTGTTCGCGGTTTGAAGAGCCCCGCTATAAATTGAATATTCCTTCCTCAGGTCTTTAAGCAAAGCCTTTAAGATATTCATTTGGTAAACACCGCCTATTAGTTCTGCGGTGGAAGACTTTAAAGGTCCAGCTAGACCCTCATATACCTTTGCGAACTCAGCCAATACCACCATTGCTGGGCGCATTTCTCCAGTAGTAGTCCGAACTTGAACGCCAAGCTGCTTCATTTGGTCAATAACTTGGGTTCTCTGGATCCTCGTGAATATTGTTTTAAGCGAGTTACCGATGATATTACCGCCGCGAGCAGTAGTTTGCTGCACAGAAGTAACTGTTGCTATTAGTTCATCAAAACTTACGTTAACGTCTTCAGCAGTAGAACCTACGCGGCGAATAGCTTCAGCCAAATCATTTGTGCTCACGGCAAAAGCGGCATCAACATTGGCCATCTTGTTAATAATTTCAGTAGAAGTTAAAGCGGTTTGATTAAAACTGTTAATGGCTGCAGTTAAAGAATTAACTGCTGATGTCGCGTCCATTCCGGATAACCGCATGAGAATAAGAGCATCTCTTGTTCGGGTAAGGGTTTTTTCCATTGAAAGACCCTGCCTAGCGAATTCCGTAGCAGCCTCGCCAACTTGGTAAAAGCTTTGGCCAGTATTTTTGGCTACTTGAAAAAGCGAACTTGAAAATTCTCTAAGTTTATTGCTGCTAGCCCCCAATATAACGTTAATGTCCTTAAGAGTCGCCTCCACTTCAATTGTGGCCGAAGCCATTTCTTTAAAAGCCCTTACAACTGTGAACAGAATGCCTGCGGAAGCAGTAAATGCGATAACGCGAGCATTCGAAGCCTCTAAACTTTTATGAAACTCGCTAACAGAACCGGTAATTTTGCCTAGAGGTTGGGTAAATTTTCTATGGTCAATACCCTTGAGATTGATATTGATGCCTTCAGCTTTTTTAACGAATTTGGATAAATCTGTTTCGGCTCTTCTTGTATCAAGCCTAGCTTCTCCTGTTACTGTGAAATCTCTCGCCATATTCCTTTTACCTAGCTATAATTACACTGGTTTTATTGGAATATTAGCTTAAATATTTTAATTATGAACCATGGATGTCAGCGAAGTCTTCCATACTTAATGTACCTCCCCTTTTATTTGCTTCCGCAACTAAATCTATACCGTCTTTTTGGTCGTAACCCATTTTTTCTAAATCTTTTTTGCTCGCCCCAACGATGGTTGATGCGCCCGTGCCTTGGGCTCCCTTGCCCTTTTGCATATGCTCCATGGCCTCCTGAGCGTTTTTACTTCCCTCATAGAACTCTATAAGTGCGTCAGGATCATCGTGCAGGTCTTTTGGAGCCTTAACTTTCGCGTCTTGAGTTAAACTTTTGAAGTATCTCGCATAAGCGAATAGTTCAGTTTGGTGAAATGTTAGTTTATAGACGGCTTTTCCAAAGAAATTGTAGGCGTTGTCTTCGCATAGATAAAAAAAGTTAGTAAAAAATGGAGTAATGGCCAGTCTTTTGAACGAAATCGGACTTAGATATTTGTTCGAGTCTTTGTAGCTCAAATAAACTTGCCCCAAGTCATTATCTGATAAATCGTCAAATTCTTCTTCTGTAAAATAATTAATTTTGCATTCTTCGTCCTTATAGAGGACATGCCTCATATAATATTCATTTCCTCTTTTCTCAGCATATGACTCTGCCGTTAAGCCTACCAGTTTTACTCTGTCTAGCTGTATTTCGTGTAGTTTTTCTGCGGTTTCCTTTATTTGCCCTTTGATGTGGGTGATTTCGTCCTCTATAAATAATTTACTTTTTGTCTCTTCTAAATTATCTAAATAAATTGAGAGCTCCTTTATCTTTTTTTCCTTATCGTCCGACCAAAGATCTTCACTTTTTAAATAGTCTATTTGCTCTTCTTCAGTCGGCAGCTTCTTATTTGTTGCTCTCTTTAAATTTTCTTGATATGCCTGATCAGAATCTATAGAATCAAATACATTTAAGTGCTTAATATAAGCGGGCTCTCTATCATTAATGCGGAGTTTGGTATAACCGTTTAGAACATCGAAGTATAGCATCTTAAGATCGGCCAGCTGAAGCTTTTTGTTTTGTCCTTTCTCCATAATAATAAAAAAAACCCCCCTTTTGTTCGGGGGGCATAACTAATTATTAAACATATTAATTAACTTTGTCTACTGTTTCTTTTTCTTTGGGTTCCTCCGCAGATACTTCTGCCACCTTTGCGGGTGTCTCTTTCGTTTTTACCTTGCGTCTCCGTCGAGCTTTTTTAGGCGCTTTTTTGGGCGCTTTCTCTGGTTCAGCAGCCTCTCCCGCTTCAGCAGGCACTTCATCAATAGCCTCTTCGTCTTCGAACTCTACCTCATGTCTAGATAGGTCGTCGCCCAAATCGGCTTGTTCTGCGAATTTGATTAAAGCCCTGAACTGCTCAGGATCATTAGTCTTACTTACGTACCAGAAACTGACATAATAGAAGAACTTGTTAATTACCTCCATTACCCACTCTTCGTCCTCCTCTTCCATGGAGTCATACCGATCGATTTTCTCTTCGTATTCCCCTGCGCCGAAAAACGGAGCCTCTTCATCTTTGCCTTCTAGCTCATGGGATAGCTGCAAAACCCACCAAAGAATAGTCTTATTCCTCGCTCTATTTTCTGCAGTTTGATCGAAAAGAGAAGATTGATTGGTTTCAAATTCTTGGATTCTTTTTCTAGAATTTTCTAAAAATACAGTAACTTCGTCGTGCTTTCTATTTTCTTCCGCAGTTCTTTGTTCTCTTGTTTTTAAATTTAATGCTTGTAATTCTACTTGTTTATCAAAAGTATCGCTATATAGTTCTCCGAATTCCGCCCTCTCTTGGTCGCTTAAAACTCCCCCGTCGTTGCTGAACCTTTTTGCGAGTAAAGCCCTAGTTAATAATCCAGCTTTGATTCCCTCGGATAGTCTTACTCCGTAGAATAACTCTGCTTCATCATATAATTTTCTAGTAGGCTTTTTTAGGAAAAATCTATGGTCTACGCTCTTGGTGACCTTCGTTATAGTTTTGACCTCCTTGCCGTCTTTTTTTGCTATTGTTGTTTCGTCTACTTCTTGCGATTTAGGCAAAACAAATTCATATATTTTTTTCATACCTTGTTCCTTATTATATTTATTGTTTTAATTTAATATCAAAAGTTTCCAAACTTTCTTCTATTTCCCTTATTGCGTCATTGCCGTAGTCTAATACCCTTTTTCTTGTTTTTTGATAATCTTCATCGGTAATGGGTTGCTTTTTGTCCTTAAGGTCTTCAGTTAGAACGAGAAAACTCTTGCAGAGATTTATGACTTTTCTCCTAGTATGAAATATAATAAAATCTCTTCCGCCTTTTTCTTCCATAACCTTATACCTTACCTATATTATACAGCTCAATAGAGCTATATGCATAAAAAAAACCCTCCCAAAATGGGAGGGCTGGAAAATTGCGCGTGCGAATTACGCAGCAACGCCGCTCATGAATAATCCAACGTCATTTTGACTCGCGGAGCCAATTTGAGCACTGAATGTCAAGGATACACTTTCGTTATCTCCAATTGAACTCGTAAAGGATTGGCTATCGAGCTTGGCTTTCTTCATATTGAAAGCGATATGCTCAGTCGTGCCGTCCTTAAGAGTAACAGTGAGATCATGATCAGAATCAGTGTCAATGATGTCAGCCAAATTACCGTCAGTTAAATCACCAACCAGAGCGTCCATGCTCATAGTTACCGTAATCGGGAAAGTGATTTCTCTAGCGAAAGCGAATCTACTGCCTAATTTCGAAAGCGGCTCTCTGGCGAGGTCAAAACTAAGGTTATAGCTTTGGAGCTTCGCGTCAGATGCGGCACCTTCTACATTTGGTAGATTTAATGTGATATCGCCCGGTTTGATAGCGTTGACAATGCCAGCGCCCGTTCTTGAAGTCGCTTCGGGAAGACCAAACTTATGAACCGCGTTCTTTGCTCCGTCCGATGCGGAAACATAAGGAGCTAGTCCGCCCGTTCCTTTCGTAAAGGCCATATTGAGAGCTTCGACTGTCAATGAAGAAGTCGGGAAGCCGCCAACGGCACCTTCGGAAGTATAAGAGGACATAAAGCCATTTCCTACGCCGATAATGTTACTAACTGTTCCGTCATAACCACCCGCTTGGGCGTCGCTATAACCGGCTGCGTCTGTTCCGTCGGGAACGATGCGAACGTAGTAGTTTCTTTCGTCTGCCGTCTTAGCTAACACGTCCGTAAGACACGAGGAAAGAGCGGTGTATGTGCTGCCTGCAGCGTTAATATGAAAGCCCAGTTTATCTTCGTTATAAAAGCTACAAAGATACCATGAAAAATCCAAACTTACTGTTGGGCTCTCTAAGATTACTCGGTCAATGGCCGCAAGATCGCCATATTGGTTTACATCCTGACGTGCGATGTCAAAGCTGTAATTGGCGCTTTGAACACGTTGTAATTGGGATGGTGCCTCATTTCCGGTCTCGTGTCGCCAGTCCTTGCTGTTGGCGTCTTTATCGGGACCAGCGTATACTGCTTGACTTTGATAAATTACTCTATTTCTTGACATGATTAATTTTCCTTAATTTTCTTATTTTACATTTAATTATAGTTATTGGGAACTATTACCCTCCCATTTAGGTTTCTCTCACCGCCCCGAGCTCAAAGTCTATAATAGCTTTGAATACATCAGGGTTCGTATTCTTTAGATTTTCCATATACCCAAGACTAAAACGAGAGACATCGACATCAGCTATATAAATTTCATTATCGTGACCAATGTCTTTGGTTAAATCCTCATAATTATATACACCAGTTTTTAGTCCACCGAGAGCATTAAATGGATAATTTTCATCAGAAATTATTGGGACTACAGTTCTTGTTCGATCTTTGAATATCGAACAGACTGCGTCTAGGTTAAATTGGGAGTCAGCTAAGACGACAGCCCTAAGACTAATCCGAGTCTGATCTAAGCCTCCGAAAGCAAATGGTACATTTTCTCCCCCATTATTCTTAATAAAAACTGCTGGATAAGTTGCCACCTCAGAGGCCAAACCTGTCACAATCTGACTCGTGTTGGGCCTAAGATCTATTTTGTTTTCGAAGAGAAGCTCCTGTTCTGCGTTGGCTGTCAAATATACATTAAAATCTTTGACGGAGTAGTTGCCACTAATTGTGCTACTTTCTTCCGCACTGAAATATACTTGTCCTTGGCTAAAATTTATATCTACGAGCGGAGACTCTCCGGTCTTTTTAAAATCCGAAACGGCGTTCCCACCGATATAGACTCCGCTCATAATCTCGGCATCCGTAATTGAACTATCAGTTACGAACTGTTTGAAAGGAGCGCCATAAGCGTAATAATTATAATAAATTCCATTTACATCATAAAAATTGGACCCATGGTTTGTGAAAGCTTCGCCTTTATCCAACAAAGTATGGTCAAACCATAGCATAAAACTAGACATTACCCTGTTTTCATATTGTGTTTTCATAGTCTCCACCCCTTTCTAAATGTAGCGAATATGGCGCTCAGGTATGACATCCTAGAGTATGTCGCAGACCTTATCTTACCTTTGGCTTGGATACCGCCGCCCGAACGGCTGACAGAAGAAATGTATCTAGAATATATATAATGCCCTAACCCCGAAATTCCCCTTTCAATTCTATCTACCCAATTGCCGGTCTCCCAAGGCATAGGGGCCGCGCTTCTCATGTCGGTTGCGTCAGGATAGAGTATCTTAAAAGTATACAAGACGCTCTTGCCTCGCCTTCGTTTTATCGGTCTCCTAACCAACCTAACTCCCGACCTCAATGCCGCAGATACTGCGCTGGTTGGATCACCGCCATCAAACCCTATAAAAGTATATAAATTTCCATATCCGCCCAGAGTCCCACTAATATTAGCAGAGCTCGGTCCGCCCCTAATTTCTTGGGTAACAGGGTGATTTTCAAAATCATTAATTAGTTGATTCTTTTTTCTTTGAAATGCAACATTAATTTTTTGATATATTTTATTATTAGCAGTATTTTTTCGTCCGAGACCTCTTAATGCTTTTTTTCGTATTATTGATTTATTAATATATCCCATTAGCTGATCTCCTCTACGTAATAAACATACATCTTCATTCCAAAATAATCTTTTACTGAATCTGAACTCACCAGCTTAAAACTTTTTTCATCGAAGTCTATCCTTATGGTTTTCCCGTTATTGATATAATCTTTTGTAGTTTTTTCTACTTTAAGTCTTACCTCTCCCATGGGTATACTAATACCGGCAAAAGACTCTGCTTCTGTTCCTTGCTTTCTGTTATAAGATATAATTGCATCAAATGTTTCAGATTTAGGTACGAATGTTATGTTTCCTCTATTGTCGGTGCCTTCATAACCGGGTAGTAAATGGGCGTCTACAGATGTAATTTTTTTTTGGGGATCCTTGTGCACCGTTATTTTTCTAGAAAATGTCTCGAACAAATCCAAAACAGAATTTTGGAATGATACTTTATCTGTATTTGAAAGCAAGTCTGCCATACTTTATTTTACAATTCTTACGTTTTCCCCGTGATCGACACCGTAGTCTCCCTCGACTGTATCATCTCCAGCCACTTGGAGAGGCTTAGATCCCTTGCGTTGATAAGCAAATGTAAGTTTATCTAGATCTTCCATTTCTGTCTTTTTGGCGACTTGATAAGTCTGGCTCTGCTGGATCTTGTTAACCCTTCTTACGGATGTCCCGTCGGTTGTGATTTCTACCCATGTATCTGTTGATGCTGCGCCGAGAGATTCGCGTAATTTTACATCATAGTGGTGAATTAAATACATTTTTTTAAGAATATTTGCTTCATCTACCCCTATTTCCGTTGTTTCGTCTAACTTTATCTCAAAATCTGATTCATCGACATAGTAATCTGCATTAATTTTTGAATTTAATAATCCTATGTTACTTCTTAGCCAAAAAGTTATCGGGGGGACTGATAAGGTCGAAGGTTCTCCTAATTCTGTATAAATTTCATTCGCTATATCAACTACTTTCATGTCATTTTATATTACACCTAATTATTAAATTGCGACTACGGACAACCGGGCGGTTTCAAATCGCAGCTATGGCAAATGCCGCAGGTCGGATCGGCGCCGGGGGTGACTTGGCCGCCGACTCCTCCCGGCCCGCGCTCGGTTTTTTTACCCCAACACCCGCCCTCAACCCCTACATCGCCCGCGTGGCAGCCCTCGTGATCGGCCCCAACTGGGAATGACTTAGGATCGTACATTTGGAATGCTGAGCACAGGGGGGTGCCTAAAGACCCATATGCCATTAGTACAGCGTCCACAAATATCGTTGGCGTTGCCCCATTCACATTTGTCGGGTAACATAAGCAGTGCCATAGCCCCCTATAACTATCACAAGGGCCGGAAATATTTTTATCTCTAGCATAAAGGCCTGTAAATGCAGAGTCTTTTGCGTCCTCTTCTTTGCTAAGGACAAATTTAGGTATTGGGTTATCGGGCCCAGTAATTTGCTGAAAAGAAAAACCGAAGACCCCGCAGTTTATACGGGGCGCGCCGATTCTGTGGCCGGAACACAAGGTACTATTTAGTCTTTGCACAATAGCTCCTCCTCTACAGTGCGGGCCGTTTGTCCCGGCGAGAAGACTTTGAGAAGTCCATTTATAGATAGACGTACCGTCACCTTTTCTGAATTTCATTTTCCACACCAGTTGAGTTAGTGGCAGTGCTGTGCAATTACGCCCAATTACGCTAAAGCAGGTTTTCGGGGGCTTGATGAGAGAAGCATGGAGGGGTGGTCGCGAATTTAATGGCTTATTATTTATTCCGCCGACTCTCCGTAATTTGCAAGGCATACTGCTGCTCCAGACTCCCATTCCTCCGCTAACCACTGCGCATTGGTTTTGTGTCATATTTCCTGACACGGCGACGCCGGCAACGTTTCCATGCCAGTATCTTGCTTCGTTCCCTACGAAAGGGCCGCCCCCCACAGCCGCACTTTCGGTCCGACAGCAACAGCCTAAGGGGTCAGGACAAGCTGCACCAGCACACCAATTACCTTCGCCTTTGAATTGCGACGGAAATCCCCCAGCAGCGACAGGTTTGAGAGCGAAATCCCGACAAGCTATCCTTGTCGTATTTCTACAACTAGCATTCAGTAGGTTGCAACAGGCTCCATACAACTTAACACAATCACCAGTTCCTAAGGAAACAGCATTATCGTTACAGTCCTTGTTCCCGTACCAACGACTGCCTACCGCTGTACATTCATCTGCCCTTCTATCATTTTGGCAATTTCCTCTGTCTGGGGGCCCAACGGTTGGTTGTGTGCAGCAAGCTCCTCTTGCCCTACAGTCTAGCGTGCCGACCCTTGCGTTTCTCGCGGGGAACATGCCTCTGTAAGTTTGATAACAATCGCAACATTTTCCGCCTGTTACTATTGGTCGCGCAGGATTTCCAAAATCTACCTTTGGCGGGCCGGCAGCATACACGGGAACCCTTATAAACTGGTAAAGGGCAGAACTTATATATATGGGCGCTCCAGTCCACGCCGCTCTTCCTATAGGAGCGCCCGTGGAGGCATTTGTAGAAGGAGCATTCCACCATGACAATCTATGTTGTATAATATTAGGGAACGGAATATAGGTTCCTATCCAACAATAATAATCAGTATATAAAAAAGAAAATGAATTTCCCCACGCCTTAACAGTATCGATGAAATTTTGTTCATCTACAGTGTCAACGCGCAATCTTCGAAAAACTATTTTTCCTTCATCCATTTTTTGTATCAACGTATTCGCTGGACACGAATC
>Ga0310122_10001021_pt1 | contig 17877 bp, 7 predicted proteins | sample CB6_Bottom_1051__FD_203503 | JGI IMG/M metagenome (GOLD analysis project Ga0310122, IMG submission 203503) | Marine microbial communities from Western Arctic Ocean, Canada - CB6_Bottom_1051 | ecosystem: Environmental > Aquatic > Marine > Oceanic | place: Canada: Western Arctic Ocean | collected...
AAATAGATGGTGTGATTGTAAACGATGCAGACGCCGATGATGAGGGTGTCTCAGATTCCGTAGGGCTTTCGGTAACGCTCTCGGTAGCAGAGAGCGTAGGTGTCTCAGATCCCGTAATACTCTCGGTAGCAGAGAGCGTAGGTGTCTCAGATTCCGTAATACTCTCGGTAGCAGAGAGCGTAGGTGTCTCAGACTTTGTGATGCTCTCAGTAACAGATAGCGTGGGCGTTTCTGATTCCGTAGCGCTTTCGGTAACAGATAACGTAGGCGTTTCTGAACCAGTAACGCTTTCAGTAATGCTCTCGGTAGCAGAGAACGTGGGTGTCCCTGAGTCCGTAACGCTTTCAGTGGAGCTGGGCGTATCTGACAATGTTGCACTGTATGTAGGGGTAGCGCTGCTCGTCGGTGAAACACTTTCAGAAATTGATACGGTTGGTCCTGCATCACTTGGGGTGGCCGACACAGAGATAGTCGGCGATATAATTGGTCCTTCGTCAGTTACCGTAGGTGTTAGAGTCGGCTTGGTATGTGTCGGACTAGGTGGGCATGCACCCTCACAATCATCCCACCCAGTTTGATAAATATGTATTTGTTTGACTATTCTATCAGCTTGGCCAGCCCCCGACACCATCGTAAGAATTTCAACACAATCTCCGCGATCAGTTATATATACCTTGTCTACTTCCAGTACCCACTCCTCGCCCTCCATGCTCTCTGCGCACACAGTAACAATTTCTCCAGTATAACATATCTTACCTATAGCTTGGACAAGACATTCAAAGAACGTCGCAGTGGGCGTTGTAGTAACAGAAAGCGAATACGGTTCTGAGGCTGTAATCGTTATCGTGGGCGTCACTGTGAATGGAGCCGAAATAGACGGTGTCGCAGACTCAGTAAAAGTGGGAGAAATTATAGGCCCGTCATCAGTAACAGTCGGGGTAGGTGATTCCGAAAGCGTTACGTATGGCTGTGTAGCTGTTGGGGTCAAGCTACCGGATTTAGTTGGAGTTAAAGACTCTGACGACGTAGGTGTATCCGATAAAGTCGGCGTGGGAGACGACGATGAAGTCGTCGTTACCGTCTCAGAAACAGTGGCAGTCGGCGTAGATGTAAGAGTGGGCGATGCAGAAATCGTAGGCGATACTATCGCTCCCTCTTCCGTAACAGTTATAGTTACGTACGGTTCCGTCGCAGTAAGCGACGGAGTTTCTGATCCAGATGGTGTCGGTGACTCTGAGGAAGATAATGTTAACGTTGCGCTGTACGGGACAGTCGCGGTTTCTGTGGGCGTATAACTTTTGGTAGAAGTAGGAGTAACGCTTTCAGTAACACTAGCGGTTGCAGTAACACTTTTTGAAGGAGTTGCCGTATATGTAGCCGTTGTCGTGGGCGTCACTGTTGCAGAGAAAGTATGAGTAAGGCCCAGACAGTTTTCACAATCATCATGATAACTAGCTTCCGAGTCATAATCTTCTAAGCTGTCATAAACACCGGCCTCCGCAGCGAGCCACTTTTCTTCATGATAGCTAAATAGTCCGACACCGGCCTCACCGTCAGCAAGATTTTGCGAGTGCATAAAGCCCCTAGCAGTTTCCCAAGGATAAAGATCGGGGGCCATGGGTACGTGCAACCAAGAATAAAATGGATCACCGTTTTCGTCTAAACACACAAGTGGAACATCTGTATGCGCTACAGAAGTTAGCCCCTCATAGCAAACGCCATTAATCTTTATAACGCTTTTTCCTCCAAGCAAGTCCCTATAATCTCTGGTCGCGTTGGAAGCAATCAATTTAATTGAAATTTCATCGACCTCAGGCTCTTCCGGGCAAGGGACCAAAGTAATTATCGCATAACAATCTCCCTGAACGGTCGGCGTGGCGGTAACGGTCGCGGTATCTGTTGGTAGGTCCAAACATTGGTTACATTCCGTATGAACCGAATAAGAACTAAATGCGGACAAATCAACATACGAAATACTATTATCTACAAGAGCATCCCATAGTATCCTATGCGGATACATTAAGCCGCGACCGAATCTTCCTCGCCTTCTTAATCTATCTGGACTAAAACCGCGGACAGATACGTCGTTTTCCGTAACGTCACAATATTGAGGGGCACCGGCCGCGTCTTTATATACTAGTGGAACATTAGGAAGCCCAGCGAAAAATGACAAAGCCCCACTATCATCCGCTACATCTAGATCACTATAACAGCCCATCGCTTCGTATGGGTCTGAACCCGCGGAGGGAGATATTTCTAAAGTGTTGCCTCCTATCAGCGTCTTATAATCTTGACTCGCATTTGAGTCTTCCAAGAGGACGGCAAAATGAGGATCAGTCGGCCCGGTATAACTCTGTACTTCTGAAGTATCGCAAAGAGGTAGACCGAACAAGGCATAACAAGTAACTTCATATGGTTCCGTTGCTGTGGGCGACTCTGAAGCTGTAGTGCTAGGCGTATCTGTAGCAGTTAAAGAAGAAGATACGGTTTTAGTTACGGTCGCGCTAAATGTACAACTAGCATAAGATGTGGGAGTATCAAAGTTGCAACTTAAAGCAGAGATATTCCCGTCACAATCAGTAAATGAAGAATAACTCTCTCCCCCCTTGGCGATCATCTGATAGTTCGCGGGATCATTTATGGAACAATCATCATTTTGATTTTGCAGTATACCCGTTAGCAGTTGCTCCATGGGGTCATGTAATTCATATTCAGTATAATAAAGATTACCTATATTATTTGAGTTACCTACATCACCGTCATAAGAAACTTTATAAATATAATAATTTCCGCAATCGCCAGCGTCCTCATCACTTAGATAGTTTAATGTTGCCCAAATCTTCGCGTAGCCAACGGTTCCGACATCGCCGCATTCACAGCTATAATCTTTCCCTACTTGGCCATCAGGCTCGGGGGTACCAAAATCTCTTTGATAAAAAACTGGATAGGCACAGCCCTCGTATTCCCACCGTATCCAATCTTCTCCGGAATCGACCTGCTCTAAGGTATATGTTTGGTTTAAGTGTCCCCCACCGAGAAAAGTATATGGGTCTGAAATCTCTTCAATTTTTTTGTTGCCGTCCACGCTAGTACAGCTACCTTCACACAAACCAAGCCCAGCAAATTCAATATAAAGTTTTTCTGTTTGATTTATAATCCATGCGAAATCATTCTCGTCTACTTCAATTTCATATTCTGCTTCACCCAAATCTTGACCTGCGTCCGTGGCCATATTATCTTCATTAGCTTTTAGCTTAATTTTGGTATGCCATTTGATTGTATATTTCCCCGGGGGTGTATCGCCAGTAATAAATACCTCACCAGTTTCCTGATCAACCCTACCACCCTCAGGCCACTGGGTAATAGTATGTATTACCTCTAGCCGATCGTCTACATCAGCCGAAGTCTCTACGGTATATACTAGTCTTTCGCAGGGCATCAGTTATCTATAATCACCAGTTCTAAGGTTCATTCTGTAATAAGTAGGTCTCGAGTAGTAATATGGGTATCTATACCAATTATAATAATAGTAACTATAATACCACCTATACCTCCAGTACGGATAGTACCACGGTCCCCACCAGCCATTGCACCCATAATATCCAGATCTTAAATTAATTCTTCCATAAGGGCTGGTGTAAACCGGTACGTTAATAAAATTTACTGTCCACGTTACTGAACTTTTTGCCGCACCATTAAAATTATTTTCTGATTGTAAATTACTATAAACTTCTAAAGTTATTGTATGGGAATCATTTGGAAATGCAGCTCTATCCGCCTGAATTTGGATACTGTTTCCATAAATCTGAAATCCTGAACCAGAATAGTAAATCCAATTTGCGAGAGGCACATAGCCAGTAAGGGCTTGACCGTCCTTCAATATTCTGTAATACGCACAAGTATAACCCCACCTTGGGTAAATATTAAAATAACCATTCCAATAACTAGGAGAATAAGTATAGTAATATACCGTTTGTCCGCTCCAATAATTCCAATAACACTGAGTATGTCTCCAGAATGTCGCGCTTGTGCCCCCGTACCAAGTGGAGACTGTTACTGCAGGGCCTTGGGGTACGGAGATTGTTGTTTTTAGAGTAGTCTCTCCACAGTCGCCCTTAAATTTAACAGTAATAACGTCTCCATTATTTCCGGCGTATATGTCTTTTGTTATAATTAATTTATCTGGAGATCTCCAATAATTACCAGAGTATTGATATGTAGCAGACTTATAACTTCCAGTAATTTGAATGCTATTTGTATAACCTATATTTCTATATCTTGACATCTGGGCGGCGCCCGGATAGGTATTTGGATTTCCATAAAATTGATAGACTAATTGATAATCTTTTTTACATCCAGCGACGGAGACCGTAGCTCCGGTACAGCCGTTACCATTCCTTTGGGCCCAATAATCTGGGCAACCGTATGACGCTGTGGGCGGATTACATCTTGGGAAATTAACAAAGAACACAACATAAGTATATTTTGTTTCTGGACAAGTTCCATTTGGCCCATAATTTTTATAACTTATTCTACAATAATAATAACTATTCGTACCATGGGTTAAAGTAAACGTTCTACATGATCCTCCAGCGTACCATACTTCTCCTAAGCTGGGAGTATACCAATGATACTCTAGGCCTCCAGTATTTTTTACTGCGGGATTAGGATCGTAGGCGCTTACGCAAAACGCTTGGTTTAATGAAGTTTGATCATTAATGACTTGATAATAAATTGTTGATTGGCAATACTGGCTCCACCATCCTGTGTAACTAGTAGAGAGCCCACGGGTGACAGTTATATCGCTAGTGCTAGACCTTGGCGAGACGTTAGTAACTCTCGGGCATTGTAGTCTCGGGTTTGTAGGGCACGATGGCGTCGGCGCAGGTTCTGTGCCTGTAACAGTTATAGGCGGATCACAAGACTCGACGCTTACCATGCACATTGGTCCGCTACGATATCCGACTCCTTTCGCACGAGCCTGTGCGAGGTGCCACCAATCTTGACCATTTATAACAGGAATTAGATATCCTTGACAACAACAACTGTTACCGCTATATCCACTACAGGTTCCCGAGACTTCGTTAGCGGTGGCTTGCCTGAAGCTAACTGTGCTTATATCAGTCCAAGTAGACGTTGCCATTACTCCGTCACATCCTAGACCTACCATCTTAACACAGCCAGTTCCATTCGGATGAGTGAAGGACGCAGGAGACTGGCTACAGCCTGCTGGGACACATGAACTACCTGTTGAAGTAACAGCTACATCCGTAGACGTAGGCGTTATGCAATTAGGATCACAATCTCCGCAAGACGAATAATCGTTTGTCGTTTCTTCGTATTTAACAGTTATATTAGGATAATATACGCCCGCTGCTGTTACCCCAGTAACACATTTTCCATTGGTTAGCTTATAAACTTTATTCTGATTAAAACATGTCCAAGGAGAATTAAAATAAATAACATCTGCTGAAGCTGTGCAACACTCATACCCAAAAAATGTACATTCATCTACATATTTATAATTGAAGCTATCCCAGCATCGAGCGTCACATGCAGTTCGTGTCGAAGTGGGAGCGGGAGATGTTGAAGTCGGTGTCGCCACCAAAGTACCTGTTAGTGTCACTGTACTTGCCACAGTTTGTGTCACTGTACTTGCCACAGTTTGTGTCACTGTACTTGCCACAGTTTGCGTCACTGTACTTGCCGCGGTTTGTGTCACTGTACTTGTCGCCGGAGATGTCGCTGTTCCCGTAGGAGTCGCCGGAGATGTCGCTGTTCCCGTAGGAGTCGCCGGAGATGTCGTTGTTACCGTAGGAATCGCCGGAGATGTCGCTGTTCCCGTAGGAGTCGCCGGAGATGTAGCTGTTCCCGTAGGAGTCGCCGGAGATGTCGCTGTTCCCGTAGGAGTCGCCGGAGATGTCGCTGTCGAAGTAAACGGAAGAGTTCCCGACGGGGTCGGCGTCGCTGGGCAAAGGCAGACAGCTGTACTTGCTGGCAAAATTACGGGTGTAGCAGGAGTAATTTGTATCCGAATTGTGCCGCCCTGAGTAACAATATTTTCAATTTTGTGATAATAAGTTGGGTTTGGGAGGCAAGTCGCCGAAGCGGTCGGCGAGTCAGAAACAGACGGCGTTGCCGAAACGGATGGCGTCGGCGTGTCAGAAACAGACGGCGTCGGCGTGGTAGTAACAGAAAGCGAATACGGTTCTGAGGCTGTAATTGTTATCGTGGGCGTGGCTGACACAGTTCCACTTAGGGTCGCGCTATACGGAGCAGTTGCGGTTTTCGTAGGCGTATCTGAAACGGATGGCGTCGGCGTACTGCTAATCGTCGTCGTGGCTGACACAGTTTCACTTAGGGTCGCGCTAATGTGATCGTCTGGTATGGTATAAAATAAACAATCACCGACACTAGCGTTATCTACTAAATCTGTGGAACCACCGCCGCTGGGCGAGTTAAACGCGAGCCAAGTACCGGATTGAACGTGATGCTGAGTTGTTTGACAGAAAAATCCTCCTCCAGATGTTGTCGCTGGCGGGCAGCCCGGATCGCAATAACATATCGGTGAGTCCGTCGCAGAAGCAGTAAGCGTTACGCTGGAAGTACCAGACAATGTAACCGTTATGCTCTGCGTAGCCGTAACTGTAGCTGTAGGCGTTTGCGTTGAAGTTAAGCTCGCCGAAAGGGTAGGCGTTGGGGTCGAGGATATCGTTACCGTTTCTGACGCGGTAATCGTGGGCGTATCTGTTATCGTTTTCGTTGACGTCGCCGACTGTGACAAAGTCGGCGTAAAAGAATATGATGGCGTTACCGACTGAGAATATGATGGCGTTACCGACTGCGACAAAGTCGGCGTAAGAGAATATGATGGCGTCACCGACTGAGAATATGATGGCGTCACTGACTGAGAATATGTCGGAGTAGCACTTACCGTAAAAGTCGGAGTCGCACTTACCGTAAAAGTGGGCAGAGCAGAGATTGTCGCGCTCGCAGTATGTGTAGAAGTTACGGTCTTTGAGATACTTGGCGTCGGCGTTTGCGATAAAGTATAAGTGAATGGCGCTGAGAAAGTCGGGGTCGCCGATATTGTAGGAGTTAATGATTCTGATAAAGTGGGAGTCAACGATATCGATCGAGTATAAGTCGGCGTTCCGAAAGAAACAGTTGGCGTCGGCGATACTGACGAAGTGGACGTCAGTGTTAGACTTCCGGTAGCGGTGTCAGTAAGAGAAACCGATCTGCGACATTCCTTTACGGTTGTTTGAAAATTAAAATAATATTCATAGTTCGCAGCAGTAGCCGTAATTACGTCCCCGGGCTTTGCACCTAAGGAAAGGTCAGTGATAATGGTTTGCGGGGCGCAACCGCCATACCAAAAACCTCCGGCAAAAGACGCAGTCTTTTCTGCCACACCATTAACATAGAAGGTTACAGTAAAGGCAGATTGAGAATAACTATTATAACAAAATTTTAAATCAATATACAATGGGCCAGTATGATAGTCCGACACAGTATGAGTGAGGAAAGAATCTCCCGTGCCTGTTCGCCCATTTGTTCCTCCTCCAGCAATAAATGTACCGACATTACAAGCTGAGCAAGGGCCCACCTGTGGAATATTATAATAATAACTAGGGTGTTCGTCACAGTCTGGTAAAGATGCGGTTGCGGACGGAGTGATAGTCGCCGAAATTGTAGGTGTCGCTGAAGCGGTAGGTACCAGACATTCCTCAATGCTCGTATAAAAATTAAAAATAACTTCCGGAGATCTAGTAGGATCGTTTTGTTGGGCATTTGAAATACCACCGCGGACCTTTACATTAATTTTATCTCCAGCCGAAGCAGTCAGAAGTTCATCATGAGCGACGTTAACGGGCACGCAAGTAGCCCATCCGGGAGAATTTTTATAAAAAGTCCTAACTAATACGCCATTAACATAGAAATCAACATAAGTATCAGAAATTCCATAATCATGATAAGAACAATAATCTACATGGACCTTTACAGTATCGCCATAATGAAGGGTACTAACAGTATGAGCAGCAATATCGTCTCCGACATCGGTTGTGCCCATATAATGCCCAGAGGAACACTCCTTACACCTAGGAGTGTTTTTCGGTTTAGTATAATAGCCTAGCTGACGAGGAATACATATTGGTAGTGTTACGGTGGGCGTCGGCGTCGCGCTCACCGTCTTAGTCGCAGTAGCCGTCAATGTTTCTGAAGAAGTGCTCGTAAATGTTGAAGTGTCTGTCGCTGAGGCCGTCGCCGAAGCTGTAGCCGATGGCGTTGCCGTAGCCGTTTCTGAAGACGTTATCGATGGCGAGCCCGTAACTGTTGGAGTGGGCGTATCTGACAATGTCATGGAGGCCGTTGCTGAAGCTGTCGCAGAAGCAGTTGCCGTTTTCGTTGCAGTCGTAGTCGGAGGACAAGCACAGTTATTTAAACAGTCTTGTTGGTCATAATGAATACCTACAACATATTCTTCGTCACCCAATAGCCCATTTTGAAAAGTCGGATAAACGCTACTCTGTAAACATCGAGAAGCGCTAGTTCCCGTTATTTCTTCTAGAGTATAAGAGCTACCGCAACCTGTCCAACTAGCCGTAGATACTCCATTCTGCGAACTCCCGGAAAATATATTTTTTGCTCCCGCAAGAGTTAATCTAAATACTCTTTGGTTCCAAGGAACATTCGTATTACCAAATTTATGTTTCGCGGAATGACATAGAGAAGAAGAGGTATGATACCATTCATACCCAGCTGCCCCGCCCCAAACATTTCCAGCGCTGCACTCACTTCCACAACGAAAAATATAGGTATTCCCTTGTCCATTAGAATGACACCCACCGGTAAAATTAATAGCTAATGAATCAAAATCGTTACAGTTATTTACTGTACCTAGGTCTACTTGGTTAGCTGGAGGATTTCCGGTTCCATACAATTGTTTAAACAAATCACAAATACAGTACCAAGGCCCAGACATCGTAACCGTCACACTCGGGGTAGGCGTCGCGGTCAAAGTCGAAGTAATCGGCGTACAATCCCAATTCACAAGCCCAGTAACTGAACTCGCACATGTTGACCCCGCGCCCATCCAAGTACCGCACCCTCCTTCTCCGCAATAAGTATCGCACCATTCTTCGGTAACATTTTCCACACAGCCCGGAGGAGACGGGCCCCAAGTTCCATCGGGAAATTGTTGGATTGTATCTGATGGCACACAACATGCGCCTAACGGACCCTGCGTGCTGGTTGGTGTCGGAGTTTCTGAACTGGTTGCCGTGGCAGATCTCGAAGCGGTTACTGAAAAAGTTGCCGTAGCAGTTGTCGTCGGGCTTGGGGTCGCCGATATTGTAGTGGTCTCAGAAACGGTGCTTGATGCAGTGGCAGATTCCGATGAAGTTATTGTGGGCGTCGGTGTAACCGAATCTGTTTGGGTTGGCGAAAGGGAGATACTCTCCGAAGGCGTTGACGTAATCGTGGGAGTGTCCGAAAAAGTTCTGGTTGGGCTCAGGGTTACTGTGGACGTTGGCGTATGAGACACTGTCGATGTCGGCGTAAAAGTAATTGTCTCTGTTACTGTGGGCGGTGGACAATCGTAAGTAATGATATCGCACCCATGCGCTCTAAATGTTTTTCCATCTGCGTCTGTAGCTTCTACCCAAATATCATTAATATCTGGCTCGCCCATTATACCCAAATCTATCGTTGACCAAAAATAGCCGTCTTCATATCCTTGAGTAACGGTACTTATACCTTGATATGACCATCTCCACGCAATCGGGGCGACCACGCACCATCCCGGACGTAATTTTGCTGTTAGTTTTACGTTAAAGCCAATACAGTGTGCTCCGCACCCTTCAATAGTTATTGTCGGTGTACATGGAGTTTTATTATGTACAGCTATATTCTCTGCGAAATAACTTTCAGATCCGTCTACAGATAAATTATAGACTGTTAGTTTCTCCTTTATTAATTTTTTGTCAGTGATAGGAGTTATTACTAATTTTTCCTCCCACGGGCACTTGGGACATTTTCTTACGGACACATAGGTATAAATTAAATCGCCGATATTTAGATCTTTTATAGGGACATACTCTCCCTGTCCTATATAGAACGGATGATTTTCACTTACTTTTACGGTTTTGGTTAAAGGAGCGACACTAAGAATTAACGTCTCATAGGAGACTTCATAATATTTATCTACTTCGCTTTCATAGACTTCTTTAATAGTATTATTAACTAATTTTTCTTCTCCGTTTTTATGTACCCTAGTCTTTATTATGCCTTCTGGAGTCCATTTTAATCCTTCTTTAAAGCCATCATAGTAGACCCCACAAACCACGTCACCCTTCTTTAAGGTCTCAATTTTTTTGTGTTTCTTACTATCTAATAAAATTCTAGTTTCCCCAGCGAAACAAGAATCGCACCAATAATCTAGATAAACAGCTTTTATATCAGGTAGCCCGAAAATACTAATTGGTTTAAGCGGGTCCGGGCCATAATAGACTTTGGCCGTATACCAACCTGCGTCTGACTCCGAAAAGTCATTAATCATTAATTCGCCCAGTCCATAATATCCCACTATATATTTTTGGGTAGTTAAGATACTTATTGAATTTACTTTAGAGTCTTTGCTCGTAGCTATATATTGTCCATCTTTATACCACTTTATTTCATATGGCATCGGAACGTGTGGGCTATATCTGGGGTCTACTGTCGGGCACACCCTCACAAGGAGTACTGGGTCTTCATGACATCTTACCCAAGCTCGCTCTTCCCAACATGGATCTTCGTCTTCGACTAGAACTTCTCTATCTATTTGATTATCTAATCTAGTTTTCTCATAGATGACGCAAATCCCAGACGCCGTAGGTGAAGCATGGCACGTCGCTGATGACCTAACACAATGGAATGGCTCTGGTCCGTAAATAGCTTCACACCAGACCTTGAAATCATCAATTAGTCCAGTAAAGAAATGATTTCCGTCAATCGTAGAGCCTATAGTTCTAACGTTTCTATATGGATCGTCTGCGATACCAGTAATCGCTTCCGAAGAAGGCCCCTCAACGCAATTAATACCATTTATAAAAAGATTTAAATTCCCTTCCCTTCTAACAACGGCATAATGATTAAATTTTGATGCCATACCGCGCTGCTGTTCCGAGTCTGGAGTATCTGGATAAGAAAATTCTTTATCATAATAAGACAGCACAGTGTTCCCCTGTTCATTATCTGGGAGCTCGATCCTAAATTCCCCCTTCTTGTTTTTTAGCGTCAAATTTCCCCAGTCAAACAGACATACTTCTGCTTCGCCGCTAGGTATTCCATAAAATTTAGCATCAAATTCTATAGTAAAATCATTTGTAAAATTAAATGAGTTCGCATTTGGTACGTCTGCTCCAGTACCCGAAATTGCTACGGAATCCCCGAGAGAAATGGCCGTGTCAGTTACCTTATCTACTTTCTCTCCGACAACATGACTGTAATATAGATTATCATTTATTACGATTGAACCATTATCAGGAGCAGGCAAAGTAACTTCGCTTACAGTATTAATTTCTTCATTAGATTCTCCCGAAGCTATTAGGATCATATCTCCTACCTCGAAGGAAGTGGGAGAGACTATATAAAGTCTGTTGCCACCAGCACCAGCACCGTACATCGGTCCAATTGCTGTAGCAGCACTGGCACCAGTGACAACAAGATGTTCTCCCCGGAAATAAGCAGATGCCGGGGCAGTTCTATAATTAGAAATATTAAAAATTGGTAAAGTAATTCTCTTTTGGTCCAAGGGGATAACGTTCGGATTTAAACCGGTTGTTTTTTGAATAGATTGAGTGCCTACTTTACCTAGGTTTATTAGAGTTCGAGAAGAGTCCACGAAATTCTGTTCGAATTTCAGCCACAAAGGAAAGCATTGATCTCTCCAATGCACATTATTGCGCCTAAAAGGTTGGACCGTGGACCGATTCATAAAAATTTATATGTTATTAATTATTGTACTAACGTAGCAGACACCAAGCTTTGATCCTGACTGATTCCGTGTTTTATATCGTTCGCTATGGTACAAAAATAAAAATCATTTACCCTTGTCGCTACTAGCGCGTCTTTTCCCCCGGACGTAAGGGTTATATTATTCCATCCTCCATCAAATTCATATGTGTCACTAAATGTCACACAGTTATTCCCTCCACCAGCCTGCCTAAGGATAATACTAATTGTTCTTCCGTTTTCCATATTTGTAGGCTCAGCAATGATGTTGTTTCCGCTGTGCGTTATATCAAAAATATTATATTCCTTTGCGTCCGGAGTGAAGGTCTCGTTCGTTATGCTTTCTGTCCATATTTTTGCGTAATATTGGTCTGAGGCGCACTTCCACCCCGAAGGGTCAACATAAGTCGGGGATTCTGGGGGTATAGGGTTTTGCCCCAGAAGAATGTCCTCACACAATGCGGGGGTGTCTACCCCTCCCCCATGGAATCCAGACGGTCCTAGGGGGCCTGTAGGGCCAGTACCACCCACTGCCTCAGGGACATTGCATATAGCGTCTTTTACGTTATCCGGAAAAGATTTTCCCTGTTTAAACCAGCCTTTACATGAATCAGCATCTGATGGGTGCATATTGGACCTTATTCTTCTTTAATATTATATTGAAAAAGAGGACAAGGTGTGGTATTTATTTAAGAAGATGAAATTACATGTCTTAGCTATACCGCATACGGTCACCTCAAAAGAATATCTTTCCTGCGCTTTTACCCAGAAAGTACTTAAATTTTGTCAAATGATGAGTCCAGATTATGAGATTATTCATTATGGGCACGAAGATTCTGACGTGGTATGCAGTGAGCACGTTACAGTAACGACTAACGAAACACTAAAAGAAGCCTACGGGTCATACGATTGGAGAAAAGAATTTTTTAAACACAATACGGGAGACCACGCGCATACTACCTTTTATCACAAAGCCAAAGATGAATTGGGAAAGAGGGTCGAAGAAGGGGACGCTATACTATGTTTTTGGGGCTACGGACACCAACCAGTTGCCTCTCATTTTAGTGATAAGGCTTTTGTTATTGAACCGGGAATAGGGTACAATGCTGGAGGAGTGTTCGCTCCGCACAAAGTGTTTGAATCCTATGCGGTTATGCATGCGATTTATGGAAATCTTAAAAAGGAGCACCCATCATGGTATGACGCAGTAATACCAAATTACTTTGATCTTGATGATTTTGAATATTGTGACGACAAAGAAGACTATTATTTATACTTAGGAAGAATTACAGAAATAAAAGGTCTTAATATTATTATTGACGCTACAGAACGAACAGGGAAAACCCTTCTAGTAGCCGGACAAGGGGACCTTAAAAATATAGGCTATGATAAAGTACCTGATCACGTAGTAAATGTTGGATTTGCAGATGTAGAAAAAAGAAAGAAACTTCTCAAGAAGGCAAAAGCATTAATTTTGCCCACTTATTATATTGAACCATTTGGCGGGGTTACTGTTGAAGCTATGCTTAGCGGGACGCCGATAATCACAAGCGACTGGGGATGTTTCGCGGAAAATAATTTACATGGTACGACAGGGTACAGATGCAGAAACATGGATCATTTCGTATGGGCGATAGAAAACATAGATAAAATAAAACCAAAAGATTGCAGAGATTGGGCAGAAAATAATTTTTCTTTGGAGAGAGTCTCTAAAATGTACAAAGAATATCTTTACGGAATAGAGAACCTCCGAGGAGAAGGCTTCTATCACGTTAATAAAGAAAGAAAAGACTTAGACTGGATTAAAAGATATTATCCCTAAATCTGGATCTCGGGCTCGTGATAGTCTCCGAAAGCAGTACCTATATAAATACCGCCCGAATGAAATTTAATTATTTTATATACAGTGCTTCTGCTAACGACATTAGTTTGGGGCGGAATAATATCGTTTTCCCAATATAAAATACCATCTGAAGGATCATCCCAAGACAAAATATAGTTTGTATTAGTTTGTTTTACTTTAATATAAATAACTTGACCCGCCGATACGTTGGACAGCGTTATAGTTGAAGTAGTATATAAAGTACAATTAAACAAATCTGTCAGAGAACAATCCAGAGTTTGCGTTGAAGCAGATATAGATATATCTGTATCAGCCGCTCCCCTTAGCGTCCTTGGGCCCGTAGGCCCTGATGGGCCGGTCGGTCCGGTAACGCCTATAGATCCACTCGGGCCCGTGGGTCCCGAGGGTCCCAAGTCACCGGTAAGATTAATATTCCAGCTTGTTTGCGTGCTCGTTCCTACCCTTTTCAATACCTGAAAAGATAAAGTACCGCTCGAATAGCTTATGACCTTACCAATTAAATAATCTATTGTAGAACCCGTATAGGATACCGTGACAAATGTCCCTACCGTCCAGCATTTATCTAGATCTGTTTCTACACTTACTGTCTGTCCAAATGCCGTACTTACATCATTCAAATTTAATTGAGTTGTTGATGAGCCTGTACAGTCTGGTCCGGTAGCGCCAGTCGGCCCTAAAGGACCTGACGGTCCGGTCGGCCCCATAGGTCCATCTGATGGTCCAGTCGGTCCTATATTATGACCATGACAAATTGTAAGTTTATAATTGTCGTCGTAAACATGGAGAGTGGCTTTAGTAACTACTAAATTTGTAGACGTATTTATTGAGTCAATATAGTTTTCTTCAGAAATAGCATTGTTATTGGCGTCTCTACCGCTAATCGTAATTTGTTCGTCGGTCACCCAGCAAATGGCATCATGCTTAGTAAGATTTTCTTCGACGCTAACCTTACCGGTCGATTCCTCTCGATCCCATTCTCCAGAATCCAATTCTAGACATGACGGACAACCGATGGGTCCCGCAGGTCCCGTAGGGCCTGTGCCGCCTAATATATTACCTAAATAAAACGTTGACATCTCTATTTATATTTTATCATTATTCGTCAGGATATATAAAGGTTAAAAGTCCATGTATATCTAATCCTGAAATATGCGTTTCTATACCGGAATATCCTATAAAATAATCTCTATATCCCGTAACGTACCAAGTCATATCTCCCCCATAAAGCTGTAAACCAGTTCCTCGCTCCACGTATAAGTGCGCTGCGTCGTAACAAGTCTCTGTACATCCAGTTACACCCGATACGCCAGTGTGTGTGTGTTCTCTAAGCGTCCCGAACTTATTACAGACTTGTTCTCCAATATTATGGTTAAAAAACAAATTATCATATAGTTTAACAAAATTACGCGGCGTTACGCCCGCGGGCGGGTAATCGCCCAACACTCCAGACACCAATCTTGTTTCTTCTCCCGAGCCCCCACAGTCGACAATCATATGGTCTCCACTAGCAAATAAATATGGATTTGATACATAGATATGGCCATCGTTTGCTGAAGCATTATAGTAATCTGATTTAGTGCAGGGACCCCCGAATCTAAAAGCATAAACAAAATTAATTTTTGGAATATGTTTTACGCCGGCGACATATAGTTCTTCATAATGACCAGTTTTCCCATAGATAAGGTCGCCGCTTATCACTGGAGAACGAAGCTGCTCTAAGCCACAGATCTCGTGAGTTCTGATCTTGTCCGCTTTAAATACTTTTGGATTTTCTTTATGTGGCATTTTATAAAATTATGTTTCTGACATCAATATCTCCATACGGAGCATTGTAAAATCTTAACGTGGTGCAGTCGACCGCGCTACCGTCCCAGTCAGAATGGATGAGCAATATAGTATCACTATCATTTTGAAAACCTGCGGGCGTATTTCCATATGTAGAATAACGAGCTATCGTAGATACTCTGACTTCGTCTATATGCCCCTTGTATTCACGGGGAGTTTGCGCCGTGCTGACTGGGACATGAAAATCTCCAATCATAAAAGGTTGGGCAGACGTGCACATACTACCTGCGAAGTTCACGCTTGTATCCAATACGCCGTCTATATATAACTGTATCTCGTCTCCTTCTCTTTGAACAGCGATATGGTAAAATCGATCGTCTAATGTCAGTGAGGTATTCCCATTTAAGACTACGCCAGTATCAGTAGCAGAACAATCGTTTTGAAAATATCCCTTTACTTTACGGGTATTAAGATTAAGATAAATTACAAATGAATTATTTGACGTTCCCGTGGACTGCCACTTGCCCATAATCGTAGTAAAATTAATTGTCGGTCTTATCCACGCTTCCATAGTCCAATTTTCGCTTCCAAAATCCCAATCTGGAGAGTTCGTAGCTCCTACAGACAAATAGTCTCCTTCTCCATCAAAATAAATAGAAGAATTTCCGAACTCTCTTCGGTCAGTTTTGTGCAGTGTGTTACCATGTACGTATATCGTATGATTAGATGAAGATGAATCTGTAAAGTCTGTAGAAGAAGTTCCTACGCCGTCGGGAAGAACTATTTGATAATCTCCTACGGGCTCTACAAGTCCGTCTACCATAACTAGCAAGGACTCTTTACTTTGAGGCGCTGAAGTAAGGCAAAAATCCGTAATAAGGCCATCTCCGTAATAGGAATTGCCTTCTATTTTGGCTGGTTCTCTACGATGTAGTATACCAAGATCAGGATCAACGACTACGTGGGAAGTCGTTAGTGACGTGGAGGCTTCCATATGTCTTATTCTAGCTTCTCCTGTTACGTCCAAGCAGTGGGTTGGATATTGTTCTCCTATGCCTAGTTTTGTATTATTAAGATCTTCTTCATCCCCCAGTTCTGAATACCACATGTTCGCGCCCGCTATTGTTCCTTGGTCGGCATAGAGTATTTTAGCATGGTCTGCATCCACAAATGGTTCTGGGCCCGCTGGCCCCTCTGGCCCAGTTGCACCCATTATGCCTGCGGCGTTAACATTCCAAGAGACAGATGACTGTCCCCCACTTCTAATAGCTACCGTAAGAGTTAAAGTAGTACCGCTGTAAGCTGTTACCGTCCCCTCCAAATAACCCGCAGAGCCTGCGGTTCGATCATATACCCTGACATACACTCCCGCAGTATAAGCTAAATCTTCAGGTACAGTTATAGTTACGCTTTCTCCCGGGGCAGTACTTGAATCAGATAAATGTAATGTCGTCGTAGAAATCGCTACAAAGTTCGGGCCAGTTGCTCCTACGTGTCCTTCGGGACCAGTCGGTCCGGTCGCTCCCGCCGGCCCTCCTTCGGGCCCCGTAGCTCCCCCGGGGCCGGAAATACCGACGGGCCCTAAGGGGCCCGTAGGGCCCGTACCTCCCAAGATATTACCTAAATAAATATGTTTCGGGCTAGACATTAACTATTCTTTTTCTTTGGGGCTGGCTTGTTCTTTTTCGGAGCTTTTCTTTTAGAAACTGCCTTCGTCGCCCATCCCGTTCTTACTTTCTTCTCTTCTTTCGGCGGCGGTGGCGGTGGCGGATTTTTTATAATTTTTAAGCCTTTAAGTAATTTGATAAATAAATCTTTCATTTTTGTTAATATTCCTTTCTTTTTGCCTGTTTCTGTTTTTATTTTACTTTCGAAACTTTCTATGTCTTTTGCTGCTAATAACTTTTTATATTCTGTAACTGGCAACTTTTTAAGAACGATTTCATTAGCCGTATCCGTAGACTTTTTAGCAAGAACATCTAATATTTCAGCCATAGTCATATTGTTTAAAATATAATTAGCTATTTTTGATGCTTCTATGCGTTGTTTACGAGTCATTATGCCTGTTTACAGTTTACCACATTATTATACTTTTTGGAAGCAAATAATAAACAAAAAAAAACCCGCTCTATTGAGCGGGAGTTTTATATCTTATGTTTATATTCGTTGTTAAACAGTGCTTACCCAAGCCTTAACGCGATAATCTGAGAGAATACCGCTTGAGGGGATAG
>Ga0310122_10001022_pt1 | contig 17857 bp, 6 predicted proteins | sample CB6_Bottom_1051__FD_203503 | JGI IMG/M metagenome (GOLD analysis project Ga0310122, IMG submission 203503) | Marine microbial communities from Western Arctic Ocean, Canada - CB6_Bottom_1051 | ecosystem: Environmental > Aquatic > Marine > Oceanic | place: Canada: Western Arctic Ocean | collected...
GACCGGCACCGATCATCTCAGTGTGACCTGGGCGAATGGCAGCGATACTGGATCCGGAACATCGCATCACGAGATTCGCTGGGCCGGCGGCTTCTGGGCTCCGGTCGAGTCGAATGCGATCAGCCTCGATCTGAGTGGTCTTTCGGATGGACGCCATTCATTCGAAGTCCGTGCCGTCGACCAGGCTGGCAACACCGGACCGGCAGATTCGATATGGGTCCGGATAGATAGGCAGCCGCCGACCGTGAGCGTCGTGCAGACCGACGCTCAACTGGCCGGCCCTGCTCTGCTGATCATCGAGGTGACGATCGATGACGGCGAGGGCAGTGGTCCGGCGCTCATCGAGTGGTCGACGGACAACTCGTCCTGGTCGGAGGTGCCAGAGAACGGAATACTCGATTGGAACAGTTGGGACGACCTCGACCTGCTCATCCGAGTCACCGACGGTGGAGGCAACGAGGCGTTCGCCAATCTGACTGTTGCGCCGCCGTCAGAGCCGGTCGAGGAAGAGGGTGATTCGAACGCGGTGACCGTCGATGTCGAGAGCAGGGTCAACCCGTGGCTAGCGATACCGGTGGTTCTGGTTCTGGCAGTCGCCGGCGTGCTCGCAGTACTGCTCCGCCGGCGCATCCATGAGTTGGGTGAGTCCGATGATGAGGAGGGAGAGATGCTCGGCGATGCCCAACAGCCAGCCCCAGCGGCCCCGGGTGTCGGCGATGTCGTACCGCTCGATGCCGGCTTGGCCACTCCCCCACTGAGCGGAGGCCCATTCAGCCCACCGATTGCCCAACCGGCGCAGATGACCGAACAACCCGTCCTGCCCACTCTGCAGCCCGTTCAACCGATGCCAGCGGCACCATCGTACTCCCCAGATACACCGGTGCCGGCGTACCCACAACCTCTGAGCAGCGCCTCTCCGACCGAGGTTGTGATCCAGCCCGCGATGACGGCAGAACCAGCAGTTCAGGTGAACCCATTCGCCCCAGCGGTCCAAGTCGGTTCAGTCAGCCCAGAAAGCATCACCCATCTGCCAGACCATACCCATCTGAAGGCTGGCGGCTGGTACGACACATCTACCGGCAGCGTCGCATACATCGATCCCGATGGAATATGGTGGTGGCAGCAACCGGACGGTTCGTTCGTCAGACAGGCTTCGATCAGTGCCAGCGATGGTACGCCGGATGCCCTTCCTTGACCGCCACGAACAGCCCTTCGCCGGTCGCGCAGACCTCGCCGTCAGCCCTCAGTTCCATCATCACGGTAGCCCTGTCGCCATCCAGCGATTCGACCCGGCTGGTGACGTGCAGCGGCGCGCCGTGTGGCGTCGGCCGACGCAGTTTGACGGTGTAGCGAGCCGTGACCGTGCACGGGGCCTCGGCCTCGCCGCGTGAATCCATGATCGCCATCGCCGCCGTCCAGTTGCCGTGACAGTCGAGCAATGTACCGATTATGCCACCACATATCATGCCGGGGAACGCCTGATGAGAGTCCTCCGTCTCGAACACCATCGAGAGGCCGTCATCGGTTCGGAAGGAGCGGATTCGCAGGCCGTCGGGATTGGCCGGCCCGCAGCCGAAGCAGATGCTGTTCGGAGCGTGCGTCTCCTGGACTGACTTCTCATCCATACGGTCGGCTGCGCGTGCCGGGTCATGACCTTCGTGGTTGGCTCCACCCTTGTCGCTCCTAAACGCCCTTCGGGCGTGACAGCGACCCCGCGGGTTCAAATCATCAGTTCATCCAGCCGACCTCGGGATGCACACATGACCGGTGAGGCCACGCCGGCTCCGGAAGAGCCGAAGGCACCGCGTTCGGCCGTCGTCGCGACCGATGCGGCGGCTGGCGCGAAGAAGAGTGACGGCAAGGTGGCGAAGGCCGAGAGATCCATCAAGAAGACTAGCAGCAAGAAGGCGAGCGGTAGGAAGCCGAGCAGCAAGAAGACTGCAAAGAAATCCCGCAAGAAGAAGCCTAGCACCAGAAAAACCGCCGCCAAGAAGCAGAAGTCGAGTGAAAAAAGGGGCAAAAATCCCTTGAAAGTGTCGAATCAACTCACAGCCAGCCGCCGCAAGGAGATCGAGCTCGCCCTCGAGGACGAGAGCGGTTCTCCGAAGGGCTGGTCGCGCGCCACCGGCGTCAAGCAGCACCGGATCATCCGCAAGCGGATCAGACCAGGTCAGATCCGAACCATCTCCTTCCCCCTGCTGGTCTCCCGCATGGGTGACGACTGGCCTACCCGACTGACGGTCATACACGGCGCCAGACCGGGTCCGGTGGTAACCATCCTCGGCGCCGTGCATGGCGATGAGCTGGTCGGACCGCTCGCTCTGACGCATCTTCTAGGCAGCGCCTTCACCGGACCGGGCAAGCCGCTCGATCCGGAAGCGATGGCCGGCACGCTCCGGATAGTGCCGGTGGTCAACCTGCCGGGCTACCGGATGCACACCCGCTACTTCCCCGACGGGCGCGATCTGAATCGCGCCTTCCCGGGCACCGAGGCGGGTAACACGACGTCCCGCGTCGCGCATCGGGTGTGGCATCAACTGGTCAAGGATTCCGACTATGTCATCGACCTGCACAGCGCCGCCCGCGGCAGGACCAATCTACCACAGGTCCGGGCCGATCTGGCGCATCCTAAGAGCAACGTGCTGGCGCGCTCGTTCGGCATCGAGGTGATCCTCGACAGCAGCGGTCCGCGCGGCTCGCTGCGTCGAGTCTCGAACGAAGCCGACGTCGGCTATGTCACCTACGAGGGCGGCGGTGCGACCGCCGCCGACTCGGAGGCGGTCCAGGTCGCGTTGTACGGCATCCTGAACGCGCTGAGGAATCTGCATGTCATCGACGGAAATCCGAGCCGACCACGCTTCCGACTGCTGGCAGCTGGTTCGATCTGGCTGCGGGCCGACGAAGGCGGTCTGCTCGACGTCATCACGCCGGCCGGTCGCTTCGTCGAGAAGGGCGAGGTCGTTGCGACCATCACCGACCCCGAGAGGCCCGGCGCCATCGCCTCGATGACCTCACCCGAGCAGGGTCTTCTGATCTGCACCGCCACCAATCCGTACGTCAACGCCGGCTCACCGGTCGGCCATCTACTGCCGATCAACCGTGGCGTCAAGACGGTTGTCAGCCGGCTTGACGCTCAGAACCGTCTGGTGGTCAGCGGCACCGATGGCGAGCCGCCGTGGCGCGACGAGGCGGAGGTCGACGAGATCACCGTCGATGGCGCCTGGTCTGGCGGCTATGTCGACGCCGAGTGGCAGGCCGACTGGGGGGTCACCGCCACCGGCGTGGTCGCTGCCGAGGCCGAAGAAGAGGCCGACGAGGCTTGAGCCCGACCATGCTCCGGTCTGACGCCGGTCAGGTGCGGCGCCATCCACCATCCGCTTCCTGCCACCACCACCGCTCGTCGGTGTCGATGTACCAGAGTCCCTCTGGCACCGGCTGGTAACGGCCGCCGGGCGGCAGTTGTTCGTAGGTTCCGGCGTGGCCGGTCGCTGCGGCGACGGCCCTCGCATGGTCGGCCATCGCCTCGAAGCCGGTCGCGAACATCTCGCCGTGGCCGCCACCGGGGTGGCCGATGTCAGCCGCCGACAACGCCGCCTCGTCGGTTGGCGTAGCATCTTCGTCTCGGCGCCGGCGCAGCATGATTCCCGTACCGGCGAACAGCACCAGCACCAGCAATGCGCCGGCGCCAGCCAGTCCGAGCGGCACGCCCGACTCGCTCGCTTCGCTGGGCGCAGCCCCGCCGGCGCCCGAGTCATCGTCATCCTGCAGGGCGGTCGCCTCTAGGCTGGTAGAGAACTGACGTATGTTGCCGATCCGATGCCAGGCGCCGGTAACGTCCTGCCACTCGAAGGCGAAGGCGTTGCTGACAGTGGTCGCTTCCGAGACGTTTCCGGCGGCGAGGCACGAGGCGACGAAGGTGCCGTTCGTGGGAACGGATGCCGCCACCGTCGGCAGGCAAGCGATGAATGGGTCGGCGCTGAGAACGCTGAGTCGAACGAGCGCTACCGATTCACCGATGTTATCGATCGAACATACGATCTCTCTGCCGCCGCCGGCCGCCTCCACTGGTCGCTCGTCACAGACCGGCGATGCGAACTGTGGCACTGGAGGTGATACGACGCTCAGGTTGAGGATAGCGAGTTCGGTCAGGTCACCGGATGAGAGGGTGAAGTAGTAACGGATGCTGCCGATCTCATCGAGAGTCCGGTTGAACTCGATCGTGCCGTTGGAAAGGCCGCTGAGCCCCGCCTCCTCGATGCTCATCGGACAGCCGTCGTTGCACGATATGGCGATCCGCAGTGTGACGTTGTCGCCGACCGTGAACTCATCACCTTCCGCTGGAGTCAGCACGAGGATCGACAACTCGGTCGGCGGCTCGATGATCAATTCGCCATCCATGCCCTCTCGCCAATCGTCGGCGTTGTTGGCCGATGCGTCGTGCAGCGTCACCTCCAACCAGTATCGTCCAGGTTCTAGGTCGCTGGTGTCGAGGTCGACATGACCCGTTGTCGAGGTCATATCGAGGAAGTACAGTTTTCGGATCTCGACTCCCGACTCGTCGAACAGGTACAGCCAGCCGTGCACCGTCTCGCCCGGTTCAGCCGACCACGTGATGCTGGTTCGCCATGCGGTGTTGTCATCCGGCGCCCAGTCGAAGGTGACATCGATGAGTTCCGGTGCGGTCAGGTCGACCAGGCTGACCGTCGCATCGACGCCGGTCATCAGACCGTCCGCATCCTGCCTGCCGCGCATCGCGTCCTCGGCGCTGACCTCGACGTCCCAGTCGCCGAGATGAACCAGTCCACCGATCCACTGGCCTATGTAGGCGCTGTCGCTGGCATTCCAGAGCAGCGTCACGTCGACATACGGAGAGCCGGCTTGGGAGAGGGTCAGGAAGACGTTCAGGTCGCTCCTGTCATTCGTCTCCTCGACCGCGAACAGCAGCGCTTCATCGTGCAGCCATGTCCCCGAAGAGGAGTCGCCGGATAGAGGACCGCTGCTGCTGTTCACCAGCAACGCGGAGACCTCCGGCGGAGCCGGTAGAATAGTCACCCTGAGCGTCGGAGAGGGGTTTGCGGAGTTGTTGGCTGCGTCCTTCATGTCGCATGTGAGGTCGAGTTCGGTCTCGTTCCCGGCAACGGATGCGAGACTGGAATCAAGGTCGATGAAATATGCGTCCACCCTTGCATCCCACTGCATCCGCCCACTCTGGTCACCGCCGCTCTGGTCAATCGCCGTCAGGTCGCAATCGATTAGCAGGTCACTCTCATCGAGTTCTTCAGTGACCCAGAAGGTAGTCATCTCGCCGTGCTCGGCGGTGCTGGTCCGGCTGCCAGCGACCTCCATCCAGACATCGAGCACGCGCGGCGCGATGTCATCGATGCTGGTGACCGAGAGGTTGCTCAAGGTGATAGGGAACTGCACATCGGCGCTGATGCCCGTCGCGATCAGAGGGAAGTGGTCACGGCAGCCCCGCAGGTGATACCAATCGCCGCATTCCGATTGCACCATTGCTTCGATTCCGGTGACGAATTCACCGCCGGCACCGACTCTGTGGGTAAGGTTCCAAGGGATGCTGAGTTCGTCGAAGAGTCCGGTCAGCGGTCGATTGTCAGCCGACCAAGCGAGCAGCAGTTCACCCCATTCGAGACCCGAGGCATCGATCGTGCCGCTGGTCGGCCAGATGGTCGTCAATTCGGATGCCGGCAGAGCGATGTCCTGGCCGTATTGCTGGCTGTCGAGAGTCACAAGGCCAGTCGAGCCGATCGACAGCGTCATCGTGTTCGGTGAGGCGACGCCGTCCGACAGCAGCAGAATCCAGCCGTCATCGGGTTCCGCATCCACTGGGACGGAGATGGATATCGATCCGGTGTAAGGATCCGCTGCTGAATTGGTGGCGAGATTGAAATCGTCGCTGTGGAACAATCGGACTGGGTTGCCTAGCAGCGGTTCTACACCACCGGCATCACCCACCTGCCAGTCTCTCGTCGCGGTCGTGTTCTCGCTGATCGACAAGGCGAGCGGCTGCGAGCCTTCCAGCGCCACCCACCACCACGCCTCGTACGAGATGCTGGTGATGGTCGGAGAGGTCTGGTTCGTCGTCGTGTTCAGTTCGAATCGGAGTTGTAGGAAGCGGACCCGGTCGAGACGATGCTCGGTCATGTTCAGCGGTGCCCAGGCGCTCCATATGGCCGACAGACCGGTGTCGAAGGTCGTCCTGATGGAGCCGTCGATGCTGGTGCCGTTCGGCATCACGCTGCCGATCCTGATGGTCACGCCTTCGGCAAGCCCGCCTGTGCCGAGCGCTCCACTGGTCCAATTGCCGGCGAGGGCGCGGCCACCGCTGCCACCCCAGCCGCTGAAGTTGGTCGAAGTGAGGGATGAACCAGCGGCACCAGCGCTGCCGGCTCGGCCATGGCTTCCAGATCCAAAGGGCGCACCGCCGGTGCCACCGTTACCACCGGCGACGGAGATGCTCGGCTGGCCGACGATGCCGTTGCTGGTCGTCGATATGTTGACCGAGCCTCCACCTCCACCACCGCCGGCATCACCTCCATCGTACATCAGCAAACTTATCGGCTGCCTCCGAGCACCGTTCGAGCCGTCGCCACCATCCCCCCCGGTCGCCGAGATGACCCCGTTCTGACCCCACCAGATGTGGTCGGCGATGATGATCACCGAGCCGCCCGAGCCGCCACCTGCACCAGCGATTCCGGCTCCGCCATTACTCGGTCTGGGCCCATCCTCGCCATCACCGCCGCTGGCGGTGATGGATCCGTTGATGTAGAGGTCGCGAGCGATGAGGATGAGGACTCCGCCACCCAGGCCGCCGACCGACCTGACATTGATATTGCCGGCGGAACTCGTTGTGGTCACATTGCCGCCCTGCGAACCCGCTTCGCTGCCATTGCCGTACGACATGTTCGTGCTGTTCGAGTTGCCGCCACCTGAACCGCCGGAGCCGATGTGAGCTGCACCGTTGGCGCCGATGCTCAGGGTTTGAGTCGCACTGCCGGCAGCACCTTGGCCGGGGCCGCCAGCGGTGTGATTCGAATTCAGGATTCCTCCGGACTCGATGGTGATCGTATTGGCGGTCAGTCGAAGGAGAGGGCCGCTGGAGTTCAGGACGCCGGAGATGCGGATGTCGTCATATGACTGGTTGCCCTGCAGGCCCATGGTGCCGGTTATGTTCAGACTGCCATTGCCTGCGCCTGGGATGCCGCCGCTGCCGCCACCGACGAAGGCGAGTTGAAGGCCATTCGAAGTGAAGATGATATTGTCGGAGGTGGCATTGGTCGTCAACTGCTGTTGGCTCAAGGAGCCGTTGTCGTGGTTTCGCATCGCGCCGCCGGTGAAGTCGAATTCGAGTCCGGTGATCCGTCTGCTGGCGTCGTGCGGAATCGGTGTCATCTCATCGAGGGATGGCCGCAGGGTCACTTCGCCGATGAAGGGCGGCGCCGGCGGGTTGTACTCGATGATGTAGGCTAGCGTGTTGCCGCAGTCGACATCGTTCCATTCGCCAGCATCACCGAATCCCTGCCCGTGACCGACACCGACGGGCCAGGTCTCCATACCGAGGGCGAGACAGTCCTGGCCACCTGAGTCATCCGGCTCCGAGCCCATCGAGCCGCTGCCCCAGTGGCTGTAGCCGCTGCTGAGAAGCGCGCCGTTGTTCCAGACCCAGACCCCCTCAGTCGAACTGTCGCTCGCGCCGAGCCAGCCGTACTTCGCTCCACCGCCGTCGCTCGCCGTGCTCCTGACTCCGCCTGAAATCAGCATGTTCAGCAGGAAGGAGTCCTCGGAAGCGTTGCCGACGATTGCAAGATAGCCGCCTTTTCCGGCCGCGGCGCTCTGCGCCTGGGCCCATGTGGCTCGCGCCTTGATGAGAGCGTAGGTGTGACCCCCGTACGAGACGTTGGCTCCGTGGCTGGAGTCTCGCTGGTCGGCCGGTTCAGTCAGCCTCGCGCCGGTCATCGCAGTGCCGCTCATTGCCGCGCCGGCGCTGCTGGTCAGCATGATGAGCACGAGCAGCAGCACGAGTCGACGGCCATGCAAGTCATCCGACATCGACCGCTGACGGCCGCGCCACCGGCCAAAGAGATTGGCCCGTGCGGTTCGGGTCGCCCACAGGGCGACCTCGCGCCCTGAAACAGGGCAGGTGGTGGGCTCCAAGGTCCGCCGGCCTTGCTCGTTCCGCTGGCCTCTGTGTCGCCGTCGGCGAAAACCATGTGGGCTCAGCGGCGGCGGCGGCCACCGAATTCTGGAGCGCGTGGCAACTGAGCTGCGCGCTGCCTATCGATCATCTGCTTGGCGCTCGGCGGACTCTGCTCCGCATAGCGGCTATCGAAGGCGAAGCGCATGGTCCAGATGATGCCGCCGAGCAGGCCGATGGCGGCGATTCCGATGGCCACCATCCGGGCCAGCGGCATATCGCTGAACGCGTCGCTGCTCTCGCTCTGGCCGACCGTGCCGCCGCCGGCATCGTCGCTCCCACTGGAGCCGTCAGTCCCGTCAGCCCCGTCAGGCCCCCCGGACGAGCCGGTCGAACCATCGCCGCCAGCCTCATCGGGGTCGGGCTCCGGCGCCGCCGGGTCGGCGGTGAAGCGAACGCTCCAACTGAACGAGATCGACTCGTTGCCGTCGGTGACGGTCACCGAGTAGGTGACCAGTTGTGACAGATGCGTGCAGAGCGTCGTCTGGAAATCATCCGACGGCAGGTTACAGTCGACCGTCGGCTCGCTGTAGGCGCGGCTGTTCGCCGAAGTAGTCTGCAACTGCTGGCCGGAGCGCGTCCAACTGGTGTTCAGCAGCAGGTCGTTCGGCACCGACCACGAGAGGTTGTAGGGGGTTGAAGTGAGGTGGTGAACGGTTGCCGAGGAGCCGTTCGGGGAGCGCGTGAAGAGTGGAGCGCGGGTGATGTTCTCGTCGGTCAGGCCATCGCAGTCGTCGTCGATGTGATTCCACGACTCGTTCGCGTCCGGGTTCACCGAAGGGTCGGCATCATCGCAGTCGAGGAACCAGTGGAAGCCGTCGGAGTCCGTGTCGTTGTCGAAGAGCAGCGGGTCGCTGCCGTGCACGTCGACCTCGGCACCGTCGGTCAGTCCATCCCCGTCGCTGTCCTCGTCGAGCGGATCGGTGCCATTCACGTTCACCTCCTGCCCGTCCGAAAGGCCGTCACCGTCGCTGTCGTTGTTGGCCGGATCGGTGCTTCGGTTGTGGTACTCATCGTAGTCGTCGAGGCCGTCCGAATCGCTGTCCAGGTCGGAGAATCCTTCGTCCACCTCGTCGTCACAGTCGTCGTCGATGCCGTTCAGAGATTCGTTGGCGCCGGGATGCCTGCTGGAGTCGTTGTCATCGCATTCTCGGAACGCGTGCCAGCCATCTCCGTCGTCGTCAGCATCCGCCACCAGAGGATCGGTGCCGTGCTCGTTCACCTCATCTCCGTCCGACAGACCGTCTCCGTCGCTGTCCGGATTCGTGACGTTGGTCGAGTGGTTGTGGAACTCCTCGTAGTCGTTCAGTCCGTCCTGGTCGCTGTCGAGTCCCGAGTAACCCTCGTCGACATCGTCATCGCAGTCGTCGTCGACGCCGTTCAGAAGTTCGATCACGCCCGGGTGGATGGCCGGGTCGCTGTCGTTGCAGTCGGCGAACCAGTGGTACAGGTCGCTGTCGGCGTCGACGTCGAAGAACAGCGGGTCGCTGCCATGGATGTTGACCTCCGCACCGTCGGTCAGCCCATCCCCATCGGTGTCCTCGTTGAGCGGATCCGTGCCGTTCACATTCACCTCCTGACCGTCCGAAAGGCCGTCACCGTCGCTGTCGGGGTTGTTCGGGTCGGTCGACAGGTTGAGCACCTCGTCGCCATCTCCGAGACCGTCCTGATCGCTATCCGCTGAGGCTGGATCGGTGCCGTGGATAGTCGTCTCGTTGGCGTCGGTCAGACCGTCGCCGTCGCTGTCGCGGTCGACATCGACGCCGTGCATGACCAACTGCCAGTCGTCCAAGGTGCCGGTCGTGCCGCTGCGCGCGTCGCGGACCGAGATGGTCCAGTTGCCGAACGAGTCCTCGCCCCACGAGTGGACCGTCGAGAAGGACCACGCCGAGTAGTCGTTGGAGCTGTCGGCGTGCTGCTCGGCCAATGTCGAGACGGTGCCGGCCGGTGAGGTCAACAGGACCTCGAGATCGCCGCGGCGGTTGTGGCTCGCGTTCAGGATCACCTCGACCGATTCGAGGACGATGTCGCTGGTCATCTGGATGGTGTCTGTGACGGCGGCGCCGCCGGAATCCGGGATCGAGGTGCCGACCGAGGTGACCGCGGAGGTGAGATCCGTCTCCGGACCGACCGTCGTCCAGTTGCGCGCCAAGGTTACGGCGGCGTGAGCATCTATGGCGCCGAAGCCGTACTTGTGCGAGACGTCGTGGCCGGCCCCGTTCACGGCCCAGCCGGCGTCACTGGCGTCGTTCATCCGGGCGCTATGTACCAGCACGTGCTGGACGTCGCGCCAGGTCAGATTCGGATTGGCGTGCAGCATCAGTGCGATGACGCCGGAGGCGAGCGGTGTCGCCGACGATGTGCCGCCGAAGGTGTGGGTGACGTCGCCGCTGCTGTTGTAGCCGCCGCTGCCCGGGATGTCGGCGGTGGTGATCGATTCACCGTCGCCGTTCGAGTGCGCGGCGATCAGGATGTTGGCGCCGGGTTCGGCGTAGTACGCCTGCTCGCCGCGATGAGTGATCGCGGTGACCGCTATGGTGGCTCGATGATTGGCGTAGCCGTCGTAGTTCGAGTCGTCGCCGCTGCTGAGCCCGTTGCCGGCCGCCCAGGTGATGATGTTGCCGAGTCCACCGCGACCGACCGCGATGTCGTTCTCGAACGCCGCCGCCATCAACGGCCCGGGTGCCTCCAGCCTCTGGGCGTCGTCGGAAGGTCCCCACGAATTGCTGTAGATGTCATTCGACTGGTTCTGGTAGGACAGCGCCCCCGCCTCGCTGGCGTCCGGCGACCAGCAGGCGATCAGCCGCTGACCGGAGAGATTCGCCATGTAGGCGGCGCCGGAGACACCGTTGCCGTCATCGCCTCTGGCCGCCGCGACTCCGGCCGCCGCGGTGCCGTGGCCGTCACTCGAAGAGGGAGCGGGGTCGCTGTCGCCGCCGCACCAGTCCCACGAGAGGTTGCTTCGGTATCCTGGCGAGAGGTCTACGTTGCTGTGCGACAGACCGTCGTCGACGATGGAGATCGTCACACCGCTGCCGTTCACCGTGTCCCACGCCGCCGTGACGTTCGCATCCTCACCGCTGACACCGCTGGTCTGGCCGGTGTTCTGCAGGTGCCACTGGGCGTTGAACTCCGGGTCGTCGACGATGTAGCGTGGCGTCTGCTGCCGTGCCACCTGCGGCGATGCGTGTTCGATGGCGCCGACCGTCAGCGCGGCCCGCGTCGCCGGCAGCGCGCGAGCCGGTTCGTCATAGGTCCAGAGCCAGGCGGATTCGAGCAGCGGTGCCGCTTCGATACGGTCCGGCGCGTCAGGCAGCCGCGCCTGGACACCCGGGTCGAGAGTCGTGACGACCAGCCATGTCGTGGTGTCGGTGAGACTCGCGGGGTCGTGCTGGCCGAGATCGACTGCCCTCAGGAAGGCGAGCTGGACCGAGGCCGGATAGGTGGCCATCGCCTCCTCTGAAGTCGGTGCATCGGTCCAAGCGATCGTCGCGCTCTCCGCCAGCGCCGGTGCAGCGGCGAGCAGCGGAGCGGTGAGCAGCAACATCAGCACGACACCGATGCGCATGTCGAGCCGGCCTCGCCGCTTGGCCATTACGCTTCGCACCGAAGGTGCGATGCCCGATTCGGGTCACGAGTCAATTGACGCCGTCTCGCACCGGCAGGTGAGGCAGCCCGAATGCCGGAGGTTGTTCTGAGAACCAGCGGACGGATGACGCGCAATCTCCATGCCTCAGAGCGCGCCTCCGTGCGTCGTGTCGCGCGATGCTGTCGATTGGGCCCCGGCCCCCGACCTGCGTCGATTCTACGAGCAGACTCCAGCCGACCTCGGCTGGTTGACGCGGCCACACCGGCATCAGATTCGTTGGCGCGAGGTCGGCGGTCGCTGGGTCACAGCCCGCCGCCGCATCTCGAAGGGCGCTCAGATCGAATCGAACGACTGGTCAGGGTTCATCCGCCAGCGCCCGCCATCGGTCGCGATGTAGATCGTCGAGCCGTCCGCATCGGTCTGATAATCGCCGTTCGGCGGCAGTTCGGTGTAGTCCTTGGCTCGGCTGGACGGTTCGACCGGGGCGGCCGCTGGCACCATCTGGTCCGGAGCAGCCGCTGGTGCCGGCTGAACGGGCGCCGCCATAGGCGCCGCGTAGGCTGCCTGGATCGAATCGGCGTGCTGCTGGTACTGCAGTGCATGGGTCCTCGCGACCTCAGGGTCGTAACCCTGAGCGATCAGCTGTCCGACGTATTCGGTGTGCTGGTCGACGACCGCCGGCGAGGTCACGGGTGTCGCTGCCGCTGCGCCATAGGCGGTCGGCGCGGCGTAGGGGTCTACGGGTGCTACCTGATCGTCAAGGAGGGGTGCGCCATAGGGGTCGTGGGTGGGGCCCAGACCGGGCTGGGGCGGCATGAAGTCACCGGGCAGAGGCTGGGCAGGTCCAGATTGGCCGGAACGACCGCGGGCGGTCAGAAGTATAGCCGCACCGGCGAGAATCCCGAACACCATGAAGGCGAGGAGAATGAGCAGCGGCGTTGAGGTGGAGGACGCCTCGGCCTCGACGCTCAGACTGGCATCCTGCGGATAGAAGTCGGCCTCATCCGAGACGCCGTCACCATCCGTGTCGAGGCAGCCCAGCCTGTCGACGGTCGAATTGCCCCACTCCGCCGGACAGTCATCCGACATGTTGGTACCGTTCTGGTCGGGGTGGCCGTCACCATCGGAATCCGACCAGAATCGAACATCATCGGGATACGCGTCGCCATCGTTCGACCAGGTGTCCATGTCCCGGTCGGGACAGCCGAGTCGGTCGGCGGTCGATTCACCCGGCACCTCCGGACAGTCATCAGCATTGACGCCGGTCGATGAATCGCCGAACAGATCCTGATCGGTGTCGTTCCATTGAGTCGATTCGTACGGGAAGGCGTCAGCCGCGTCCGACCAGCCATCGGAATCGGAGTCGAGGCAGCCGAAGCGGTCGAGGGTCGAGGTTCCCGTCTCATCGGGACATGCGTCCGGCTGGAAACCGTACTCCTCATCGCCGTAGCGATCGCCGTCGCGGTCTGCCCACTGGCTAGGATCGCTGGCGAACGCGTCGGCACCGCTCAGCATTGTCCATCCCGAGTCCTCATCGGACCAGCCATCGCCGTCCGAATCCGGGCAGCCGAAGCGGTCCTTGGTTGAGTTTCCGAGCTGACTCGTACAGCCATCCGGCACATCGCCGAGCGGGTTGTCGCCGAAGTCGTCACCATCGGCGTCCTTCCACTGGGTGCCGTTCGCCGGATAGTCGTCCTCGGTGTCGGCCCAGCCGTCACCATCGTAGTCGGGACAACCGACCTGAGTGCCTTCCGTCGCCGCGCCGACCACGTCCTTGCAGGCGTCGAGGTCGTCGAGCACGCCGTCATCGTCGTCGTCGTCGTCCTCGGCCGCATCCTCGCAGCCATCCTGATCGACATCGGTCGACGGTCCGGATCTGAAACCTATCCGACCCAAGGCGCACCGATCGATGCCCGGCATGCCGCGAACGCAGCCGCGTCCCGGTCCACCGCTGTCGCAGATGAAGTCCGCGTCGTCATCATCGTCCTCGTCGCTGTCTCGACATCCATCACCATCGTGATCGGTCGTCGGACCGCTCGGCCAGCCGATGCCAGCCCGTGGGCAGGAATCATCCAGGTCGGTGACGCCATCGTTGTCATCGTCCAGGTCCTCGACCAGATCCTCGCAGCCGTCCTCATCGTAATCGGTGCCGCCTATCTCGTCCCAGTTCAGGTCGGAGGAGAACGGGCAGTCATCCGGCGCATCGTCGAGAACCCCGTCCTCGTCGTCGTCCTCATCGCACGCGTCTCCCATGCCGTCACTGTCGTAATCGGTCTGAGTCGGGTTGCTGGTGTTCGGACAGTTATCGACGGTGTCGTGCACGCCGTCTGAATCGGAATCGGGGGCGGGGTCAAGCCGAATCACCTTGTTGTTGTTGTAATCGACGTACCACAGCTTGTCATCGGGGCCGATCTCCAGACCCATGATCGAACTGGCGCTCGTGTCGACCGTCTCGAGATGAGTGCCACTCTTGCCATCAGTCGCGAGATCGTAGGCGCTGATCCTGCCGTTGCCGTTCTGCGACACGAACAGGGTGTCACCGCTGATGGTGATGCCGCTCGGATTCGACAGGCCGGAGGCCAGAACGCCGGACTCCATCCCGGTGATGGCGCTGTACTCTGCCAGCGTCTCCATTCTGGTGTTGGAATTGTAGATGTTCTGGCTCTGAGTGGTCGTATCGTCGGTGTTGACCCAGAGCACCCTGCCTGTGCCGGTGTCGGCGATGTAGAGGATGCCGGTCGTCTGGTCGACTATCATGTGACCTGGCACGTCCGACTGTCTGGTCAGCGTGATCTCGGTGTAGCGCCGGACGATGCCGTCGGCGTGGTATTCCTGTCCGGTGTCGTGGTCGTCGACGAAGTCGTAGTAGACCAACTCGCCGTAATAACCGTCGAAGTACCAGAAAGCGTTGCCCGAATCCCACGCGATTCCCATGCCGTTCGGGCTCTCGTGCAGCATGTCGAGATGTGAGCCGAGGCTGCTGTCACTCTGATGCTCCATCGCGAAGTGACTGAGCGAAGAAGGCCATAGAGCGGGTCCCATGAAATCATTGCCCCCATTGCGCGATTCCTGCGCTGTGGAAAAGATATTGTCGAACTCAGCATTCCATTGGCCGAAGGCGAAGGCGCTGACGCCAGACATGAAGTGGTCGGCGTAGGCGTCCTTGCGGTTCAGGACGTTCTGATTCGACTTGCCCGCGTCCTGCACGATGGTGGCGCTTTCATCGGCTCGGTTCATCACCCACAGTTCCTCCGAACGGCTCGGATTCGGATGGAATTCGAGATCTCGCGGTCTCGACAGCAGTGTACTGACGATCACCGTCTCATCGAAGCCGACGCCGAACTGCTCGACCTCGGGGTTGTGTGACGACTCAGCCGTCCGCTGAACCTCAAGGACGGATGCGTCCTCATCGGCCTCAGACGAATGTTCGATGGTCGTTGCGAGACTCATGAACAGCATCAGCGCGACGACGAGAAACGGAGCGCACTCTCTCTGCATGGCAGTTCGAGTCGTTGGCCGGATGAAAAACTAACCCCCAACAGTACCTTTCCGGATGATGTCGATTCGACGCGTTTCCCTATTGCTCAGGCGCTTGAATAGAACCGGGCCGCGCATTGGTCCCTCGGGAACTCGAAAGATTCCATGATTGGGCTCTTGAGCCTCCCGCAACCATTGAATCGGAGGTGGGACCCGGTCCTCTGATGGCTCGGAGGTATGCGGTTCTGCTGCCTGTGCTGCTGCTGCTGAGCGCCCCGTCATTGACGTCGGTCGTGGCTGAGCCGGACGGCGATCTGCCAGAGCAGTTGCATCTGGCGCTCAGCGGCGACGCCTCTCAGATGATCATCACCTGGGTGACCGCGACGCACGCCGATGGCGGCGTCGAGTGGGGACGCGCCGCATCTGACCTGAACCAGTCGGCCGAGGGATCGAATCACACCTACGACGCCGACGACTGGAGCGGCGTCATCCACGATGCGCCTATGAGCGACCTCGCCGCCGGCACCGAGTATCACTATAGGGTCGGTGATGACGAAGCTGGTTGGAGCGCAGTCCATTCCTTCAGGACCTCGCCGAGTGATGCGAGCCGGGTCAGAATAGGTGTCATCGCCGACATGGACGAGACCGACGCCGCTCGCGATGTGGTCGCAGCGATGAGCTCCGCCGACCTCGATCTCGTTCTCTTCTCTGGCGATGTCTCGTACGCCTACGACTCGACCCGTTTCTGGGACGAGGTGGACGGTGAGGAGTGGGACGACTGGGGCAGGTTGTACGAGCGTGTGAGTGCCGAGGTGCCCACCATGTTCGCCGTCGGCAACCACGAGAACGAGGAACAGGACGGTTGTGAAGGGTGTGGTTTCAAGGCCTATCTAAGCCGAGTGAACATGCCGAACTCATCGAGCGAATCAGACTCCGAGTTCTGGTACAGTTTCAATTTCTCTCTATTCCACATCATCTCTCTCTCCTCCGAACACGACTACACCACTGGCTCCGCCCAGCGGACATGGCTGGCTGCCGACCTCGCCACGGCCGACGCGGACAGAGAGGCGCATCCATGGTTGGTGGTGATGTTCCACCGGCCGATGTACAGTTCCAGCGAGAGCGGCCATGGCAGCGAGTTGGATCTGCGCGAGGCTCTTGAATCACTGCTGGTCGAGCACCGCGTCGATCTGGTCCTGACAGGTCACGACCACGACTACGAGCGGACCTACCCGGTCAATGCCACGAAGCCGACGCAGACCGACACCAACGCCTTCGTCGATGCCGAGGCACCCATTCATCTGGTCGTAGGGACCGGCGGTCGCATACTGTATGGCGGCTCTTCGTCAGAGCCCACCTGGTCGGCGAGTTTCACATCGACGACGCACGGCTACGGGGTGCTCGAACTGCTCGACCGGGAATCGCTGCAATTCACCTTCTACGACGATGAACACGGTGATGTGCTCGATGTGTTCACACTGAGCCGGAACGGCTCGGTCGAGCCTGAGCACACGGCCGTACCAACAACCGGCTCCAGCATGCTCTCGAACCTATTCGATCACCCTCTGATCGCAGGGCTGCTGCTGACGCTCGTCCTGGCGGCTGCGGTCCTGTTGATCCGGGTTCGAGCCACCACCGCTTCTGCGGCGGCCGAGGCGGCCGACGATGAGCCGGATGACCTGCTGCTAGTCGACTAACGGAACATCTGCTTGTGGGGCATCGACGGGTTCGGGGTCATGCCGTCGGCCTGCGGCGTCTTCGTCGGAGAACTCGGACAGACGGCTGATCTCAAGCACCGTCGACGGCTTCATTCGGCTGCCAGGAAGGCGTCGACTTCGGTGCCTACCTCTTCATCGGTCATCATCCGGCGCCGCGACTTGGCGACCTCGAACATGTGCGCGATCAATTCGTCGCTCGTCTCGTAGCCGCGCTGCTCGAGCCAATAGATGATGTTCGAACGACCGCTCATGTGGCCTATGCGAATCTTCTGTTGCAGCCCGAAGTCATTCGCCGGAACGCCCGAGTAGACGCGGTCGGCGAGCCACTGGTCGCCCTTCCGCATCGCTTTGATGACGGCGCTGGCATGCACGCCGGTGCCGGTCTCGAAGGCGTCGTCACCGAACACCGGATAGTTGGGCGGCAGCGCCACCTCGATGTATTCGTGTGCTTTCCGCACGTATTCGTTGAGCAGTGTCAGGTCGTTGTCGATGACACCCATCAGACTGAGGTTGACCAGGGTCTGATCGAGCGGCGCGTTACCGGCCCGCTCACCGACCCCGAGCGCCGTGCCGTGGATGACGTCGGCGCCCGCCTCGACCGCGGCGAGATTGTTGGCGACGCCGAGGCCGCGGTCCTGATGCCCGTGCCAGTTCACTTCGATGTCGCGACGCTTCACCCCGGCGTCCGGAATCACCTCTTCCTGGATGAAGGCGAGCAGCTTCTGAACGCCATTCGGAGTCACATGGCCGCAGGTGTCGCACACGCAGATTCGGTCGGCGCCGAGTTCGATGGCTCGCGTGTAGACCGCCTTGATGTCGGCCGGCTTCGAGCGGGTCGTGTCCTCGGTGACGAACATCACC
>Ga0310122_10001023_pt1 | contig 17853 bp, 18 predicted proteins | sample CB6_Bottom_1051__FD_203503 | JGI IMG/M metagenome (GOLD analysis project Ga0310122, IMG submission 203503) | Marine microbial communities from Western Arctic Ocean, Canada - CB6_Bottom_1051 | ecosystem: Environmental > Aquatic > Marine > Oceanic | place: Canada: Western Arctic Ocean | collected...
TATAAATAGCGGGAAAGCCAGAGTTTGGTTGGCAATTCCCTTACTTCGGATAATTAAAACTTAATAATAAAATCGTAAAGTGTCACATAATTTTACAGCCTTGACGAAAACACTTGTTTCATTGTGTTACAGTCACGTAAATCGTGCAAATGTGAATAGGTTTTGATTATATCATTCTGTAAAAGTTAAATTTCGGGGCATTTTTTGCAGCGCATGGGATATGGATTGGGAGAAGACCTGGTATCCACTTTATTTTTAGCCCATGACTGGGCAAAACCCTATTTTATCGCTCCAGCCATGGATACCAAAATGTTGTCTCATCCGGCAACACAGGAAGCTTTGGAGCTGCTTAAAAAATGGGGCGTTCGTGTTTTATCACCCGATGCGGGAAACTTGGCCTGCGGTGATGTGGGGCCGGGACGTATGATGGAACCGGTTGAAATTTTAAACTCTATTCAGCCATTTTTGAACAAATCTGTCCGGCCTTCGGTATTGATCACAGCCGGAGGAACAAAAGAACCCATCGATGAAGTACGATTTATTGCCAATATGAGTACAGGGAAAACAGGCGCGGCCATTGCAGATCGATTCATCCAGCACAATTGGGATGTAACCTATTTATCCTCACCGAAAGCGCAAATGCCCAATGGTGTTTGTGAGAATCTAAACTTCTCTTCAACCGATGATCTTCAATCCCAACTCTTTAAACTCATTTCAGAAAATAATTTTGATGCAGTGATCCATAATGCAGCAGTCAGTGATTTTGTACCAGTGAATTCTAATAAAAATGTCAAAATCACTTCCGATCAGGATCACCTGGTTCTGGAAATGGAACGAACCCCAAAACTGGTGGATGCAATTCGAGAAAAAAGTAAAAATAAAAATATGAGCCTCATTGCGTTTAAACTCACGGCCACGGAAGATTCATCCATAAAAGAAGAAAAAGTGAATGCGCTTTTTCAAAATTCAGGTACGGACTGGATCGTTCAAAATGACACCAGTTCCAGGAATAATGGTGTTCAATCTGAATTTAATTTACATGACCAAAATGGCCTTATTTCTTCCGTAAACCATGCTGCGGAATTAGGGAATCTTCTGGAAAAAACATTAAAAAAGGTTATGATATGATTTTGTGTCTTGATGTGGGAAATACTTCCATCCATGGCGGTGTTTTTAAGGAGGATAATCTTATTCTTCAATTTAGGAAGACAGCCACTTTTCGTGGTTCTTCGGACGAAACAGGTATTTTTTTTGCGATCCGTATTAAAGGAAAATGATATTGATCCAAGACAGATTACAAATATTGGGATTTGTTCCGTGGTTCCCGATGCCATTCATTACGGAATGCCTGCATAAAATATTTTGGAATGTCCCCATTCGAACTGGGCTCCGGTGTAAAAACTGGACTGAAGATCAATTACCGGAATCCTGCAGAAGTGGGGGCAGACCGTATCGCCAATGCTGTGGCTGCTGTTGAACAATTTCCTGGAAAAAATCTAATCATTATCGATTTTGGAACAGCCACCACCTTTGATGTGATCACGAAAGATAAGGTGTACCAGGGCGGTACCATTCTGCCGGGACTCCAGATCTCCATGGAAGCACTGGAACAAAAAGCGGTCAAACTTCCGCCGGTGGAAATTGTGAAACGGGATAAAGTGGTGGGACGATCCACCATGGGCAGTATCCAGTCCGGGTTGTATTTTGGGCAAATGGGTATGGTGAAGGAATTGATAAAAGAAATCACCCAGGAAACATTCCCGGAGGATGAACCGGTGGTTTTGGCAACAGGTGGCTTTTCAAATCTCTATCGCAATGATAATTTATTTCATGTGATTGTCCCGGAACTGGTGCTTCAAGGCATCCATATTGCAGTGAAAAAAATATGGAATAAACAACCATTTAAAGGTTTGGCGATGGTCTGACTGTCCTTTTTTACTTGACTCACCCCTTTAATTCCCCTCTCTCATAAGAGAGGAGTTAGGGGAGAGTTTTTAATTAATATTGTCAAATAAAAATTCTTTTCCATTCTGCAATGTTCAGCGTAGACCGGATTATTAACCTTTCAAAGGTTTCTATTTATTCATTCTTATGATCTGGGTAAGAAAGAACCTTTTAAAGGTATGTCAAGTTATTATGGAAAAGATTGCTGTCATTTCGGCCAGGCTTGCCTTGAGCCGTAATCCAGAAAAAATGGTAAATCTCCTAATGTGTGAATTAACCTTGCTAAGGTTTATTATGTCAATATGAAATGGATTCCGGATAATTACGTTGCAATTTCCGGAATGACAAGATTGTTTTTTAAACAGCAAAAATGAAGGTGGAAGCCAATAGAATCGTGCCGTAATTTTTTTGCTGATGTCCTCCGTATTCACCACACATCCGCCTACATTTTCCAAATCAGAAGCAGAAAAAATATGTGCGTCAATTTTTGGTTTATCCGGAAAGGCACAGGATCTATACAGTGACCGGGACCAAAATTTTCTTTTTCAATCCGATTCGGATCAAAAATATGTTTTAAAGATCTCAAATCCGGAAGAACGACGTGAAATCCTGGATTTGCAAAATGAAGCCACCTTATTTATACATTCAAAAGATTCAGATTTAGGTGTGCCGCTACAGATTGGAGAAATCGAAGAATTCGAAAAAGATGGACAAATATATTTTATCCGCTTGATAGAATACCTGCGAGGTCGATTTCTAAAAGATGTGGACATGTCTGATTCAGATCATGAAAAGTTGGGAGAATTTCTAGGGAAATTGAGTCAATCATTGGCGGGGTTTTCTCATCCTGCTGCTGATCGGGAATTTGAATGGGATGTACGGACCACTAACTTAATAAAATCCAGATTAGACTATTTGGGGTCTGAATCTGAGAAAAAAACTGTAACCCATTTTTTAAATGAATATAAAAAAAATATTCTGCCGATTAGCAATGAGTTAAGAATGGCGGTCATCCACAATGATGGCAATGATCATAATGTTTTGATCAATGATAAGGGAAAAACGACCGGGATTATCGATTTTGGCGATATTGTGTATTCCTACCAAGTAGGGGAACCTGCCGTCTGCATGACCTATGTTGGCTTGGAAAAAGATGACCCTTTTACACCCATGGCAAAGGTATTTAAAGGGTATCATTCCTGTTTCCCGTTAAAGGATTCAGAATTAAAATCCGCCATATATTTGACCTGTGTCCGGCTTTGTATTTCGGTAACCATGTCTGCGTGGCGAATGAATTTATTTCCTGAAAATGAGTATCTGTCGGTGTCTCAAAAACCGGCCTGGGACTTGTTGCGAAAATTGGAAAAAGAAGGTTTAAAAGAATGGTCGAAAAGATTAATAGACTTTGTGAATTGTTAAATGAATAAACTACTTTTTAAACCACCCCTAAATCATTTTAAATCAGTTCATGGAGTAGATTCGTCACTTCCTTATATAAGGAGGGGAAACAGGGGCGGTTTAAGAGAATAAAATGCTGGATAAAAAATCTATTCAAGCCCTTCGGGATACGCATCTCGCACCTTCGTTTAGTTTATCCTACACGGATCCGCTGCATATTGTAAGAGGAGAAGGGCAGTATCTCTATGATGCGGATGGAACCCAGTATCTTGATGCGGTGAACAATATCCAGCATGTGGGCCATTGCCACCCAAAAGTGGCAGCAGCAGCCACTGCCCAATATCAAAAACTCAATACCAATACGCGGTACTTGGATGAAACAATCGTCAATTATGCCCAAGCGCTAACGGATAAACTTCCCGATGAACACGATATTTGTTTTTTCACAAATTCTGGCAGTGAGGCTAATGATCTTGCTCTTCGTATCGCTCGTCATGTGACCCAAAGTAAGGAAACAATTGTATTGGATGCAGCATACCACGGCAACCTGTCATCCTTGATCGAGATCAGTCCCTATAAGCACGACGGTCCCGGCCGGAAGCGGTGCCCCCGATTTTGTCCATACCATCCCCATGCCAGATCCATTTCGGGGGAAATATCGCGGAGAAGAATCGGGAAAAGAGTATGCGAATGAAGTTCAAATGGCCATCGATAAAATTCAAGAATCCTGGAAACGAGTGTCTGTTTTCATTGCAGAATCCCTCATGGGCAACGGTCATCCACTTTCGGCGGTGGTTACCACAAAAGCCATTGCGGAAGAATTCAATAATGGCATGGAATATTTCAATTCATTTGGCGGGAATCCTGTTTCTTGCGCTGTGGGGCATGCCGTATTAAATGTGATTGAAGAGGAAGGACTCCAGCAAAATGCAAAGGATGTTGGATTTTATCTGAAATCATTATTGAATGAATTAAAAGAAAAATATTCCATCATTGGGGACGTGAGAGGATTTGGGCTTTTTCTCGGTATTGAATTGGTTCGCGATCCAGAATCTTTGGAACCAGCAGACAAAGAAGCGGAACAAATTGTGAATTCCATGAAAGAAAAAGACATTCTAATTAGCACAGATGGCCCGGATCATAATGTATTAAAAATAAAACCGCCCCTGGTATTTACAAAAGATAACGCAATCCAGCTTGTGGAAACTCTGAATGGGGTCCTGAATGAGGCAGATTATTAAAAGGTGGAAAACTTGAATTATTGGGGAATGATTATTAGATTGAATCTGCTTTAAACAGGCCCTGAAGGAGATGATAATGGGGTGATAATTCAATTTTGACTCCGCTCCTTAAGGTCCCAACACCTAAATGATGAAGTCGAAAAAACCCATTCTTTTATTTCGCCTGACCTTTTTCGGTCTCATTTTTTTCTCTTCCCTCTCTCATCTTAAAGCAATCCCGATCTTTGCCCGTCAATACGGGAAACCCTGCCAAACCTGCCACGTTTCCGAACCTAAATTGAATGCTTTTGGCGAATTGTTCCGCGCTAATGGCTACCAGTTACCGGGCACCATCGAAGATACGCCACCCTGGACTTGGGCCAAGGTCAAACTTGCGGGCATGCTCCACGAAATGGCCGTGGATCGCATTATTGAAAGCAATATGCGAGCTGTTCCGCCACCCGGTTTACCTTCTGGAGGTGAATATCATGTTCGATCCTTCCGGGATGCGGGCGGGCATCTTTGGTTTGGCGGGACCATGGGCAAGAAACTTTCGTTTCTTACATCGTTGGGAATTGAACAGGAGTTTAATGTGAAATCCGGGCGATTTGGTTCAGAATCACACGCTCATTGGGATTTTGCTTTTTTCCAATACAATAATCTTTTCAATTCAGGTACGGGAATGGCCAATATCAAATTTGGATCCTTCGAACTGGAACTCCCATTTTCTAATTTACGCCGCTTAAGTTCTGCTTTAGCACCCTATGAGGTTTACCGGATCCGAGGTGTCAAAGGGGCCTTTAATCTGGATGCGGCACAGGTAGGCATATCCTTTAATGGACTAAAACATTTCGGTATGAATTTTTTACGGTATGAACTGGCGGTCGTGAATGGAACGAATGGAAATTTTGATACCAATGTAGAGGTAGATACCTATTCGCGACTTGCTATGACAAGAATGTTTGATGGTATGATCAAACAATTTCGTATCGGGGGTTTATTCTATCAAGGTGCCCAAAATTTGCGTGATCTTTCCGGCAACCCTTATCCCACGGCAGATATGCTGGCTTACTGGGATGATGAATTTGGTATCAACGTTCATATAGATCAGGATCTCAGCCATTTTTATCGCTGGGGGGTGGATGTTTCTGCAGATCTAGAATTGCTGGGCTATCCCATTAATCTTTATTCCCAGTACTTGGTAGGACACGATGATGACATTGATATGACCAATTTGAATCTGCCCTATTTCGGAGCAGGTGCAGGTGAAGGAGGACATACACCCCACTTGGGTAAAATTACAAGTAGTGATCCGGTGTGGTTGGTCCGCCCCTTTGATTATAATGGTGGTTTTGTGGGTGCTGATATTGTGGTTTTACCCACAAAATTATATTTGATTACTCGTTATGACTGGGTGAACCTGGAAAACCAATGGGGAGACCCGGTAAATGGAGAAGAAATTCGTGACGATCAATCTGCTTCCTGGATATACGGTGAAGATGATGATGGTAATCCTATGTATCTGGATTTTGGTGATCCCATGCCCCGGGGAATGACTGGAAATAAAAAGTCAGATCCTGATGATGGACAAACGGCGTATTCGAGAATGACCTTTGGCATCCGCTATCATTTAACACAGCCCGTGACCCTTATTTATGAATTTGCAACCCAGGATAACTTGTTCGGATTCCCTGAACCGGGACCCAATATGTATAATCCGGACTGGGTCGCCGGCATGGGCCGGACCGTCAATGTGGATTCATACTGGCACATGTTCATGGTTATGTTCGCATTTTAGGGAATGATGCCCTTGATACATAAATTTAACCTTTCTTTCATTTTATTGGCCGCTTTCATTTTTGGGCAAGATGATGCTGAAATTTTGTCAGCCGGGAAAAATATCTATCTCCAAAGTTGTGCCGTTTGCCATGGCATATCAGGAAAGGGTGATGGTGTGGTGGCCGGGAATCTGGAAGTCAAACCGCGCAACTTCACCGATGGCAAATTTAAGGTTCGTTCCACCCGGTCAGGCCAAGTTCCACTAGACGAAGATCTATACAAAATATTGAGCCGGGGAATGGGACACGATAATGCCATGCCGCCCTGGTCTCATTTACCGGTTGATGATAAACACGCTGTCATTGCTTACCTGAAAACATTTTCACCGAAAAAATTCGGCCGCCAAGATCGAGCCAAAGTGGTTCCAATTCCACCGAGAAAATCCACTTCAAGAGAAAGCATTGCCGCCGGAAAACAATGGTATATGGATATTGAGTGTTGGAAATGTCATGGAATAACTGGCCAAGCCGATGGCCCCAGCACAAAAACGTTGAAAGACGCTTGGGATAATAAAATTGTTCCGCCGGATCTATCCAAACCCTGGTTATACATTGCCGGGTCAGAACCGGAAGATATTTACCGCACATTATCCACCGGATTAACCGGTAGCGCCATGCCAGCATTAGAAGGAACTTTAAATGAAGATCAAACCTGGGATCTGGTAAACTATTTGTTACACGAGTTTATTGATCCCGGAAAAAACGCACCGCGTTAATTAAAAGGAGTCAAAAAATGAAAGCAACCCCAAAACTCATCACAAGTTTGTTGATAGCCGGTTTTGTCTTTTTTTCCTGTGAAGATGAAAAAGAAGAAGAAGTTGTATCAGCATCAATTCATGTTAGTGCAATGTTCATGAATTATGTTTCCGGCAGTAATGCCACCATGATCATGGCCTATCTCTGGAAAGGGAGTGACTGGACCACAGCCCAAGCTGCCGGAACTGTGGCCAACGCCATGTTTTCCGTTTCCACATCGGATACCATCAATACTACATCGGAAGCTGAATTCGAAGATTTGCCGGCAGGAACCTATTATCTGGGCATTTTTGAAACGAGTAAAATGGCCTATGATGCGGATGACGCAGCCCTGAAAAGTGCCGGATACTATAATACATCCGAGGACGATTATAACCATATGATGACACCCACAGGTACGGAAGTATCCGAATCCAAAGATTATCATTTGGAAACAATGATGGTCATGAGTATGATGTAAATCGCATTTTAATCAATATCAGCATGAGGATTCTATGATATTAAATAAACTCACAACATCTCTCATTTCATTCGTTGTTTTTTGTTCCCAATTGACTGCTGGCGGTTCCATCACGGGTACAATTACATATGAAGGAAAAATCCCCAAACTGAAAAAGTTTGACATGATCATCGAACCTGTATGTGTACAGAAACACGAAATCGATCCTGTAAGATTCACCGGACGTTCAGAAGCACTGGTCTTGGGAGAAGGCAATACATTGGGCAATATATTTGTCCAGGTCATTGCGGGACTTCCGGAAAAAGAATATTCTACACCGGAAACTCCGGTTGTTCTGGATCAAAATGGCTGTACTTATTCACCCCACGTTCTTGCGCTCATGGTGGGTCAACCTTTGAAATTTCTCAACTCTGACGGCGTGCTGCACAACCTCCATACACTCCCCGAGGAAAATGATGAATTCAATGTGACCATGCCCAAATTTCTGAAAGAGACTATACGCACATTTGAATACGCTGAGGGAATGTTCCCTATCAAATGTGATGTGCATCCCTGGATGGGTGGCTTTGTTGCAGTATTAGATCATCCTTTCTTTGCTGTGACCCAAAAAGATGGTGTTTACAAAATTGAGGGGCTTGACCCTGGTGATTATGAAATTGAGCTTTGGCACGAAAAACTGGGGATTCGAAATGCTTCAGTTTCCGTAAAAGGCGACGAGACCCAGACGTTTGATTTTGTCTTCAAGCGGTAAGGGAGGATCTTATTTGTCAGAAGATCATCTTGATGAACTAGGGTGGTGGCGTAAGTACATATTTTCTGTAGACCATAAGGTCATTGGTCTCCAGTATGGCTTAACGGCCCTGTCCTTCCTTTTGTTGGGCTTCATGCTGATGATACTCATGCGCTGGCAATTAGCATATCCCGGTGAGGTCATTCCTTGGCTTACCTTTGTATTGATCTTCATTTTCATTGGTTTTACGATCATTTACCTTGCTGGCAAGAGTCGGCCCTATTTAGCCCTTAATAGTTTAATCTTTTTCGGAATTGCCGGTTTGATCTGGTATTTTACCACAGGGGAAGAGCGTCTGCCCGGTGGAATCATGCTACCAGAGTTTTACAATCAACTGGGTGCTATGCATGGAACGATCATGGTGTTTCTCGGTGTTGTGCCCCTGGCTGTGGGTGCCTTTGGTAATTACATCCTGCCCCTGCAGATCGGCGCTCCGGATATGGCTTTTCCTCGTCTGAATATGGCCAGCTATTGGGTGTATTTTATTGGCGGCACTCTCATGATAATCAGTTTCTTCCTTCCCGGTGGCGCTGCCCAATCCGGTTGGACGTCCTATTCACCGCTGGCAGATATCAATACGGGGCAAACCATGTGGCTGATCGCCATGCTTTTTGTGATCATGTCATCCTTACTGGGAGCCATTAATTTTATTGTGACCACAGTTCAGTTGCGGGCAGAAGGGCTGACCTGGTTCCGCCTGCCTTTTTTTGTATGGACGCAATTTATTACAGCCTTTCTCTTGTTACTCGCTTTTCCCAGCCTGCAGATTGGTGCTATTATGCAGTTGTTAGATCGTGTTGCCGGTGCCAGTTTTTTTATTCCTGCCGGGATCATTCAAGGTGGTAAAGTTTTGGAATATGCGGGCGGCGGCAATCCCTTGCTTTGGCAGCATTTATTCTGGTTCTTGGCTCACCCGGAAGTTTATGTACTGATCTTACCCGCCATTGGCATTATCACTGAAGTGGTGACCAATAATTCCCGAAAACCGCTCTGGGGCTATCCAGCCATGGTTTATTCTCTCTTTATTGTCGGGTTCTTGTCATTTGTTGTTTATGCTCACCATATGTTCATAACCGGGATGGGGACAGCAGTAGCAACTTGGTTTCAGACAACGACCATGATCATTTCCATCCCATCTGTGGTTTTTCTCGCTGTCCTGGTTTTTACACTTTGGGGTGGGTCCATTCGTTTTACCACACCCATGCTTTTTGCCCTGGCCTGGATTCCCATGTTTGGCATTGGCGGTTTAACAGGTCTGCCCTTGGGGCTGGCGCCACCGGATATTCATTTGCATGATACCTATTATGTCATTGGTCATTTTCATTATGTGGTTGCGCCGGGAAGTATTATCGCTTTTTTTGCGGGACTCTATTATTGGTTTCCAAAGATCTGTGGTCATAAACTCAACGATACCCTGGGAAAAATTCATTTCTGGGGAACTCTCATTGGAATGAACCTTGTATTTGCGCCCATGTTGGTACAGGGAATGGCTGGTATGTCCCGGCGACTCTACGATGGCGGCATGGAATATGACCATGTTCAACCGGTTATGTTCTTGAATGAATGGATGACTTGGGGTGCATGGATGATCGGTATTTTCCAGATTTTCTTCATCTTGAATATGGTCCTTACCCTACGGAAAAAATCACCTTCTGAAGAAAATCCCTGGGAAGCTACCACCCTGGAATGGGCAACCGCATCTCCACCCTTGGCTCATGGAAATTTTGAAACGGAACCCGTCGTTTATCACCCCCCTTATGAATACAATGTGCTGGTAAATGGGCATAATGAACCCTATGTACCCCAACATAAAAAAGTGGAAATAAGAGATTAATTCATGGAAATTCCTTTTACAGTCACCGAACGTCCTGATACTGGATTGACGAACCCCAAATTTGGGATTTGGCTATTCCTTGCTTCCGAAGTCATGCTCTTTGGTTCGCTGTTTTCATCCTATATTATTTTACGAATCGGATCTCCGGTAGCTCCGCACATCCTTGCCTGGCCGATCCAATCCCAGGAATTGAATGTGATGATTGGGGCAATAAACACGGCTGTACTTATTGCGTCCAGTGTCACCATGATTCTATCATGGGCAGCATTAAAAGAGCAACAATTCAAAAAGTTTAAACTGTATATGGGACTTACGATCGTCTTGGCGGTTCTCTTTCTTGCGCTCAAGATTTGGTTGGAATATCTGCCTAAAATTCACCATGGTCACGTCATGTCCTCCAACACGTTTTTTGCCATGTATTATTTAATGACCGGTTTACATGGATTGCATATTCTGGGTGGTATTGCGGTCAATGCCTATTTTTGGGGACCGGGGAGTAAAATGTGGCAATCCAACCCCGAACAGTTTACCAACCGGATTGAAATTGCCGGTTTATACTGGCATTTTGTGGACTTGGTTTGGATATTCCTGTTTCCAACCCTTTACTTGTTATGAACGACCCACATAATACTTTGGCATCAAATAAGAACATGCGCTACGTTTTAATCGGAACAGTTTTACTTGTCCTTACTGTGGTCACTGTGTGGACATCGACCTTTAGTTTTTCGGTAGGCGTTAGCGTTGGTATAGCTTTGATTATTGCCACAGTAAAAGGATCGTTGGTGGCGAGTTATTTTATGCATCTTATCTCTGAAAATAAACTCATCCTTATCATTTTACTTTTTACGATAGTATTCTTTATTGCATTGATCTTTTTACCTCTCAGCGACATCATGAATACTGTGGGGAGTCCCAATGTTTATTAGAAAAACCCAATGGATTCTCATTCTTTTAATTCTGTGGTTGCCAATTCCGATAGAAGCCTGTGCAGTATGTTTTGGTGCGTCAGAATCCAATCTGGTCCATGGGTCTATGATTGGCGGCATTGTTTTAATGAGCATCACGGGATTTGTTCTTTCCTTCTTCGTTTACCTGATTGTTTATTTACGGAAAAAATCAAATCTCTACACCAAAATAAAAATGAACGGAAAACGTTTTTCATGATGGAGTTGCAGGCATGAATTCTTCTGATTATGGTTATTGGATACCCAAAGGCGCCTCCACTTTTGCCGCTGATATCGATACCTCAATCTATTTGGTGCATATTCTCATGTTAATTATGCTTGTGGTCTGGGGTGTTTTTTTCATCGTGTTTCTGGTAAAGTTCAGATCCGGAAATGGGAACCAAGTGAACCCTGGCGGTTATCCCCGGACTATCATTCCCATCAGCATGATCGCATTTGTTGCGATATTTGACGTTTATATGCTTTTTGGCCATGATATCCCATTTTGGAACCATTTGAAAAATGATTTTCCGGACCCCAGCAAATCTACTGTGGTGCGTATCGTTGCCCAGCAGTTTGTCTGGAATGTCCATTATCCCGGCCAGGATGGAAAATTTGGCCGTTCCCGTCCCGCATTGGTGGATGAAAAAATAAATCCTATTGGCTTGGATTTCGATGATCCTGCTGCAAAGGATGATATAACCACTATCGGCCAATTGCGCATTCCAGTGGAAAAACCGGTCATCGTTCACTTAACCAGTAAAGATGTTATTCACAGTTTTTCACTGCCTGTGATGCGCGTGAAGCAGGATGTGATTCCCGGTATGACCATTCCGGTCTGGTTTGTGCCCACCCGCACCGGGGATTGGCAGATCGCCTGCGCCCAGTTATGCGGCAACAGCCACTTTAAGATGAAAGGGATCTTTAAGGTCCAGAAAGAGAAAGATTTCCTGGCTTGGATGGCAACCAAAGAAGCTGAATTATCCGAAGATGATGAGGAAGTCTGGTAGTGTAATCCTTTGTTTTGATGTATAAATTGTAGAAGTGATTTTTATTTGAAATTGATTCTTTTTTTCACGGACACTTTTTAAAAACTTGGGAAATGAATAAACCAATTTTAATTGTGGGATTTCTCATCCTTTTTATTATTGCGATGATTATTTTGAATGACGCCAATGAACTAACCGTTGAGAAATATTGGGAAAATCCATCCATTTTTCAGGTGAATCGTGAAGAACCCCGTGCTCACTTTTTCCCATTTGAATCGGAAGAACTGGCCATTGAGAATGACCCGACAAAGTCAAAATATTTTCAATCCTTGAATGGAAGTTGGAAATTCCATTTTGCAAAAAATCCTAATGACAAACCAAAAGGATTTTATCAATCTAATTATAGTGTAATAAAATGGGATGATATTATCGTGCCAGGACATTGGGAAATGCAGGGATATTCTGTACCTATTTATCTCGACGAAGAATATCCATTCAAACCGGATCCGCCAAAAGTACCATTTGGTTATAATGCGGTGGGATCGTATGTAAAAACTTTTGATTTGAATGAAACATGGAATGACAGGGATATTTTTATTCGTTTCGGCGGTGTTCGGTCTGCTTTTTATATTTGGTTGAATGGGAAATTTGTTGGCTACAGTCAAGGGTCCAAAACGCCGGCGGAATTCAACATTACCGATTGGGTCCACCCCGGAAAAAATAAAATTGCTGTGCAGGTGTATCGCTTCTCCGATGGCTCCTATTTGGAAGGGCAGGACACCTGGCGGGTTAGCGGATTGGAAAGAGATGTTTATCTTTATGCTGCACCCAAAACTCGCATTTCAGATTTCTTTGTCCATGCTGGACTAAATGAAGATCTTCGTTCTGGCACATTTTCATTGAAAGTTGGCCTTGCAAATCCTGAACGATTTACGGGTAAATATAAAGTAGATGCAATCCTAAAAGCGAAACGAATCCTTTTCGAAGGATCGAAAAAGGTCTCAATCGATTCTATGGGCACAATTCAATTCTCAACGATACTTTCTCGGGTGAAACTCTGGTCCGCAGAAACACCCCATCTTTATGATCTTCAAATTTCATTAAGCGATCCCCAGGGGAATTTGATTGAATCAATCACACAGAAAGTTGGCTTCAAACGAGTTGAAGTGAAAGACGGGAATCTGTTGGTGAATGGGAAAGCCATTATGTTTCGCGGTGTAAACCGCCATGAATGGGATCCAGTTGTGGGACGATCCATTACGGAAGAAACCATGATTAAAGATATCCAACTCATGAAGCAACATAACATTAACGCAGTGCGGACGAGCCATTATCCCAACCAGGAACGGTGGTATGAACTCTGCAATGAATATGGTTTGTATGTGATTGATGAAGCCAACATTGAATCCCATGGCATGCAGTTCCATGAAGGGAGTTATGCCCATATCGCCAATGATTCTGCATGGACGGCCCAATGGATCGACCGCGGAAAACGCATGGTGGAACGAGACAAAAATCAACCATCTATCATCCTTTGGTCCATGGGGAATGAAGCCGGCGATGGAGAGAATTTTGTTAAACTTTATAATTGGATCAAAATCCGGGATAAGTCTCGCCCCGTTGTTTACCAGCCCGCCTGGTATGAGCGCCACACGGATGTGGTTTTCCCCATGTACAAGAATATTGAATTCATTTCGGAATATGCAGAAAAGGACATGGACAAACCGCTCATTTTATGTGAGTTTGCCCACGCCATGGGAAACAGTGTGGGGAATCTCCAGGACTATTGGGATACATTTGAAAAATACGATGCTCTCCAAGGCGGATTCATTTGGGATTGGGTGGACCAAACCATCCTGAAAACAGATGAAAATGGGACAGACTATTGGGCGTATGGCGGAGATTTTGGCGATGAATATGCTGAAAATGATTCCAACTTTTGTGCAAATGGATTGGTGGCCGCAGACCGATCATTGAATCCTCATATCCATGAAGTGAAGAAAGTGTATCAACCGGTCAAATTCACGGATGTCTCGAAAAAATCATCCCTTACAAAAATTGAAATAAAGAACCGGTATGATTTTATTGATTTAACTCATTTGGATTTTTCATGGGTCATTGAAGAAGATGGGACCGAAATTCAAAATGGAGATCTTGGAAAAATGAAATTGAGTCCGGGCGAAACAGAAACTTTCAATTTCAATCATCAAACAATTATGCCCAAACCAGGATCTGAATATTTTCTCACAATCCGGGCAAATACAAATTCAGGTTCTGAATTGATTCCCAAAGGTCATTTAGTAGCGTGGGAGCAATTCAAATTACCCATTGAAAATCCGGCACCATCTATTCAATCCGGTGATCTTCCTAAATTAGAAATGACAGAAAATGATAATTTGATAGAAGTAAATGGCGCTGGATTCAAAATCACATTTGACCGCGTAAAAGGCAATTTGTCGCAATATAATTATCGGAGTGTAGACCTGTTAATACATGGATTGGAACCCCATTTCTGGCGAGCCCCCAATGATAATGACCTTGGGAATGCCATGCAGAAACGAACGGCTATATGGCGGAATGCCGGTAAAGAAATTAAAGTGAATGAGCTCAAAAGTTCTGTCCAAAATAATGTGGCGCATATTCAGATTTTTTCCAATCACGATTTGACAAGTACAAATCTTGAAACAAATTATTTTGTTTATGGAAATGGTGTTGTCAAAGTAAGACATCAAATCAAAGATACAAAATCAGATAATCCGGAAATTCCAAGATTTGGATTAAAATTATCCTTAACTGGGGATTTTAAAGAACTCAATTGGTTCGGTCGTGGCCCCCATGAATCCTATTGGGATCGGAAAACATCTGCTGCAATTGGCCTATATAATGGGCATGTTTGGAATCAAACCTTTCAATATGTTCGCCCACAAGAAACAGGAAACAAAACGGATGTAAGATGGATGGCTGTATCCAATGGAGAGATCGGACTCATGGCTAAAGGTGACCCCACTTTTGATGGTAGTGTCCATCAATACCCTTATGAAGATCTGGATCATGTTCGCTATGGACAAAAACATGGGAAATTGGATATCCGACCTAAGGATCAAGTTGATTGGTTAATCGATTATAAACAAATGGGTGTTGGTGGTGATAACAGTTGGGGTGCACGTCCACATACACAGTATACGTTGGATCCACAGCAATATTCTCTTGAATTTTTATTGATTCCATTTGAAGATGGAACAGACTTAACTCAATTCTCTAAAACAACTATAAGATAAATGAACACAATTTCAATCATTTCATTTATTGTGGCGACAGGTGCTGTCGCCTTTTTTACAGTTCGGATTGTCCGGAGGATGAAAAAATCTGACAATGCCACCGAAGAATATTTTACCGGTGGACGTGCCTTGGCTTGGCCCGTTGTTGCAGGTTCACTTCTATTAACAAATTTGTCCACCGAACAATTGGTTGGACTGAATGGTGCAGTTTTTGGAGATAAAGCATTGGTAGGCATCGCTTGGGAAGCGTTGGCAGCCTTTGCCATGATTGCCACAGCGCTTATTTTCTTACCAAAATATTTAGCCAGTGGATTTACCACCACGCCGGCATTTCTTGAAAAGCGTTTTGATAAAACTACTCGTTCCATGGTGTCCGGATTATTCCTATTTGGTTATGTGACAGTTCTACTTCCTGTTGTTCTTTACACAGGCTCCTTGGCAATGATCGGAATGTTTGATTTGAATATTCCTCTTTGGCTTGTTGTGGCAACGATTGGATCCCTCGGGAGTGCATATGCTATTTTTGGCGGGCTGAAGTCAGTCGCTGTCAGTGATACTCTCAATGGTGTAGGTCTTTTGGTAGGTGGGTTGGCAATTCCTGCCTTAGCTTTAATTGCTCTGGGAGATGGTTCATTTTTCTCCGGATTGTCAACATTGGTGAATACGAACCCGGAATATTTGGCAGTATTAACTAACACCAATGTGGAAGGCAATGTGGTTTCGGTTCCATGGCCAACTTTGCTAACCGGGATGATGTTCATCCAGGTTTTTTATTGGTCAACGAACCAGGTAATCGTGCAGCGCGCCATGGCAGCAAAGAGTTTGGCTGAGGGGCAAAAAGGAGTCTTGTTTGCTTCAGCTATGAAATTGGTTGGTCCACTCATGCTTTGCTTGCCGGGGATTATTGCACTCCACATGACGGACTTAGCCATTGATAAACAGGATCAAGTCTATGGAGCCATTGTTCGCCATGTCCTCCCTGATTGGTCTCTCGGTTTATTCGCAGCGGTTTTGATGGGATCCATTCTAAGTTCATTCAACAGTGCCTTGAATAGCGCATCCACTTTGTTTTCACTCCAGTTTTATCATGGTTACATAAATAAAAAAGCATCAGGAGAACAGATTGTAAAAATTGGAAAATATTTTGGGATTGGTCTGGCGGTTGCTTCCATTATGATTGCACCTATATTGGCTCAGATGCAATCCATTTTTGAATACCTGCAAAAAGTGAATGGCTTATACAGTGTCCCCATCATTGGCATCTTTATGTTGGGTATTGGGACAAAACATGTCCCTGCCATCGCAGCTAAAATTGGGATGATTGTTGGTATGGCATTTTATGCATTCTTTACGTTTGTGAATATCAAGAACGTTCCAGCTTTTTTTGCCAATGGCGATGGGGACCTTCATTGGCTTCACGGATATTTTATCAGTTTTATTGCATCGGTTGTTGTGATGTTGGTCATTGGTTACATAAAACCAAAATCTATTGAGGAAATCGCTATAAGTGATCAGCGGGTTCCAGCACCTGTGGATATGACGCCGTGGCACCAAGCAAAGAATGCATCTTATGCCATAATGGGAACAACAGTTGGGATCTATTTATTTTTGACTTGGGCTTCAGGATGATTAGAGAAATCGATTCCTTCCAGACTCTTTTCAAAAGTGCACAAATCATACCAGTCTTTCTTTTAATAGGAAGATTTAGATGAATATAATAAAAATGAAGGTGATGCAATTTAAACTAAAACTAAAATTCTCCTGGAATATTGGTTGAATGTTATTCAAACAAAAAAGCACTCATTATTTTGATATCCCCCAAATCCCCTTTGGAAAAGGGGGTTTTTCGGTAGTGCTTTTTTGAGTAAAAATACTTGAAAATTCATTACAACCCAAAACTGAAGCAGTTGGCAAGAAATCTTCGGAATAATTCCACTCTTTCAGAAGTCCTGTTGTGGAACCAACTTAAGGGCAGAAAAATGAAGGGTTATCAATTCAACCGACAAAGACCTATTCTTGATTTCATCGTAGATTTCTTTTGTCCTAAATTAAATCTGGTGATTGAGATTGATGGCTGGAGTCATATTGGGAAAGAACAAAATGACAAGAAAAGACAAGAGAAAATCGAATATTTAGGGATCACTTTTTTAAGATTTGATGATCACGATGTTAAAACAAATATGGATGGAGTCTATCAAATCATCATGGAATGGATCGAAGGATTTGAAGCAAAGTATGGTAGAGCTATATAAAATCAACCTATCTTCGGATCAAAAGAAATGAAAAACGAGCAAATCAAACCAATCTTCCCTTCTAAGGGAAGATTTAGATGGGTATCGAAAGAATGCAGATTATTTGTAAAATTGGAAAAAGAGCATTCATTATTTCGATATCCCCGAAAC
>Ga0310122_10001024_pt1 | contig 17835 bp, 14 predicted proteins | sample CB6_Bottom_1051__FD_203503 | JGI IMG/M metagenome (GOLD analysis project Ga0310122, IMG submission 203503) | Marine microbial communities from Western Arctic Ocean, Canada - CB6_Bottom_1051 | ecosystem: Environmental > Aquatic > Marine > Oceanic | place: Canada: Western Arctic Ocean | collected...
GTCGAGTGGGCGGCGGGGAAGTCAGTGGACGGTTGCTGCGAGCGCCTGCTTGGGATGCTCTGTTGAGGCCGGTTTATGGCGAGGGCGGGCCAGGCGGGTGCTCGCTGCGGGTGCCGGGTCGGCGTGGTCGATTGTCACCGTTTTTTCCTTTGCGAAAGCCGGAACCGGGGCGACCACCTGGGCCCCAGTGGTCGCGGGAAGCTGGTGGTCGCAAATATTTCTCGAACTTCGCAAGTTGTTCTTCGGTCAGGTCGCCGCGGAGCTTCTCCTTGAGCTTTTCGGTGGAAGCATGCATACGTGGGCGTAGTTCCTCGAACGCCAGCTTCATTTCCTCACGGCTTGCCTTGAATGCCGACTCGACCTTGGCGACCTGCTCGTCGGTGAGTTTGAGGTCGCGCTGTATGCGCTTCATCAGCCAGTTCAACTGGCCCTCCATTCGCGATCCGGGGGGGTGCTCGGCGTTTCGCGGGCCGCGCTCACGAGGGAACGCACGCGGCGGCTTGGGCGCACCGAAATCAACCACGAAGCCTCCGGTCACGACACCGGCGGCAAAGATGACCGCGGCAGCAAGTATGGGTTTCCAAGCGTTCACCACGTGTACTCCAAGTCGTCGAACGAAGCCAGCATCACCGTCTCAAAGTCGGTCGACTCGGGGTCGACCGTTTCTGTCGTTGTCTCAGCGAGGTCGAACGCTACCTGGTCAATGAATGCTGCCGTTGATTCTTTGGTCGAGAACAGCGCCGCGAGGATCATCACGCCAAAGCAGGGGGCGACAGCTCGCCAAAGCATGCGCGACCAGAAAGCCAGCGGGTCGGGAGTCAGTAACCCTCGGATGCGTGCCATGATGCGCTTCTCGAACGCGTACGGGACGTGTTCATTTCCGGGCAGGTTTCGGGCGAATTTCAGGAACCGCTCGTCGGCCGAGCTGGTCTCGAGCGCGTGCTGTTCCCTCACCCGGGTCATCACCCGTGCCGAGAAGTTGACAGGCACCCGTTTGTCGTTTTGAACGGATTTTGCGAGCTTCAGGAGCTTTTTCTCTATCTCATTGGCAATCATGGCCCTGTAAGTTGACGATTGTTGCTTCCTCTAAGTTACAATCCTTTTCTCCCGGCTGAGAAACCGTTCCACGGAGGCGCGCATTTCCTTGCGGGCGCGAAACGCCTGCACTTTTACCAGCGACTCGGACCAGCCAGTGATTTCGGCGATTTCCTTGATCGTACGCCCCTCGAGCTCCTGCAGCGTGAGGACGATCCGCGCCCGGTCGGAAATCTGGCCGAGCACCGTGTACACCAACTCGCGCGCCTCTTCCAGCCCTACCCGGTCGCTGGCATCGGGGATGTTGCCGAGGCGATCCTGCCAACTCTCGTCGTCGAAGAGCATGTCGCTGATCGTCTGATCGGGCCGGTTGCGCTTGCGGCGTAGGGCGTCGTAGCAGGCGTTGAGCGAGAGCCGCATGAACCAGTGCTCGAACGGCGCCGTGCCCTTGTAGCTGCTGAGTTTTTGGAAGGTCTTGGTGAAAATCGTCTGAACAACATCCTCGGCGTCCGACTCGTTGCGAAAGTATTTTCGCGCCATGCCAAACACCCGCGGCTGGTAGCGGGTGATCAATTCCTCGAAGCAGTCCACATCACCGCCGACCACGATCCCGACCAACTCCTCGTCGGTTCGAACATCAGTTTCCGGGAAAGTTTCGGTTGCCTGCATTGGACTTTGCGGGGCGATTCCGCATGAATACGAACATACAAACACAATTAGACTCCATTTGTTGCCCAAAAGTTACAGCGGATGAGTTGGGATCGATGCCCGAATCTTGCCAACTGGCGCGTTTTCGGCAACAGTCCCGCCGCGTTATATGCCAAGCGAAGACGATATTTTAAATGCACTCAAGGCGGTCAAGTACCCCGGCTACTCGCGGGACATTGTCTCCTTCGGCATCGTGAAGGACGTGGCGGTGGCCAACGGCGCGGTCAGCGTTGCCATCCACCTCACCTCCGCCAACGCCGAGGCCGCCCAACAGATCAAGTCCGGCTGCGAGGCCGCCCTCAAGGCGATCGACGGCGTCCACGTCGCCCACGTGCAAGTGCATCAACCGGAGGGCGGCCAAGCGCAACCCGGCACACCCACTCCCGGCCAAGGGCCGCAAAAGGTGCCCGGCATCGCGCGGGTCGTCGCCGTGGCCAGCGGCAAGGGCGGCGTCGGCAAGTCCACCGTCTCGGCAAACCTGGCCTGCGCCTTGGCCAAGCGCGGCGAAAAAGTCGGCCTGCTCGACTGCGACATTTACGGGCCAAGCATCCCACTGATGATGGGCGTCAACGAGCGCCCGTCCGTCACCGAGGGCGACGACAAGCTGGTGCCGCTCCAGAGCCACGGCGTCAAGCTCATGAGCATGGGCTTCCTGCTGCAGGACGACCAGCCGGTCATCTGGCGCGGGCCGATGATCATGAAGACCATCCAGCAATTCGTCATGCAGGTGGACTGGGGCGAGCTGGATTATCTGCTCGTCGATCTGCCGCCCGGCACCGGCGACGCGCAGTTGTCCCTCTGCCAGACCGTGCCGCTCGACGGCGGAGTGATCGTGACCACGCCGCAGGAAGCATCGCTCGGCGTCGTGCGCAAGGGCATTGAGATGTTCCGCAAAGTCAACGTGCCGATCCTCGGCATCGTCGAGAACATGAGCTACTTCACCGCGCCCGGCGGCGAGCGCGTCGAGATATTCGGCCACGGCGGCGGACAGGATGAGGCGGCGCGGCAGGGCATCCCGTTCCTCGGCGAGATGCCGCTCTTCACCGAGATCCGCAAGGGCGGCGACAGCGGCGTGCCGGTGGTCGTGAGCCAGCCCGACTCCCTCCCCGCCGAAGTCTTCGGCCAAATCGCCCAACAACTGCAGGAGCAGTTGGCCGGTGCAGCGCGCTGATTTTTTGCCGAAAACGCCCATTTAAGCTGTTGACAAGCTGGGGGGGTTTAGTAGGTTGCGCGGCCTTTTCGCTGGTTCAGCGATTTTTTGAACGATGCCCAATATCAAGTCAGCCAAGCGCCGGATGCGCAGTGATGCGGCCAAGCAGGCCCGTAACCGCTCTGTAAAGACGACCCTCAAGACCGCCGAGCGCCATCTCAATGATGCCATCAAGGATGGCAACAAGGAGAACACGGAGGCGGCATTAAGTGCGTCCGCGTCCGCGTACGACAAGGCCGCCAAGCTCGGAGTCATCCACTCCGCGAAGGCCAACCGCAAAAAGTCACGACTGGCCAACCGGGCCAACGCCGCCGCGTAAGCCAAGCGCAATCCCCACAGATTTTTTAAAGCCCCGCCGTGTGCGGGGCTTCTTTGTGCTCGGCGGCGGTGTGGAAAAACTACTCGGTACGGTAGCGCACGGTGACGACGGCGCGCACTTTCTTCTCGATGCTCGACGTGTCGTACATGCCCCAGCTTGCGGTCTCGGTGGAGTTGGGCCGGGTGATCTGGAAGATGCCCTGCGAGGCGGAGATGATGTTGGCCACGCGGTTGCCGCTGCTCCTGGCCAGGCGCTCGGCCCGGAGTTGGGCGTTCTCGGCGGCCTGCTCGAGCAAATCCAGTTTCAAGCCCTCGAGCTTGGTGTAGTAAAAACTGGGCGGGTAGGAGCGAAACGCGATGCCCTCCCGGATGAGTTGCGTGGACTCCTTGGCCAAGCGCTTGGCCAAAGCGACATCGGTCGTCGTGACGGTGAATGTCTGGGTGAGCGTGTGGCTCTCGATTTCCGAGGTGGTGTGGCCCTTGGCATCACGCTTGTAATGGGCGCTCGCGTTGATGGTGCCCTCCTCGATGGCCTCCGCGGTGACGCCATGCTGGAGCAGGAAATTCATCGTTGTGGTGAGATGTTTTTGGATTTTGTCGTAGCCATCGACCGGGTCGGCAGCCCGTACTGATAGCTGCCCACGCCACGTGGCGAGGTCGGAGGTGATATCCTTCTCGGCAACGCCCTTGACCGTGACACCGTCGGTCGCGGATCGCATTTTCTCCAGCGCCCGCCCGCCTATGAGCGCCGACACAATCAGGCCAAGCGACAGAATCACCGCCACGCCGTAGCACGGTTGTTTGCCTAGATCAGCCATAAAATTCCCAACTGCGCCAAACCAATCACAAAGCCAAGCACGGCGCCAACCCATTCAATGAAGCGGAACTCCTTTTTCATGATGCCGAGCAGCATCTCCTCCAGCTTGTCGCTGGAAAACGCCTCCACCTTCTCGCGGACCACCGTCTCGACGTCCATGTTTTTCTCGAGGTGAGTCATGAACATCTCGCCCAGTTCCGGCACCGCCTTGGCCAGGCACTCGACCAGTGCGTGCTTCACCTTGGCCACCATGTCGGAGCCGAGGAACGTCGACACGATTGGGATGGTCTCCATCAGGTAGGTTTGTAGGAACTCATCCAGCTTCGCCTCGATCGTCTTGGTGGCGTGGGCAATGAACTCCTCGCTCTGAAGTTGCTTGCGTATGTCCTCCATCGAGAACAGCTCGCGAGCGACCAGTTGGCCCAGCTTTTCCGCCAGCGCCTTTTGCCGCTTGGGAAACACGCCCTGCACGCGCAGCCCGAGGATACGCCGCTCTTGGCGCGGGTGGAACAGCATCCGCACGGCGAGGTGGTTGGTGCCCCAGCCGATCACGGCGGCGATCACCGGCAGCAGGCACCACGTCCACTTGAAAACTTCCGGGCCGGCTTCAGTCAACATTGGCTGGGTGCAACTTGCGCTTGGGCTGATGGCCGATGTGTTGTTGGTTGCGGCTGCGCGCCAGCATCACCTGCCGGTGCCGTTCCCGGAGACGCTCCCGCCGCTCCGGCGTCAACCCGTCGGCGCAGCGCGGACAACTCACGCCGGCCTCGTATTGCGGCGACTGCATCTCCCCGCCCGTGAGCGGCCAGCGGCAGCCGAAACAAATCTCGTGCGCGCCCTGCTCGAGCCTGTGCTTCACCGACACGCGGTGGTCGAACACAAAACAGTCTCCCTCCCAGAGGCTCTCCGCCTCGGGCGTGTTTTGCAGGTAGTTCAAAATCCCGCCGCGCAGTTGGAACACCTCCCTGAAGCCGTGCTGGAGCAGGTAGGCCGACGCCTTTTCACATCGGATGCCGCCGGTGCAGAACATCGCGATCTTCGGATGCTTGTCCGGTTCGAGATGTTTCTGCACGTACTCCGGCCACTCGCCGAACGATCCGGTCTTGGGATCGATCGCGCCACGGAAGGTGCCCATCCCGACTTCGAAATCGTTGCGCGTGTCGATCACTGTCACCGCCGGGTCTCTGATCAGCGCGTTCCAGTCGCCTGGCTCGACGTATTCGCCAACGTACTCGCGCGGGTCGGCCTCCGGCGCTCCAAGCGTCACGATCTCCGGGCGCAGCAGCACTTTCATCCGGTGGAAGGTGATTCGCTCGGTGTCGGAAATGCGGGCGGACAACCCGGCCAGACGCTCGTCGCCGCGGATAAACCCGAGCACCGACTCCACCCCGGCGCTTGGCCCGGCGATGGTGCCGTTGATGCCCTCGTGCGCGAGGATGATCGTGCCCTGCACCGAGTGCCGCTCACAATGCTCCTTCAACGGCGCCCGCTTGGCCCCGAAGTCGGGCAGATCGGCGAACTGATAAAATGTGGCAACGGTGGAGTCCATGCGCTTGGCCAAGCGGACGCGCCGCCGGGCCGTGGAGGATGCTGGTTTTGAGTTCGAAATTTCAAGTTTCAAGTTGGATTCCAAAAATTACTTCGACGCTTGGCCGCTTGGCCGCTTGAATACCGGCCGTGCCAAGGGAGTACACGCTCAAGTCATTTCGCGCGCCGGTCGAGTTGAACATCGACTACGAGGCGGAGCTGAACGCCCAGCAGTTCGCCGCCGTTTCCGCGCCGCCGGGACCGGCGCTGGTGCTGGCCGGGGCGGGCGCGGGCAAGACGCGCACGCTGACCTATCGCGTGGCATACCTGCTCGAGCAGGGCATCCCGGTCGACCGCATCCTGTTGCTGACGTTCACCAACAAGGCCGCCCGCGAGATGATGGACCGCGTGCAGAACCTGATCGGCGGCGACACGGCGGGGCTTTGGGGCGGCACGTTTCACTCGGTCGGCCACCGGGTGTTGCGACGGCACGCCGAGGCGGTCGGCTACCCGCAGTCGTTCACAATCATGGACCGCGACGACGCCAAGGCGTTGATGCGCGCGGCGATCGATGATGCCGGCATCGACACCAAGGCGGTGCGCTTCCCCAAGCCGGATCTTGTGTGCGACATCCTGTCGATGTCGCTCAACACCGGCCTGCCGCTTGGCCAAGTGATGGAGGAACGCTACTCGTATTTTGACACGCTCACCGACGAGATCGCCCAGGCGCACGCCGCCTACACCAAGCGCAAAGTGGCCAACGGCGTGATGGACTTCGACGACCTGCTCAACCTGTGGCTGCGGTTGCTGCGCGAAAACAAGGAGATCCGCGAGTCGTTCCAGGCGCGGTTCCAGTTCATTCTCGTGGACGAATACCAGGACACGAACCAGGTGCAATGCGAGTTGATCGACCTGCTCGGCGGCCGGCACCACAACATCATGGCGGTCGGCGACGACTCGCAGAGCATCTACTCGTGGCGCGGCGCGAATTTCCGCAACGTGCTCGAGTTCCCCGACCGGCACGACGGCACGCAGGTTTTCAAGATCGAGACGAACTACCGCAGCACGCCGGAGATTCTCGACTGCGCCAACGCCGTCATCGCCGCGAACACGCAACAGTTCGAGAAGGTGCTCGCGCCGGTGCGCGACTCCGGCATGAAGCCGGCGCTCGTCTGCTGCAACGATGCCAACCAGCAGGCGGAGTTCATCGCCCAGCGCGTGCTCGAGTTGCGCGACGAGGGCACGCCGATGGAGGGGATGGCCGTGCTGTACCGCTCACACTTTCACGCGCTCGAGCTGCAGCTCGAGTTCACGCGGCGCGACATCCCGTACGCGCTCACGAGCGGCATCCGGTTTTTTGAGCAGGCGCACGTCAAGGATGTCGCCGCGTACCTAAAGCTCCTCGTCAACCCCGGCGACGAGCTGGCGTTCAAGCGCATCGTGCTGATGCTGCCGGGCGTCGGGGCCAAGTCGGCGGCCAAGCTTTGGGCGGCGTTCGGCGCGCGCCTGGCCAAGGGGCCAAACTTGGCCAAGGCGCTGCGCGACATCGCCGGCCAAGCGCCGAAAAAAGCCGCGCTTGGCTGGGAGCAGTTCGCCGAGACGCTTGGCCAACTCGACGACGAGCAGGCCAAGGGACCGGGGCATCTCATCCGCATGGTTGTCGCCGCCGGGTACGAGGATTATTTGCAGGACAAGTTCCCCAACTACTACGCGCGGCTTGAGGACATCGAGCAGGTCGCCGGCTTCGCCGGGCAATACGACACCACCGAGGCGTTCCTCAGCGAAGTGGCGCTGCTGACCAACCTCGACACCGACACAAAACGCGAGAATAACCCCGACCTGGAGCAGATTCGGCTCTCGACTATTCACCAAGCCAAGGGGCTGGAGTTCGACGTGGTGTTCGTGATGATGCTGTGCGACGGACTGTTCCCGTCGAGTCGCGCGATCGAGAGCCCCGGCGGCGAGGAGGAGGAGCGGCGGCTGTTTTACGTCGCCGTCACGCGCGCGAAAACCGAGCTGTACCTGAGCTATCCGCTGCTGCGGTACATGCACGGCTCCGGCGGCGAGGCGATGCAGCAGCCCTCACGCTTCCTCGACGAAATCGACAACAGCCTCGTCGAGGAATGGAACCTGCAAAGCTTCAATCCCTACGGCTGAATGCGCTGAAACAGGGTGGAATATTTTGGGGAGCGCACGCGCCCCGCCCAAGGCTAAACCCCCTGAGTTGCCGATGGACGATTCCGGCGAGGCGCCGGAATCCACACGCGAGGCGCGTGTGCTCCCCGCTTGGCCAAGCGCTTATGGCTGACCGTTGGTTTTGCGGGGCTTCTTTTTGCGGCGACCGGTGTTGAGATGGCGGTTGACGGCGTTCAAATATGCCTTGGCGCTGGCCTCGATGACGTCGGTGCTCGCCCCCTTGCCGGTAACGAGGTCGCCGTCGCCAAAATCCACTTTCACGCTCACCTCGCCCAGTGCGTCCTTGCCCTGCGACACGGCGCGGATGGCGTAATCCTTCAGGCGGCCGCGCGTCTCGGTGAGGCGATCGATCGCCTTGAGCGCGGCGTCCACCGGGCCGTCGCCGACGCCGGCGTCCTCAAGCACGGTCTCTTTTTTGGAGCGGCCGGTGGCGGCTTTTTTCAGGCGCACAGTGGCGGTGGGGACGGTGTGGTTGCCGCTTGTGACGTTGAGGTATTCCATCACCCATGTCTCGGGCACCTTCGTCATCTGCCCATCGACCAATGCGCCGAGATCGTCGTCGTACACAAACTTTTTCTTGTCGCCAATCTCCTTGAAACGGCTGAAGACGTTGTTGATCTCCTCGTCGGTCAGCTTGAAACCAAGGTGCCGGAGGCGCATGCCCATCGCGGCGCGGCCGCTGTGCTTGGTCAACGGCAGCTCGGTCTGGCCCCAGCCGACTTCCTCCGGATCCATGATCTCGTACGTCTCGCGTTTCTTGATGATGCCGTCCTGGTGAATGCCGCTCGAGTGGGCGAAGGCATTCTCGCCGACGATCGCCTTGCTGCGCTGCACCGGCAGGCCGCTCATCCGGGCGACCAGCTTGGAGGCCTTCACGATCTGCTTCGCCGCCACGCCGCAGGTGTAACCGCTGTAAACGTCGTTGCGCGTCTTGAGCGCCATGACGATCTCCTCGAGCGCGGCGTTGCCGGCTCGTTCGCCGATGCCGTTGACGGTGCACTCGATTTGCCGCGCGCCGGCCTCGACGGCGGCGAGCGAGTTGGCCACGGCCATGCCAAGGTCGTTGTGACAATGCACGCTGATGATCGCCTTGCCGGACTGGAACTCCGGCACGGAGCCGTGCAGGTGCGCGATCAATTCGCCGAACTGCCCCGGCACGGCCCAGCCGACGGTGTCGGGGATGTTCACCGTCGTCGCGCCGGCATCGACGGCCGCCTGGCAGACCTCGACGAGGAAGTCCGGCTCGGTGCGGGAAGCATCCTCCGGCGAAAACTCGACGTCGGCGACGAGTTTGCGGGCGCGCTTCACGCCATCGACGGCGAGCTTGATGATCTGGCTCTGTGCCTTGCCGAGTTTGAACTCACGGTGCAGCTTGGACGTGGCGAGGAAGACATGGATGCGTCCCTTTTTGCCGGCCGGCGCGACGGCCTTGCCGGCCGCCTCAATGTCCCTTGGCACACAGCGGGCGAGGCCGGCGATGGTCGGTCCCTTGATTTCCCTGGCGATGGTGTTGACGGCGGTGAAGTCGCCCTCGCTGATCACCGGGAAGCCGCCCTCGATCACGTCCACCTTCAGCCGGGCGAGTTGCCGCGCGACCTCGAGTTTCTCGCGCAGCGTCATCGAGGCGCCGGGGCACTGCTCGCCGTCGCGGAGGGTCGTGTCAAAAATGATGATCCGGTTTTTTTTCATATCGTTGTCTCTCGATTCGGTGGTTCAACAAAAAACCCCGTTGCCTCCTGGCAGCGGGGTTTACGAAAGTCTTAGTAACAAGTTTAAACCACAACCGCCCGGACGCTTCCCAGAAGCGCCAGTCCCAGCAGTAGTTGGAGGCTCAAACTTGCCATCGCGCGGAAAACTAGAGGTGGCTCCTGCCCAAGTCAACCGGTTTTTCCCAAACCGTGTTGCGCCCGCTACAGTACGCGTAAATACCCGGTTTCACTCGCCACCGTCACCGCCCCTGTTCCCGCCGAGCGTTATCAAGGCAGTTTCAGCAGGATTCGTCTCCAGCACAACGCTTTCCGGACCCCAACCGGACCAACCCTGCAGACCGGGTGCATCCGGGTCGCTGTCAATCACCGCAACTCCAAGACCGAACTTGACGTTTTTCTGGAGACTCTCCAAGCCGATTGCTTCAGGCGAAAACGACATCTCATAAATGGTCGTGCCGGTGTGAGGATAAATCGTCTTTTGCGTGCGAAGGATCACCACGTCAAACTCGCCCTTGCCGGCAAGCTGCTTCGTATGCCCCAGCACCGAGCCTTTGACGGTGTTCGCCATCGTGTTTTTATCATATAGGGTTCCATCCCCGAGGTACGGTTCCACCAGGGCGAACAGGTACTCGCTCATGACCTCCTCCCGATTGGCATCGGTAAACAGCACCCGCACGGCATCTCCCTGATCAGCCTCCTCCTTGGTGTGATGATGCACGTCATCTTCCACAATCACGATAAGATGGATACCTTCCGGATTCCAGCCGAGCCCGATTGAAACCGAGTGATCTGTTATACCATCCCACGTGCCTTCATCATACTCTGCAAACTGAGCATAAGTCAGGTCGCCAGAAAGATAGGTCCACTGGCCTCGTTGCCCTTCGGAGGCCACCTCGAAACCGGGATTGTTAACATATTCAGATTCGAACAACTCATGAGCTTGCCCATCCAGATTTCCATCAATTTGTTGAGCCTCAAATAATTCATAATTGGGGTCGATCCGATTGAAAGGTGGCTCAAGGGGAATCGTGTAGGGCCGCAGGCGAAAAAACCGCCGGCCGTACCTTATGGTTTTGGAGTCCTTAAAAATGAACGGGGCTTTGCCGGTGTCGAACACTTTTGCCGTCCGCCAATTGACCAGGTCAAATGAGGCCTGAACTTGAAACAGGCGCGAATTGACCCGCTTTTTCTTGTTGAGAAAACCGTACCATCCGGATGTCAACGCAGTTGCCTCCAGCCGAAAATGGTCGGCCATATCGTACTCAACGATCGCCATAAAGCTCTGAAACAGGTCGGCCACGTTCATGTGGCCGAAGAACACCGCACCATCCATCGGCGTTTCCCTCGCCTTGTCGCGCGCGTTGATATCTGCGCCGTAATCCAGGAGCAACCGGGCCACATCCACAAAACCGCCGACCGCCGCGAAATAAAGCGGCGTGGCCTTGTCGTCGTCGCGGCGGTTAACATTCGCGCCGTTGGCCAGCAGCAGCTTGGCAATCTCGAGGTGGCCGTACTCGGCGGCGTAGTGCAGAGCCGTCTTGCCCGTCCAGTCGTCCACCGTGTCGATGTTTGTGCCGTCGACGATGTGGGCCTTGACCGTCTCGATGTCGTTTCGCCAACTGGCCGCCGCCCAGATCGGCAGCTCCGGCCCGGCTTGCGCGGAAACAATCCACCACAACGGGAGACAAAGGAAAAAACGGCTGAAAGTCCTGAACATTGGCCGCGCACCGTTTAACCGGACTCGGCCCAATCGGCCAGCGAAATCGCCCGAATCGGCCGGCCTTGCACCGGCTTGGGGCTTGGCCTACGCTCCCGCCACTCGATTTTTATTCGACATGAAACGCTTGATTCAAACCCCCGCCTGCCTCGCCCTGGCCCTGGGCTGCCTCTCCCTGCCCGCGCCTGGACAAGCGCAGGACGACGCCCCCGCGGCGCCCGATCTTGGCCCGGTGCTCGAGCGGCTCGACCAAGTGATCGCCGGCTTGGCTAAGGTCTCCGGCGACTTGGCCAAGCTGCAAAAAGCCAGCGGCGGCAACGCCAAGGACAAGTCGCTCAAGACCGCCACAAAGCAGTTGACCGACCTGAACACCGCCGTCGAGTCGCTGGCCAGCCAACTCGCTGGCCAAGCCAAGGCGGCCGGAAAACAAGCCGACTCCGCTGCCGAGGCCGCCAATCTGCTCAAGCAGTTGGTCGCCCTGCAAACCGCCGCCGCGGCCCAAGCCAGGCGGCCGGCTCCGCAGCCCAAGTGGGAGTACAAATCAATTTTTGGCGACAGCCGCGTCGCGCTCGAGGAGGAGATGAACCTGTTCGGCGGGGACGGCTGGGAGTTTTTTAACATCGCCTCGTTTGGGCGTGGCACCGCCGGGTTCGCCCGCCGGCCCGTCAAGTAAACGACACCCACCCGGCCAATCGATCATTGACCCACCGCACCTGAAACCGTTCACTACCCGTTTTTCGCAACATGTCAGAATCTGCACCCCTAATTGAAGCCGAACCGGCTGCCGCCAGCAACGGCGCGGACACTCCCAGCAACAGCGACGTCGTCGTGATCGACGAGCTGCTCTCGACCTACGACCGCATGAGAGCCGAGATGGCCAAGGTCATCATCGGCCAGGACGAAGTTGTCGAGCGGCTCCTGATCTGCATCCTCTCCCGCGGCCACGCGCTGCTCATGGGCGTGCCCGGCCTGGCCAAGACGCTTATGGTCAACTCGCTCTCAAAAGTGATGTCGCTCGACTTCAACCGCATCCAGTTCACGCCCGACCTGATGCCGTCCGACATCACCGGCACCGACATTTTGCAGGAGACCGCCGAGGGCCGGCGCGAGTTCGAGTTCGTCAAGGGGCCGATCTTCGCCAACATCATTCTCGCCGACGAAATCAACCGCACGCCGCCCAAGACGCAGTCCGCCCTGCTCGAGGCAATGCAGGAGCATCACGTCACCGTGTCCGGCCGCATCATGCCGCTGCCGGAGCCGTTCTTCGTGCTGGCCACGCAAAACCCGATCGAGCAGGAGGGCACCTACTCGCTGCCGGAGGCGCAGCTCGATCGCTTCATGTTTTTTATCGAGGTCGAGTACCCGACCCTCGACGAGGAACGCCGCATCGCCCGCGAGACCACCGGCGCGGCGACGCGGGAAATCACCCCCCAAGTCAGCGGCGCGCAGATCATGAAATATCAGGAACTGGTCGAGCGCGTGCCGGTGCCGGATCACATTTACGACCTCGCGGTGGACATCGTCCGCGCCACCCGCCCCGACTCCGGAGACGCGCCGGACTTCTGCCAAAAACTGGTCTCGTGGGGTGCCGGGCCGCGCGCCGTGCAGTATCTCATTCGCGGCGCCAAGGCGCGCGCGGTTTTGCAGGGCAGCTACCTCGTGCGGCAGGAGGATCTCGAGGCCGTCGCCCACCCCGTCCTGCGGCATCGCATCATCACCAATTTCCAGGCGCAGGCCGAGGGAACGAGCAGCACCGTCATCGTCGATCAGCTGCTCGACCAATTCCGCGACGCCAGTGCCTGAGCCAAGCGCGCAACCGCTGATCGAGGCCGACGTCGTCGGGCGCCTCATGGGCCAGCCGCTGCTCGCGCGCTTCCCGATGGAGGGCAGCGTCTCAGGGCACCACCGCAGCCCGCACAGAGGCTCCAGCGTCGAGTTCGCCGAGTACCGCAACTACGTCCCCGGCGACGACATCCGGCGGCTCGACTGGCGCGTCTTCGCACGCACCGACCGCTATTACCTCAAGGAATTCGAGGCCGAGACCAACCTGCGCTGCTACGTCGTGCTCGACTGCAGCGGCTCGATGGGATTCGCGGGCGAGCACGGCACCCGGCTCGACTACGCCAAGCGCCTCGCCGCCACGCTCAGCTACCTCATCATCAACCAGGGCGACGCCGCCGGACTCCTGCACATCACGGAGAAAACCGCCACCGAGATCCCGCCGCGCCGCAACGCCTCCCACCTGCAGGTCATCCTCGACGCGCTTGGCCAAGCGCGGCCCACCGGCGGGACGCGCCTCGTCCCGATGCTGCACGAGCTGGCCGAGAAGGCCCGCCGACGCGCGCTCGTCGTCATCCTGTCCGACTGCTTTTGCGACGGCGACGAACTGCGGGACGCCCTGCAGCACCTGCGTTTTCAAAAACACGACCTTGCGCTGTTTCACCTGCTCGACCCGCTCGAGCTGGACTTCGAGTTCGACCGGCCGGTGCGGTTCGTGGACATGGAGGGCTCGCACTCGATTGTCACCGAGCCGGCCACCGTTCGCGCCGAGTACCAGTCCCAGCTCAAGCGCTTCCTCGACAAGCTGCGGGACGACTGCCACGAATTTAACGCCGACTACCGCCGCGTGACGCTCGATCAATCGTACGGCCAGGTGCTGGCCGACTTCCTCACCGAGCGCGCCCAGCACGCCACCCGAGCATGACTTTTCTCCAGCCGCTCATCCTGTGGGGACTGCCCCTCGTGCTGCTGCCGGTGATCATTCACCTGATCAACCGCATGCGGCACCGGCCGAGGCAGTGGGCGGCGATGCAGTTTCTCCTCGCAGCCACGCGCAGTTCCACCAGCCACGCCAAGCTGCGCAACCTGCTCATCATGTTGATGCGCATCCTCGCCGTGCTGGCGCTGTTGATCTTCCTCGCCCGGCCACTCGTCGGCGGCTGGATGGGCTGGGCGCTGGCCGCCGCGCCGGACACCATCCTGCTGCTCGTCGACCGCTCCGCCAGCATGGAGTCACGCGTCGCCGGTGCGGACGAGTCACGCCGCGAGTACGCGCTCAGGATGCTCGCCGATGCCGCAGGGGAGTTCGAGCACGCCAGCCACCTCGTGCTGCTCGACAGCGCCACGCGGCAGGCGAGCGAGCTCCCGAGCGCCGCGTCGCTGCTCGAGTGGCCCGACACGAAGCCGACCGACACCGCCGCCGACCTCCCCGCCATGCTGCAAACCGCTCTCGACTGGCTGATCGAAAACAAGGCCGGCACCGCCGAGATTTGGATCGCGTCCGACCTGCAGGCCAGCAACTGGCAGCCGGACGATCCGCGCTGGGAAACCCTCATCACGGCGTTCGACTCGCTCCCGCAAAAAGTGCGTGTCCGCCTGCTCGCCACCACGCAGGAGTCGCCCGGCAACGCCTCAATCTCCATCGCGCAACTCTCCCGGCAACAGGCCTCCGGCAAAGGCGAAGTGCGCCTGGCCGTCGATCTCAATCGCAGCCAGGCCAACGCCGGCACCGCCACGATCACCCGCACACTCAACGACGTCGCCACCGAACTCGAGGCCAGGGTCACCGGGCAGTCCACCCGCTGGCGGCATCGCTTTGCCGTCGGCGACCAAGCGGGCGGCTGGGGTAAACTCGAGCTTCCGGCCGACGGCAACCCGCGCGACAACATCACTTACTACCGGTACAGCGACGACCACCCGCCGGCCGGCTTGGTCGTCACCGAGAGTGCGCTTGGCCCGTTGTGGCAGGCAGCGGCATCAGTCGCCGGCCAAGCGGGACGCACCCCGGCCAAGCGCTACGCGCCGGGCGACGTGACCCCGGCCGATCTGCGTGACGCCACGCTCGTCGTTTGGCAGGCGCCTCTGCCGGAGGGCGAAATGGCCAACGCGCTGCGGCGCTTCGCCGACGAGGGCGGGCGCGTTGTTTTCTTCCCGCCGGGCCAGCCATCGACGGCCCGTTTTGCCGGCTTGGGCTGGGGTGAAAAACAAACCAGCGGCGACGCCGGTTTTGCCGTTGGCCGCTGGGACGAGGATCAAGGGCCGTTGGCCAACACCGACGAGGGGCTGCTGTTGCCGTTGGCCAAGCTCGGTGTTCGGCAGCGGCAACAGGTCGTTGGCCAGGCGGCGGTGCTGGCGGCGTTCGACGATGCCCAGGCGCTGCTCGTCCGCCAAGCGCTTGGCCACGGAGAAGTTTATTTTTGCACCACCCTGCCCTTGCTCGCCTGGTCGGAGATGGGCGACGGCTTGGTGGTCGTGCCGATGCTGCAACGCCTGCTCGCCGCCGGGAGCCGCAGGCTGCAGCGCGACTCGGTCGCCGAGTGCGGCCAAGTCAGCGCGGGTGATCTGCAACTCGAGTGGACGTCGGCCGAGACCGGTCTGCGCGGCGACGTGCAAACGCAGGCCGGTGTTTACAAAAACGGCGACCGCTGGCTGCTGGTCAACCGGCCGGCCGCCGAGGATGAGTTCGAGCGCGTCGAGGACTCGGCGGTCGCCGGGTTGTTCGGCTCGCTGCCGTTTCAACTGTTCCAGGCGCAGCGCGACGACACGGCGTTGCAGGGCGAAATCTGGCGGCTGTTCCTGTTCCTGATGCTGCTCGCGCTGCTGGTCGAGGCGTGGCTCATCCGGCCAAGCTCAATGGCCGAAGCCGCGCCGCTCAAACCCCAACCCGCCGCCGCATGAGTCACTGGTCGTTCGCAGATTCGTCGATCGTCATCCTCGCCGGGATCGGCGTGGTGGCACTGTCCGCGTGGCTTGGCTGGAGCAACTGGCAGCGCAACGGCCGTCGCGGCAAAGTCGCCCTGCTCGAGGCGCTGCGATTCGTGGCGGTGGCGATGCTGACGTTCACGCTGCTTCGCCCGGAGTTTGTCCGGGAAATACAGCGCACCGATCCGCCGCAGGTCGCGATCCTCACCGACGCCTCGGGGAGCATGCAAACGCGTGACGTCGTCAGCACCAACAACATCGTCGCACGCGGCGCCTGGATCGATTCGCAAAACAAGCGCGCGTTCTGGACGCCGCTCAAGGAGGCCGGCTCCGAGGTGCTGGTCGGTGCATTCTCCGCGCCGCCGGACCTGGGCGCGACGAACGCGCTTGGCCAAGCGCGGGAGATCGGCACCGACTTGAGCGGCGCGCTTGGCTCGGTGCTCGAGCAGCAGCGCAACCTCAAGGCGGTGCTGCTGTTGAGCGATGGCGACTGGAACCTTGGCTCGTCGCCGATCGGCATCGCCACGCGCTACCGCGACCAGGGCATCCCGGTTTACAGCATCGTCACCGGGCAGGACGAATCGATCCCCGACCTCGCGATGGAGGAAGTCGCCGCGCCGGCGTACGGCTTGTTCGGCGAGCAGATCGCCATCCCTTACACGGTGCAGAGTCACCTGCCGCGCGACGTCGCCACCGAGGTGCGCCTCATGCAGGGCACGGAGCAGTTGGCCGCCAAGAAAATCACCCTCCCGGCGAACAGCCGGTTCCCCGACTCGATCATGTGGTACCCGCGCGAGGTCGGCGAGTTCGACCTGCGGCTGGAGTTCCCGGTGGAGCCGGACGAAGGGCTGCGCGACAACAACTCGGCGGCGTTTCACATCGCCGTGCGCGTGGTCAAGCTGACCGTGCTGGTTGTCGATTCGCAGCCGCGCTGGGAATACCGTTACCTGCGAAACGCCCTCGCCCGCGATCCCGGCGTGGACCTGAGCTGCCTGTTGTTTCACCCGAACATCGGCACCGGCGGCGGGCGCGACTACCTCTCCGCCTTCCCGGGTTCCCGCGAAATGCTCTCGCGCTACGACGTGATTTTTCTTGGCGACGTCGGCGTCGGCAAGGGGCAGTTGAGCGCGAAGGACGCCGGGTTGATCAAGGGCCTCGTCGAGCAGCAGGGCAGCGGCCTGGTCTTCATGCCCGGGCGTCGCGGCAATCACCTCTCGCTGATGGACAGCGAGTTGAAGGAGCTGATGCCGGTCGTGCTCGACGATGCCAAGCCCACCGGCGTCGGCCTGCAAAACGAGTCGGTGCTCACGCTCTCGAGCCGGGGACGCGGCCATCTGCTCACGCGGTTCGACGCCGACGAAATGGTGAACGAGCAGATCTGGAAAATGCTCCCCGGTTTTTACTGGTCGACCGCCGTGGCCAAGAGCCGGCCCGGCAGCGAGGTGCTCGCCGTGCACTCGGAGTTGCGAAACCAATGGGGGCGCATCCCGCTGCTGGCCATCCGCAGCGCCGGCCGCGGCAAGGTGCTGTTCATGGGCACCGACAGCGCGTGGCGTTGGCGGCGCGGCGTCGAGGACAAGTTCCACTACCGGTTCTGGAGTCAGGTCGTCCGCTGGATGGCGCACAAGCGGCACCTCGCCGAGAAGGATGGCATCCGGCTGAGCTACACGCCCGAGACGCCCAAGGTTGGCGACACCGTTTTTCTGCAGGCGACCGTGCTCGACGAGGCCGGTTTCCCGCTGGAAAACGGTGAAGTCAACGGCTCGATCGTCTCGCCCACCGGACGCGGCGAGCAGCTTGAGTTGATTGAAGTCGAGGGCGGCTGGGGTGTTTACAGCGCGGAGTTTTCGCCGCAGGAAGGCGGGCCGTTCGAGATCGCCATCGACGCCCCCGAACA
>Ga0310122_10001025_pt1 | contig 17829 bp, 16 predicted proteins | sample CB6_Bottom_1051__FD_203503 | JGI IMG/M metagenome (GOLD analysis project Ga0310122, IMG submission 203503) | Marine microbial communities from Western Arctic Ocean, Canada - CB6_Bottom_1051 | ecosystem: Environmental > Aquatic > Marine > Oceanic | place: Canada: Western Arctic Ocean | collected...
GTGCTTCGACCGAGGCAGAAGTGCAGATCGCCGAAAAAATCTGCCAGTTGTTACCCTCAGTAGAACGTGTGCGTCTCGTTACTTCGGGCACCGAGGCGACCATGAGCGCGATTCGCCTGGCTCGTGGCTACACGCGCCGCGATCAGATCGTCAAATTTGAAGGCTGTTATCACGGCCATGTCGATGGCCTGTTAGTGAAGGCCGGCTCCGGCGCCCTGACCCTGGGAACACCAGACTCCCTCGGTGTGCCCAGAGCCTACACCGAACTTACCCATGTACTGCCGTTCAACGATATCGAGGCGGTGCATCAGTTTTTCGACACACGGGGCGATGAGATCGCCTGTGTTATCGTTGAACCCGTGGCCGGCAACATGAACTGCGTGCCGCCAGTCCCCGGTTTCCTCGAAGCCCTGCGGGAGTCCTGCACCCGCCACGGTAGCGTGTTGATATTTGATGAAGTCATGACTGGCTTTCGGGTGGCACTGGGCGGCGCCCAGGCCGTTTATGGGGTGACGCCGGATCTCACCACGCTGGGCAAAGTCATCGGCGGCGGCCTGCCCGTGGGTGCCTTCGGCGGCAGGCAGGAGATCATGGAACTGATTGCACCCAGCGGTGGCGTCTACCAGGCCGGTACGCTCTCGGGCAGCCCCCTGGCTGTCGCCGCCGGCCTGGCTATGCTCGAGCTTGTCAGCGAACCAGGCTTTTACAGCAAGCTCGAAGCCAGGACCCAGACCCTGTTGCATAGCTTGGGCGAGCGAGCGGCGGCCGCCAGCGTGCCATTCACGAGCAACTGCGTCGGTGGCATGTTTGGTTGTTTCTTCAACACCGAAGAACATATTACCCGGTTTTCCCAGGTCATGGCTGGCAACCTCGATCACTTTCAGACCTTCTTCCATACCATGTTAGACAATGGAGTCTACCTGGCCCCTTCCGCGTACGAGGCGGGATTCATATCTGCCGCTCATGGCGATCGGGAAATTCAATTGACGCTGGATGCGGCAGAAAAAGCATTCGATAAAATCGCCTCATAGCCTGGCCAATGCGCACGAGATACAGGAAATAACGATGACAACTTATGATGTATACGGGGTTGGCAATGCACTCGTGGACAAGGAATTCGAAGTCGACGACAGTTTTTTCGAAGAGTACAAGATCCAAAAGGGGATAATGACGCTCGTTGCCCAGGAACAGCAACAGTACCTAGTTCGTATTCTAGAGAGAAAATACGGTATCAAGAAGCGCGCCGGCGGTGGCTCGGCTGCCAACACGCTCTACGCATTGAGCCAGTTCGGTGGCAGCGCGTACTTCACCTGCAAGCTGGCTAAGGACGAAGCCGGTGATTTCTATCTCGAACAACTCGGCGACCACAACATTCAGACCAATACCGACAATCAGAGAGAGCATGGCATATCCGGTCAATGCCTGGTGATGATCAGTCCAGACGCAGAGCGCACTATGCACACCTATCTCGGTGTGTCGGAAAAGGTGTCGGCGCAAGAATTAAATTTCGACGCAGCAAGAGACTCCAAGTACATCTACCTGGAAGGTTACCTGGTGACTTCTCCAAGTGCAAAAGCTGCGATCATTGGGCTCAAGCGATTTGCCGAGGCAAACCAGGTGAAGACGGCGATGACATTTTCTGACCCATCCATGCTCGAGTATTTTAAGGATGATATCAACGATGTGCTGGGTGACGGTGTGGATCTATTATTCTGCAACGAAACCGAAGCACTGCTATGGAGTGGTGCAGCGAACATAGAAGCTGCCTGTGAAATCATGAAAACCAAGGCCGCGCAGTTTGCCATCACCCGGGGCGACAAGGGCGCACTTCTATTCGATGGCAGCGACTACATTTCGATCGCCGCCCATACCGTCAATGCAGTCGATACCAACGGTGCCGGCGATATGTTCGCCGGCGCATTTCTTTACGGGATTACCAGCGGCAAAGATTTTGCAACGGCGGGCAGGCTTGCAAGCCTGGGTTCAGCCACCGTGGTAAGCAATTTTGGACCGAGACTGGACGCCGAATTGCATCAGCAAATAGCCGATGAGATTCTAAAATAAGCAGGGATATTGCCAGACTTTGCTAGTCAGTCAGCGTCTATGGGCCGCTGCTACGCGCGCATACTATCGACGAATTTCTTCACACCATCAAACCAGGAAGATTTGCGAGGGGATTGCCGGGTGCCTTGCTGCTCCTGAATTTGCTGAAATTCTTGCAGGATTTCTTGCTGACGGCTGGTGAGACGAATCGGTGTTTCCACCACGACTCGGCACAGGAGATCGCCGGCACTGCCGCCCCGGATAGGCGTAACGCCCTTGTTTCGCAAGCGGAAGAGCTTGCCCGATTGTGTCGCGGCGGGAATTTTCAACTTAACGCGACCATTGAGTGTGGGCACTTCCAGTTCACCGCCCAGCGCCGCATCACCAAAACTGATGGGAATCTCACAGTGCAGGTTGCGCCCATCGCGCTGGAAGATATGGTGGGGACGCACACCGATCTCTACGTAGATGTCTCCCGGCGGTCCACCATGAGCCCCGGCCTGGCCCTCTCTAGTCAGCCGGATTCTATCCCCGCTGTCCACCCCGGCTGGAACCTTGACCGATAGAGTCTTGGTCTCGTCCACCGCGCCGCGGCCGTGACAGCTACTGCAGGGATTCTTGATCTGTTTGCCGGTACCCTGACAACGGGGGCAGGTTTGCTGCATGGAGAAAAATCCCTGCTGCATGCGAACCTGGCCATGACCGCCACAGGTGCTGCAGTCGACTGGTACGGTGCCTTTCTCCGCACCGCTGCCTCCGCAAGTATCACAGCTTACCGTGGTTGGGATCCTGATCTTAACCGTGGTGCCTCGCACCGCCTCTTCCAGATTGAGTTCAAGGTTGTAACGCAGGTCCGCACCTTGTCGAACATGGCTGCGACCGCCACCGCGGCCGCCGCCGAAGATATCACCAAAGATATCGCCAAATATGTCGCCAAAGTCGGCGCTGCCAGCACTGGTCTGCCCTTCCAGACCGGCGTGACCGAACTGATCGTAGCGAGCTCGTTTCTTGGCATCCGACAAAACCTCGAAGGCTTCATTGGCTTCCTTGAACTTGTCTTCAGATGCCTTGTTGTCTGGATTACGATCTGGGTGATGCTTCATGGCAACGCGCCGGTAAGCCTTCTTAATATCGGCTCCCGGAGTGTCCCGGGTAACACCCAGGACTTCGTAGTAATCTCGCTTTGACATGAATCCGCTTCTCTGTGCTGCTGTTTTTTCTTCTGCACCGTTGCTCAAATTCAGCGTGCACGGCTTGGTCGGTAGTTAAACGCAAAAAAACTAAGCCATGAAGATGACCTAGTTTTAGCTGCTCGGTGCGATTGCTTTAGAGGGGCTTAGTGACTAACTGCTACCTCAACGCCTGCCATCCCACCTACTTGTCTTCTTCCTCAGTTTCTTTCTCGGCTTCCTCTATGACTTCTTCGAACTCGGCATCCACGGCGTCATCGTTACCGGAACCGCCCGCGTCTGCTGCACCCCCGGCGGCGCTCGCCTGCTCCTGTTGTTCGGCCTGCATTTTCTGCGCGAGGCCAGAAGATGCTTCGCTCAGTGTCTTGATCCTGGCTTCAATATCCGCCAGATCGTCACCCTTGATCGCCTCTTCCACCGCAGTCACTGCTGTGTTGATGGCATCCTTTTCCTCATCGGTGACTTTATCGCCGGCTTCTTCCAGGGTCTTCTTGGTGGCGTGCACCAAGGCATCGGCTGAGTTACGCGCCGTGATGAGTTCCTCGAACTTCTTGTCCTCTGCCGCATTGGCTTCGGCATCCTTAATCATTTGCTCGATTTCTTCATCAGACAATCCGCTGGAAGCCTTGATAATAATGGACTGTTCTTTTCCTGTAGCCTTGTCTTTCGCCGACACATTCAATATGCCATTGGCGTCGAGATCGAAGGCCACCTCAATCTGCGGCAGTCCCCGTGGCGAGGGCGGAATATCCGCCAGGTCGAATCGGCCCAGCGACTTGTTCTGCGCAGCCTGTTTGCGTTCACCTTGCACGACATGAATGGTAACCGCGGTCTGATTGTCATCGGCGGTTGAGAAAATCTGGGTTTTCTTGGTGGGGATTGTCGTGTTCTTTTCGATCAGGGTGCTGGCGACTCCGCCCAGAGTCTCAATGCCCAGAGACAATGGGGTCACATCTAACAATAAGACATCGTTGACCTCACCAGAAAGCACGGCAGCCTGAATCGCCGCACCTACGGCAACGGCTTCGTCTGGATTAACATCACGACGAGATTCCTTGCCGAAGAAGTCAGCCACTTTCTGCTGCACCAGGGGCATACGAGTCTGCCCACCCACCAGGATGACATCGTCGATGCCGGAGATATCGAGGTCGGCATCGGCCAGCGCAATCTTCAGCGGCCCCAGGGTTTTCTCAACCAGTTCTTCGACCAATGATTCGAATTTGGCACGTGTAAGCTTTTGCACCAAGTGCTTGGGCCCACTGGCGTCGGCGGTAATATAAGGCAAGTTGATTTCAGTCTGCTGGGCGGAAGACAATTCGATCTTGGCCTTCTCAGCGGCTTCTTTCAGTCGCTGTAGCGCCAGCGGATCATTGTGCAGATCCATGCCGGTTTCTTTCTTGAATTCATTGGCCAGGTAATCGATCAGGCGCAGGTCGAAATCTTCACCACCGAGGAAGGTATCGCCGTTGGTGGAGAGTACTTCGAAGGTGTGTTCGCCATCGGTTTCGGCAATCTCAATAATAGAGATATCGAAGGTACCACCACCGAGGTCGTAGACTGCAATCGTGGTATCACCCGTCTTCCTGTCCATACCATAGGCAAGGGCTGCAGCGGTCGGTTCGTTGATGATGCGCTTGACTTCGAGCCCCGCAATCTTGCCCGCATCTTTGGTAGCCTGGCGTTGGGAATCGTTAAAATAAGCCGGCACCGTCACCACCGCTTCCGTGACTGCCTCGCCGAGGTAGTCTTCCGCGGTCTTCTTCATCTTCATTAAAATCTGTGCGGATATCTGCGGAGCTGACATCTTGTCGCCATTGACCTCTACCCAGGCGTCGCCATTGTCGGCTTTGACAATATTGTAGGGCACCATCTTGATGTCCTTCTGCACCACATCATCGTCGAATTTGCGACCGATGAGGCGCTTGATGGCAAACAGGGTGTTGCTTGGATTGGTCACCGCCTGGCGCTTGGCGGACTGGCCTACCAGGGTTTCTCCCTCGCTGCTGTAAGCAACGATGGATGGGGTAGTGCGATCCCCTTCTGAATTTTCGATAACCTTGGCCTCACCGGCGTCCATAACCGCTACACATGAATTGGTGGTTCCCAGGTCAATACCAATTATCTTACCCATTTTCTAAATCTCCGATCTGAATCTGATCATTATCGTACTGCTTTCGTTTTCTGGCTCTGCTTCCCAATATTGGCCCGATCCGGCTGAATTCAAGGATCAGGGCGCTAAATCCTGCAAATAATGGCTGACGCCATTTCTGTCCGGTTGTGGCCCGACTATGGGCCTTTACCGCGCTGCGAATCTGTAATTTAGTGATGAAATTCAATTACTTACTCAGGAGTCGTCGTCGGCTCTCTCTACCGGCGCCTTCGCCACAATCACCATCGCTGGCCTGATAACCCGACCATGGAGGGTGTAGCCCTTCTGCATTACCGCAATCACCGTGTTCGGCTCCACTTCGGCATTCTCCTGAATCGACATCGCCTGGTGCAATTCCGGATCGAAGGGCTCGCCATGGGGCTCAACGACCCCAATGCTGAACTTACTGAAGCAGTCAGCGAAACTCTTCAGCGTCAGCTCCACACCCTCATAGATCGCCTTGATTTTTTCACCGTCACCGACAGCGCTTGCGCCCCCGTCTGCTTCGCCATTTTCGCCGGCGGCGGCCAGCGCCCTTTCCAGGTTATCCACTACCCCAAGCAGTTCGATAGCAAACTTTTCCTGCCCGTACTTATGGGCTTTTTCCACATCCTGCTGGGTACGACGGCGTAAGTTCTGCATTTCCGCCTGCACCCGCAGCAAATCATCTTTCGCATTTTCGGTGGCGAGTTCGAATTGCTCCAGCTTCTCCACGGCCTGATCCGATGTCATCTCGCCAAAGCCACACTCTGGTGATTCCGAATCATCGGCCCCGGGTAATTCCTCAGATTGTTCGGTAGCTTCGGTATCTTCGGTATCCGTCTCTGCCGATTCGTTTTCTTCTTTGTCTGCGCTGTGCTTGCTCATGCCTTCCTCTGAGATGGGTTCTTCGATTCGCCGGTTTCACTGGAAATCACATTGAAACCAACGATGTCGCCTATATGGGGTCTGGAACCAGCGTTTCAAGCGCTTTCCGGCCAAAACTGCCGGATTTTCCGGGTGTCTGACTACGCTGTCGCGAGACAATATTCAGATGAATTATGCCCGCTGGTTTTTTAACTCAATATTTGTGCATTTATGGAATACGATCCAATATACTTTGTAATCATGCTGCTGCAACTCACTATTCAAAATTACGCTACCGTCGACTCTCTGGAAATTGAATTCAAACCCGGCATGTCGGTGATTACCGGGGAAACCGGGGCGGGGAAATCCGTCATCCTCGGTGCCCTGGGTCTGACTCTGGGCGACAGGGCGGATAGAACCATTATTCGCAGCGGTGCGCGCAAGGCGGAGATAAGCGCCGAATTCAGCACCGCCAACATCCTCGCGGCCCGGAACTGGTTAAGCGAGCACGATCTTGAGGTCGAGGATCCCTCTGGCAGCTGCCTATTACGCCGGGTTGTCAGTGAAGATGGCAGATCCCGAGGCTACATCAATGGTTCCCCTGTCACTATGAGCAATCTGAAGTCTCTCGGCGAGATGTTGATCAATATCCACAGCCAACATGAACACCAGTCTTTGCTGCGGCGCAGCAGCCATCAGCATTTATTGGATGAATATTGCGTCAAATCGGAGCTAGCATCCAGCCTGCGTGATGGCTGGAAGCAATGGCGGGCAAATTTCCAGCTTATCCAGGAGCTCAGTTCTCAAACGGAGGAAGACTCCGCCCAGTCCCAATTGCTCTCCTACCAGTTGGACGAACTCGATGAACTGGAGATTGGAGAAAATGAGGCGGCCGAGCTCGATGCGGAATTCAAGACCCTGAATCACGCGGACGAAACCATTGCGGCGGTCGCTTGCGCGCTGAAACTATGCCTGGAGGACGAAGACCACAACGTGAATTCCCTGCTCAGTCAAGCCCTGGCGGTATTGAAGGAGCTACCCGAAAAACAGCCGCGTACAGACAGTATTGTTAGCCTGTTGGAAACTGCTGAGATTCAATTACAGGAGGCGGTATCACAGCTGCGTGACTTCAGCGATGACTTCGATGCGAACCCGCAGCGGCTGGAGCAGGTAAATGCCAGGCTCAGTGTCCTGCATGCAATCGCCCGCAAGCACAAGGTCCATGCCAACGAACTTCCCAAGGTCGTGGCTTCCCTGCGTCAACAACTGGGCCGCCTGCAGAATAGCGATGAAGAACTGGAAAAGCTCAGAGCCAATGACGAGGATTACCGCGCCAGTTACAAAAAAATAGCCTCCAGGATAAGCAAACTCCGCCGCGATGGCGCTAAAAAACTGGCGCAGCAGATCGACAGCCAACTGGAACTGTTAGGCATGCCCCATGCCTCGCTAGAGGTGACACTGCGCGCCGTCACGTCCGACAATCCAGTTATTCATGGCTTGGAGACGGTCGAGTTTCTTGTCAGCACCAACCCCGGGCAGGAAGCGAAGCCCCTGATCAAAATCGCATCCGGGGGTGAGCTGTCGAGAATCAGCCTGGCCATCCAGGTGATTACGGCGCAGACATCACAGACTCCGAGTCTGGTATTCGATGAGGTGGATGTGGGTATCGGTGGGGGCGTTGCCCGGACTGTGGGCGAATTATTGCGTCAACTGGGCGACTCCACGCAGATCTTATGCGTGACCCATCAGGCACAGGTGGCTGGTCAGGGCCACCACCATTTGTTTGTCAGTAAGAACAACACCGGGCGCTCCACCGTGACCCGAATTGAAGAGCTGACGAATAAGGCGAAAGTGAGAGAAGTCGCGCGCATGCTTGGCGGCGAAGAATATAGCGTGGAATCCCTTGCCCACGCCGAACAAATGGTCGCAAGCAGCTAAGGCACCTGTGAATATCAGTCCAATTCCTTCTGGCAGTTCTTGCAGATGCCGTAAAGGTACATGCTGTGATCGGTGATCTTGAAGCCGAGTTTCGCGGCGATCATTTCCTGCTGATTCTCGATGACTTCATCGAAAAACTCCTCCACCGCGCCACAGTGGTTACAGACGATGTGATCGTGGTGATCCACCGCTGTCATCTCAAATACCGAGTGCCCGCCTTCGAAATGATGACGCATGACCAGGCCTGCTGACTCAAACTGGGTAAGCACCCTGTACACGGTTGCCAGCCCCACATCTTCATTGGCCATGATCAGCGCCTTATACACATCTTCCGCACTGAGGTGCTTGGTCGCGGAACTTTCGAGTATTTGCAGAATCTTTACTCTGGGTAAGGTTACTTTCAGACCTGCATCACGCAGCTCCTGATTCTCGTTGGTCATAATCGCTTCTCGAGCTGCGCAGGGAGTTCGGCATCGGTAATTAACGCACAGGAATTGCCGATCTGCCCCTGATACCGGCCCAACGCTGGAGCCAGGTGGCGGAGTGACAGTTTTCCTGCTGCATATTCTAGGGTATTATGCCCCCTCACCGCAGGCTAGGAAAGGACAGTTGAATATCGCTCCCGTAAGGCGAGGGAAAAGGCGAGGGGCAGTCACGGGATTAATGAGTAACGATGAGATGAAGATGCACACTCTTGGCAAAAAAATAGGTTTGATAGGGATACTGTTTGCACTGAGTGCCTGCGGCGGCCTGGGCAGCCTGGAATTTCCCGGGGTTTACAAAATCAGCATTCCCCAGGGCAATATCATCACCCAGGAGATGATCGATCAACTTCGCCCTGGCATGACCAAACGCCAGGTCATCTTTGTCATGGGTACACCCCTGGTAAGAGACCCCTATCACCAGGATCGCTGGGACTATGTCTATAACTTCCAGCCCGGTGGCGGCATCCGCGGCCAGGAAAAAGTCACGGTATTCTTCGTCGATGATGGTCTGGTCCGCTTCACCGGTGATTTCACTCCAACTTCCGAGGCCGATAGCTAAGCTACCTCCTGATAAGCCTAAAACTCAATCCTCAACCCCAACTCGAAAGCACGACCCGGTGCTGGTGCCACATCCTTTAAATACGATGTGTGCCATCGGATGGGTTCATCCAACAAATTACTTCCCTTCAGGAAAAACAGGCCGGTCCTGCCGCCGAATGCCAGATGATAGTCCAGATAAATGTTAAGCAAGGTATGGCCTTCGGTTTTGCTTTCCTTCGGTGCCGTACTGGATTGATCTTGCACCTGGGTCAGACGTAGTTTTGCCTGCCAGTCCAAATGCGAATGGCGCAGTTCTGCGCCGAAACGAAGCGGTGGGATGCGCGGTACATTGCCGCTGCTATCAAATTTTGCGGACACGTAATCTGCAAACAATGAAAGCTCCGAGAGGTGATCTCCATTGCGAAAAATTGGAAAACCTAGCTGCGTTTCGACACCCTGAAACACGGCATCTTCCTGTGCATAGCTTGATATTTCTATGCCATCTCTAAAAATCCCGGTATCGAAGAGGAACAGGTAATCGCTGATTTCGTTGTAAAAAATATTCAGCTCACCGGTCACATTTCCCAGGTGCTTGCGCAGGCCTATTTCCATGTTGTTTGATGTTTCCCGTTCTGCGCGGGGGTCGCCGATTTCGAAGCGCCGCGTCGCCACATGCTGAATCAACTCCTCTGACGCCAGGGCATTGCAACTCGTATCGATATTGGAGTAGAGCTCTTCCACTGTCGCCGAGCGCTGGGAGTAGGCATAGGAAAGCAACAGGTTCATATCTTCGCGAAAGCGCCAGATCGAGGAGGCGCTGCCACTGAAACTGGTGCTCGAATCGTCACAACTGCCATCGATCTGTGCCAGGGACCGCCGTTCAGCTCTGAGTCCGAACTCAAATGTCGTGGTGTCGACATCGAAGCTGTGCACGGTGAAGAGCGCCAGTGAATCTATGTCGATGCGTGGTATGAATGCCTCTTCGCCGAGCGCGGAAAAGTTACGATGACTGAAATGCAGGCCGAATACACCTTCGCGATTATCGTTGAGACCCAGATGGAAGGTGAATCGACCCGCTACTCCGTCCTGTTCAAACCGTGTACCGATTTTACCATCGACTTCGACTTCGACATGCTGGTAGTCCACCTTGCTGACGCGACCATGAACTTCCTTAAGGATGCCAGCCAGGGGTAACTGAAACTCAAAATCGGCCCGATCTTGTTGCATAAGGATACGGGTGCCACCCGCCGCTGCGTGCAGCTCGACGGCGCGCCCTGGAATACCATATTCATTCTCCAGGCGGTTAAACGATACGCCGATATAACCTCCATCCAGAATCCAGGAACCGCCTATGCTGCCGGCATGAGATCGTGTATTCGAACCCGGTATTTTGCCCTTGCTGGCGACCAGGCCGGCGAATTCCCCTTCGTCCTGAAAATTCACAATGTCGGGATTTATAGCGTAGCCAGGTACTTCCACGTCGTTGCTTTCACGGTAAACAGCGTCCAGGTGCCCGGCGAATTGCCCGGCGCCAGCCTCGAGTTTTAGCACGCTCACCTGTTGATCCGATGCACTGTTATGGCGGGTCTCTATGAAGCCGCCGAGTGCCGCTGGTAAGCGGGTGGGAATCCGGTTGTCGATGACATTCACCACGCCACCTATGGCTCCGTTACCATACAAAAGTGTAGCCGGGCCGCGTAGTACTTCTATGCGCTCGGCGAGCGCGGGCTCGAGACTATTGGCGTGGTCTGCACTGATAGATGAAGCATCGATATTGCCCACCCCACCCTGTAAGACCTGTACCCGATTCCCGCCCTGGCCCCTGATCACTACCGCGCCGACGCCAGGCCCGAAAGAGGCGATGCTGACACCGACTTGATCTTGCAGAGTTTCTCCCAGGGTCGCTGCCACTTTCTCCCGCAATTCTTCTCCGGCCAATATGTTTACCGGCAGCGCGGTGTCTGCTCTGGATCTATGCAGCGTGGAAGTAACAACTATTTCTTCCACAGCCGCCTCTGCATGTTCCAGTTCTGCCTCTGCGGCAAGCGATGAAATTGATATGGTGCCAAGATATGCTGCCATCAGCCCCGTTGCAACTGCGGATTTCATTTAGCTTCCAAAATTAATTTTAAGTTATGACCGATAAATCGATGGGTCGGATTATCACGGTAATTATTTCTGACCAACGGACCGCTAGAACGTTGCAGCCAATTTTTCCAGTGCCTGGATACCAACGATGTCCTGGGTTGTGAGATAAAGATCTTGCCTGGTGAGGTCGGGAAGCGCCTTCGTCAGCGTGGCCAGATGCAGCTCTTCCTGAAGCCTGCGTTCTTCCAGAAACTCCCCCATGCCGGCGGGCGAGCGTTTGTTGACCACTAGGCCGCCAATACTCACGTTAGCTTTTTGCAGCTGTTCATAGAGCTCAATTGTTTCCAGCACCGGCAGTCTCTCGGCTGCCAGTACAATAATGAAAGACGTTTGTTCAGGATCGGAAAGCCGATCTCTCAAGGTAGTAAATCGCAGCCGGCGCCGGTTCAGTATCTGTCGTATTCCCAACTCTCGCGACTTATCGGCATCTTTGGCGTCGGCGCCGAATATCTTGTCTTCCATGCTGGAATCACTGCCCATGCCCCTGACGATTTCGGCGAATTTGTCTGCCTTTTCCCGGCGCTTGATAAGACCTTCGGTCCAGGCCGACATCATCTCCGGCAACACCATCAGCCTGGCGGTATGCCCGGAAGGTGCGGTGTCGAACACGACCAGGTCGTATTCCTTGACACCCTCCTCGACGACTTCCGCGATACGCTCGAGAATTGCCGCTTCCTGCATGCCTGGCGCATCTTTTGACAGCGTCATGTGTTTGTCCACTTCGCTGCGCATATTAACCGGCATCAGCCGGTGCAGGGAACTGGTGATCTCCTCCATATGCAGTTTTACCGTTTCCGCCGGGTCCAGTTCCATCACATCCAGCCCTGCAGTCAGCTTCATGGGTTTGGAGCCGATGGAGCAGCCAAACAGATGCCCCAGGTTATGAGCCGGATCGGTGGAGACCAGCAAGACGCTGCGGCCGGCATTTGCCATCACCAGAGCGGTGGCTGCAGACACAGTGGTCTTACCCACGCCGCCCTTGCCGCCGAAGAAGAGTATATTTTTAGCGTGGGCGAGTTCTAGCAGCAACTGATGTGATCCAGAGGTGATCGTTCCATGCCCATACGTGTATGCCAGTCATGAAATCGCTCATAGACGATGGGCAGTAATTCCATGGTATAGAATGCCGCCGGATTAGGAATACCGAGGTTCTCGGCAAATATCAACAGCATGAAGAGGTCATCTTCATCCCTTTGCGCCCTCGCAAATGAGCGGCGATAGGGTGTCACGTAATACTCGTGCAGGCCGTGCTCGATGCGGGCCAGCAAATCCTTTATTTTCTTTCCCAATTTATCTCTTGGCATTCAATCCACCCAGCTAATAGCGAAGGAGACAAGTATTATGCGATATTTCCAGGCTACTCTAAAGATTAAGACCCGATGACAGGCTGTTCATTGCCACTACCTCGGACATTTAGCCAATTGCCTGAATTTCCACCTTCGATAAGGCGGCGGATACAGCTTGCGCTGCCGAACTCCTCGTCACCTATTCCTTCGCCTTTTCCTGCGCCTTTTCCTGCGCAGCCAGCGCTCGTTGCCGACGGGCCTGCTTCGGGTCAAGCGTCAGCGGCCGGTATATTTCAACGCGGTCATGGGATTGCAGCACATAGCCTCTGGCTGTCGGCCTGGTTTTTCCATCCAGGGTCTTGGAAAATATCCCCACCGGATCCTGGCTCAGATTTATGGCCGGAAATTCATCGGCTATGTTCGACATTGCTATGGCTTCATGGGCCGTGGTTCCCAGCGGCACCTGCAATGCAACGATCAATTGTTTTCCAGGAGTTGCATAAGCCACCTCCACCGGAATCATTGCTTCTTCCTTTCCAGAATCATCATCCATAAATAAACTGCGCTCTTTTCACAACCGCATCTACCAGATTATTAGCAGAACTGTTAAACAATATTTCTAACGCAAAATTCATTACGCCACTGTCAAATTCAAACTCCATCTGCAAACTGACCTTGCATGCCTGCTCGGTCAGGATCTCAAATTTCCAGCAAGCTTTGAATTGACTAAACATGCCCTCTACCAGCTGCATCTCAATCTGCCTGCCCGATGTCAATTTGTTTCGCGTAGTAAAGCTGTGCCTAAATCCGTCTTTCCCCAGGGTTAGCTCGCCTGTCAGTTCGTCTTCACTCTGACTGATGATCCTCGCCGCCTGACATCCCTGCATGAAGTGGGGATAATTTTCAATATCGTTTACCAGATCGTACATTTGTTTCGCACTAAAATTAACCAATGCACTACGGTTTAGAGATGTCATGGGAACCTGAATGATTTTTAATCAATTGAGTTTGCTTTTTATACGCCGAACAAATTGTAAGCAAAATATTTCAGGGCGACCGTGTTGAGGAACACTAAAAACAAAATCACCGGTATAACAGTACCGAGAGAAAAGTTGATATATTTTTCGAGAAACGAGCCCCGGTAATTTTCATCGCCCTGTGCGAGTTCTTCAGAAAGACCCGAGAATTTCCACCGATAAGCACAAAACATACAAACCAAAAATCCACCGAAGGGAAGAATGGTTTCGTAAAACACGTCGGAAATCACATCGAATACGGATTTGCTAACACCGGCGTAGTTGGTAAAGGCGGTCAGTGATTCCGACATGCCCAGTGACATCGTTGCTGGCGTGACCAAAAGCAGCAGCGCGGCTGCTTGAAAGGTCACCGCCTTTTTCCGCGAGAATCCCCACTCGTCAATCAAATAGGCAATCGGAATTTCTATGATGGATACCAATGAGGTTAGGGCAGCGAAGAAAACCAGGGTAAAAAATAATGTGGCAAACACGCTGGCTCCCACATAACCAAAAGTCGCCTGCATCAGCACGAATATCTTGGGCAGGAAACTGAAAATGAGACTGACAGAACTGGTAGATAAATCTTCGGTATTGGTACCGGGGTCAAATACAAAAATCGCGGGGATAATCAGCATGCCAGCGAAGAAGGCAATTCCGGTATCGGCTACCGCGACGAGTCGTGTAGCAGAGGCAATGTTATCCCGCTTGCTGAAATATGAGCCGTAGGTAATCAATATGCCCATACCCAGAGATAGTGAAAAGAAGGCATGGCTTAGTGCGCTGTTTATTACCGATCCATTGAGCTTACTGAAATCTGGAATCAGATAGTAGCGAACGCCGGCAAGTGCATTGTCCAGTGTCAGTACGAAGGTCATAAGTGCCAGCAACATGACCACTAAAGATGGCATCAACACGCGGGCCAGCCTCTCGATGCCACCCTTGACCCCACCGAGCAAAATAACAAAAATCAAGGCCATCAACAGCAGCAAATAAACAAAGAGCGATGGCGAGGAAACCACTTCGTCGAAGGCGACATCGGTGGCCAGATAGTCGAGGTGACCAGTGACCAGTTGCCCGAGGTACACAACCAGCCACACGGTGATTACCAGGTAAAATACCGCGATCATGAAAGGCGTCAAGATGGCGAGCTTGCCAGCCCAACGCCAGAGACTATTACCACCTGCGATCTCTGTGAAAGCACCCACGGGATTTCGTTGCGTACGCCTGCCCATGGCGATCTCGGACATCATCACCGGGTAACAAAGTAAAACGATGAACACCAGGTAAACTAAAAGAAATGCAGCACCACCATTTTTCGAGGCCATGACGGGAAAGGCGACCATATTCCCCAAGCCCACGGCAGAACCTGCAGCAGCCAGTATGAATCCCAACTTCGAACTGAACTGCCCTCTATCTTCCGCCATCGAAAACCTCTTTAAAATTCAGTAGATTAGCTTGTTATTGTGTTGCAGCGTCAGGGGATTCTACCAGCGCCTCTGCGGCAGTACAACGCGGTACTATGCGGGTGTTTTCCCCGGTATTTCCCGGCCAGGGTAACTTTCACTGCGCGCAAATTCACTACAGGGCGCTTTCACTATAGGGCTATAATCGCCGCCCATGGCCAAACCCAAAAAACCAAAGTCTCCCGATACCACCATCGCCCAGAACAAAAAGGTTCGGCACGACTACTTTATCGGGGACACATTCGAAGCCGGCATGGTCCTGCAAGGCTGGGAGGTGAAAAGCTTGCGCCTTAAAAAAGTCCAGTTGGTAGACAGTTATGTGCTCCTGAAAGACGGTGAAGCCTTTCTCCTGGGTTGCCACATCACCCCGCTTAACACCGCCAGCACTCACGTCATTGCCGATCCCATGAGAACCAAGAAACTTCTCCTGCACGGCAAACAGCTGGCGAAGTTACACGCGGCAACACAAAAGAAGGGACATACCTGCCTCGCCACCAAACTTTACTGGAAGGGGCATCTGGTAAAGTGCCAGGTAGCCCTGGCGAAGGGCAAACAGGATCACGACAAGCGCGCCACGGTGAAAGATCGCGAGTGGGCGGTCGATAAACAGCGTATCGTTCGGCACGCGAATCGCTAAGCTGGCAAGGCGCCCATAGCTCACTGCCGTTGAAAAACGAGCAGATATGTTATACTTCTTACATCAATGGGGGCGATTCGGATTCGACGCCGGTATCAAAACCTGAGGTGCATGTCGAGAGGGTAGTGACTCTCGTTAATCAATCGCTGCAACTTTATAGTTGCCAACGACGAAAGCTACGCCCTAGCAGCTTAAAATAGCTTGCTAGCGATTGCCACCGGGATGCCTGTAAACCAGTGTTTTGCAATTGTCATTTAGAACAGGATCGCTAGCCTAGCGCGCTTGACGCGACGCGGTTAAAAGTTATCAAGCTCGCCCAAATCACCCTGCCCGTCGGGCGGATACGGGTTAACTCAGTAGACGACGCTATGCATGTAGAGCCGAAGGCCGCGAACTGACGGACGGGGGTTCAAATCCCCCCGCCTCCACCAATTCATTATATTATAAGGTCCAACATAGTCCGATAAGGTGCATTATTACTAGAATAACCCTATAAATATAGTCTATTTAGAACCAACCAAATATTGCAACATCCAGCTCTTAATGTAACACTCTTAGTAACATCAGCTCTAATGTTACATCCGGAGTGTTACAATGCCGAGAACGACTAAGCCGCTAACCGATACAGAAGTCAAACAAGCCAAGTCCAAACCAAAGGAATATAACCTCGCCGACGGCAAGGGACTTTACCTTAGAGTTAAGCCCAGTGGCACAAAGCTCTGGATATTTAACTACACCAAGCCCTTCAACGGTAAGCGTGCCAACATCAGCCTTGGTCAATACCCTACACTATCTCTTGCTAAAGCCCGTCTGTTGCGCCAGGGGAATCTGGAGTTGCTTAGCGACGATATAGACCCCCATATCTATCGGCTTGAGCAACAAAGATTGACCAGTCAGGCTCACGAAAATACTTTTAAGGAAGTAGCCCGCAAATGGTTTAGGGTTAAAAAATCCAAAGTGACTAAAGATTATGCTGAGGATCTCTGGCGCTCTTTAGAACTACATTTATTCCCGGAATTAGGTGATATACCTGTTCACTCTATCAGAGCGAGAAATGCTATAGAGATACTCACACCCATTTCAGCCAAAGGCTCTCTGGAAACTGTAAAGAGGCTTTGCCAACGCCTCAACGAAATCATGGTGTATGCGGTGAATACTGGTCTGATTGATGCAAACCCCCTCACTGGTATAAGCAAAGCCTTTCAAGCTCCCTATAAAAAGCACATGCCCACGTTAAGGCCGGACGAACTACCGAATTTAATGGCAGCAGTTGCTAATGCCAGTATTAAAAAAACCACGCGCTGTCTAATAGAGTGGCAGTTGCAAACCATGACAAGACCAAGCGAAGCAGCTGGAACTCGTTGGGAAGAAATTAATATAGAAGATGGCTTATGGACCATTCCTGCGGAACGTATGAAGAAGAAGCGCGCTCACACTATCCCCCTTTCTCCCCAAGCTTTAAGCCTACTCGGAGTAATGAGGCCTATCAGCGGGCACCGAGAACATGTTTTCCCTGCAGATAGAGACCCCAGGACTCACATCCACGAGCAGACTGCTAACATGGCTCTTAAGCGGATGGGATTTGGTGGCTTGTTAGTTGCTCATGGGCTGAGATCATTAGCTAGCACAACACTCAATGAACAAGGGTTTGACCCCGATATTGTCGAAGCAGCATTAGCGCATACCGATAAGAATGACGTAAGAGCTGCATACAACCGTGCTGATTATTTGGATAGAAGAGAAAAGATGATGCGCTGGTGGTCAGACCATATTGATCTAGCTGCAGCCGGGAGCCTCAGCTTATCCACGATATCTAACAGGCCTGAAATCTTCACTGCTAATACTCCTCAGCGAATGAATATCTAAATCGTATTTATCTATTGACTCTCAGCATGGAGGACGTGATGGCTAAATCTCAATTGCCCAATGCACTAGACCTTCGAATTCTGGCCTTATACATAGAAAGAGACATGCTGTCTCTTGATCAAAAAGTGTACGTCGTCAAACCATTTTGGACTAACCACCTCCTAGTTTAAGAGACACATTAGCTCATCTGGGTTACCAGCTTTGATTGTCTATCGTAATGCA
>Ga0310122_10001026_pt1 | contig 17822 bp, 12 predicted proteins | sample CB6_Bottom_1051__FD_203503 | JGI IMG/M metagenome (GOLD analysis project Ga0310122, IMG submission 203503) | Marine microbial communities from Western Arctic Ocean, Canada - CB6_Bottom_1051 | ecosystem: Environmental > Aquatic > Marine > Oceanic | place: Canada: Western Arctic Ocean | collected...
CCACTTCCTCACCCTACAAGCATCGGTGAACCGGAATCCGCCTTTAACATTGGCTCGGTGCGGATGAGTCGGAGGTGTCCCTTTGTTAGGTGTTGCTTACCTTTCCCCAGCCCTTCAAAGTTAGGAAACTCTCGATGTTTGCGTTTCCTTTTATCTCATCACCCATGGAGAGTTCAATCGGTTCATCACCAATCCGAATAACGCACCGATCAACTATCACTTCCAGATTAGTCACTTTGTCATCGTAGTGCGGGACAGCCTCAGATAGAGGGTCGAAGGGATTCGGTCCTGAGGGGTCCAGTCTTTCGAGGGGAATGTCCGTGACTTGCAGGCCACACTTACCGTGAAGGCTGCCCGGCCATCGAATCTGGCGCTTGACGTCTATTGTAACTGATTCATCGGTTTCACCAGCCCTTCCGATGACGAGGGAACGGTCCCCCTTAACTAACTCAAGAAACAGATGTTCGTGTTGCTTCAAACCTTTCAGGTTGCCCCCTAGAATTCGACGCCTTCTTTCTTGGTGTTGTACCTTCTCAGCCAATTTCTTCATTCGGTCTCTACCACAGGTCTTCACTTTCGCATCGGGAGATTTACCGCGTTCCTTGATTATTGCAATCAATTCCCGAGTCATCGCATTCCCCTCGGTGTCGTCCTGGTTTGCCGTGTCCAATTTATTGAGAATGATTTCGACACCTTCGTCGATGCGAGTCCGCCAACCGCCACCGGAGTTTCCCTTCAGGGCCCCCACATCTATCCCCTCACCTCTGATGTAGTTGACTAACTCACGCCGACTTGAACTGTCAAGGCCGAGCACATCGGGACTGCGGTAGTGCAAGTGGAATCCCCTGTGCCCAGAAAATGTGACATGGAGTCCTTCTTCCTTGAATCCGAACTCTGGATTGAGGAACTCGGACCAAAGAAGCCACGCTTGATCTTGAATAATTTCAATCATTTCAGGGAAATTGAATGGGTCAACATGGTCGAGATGGTCACCATCAAGATCGAACACCAAATCCGCCCCTCGCCACCCCTTTTCCACCATCTTTCGTTGCCATGGCTCCTCATAGTAAGCTGTTGAGTAGAAACAACTGTGTGGACCAATTTTTCTGATGTGGTCAATCACCTGCGCTGGAGTGTTGAAACCGCGGTGCCTGTCGTACGGTGCGTTACCCCACTTTTGGAACATCCACTCCCTAGATCTCAGTCGGGGAGGGAACCACAGGTCACTTTCCACGGCCGTGTCGTACCAATTGGCGAACCTTACCGCGGCTCTCGCCCATGAACTTCCGGCCATATGCTACATGCCGGCTGGGCCGGCGAGGCTCTTGAACGGCTCGCTCAATCGATGGGCAACCCATCGACCGATTTGGGCTCGCTTGAAGGTGTCGCGCCGGTCTCTTTCTGATAGCACTCAAAACAAGCATATTTTGAGTCGATGGGTATTGATTGACCGAAGGTAAGACGGGCTCCGCAGAAATCGCATATCGGCCCTAATTGGCCCTGATGAGTTCCGAGTCGTGATGCGTCAACCATGTGCCTCGTTTTGATTGCGCAGGGTTTGGGTCTTTGAGCCTGTCCATCAACACGCTTTGATTCGTACGGCTGGTTACGCAACATTAGAATGGGTAAGTAGGGCGGACAAAATCATGGAAGAGGGCGTGAGAACAATCCGGGTCGGCCATTCACCGGATCCCGACGACGCATTCATGTTTCATGCTCTGACCACTGGCGCACTTGAGACACCGGGATTTGAATTTCAACATGTGCTTCTCGACATCGAGACCTTGAACGAAAAGGCTCTAGAGGGTGAGTACGAGGTTAGTGCAATCAGTATTCACGCATTCCCTGAAGTCTCTAAGCGCTATCATCTGATGAATTGCGGCGCAAGCATGGGGGAAGGTTACGGGCCCATGCTCGTCAGCAAGAACAAGATGACCTTGGAGGAGGCTTGCAGCAAGACCATAGCCATTCCAGGGGAGAAAACCTCAGCTCATCTCGCTCTCAAGTTGGCTTGTGGGGATGTGGATGTGGCTATTGTGCCATTTGACGAGATCATCCCACGAATTGAATCTGGTGAATTTGCCAGCGGAGTCATCATCCACGAAGGCCAACTAACTTGGAAATCTCACGGTTTGAACCTCCTTCTTGACTTTGGGATTTGGTGGAATGAGAGGACTGGAGGATTGCCACTGCCACTCGGTGGCAATGTCGTCAGAAAGGATTTGGGAGAGCAGCTATGTGAGAAAATCACCGCATGGGTCAAACAGAGTATTGAACTAGCCATTTCCCAACCAGATGAGGCGCTCGAATTTGCCTGCAAATGGGGGCGGGGAATCGATCAGGAGACTAATTCTAGGTTCGTCAAAATGTATGTCAACGACAGAACCATCGACTATCAAGAAGATGGGAGAGAGAGTATTCGCAGATTCCTTATTGAAGGGCAGAACATTGGAATGGTCGATTCAGAATTTGAAGTGAATGGAGTTTCTTTCATCGGTGCCAACGAGGTCTGATACCATGTGTGAACAAGGTCGTGGAAGTAATCTGTTGAATTATGTCGGTGGTGTGGAATTGGTTTTCTCGACCTAAACTGAAACAACCAACGGTAATGCTTAGATGATTGGCTCCTTTTCACACCCGTGGAGAAGAGGCGTTCGACTCCCCTATGCGTGGCAACCGCGGTTGCCACCGCGTGTTTGATACTCTCATCATTTCCCGTTGTGAATGCTGATGCGAACAACCATTTTGCCTACAGTGGTGCTGTAGATAGCCCCTATTCCAATTCCGGTTCATTCACGCTAACATACAGTAACGACGGTTCATTTGTAGCAGTGGGATTTCATAGGAGTGTAGGCATCTTTGAAACTTCATCAAGGACCTTTCTTCGCAACATCGATGTCGGAGATGGAGTTCGCTCAATCGCCTTTTCAGGTGATGACTCGATTATGTTTGTCGGGCTGGAAAGTCCTATGTTGGAAACCGTAGCTGTTGCCCTTTTCCACACAGATGATTGGCAACGATTTGGGGTGGTAGATGACGGTTTGGAGGTTGATTCGATTAGCACCCTCGAATCGGAGCAAATGTTCGCCGCGGCAAATGAAGTGAAAGGGGTAAATGAATATCAATACGACAATCCAGCCCACTCATCTGCGACCTATGATGGTGTGCACACCTCTAGAGCGACTTGTGTTGACTATTCCCCTTCGGGCGACCACCTGCTGACTGGTAGTGAAGATGGTTCGATTGTGGTTTGGAATAGGGTCGACCAGACTGTCCACCTCTCTTGGCTCTCCGACGACCCGATTGAGGATTGTGGGTTCTCTGCCTCTGGAGACACGGTGACATGGATCACGGCCTCAATAATGCAGGTCCGTGCAATGCCTTCTGGGGACTTCATCGACACAATCACACTCAACGGAGCTGCAAAGCAATTTGAGTGGAATGGAGTTGGCAATGAATTGTGGGTTATGACTGAAGTGGCTTCACCTTTGTTGCAGATATACCAATTACCTCAGATGAATGTGATAAACACCTTTGAATTAGGTCACGATGCCCAACATTTCGCACTGTCACCCTCTGAAGATGAATTCATAGTAGCAACTCTTTCATCGATTGTCAGCATCTATTCTGACATACCCTGGAGACCAGGCTTCGGGCAACCAGGTGTGGATGGAGACATGGATGGAATACCGGACAGTCTGGATTCGGATGATGATGGTGACGGAATCAGCGACGAATACGAATACGTCTGTAACGAGGGCCACGATTGCCAAACCCACCCTAACATGGATTATACCCGCGCCATCCAAATCTCGTTCGTAGGATCGACCATGACGATTCTAGATTCCGTACAGTTGAACTCCTCTCAAAGTGCTCCACTGAGAACCCTCGCTGCAGCCTCGATAACCCCCGACAATCTAGTGGATGATGGAGAAGCACTTCGAATGGAAAGGATGCTCTGTGGTGGAACCGATTCTGATGCGGTTATCGCTTCGTGGATGGATGCGGTCGGTTTGGAACTTACGGCAGTGACGGACAAAAGTGTGATTTGTGATGCCAAATTAGGTCTCATTGATACTGAAAGCACAGATTCTAAAACTAGGATAACTATTCGTTGGTTCATCGATATGGAGTTGTCAAACAAGATTCCTCGGCCGTTCAACTTGACATTCAAACCAGGAATATCTCCGCCCGCCTCGACAGTTGCAATGGCTACTCCGTCGAGCCCTATCCGGCTATCTGTCATCTATGAGGGACAGACTGAATATGTCAGCGGCGCGATTTATCCCACAGACTCAACAATAACCATCAACATCCTCGCTCCGGAACCACCACAGCCCAGTCTGGTACAGATATCGATTGACTGGATGATTGAGAACTATTGGGCGCCACTCCTAGCATTGGCCATCGTCCCGCTCATATTCATTGTAGGTGTGCGCAGACGGAACAGAATTCTCTTTGAGGTTAGTGATGAGGAGGGGGGGATTGTTACCCGTCGGCGCAAGTCGCGTTCGACCCAGGCCATTCGACATGAAGAGGATGAACTGCTCTCATCGACTGGAAGGAGTCAACCCTCAGCACCCCCTACAACAGCACAATCCCGACCTCAGCCAAACCGGCCACCTCCAGATCAGAGGTCGATTCGCAAGGTGCGAAAAGCCCCCGGAACTGTAATTCAATCTGGCGAAGCACCAAAGGGGGAAACTTGGGACTATGGCGAGCACGGTGCCTACTATGATACTGATGACCCGGACCAGCAGGACCCCTACGGTGAATCGAAGGATTACCATGATGAGGATCTTGAATTGAAACAATTGGCAGAGCAGATGGGAGAGGATTCCAGCCCCCATATCGAGGAGGCAGATGGGCAGGAGACAACGGATTTTGCTGATGCACTATCGAAGTTGACCGAAAGCGGTGCCGATGTCGAACTTGAGGAAGATGAAAAACCAGCCGAAATAAAGAAGAGGAGGGCTCCGAAAAGGCGAGCTCCGAAAAGACGGAAGAAAACTTGAATTATCGAAACCAATTGATTTCTCCATTCATTCCACAGACTTCGACTAAGAACTTCTCAAGTCCTTTACGACACTCATCATCCAGTCTGTTTCTCACCTCACGAAAGTAGATTTCAACTCGTCCGACATTGAATTCACTGCGCGCTGCAGTAGATGCTACGACTGTTGCCCGCCACTTTTCATCCTGTTCGAATCTCTCCAGTTGTGAAAGCAGGTCAGAGTGAACCCGGGCGAGTTCTTCGGGAGGAGCATCCAATGTTGCCGCGAATACTCCGAAGACCATCGGATACCCGGTGAGGCGCTTCCACTCCTCCCCAAGGTCCAACTTCACTAACTCTGGCCTTCTAGCAGCTTCATCTATGGCCCTGTCTCCAATCAACAGGGCTGCATCACATCGCTGAAGCATTTCGTCAAGGTCGGGACCCATCTGGACTGATTCGGGAGCGTGGCCGGATTCCGCAAGTAGATAGAGCAACAACTTTCGAGAGGTTGATGAGTCAGTTGGCATCGCAACATCCCTGATGTCGCCCAACTCCCTTTCACTGAACAGCAACACACTACCGACCTTACCATCAGAGGCAATCCCCACATCAGGCAATAATTGCAACTTTGAGTGATGTTTAGCAAAATCGGCGGTAGGAATCGGCGCCACTAAACAATCACGACGCAAAAGATGCCCAGTCAACCACGCAGGTGGGGCAGGCAGAATGCTCCAACGCTCCGACAGCCCATGAAAAAGAGGATCACAGTTGACAAAAGAGACTCTGCCGACAACACTGGACCAATGTGCCACTGATACCACTGGGACGCCGACGAGGCAGCCCCTGTAAAGGATGATTGTACACCTATTCGGCCGTTACTGGAAGGACCCTACCACTTGGAGGGGGTGGTGGTTGATGACGCTTGAATCGAGAATATATCGTGTCTCTCTCGATAGGAATTCCGCCAGAATCCTCTATCAGTCGCGCTAATTCCGAGCCAGTCGTGCTCAGTGGGGTCTCAGAACCGGCCAGGTGCATGATCTCCTCCTGCCCCACAGTGCCGTCCAAATCATCAGCACCGCCGTTGAGGGCCATGGCAGCGACAGAGTCACCTATGTTCATCCTGTACGCTTTGATATGAGGGATGTTGTCCAACATCAACCGGGATATTGCGATGACCCTCAGTGTTTCAGCAGAACTGGCCAATTGCGCATTGGGAAGTCTGGAGGCATCGGGAAGGAAGGGGTATGGGACGAAGCATTGGAAACCACCTGTTTCGTCTTGCAACTTCCGCAACTTGTCGAGGTGAATGATTCTCTGTTCAGCTGTCTCTATCGTACCGAAAAGCATTGTACAATTCGTCGGAATCCCCAAACCGTGGGCAGTTCTGTGGATTTCAATGTATTCTGCACTGGTCTCCTTACCTCGACAAATCACATCTCGCACACCATCATCGAGGATCTCTGCCCCCCCACCGGGAAGGCAATCCAATCCCGAGGACTTCAACCGCTCCAACACCTCACTCACTGTGATGTCCTCCTGCCGTGACAGATGCTGAATCTCGACAGCTGTTAGCGCCTTTAACATCAAGAGGGGGAATTGCTGCTTGAATTCTCTGAACAATGACTCATAGTAGTCAATCCCCCAATCGGGGTGAAGTCCCCCCACTGAATGAACCTCGTCGATGTGCTCAGCGAAGGGTGATACTCGAGAAATGTATTCTTCAACCGACAGGGCATATGCGCCTTCTGACTTGGGTCCTCGCCTAAAGGCGCAAAATCGGCAGGCAAGTACGCAAATGTTTGTCTGGTTCACATGCAGGTTCCTGTTGAAGAAAACCTGATCTCCAAACCTTGCCGACTTCGATATGTGGGCTAAGCGCGACAGGGCTGGGAAGTCTGTACAAGATGACATGGTGAGGCCGTCATTGATGGACAATCTTTGACTCGCAGCGACTTTGACGGCTATCTCACCTAATTCAGGGTGGCCCAACAACTCCTCGGGAACCTCACATGCCAAGCGTTCTCGCCAATCCTGAAACACTCCAGCCTCAGCGGGTTCATCCGTCCATGAGCCCTCGCTATTCTGTCGCATGCTTCCTCCTGATGGTGGGTTGATGATTTAACGGCTGTCTCCAACCGATGTCTGGCTCCCTCCTTGCCGTGACGCTAGGATAAACTTCCTGAATTCTTCTACCCAAAATACCGATGAGCCGATTACAATCACAACTAACCAGTCACTCCATTGAAGTGGTATTGTGGAGAGTAGGTCTCCTATTGCAATCCCGATGACTGGGACCGAAACCTCAGACCACTGAACAATCAAAATCAACAGTGAGAGGCTGATTGCAAATGAGGCGCTGATGAACCGATTTTGAAACAAACCCAATTTGAATGCTGACCGATTAATACTCCTACAGTTTACAACATTGAAAAGTTGGAAGAGAATGAATGCAGCAAAGGAAATCGTCCTAGCATACTCAAATTTGTAGTCAGCGAATGCATCCCATGCAACTTCATCACATTCACCTGTTGAGGTGAACAGGCCGGGATCGCTCTCTTGTGAGAACCCGGAACAGGGTTCGTAGCCTTTTGCTGCATAGTGCCCACCGGCGAGGAAGAAGATGGCTAGGGTGCCGCTCACCATGATGAGGCCGAGGAAGAAGATGAGGCGCACATCGATTCGATTGGGAAGGGGTTCTGTGAGTGGGCGGGGGGGTTGACCCATCACATCTCCGTGTCTCTTCTCAATCCCGAGCGCGAGCGCTGGTGGCCCGTCCATCAGGATGTTGATCACCAGAAGTTGGGTTGCCGTCAGTGGTAGGTCCCAACCGAACAGCAAGGTGGCGCTGATTACGAGCAATACCGCAGCTACATTGGTAGAAATTTGGTAGCGAACGAAATTTCTGATATTCTGGTAAATCTTGCGTCCCTCTTCAACTGAATGCACTATGGTGGAGAAGTTATCGTCCTGGAGCACCATGTCCGCCGCATCTCTCGCCACATCAGTGCCGGCCAATCCCATGGCGATGCCGATGTTTGCTTGAGAGAGAGCAGGAGCGTCATTGTCCCCGTCACCAGTCATGGCGACAACATGCCCCATCTGTTGGAGGCGCGAAACGATACGCAGTTTCTGGTCTGGTGTCACGCGCGAGAACATTACGATTGAACCTAATTCCTCGTCTAATTCCTCGTCGCTCATATCTTTCAACTGGCGACCGGTGACAAACTTCGAATCGTCTTGAATAATCCCTATCTCTCTGCCTATGGCAAGTGCAGTCATCTGCTGGTCCCCGGTAATCATCATCACCCGAATACCCGCGTTTTGGCAGGTGCGAATCGCATCACCCACCCCCGGCCGAGGTGGGTCCATGATACCTACTAGACCAAGGAAAATCAAACCGTTCTCGACACCCACAACATTCTCCATGTCCTCCTCACCGCTTAGTGGGCGGGCTGTTAGTGCGATGATGCGCAGAGCTTGACTTGCCAGTTGAAGGTTGACTTCGCCGATTTTATTTCGGTGTTCGTCTCTGATTGGGACGATTGCGCCATCTTGCAGGATATGTGTGATGCGGGACAGATAGGGACCTATCGCCCCCTTTGAGAAGACCCAACGCTGACCATCATATTCGTGAATGGTCGTCATTCTCTTGCGAATCCTATCGAATGTAAATTCTCGGAAGCGGGGGTGGCGTTTTCTAAAATCATCAACAGGCTCATGCAATTTTTCACCAAAGACAGCACAGGCGGAATCGGTTGGGTCGCCAATGGCTCTCCAGTCGTCTTCGACCTTGCGAATGTTACTGTTTTGGCAGAGGAGGCAGCAAGCCATGGCCAATTTGTAGCCCTTGTTCACCTTCAACTCAGCCATCTCTGATTCGGGGAGAGGAGAACCATCGCGGCAAAGCCCACCTTCAGTTGGATCAAATCCCTTGCCCGATACATCGTAGACTTGGCCATCACAATAGAACGCACGCACCGCCATTTCATTTCTGGTGAGAGTGCCAGTCTTATCGGTACAGATGATAGTGGTGGAACCGAGTGTCTCTACAACCTTCATCCGCGATACTATGGCCTTCTTTGCAGACATATTCCGCATTCCTAGTGCCAGAGTTATTACCAAAATAATGGGTAGTCCTTCGGGGACAATCGCAACGAATATTGCAACCGCGATGAGGAATTGTGCAGCAACCACGGATTTCAATTCGCTTGCATCTGCCCCATCCATCATAGCGTGGATGATGTGGAACCCTACGAGGCAGGTTGCCGTTAGAAGTGCAATGATGCCTAGGAATTTCCCTAGGGATTCAAGCTTCACCTCCAATGGGGTCTTTGGAGTCTTCACTTCTGAAAGACCAGAGGCGATATCCCCTAAGCTCGTGTTCATTCCGGTATTTACTACGATACCAAGTCCACGGCCACCAGAAACAACGGTTCCCATGAATGCCATGTTGAACATTTCAGGCATCATGGCGTCTTTGTCAACCGGTTCAGTCTGCTTGTATACGATATCTGACTCCCCCGTCAAAGAAGATTCGTTGACTGAGAGTTGGTGAACCTCAATTAGCCTCACATCAGCAGGAACATTGAGTCCCTCCTCCAACCAAACTACATCGCCAGGGACCAATATCTCTGTCGAGTGGCGATGTTCAAGCCCATCCCTGAGTACAATACAATGGGTGACGAGGAGTTTCTTCAGTGAATCCATTGCTTCTTCCGCTCTTCTCTCTTGAAGGTAGGAGAATACAGCGTTTATGCACAGCGCGAAGCAGATGAAGATAGGTGTCCCTAGGTCCTCTGGTTTTGCGATATATGCGATGATTGCAGCCAACAATAGAAGATAAACCATGGAGTCCCTGAAATGACTGAGAAATTTCCAAAACGGGTGAAGAGGCTTCTTCCCCTCCAACTTATTCTCACCATAAGTGGCACCTCTGTGTTCGGCGTCAACACTCGAGAGTCCGGATTCATCACTCGAAAGATTGTGATAAACCTCGGAAATTGGTAGGTGATGCCAATCTACCTTAGTCTCTGAAGGAACAGAGTCAGAGTCCGACTGTTGCTGTAGCATACGCTCGCCTATACCAAGGAGTGTTCGATTCGTATTTGATAGAGTGGGTGGTAACCCGTCCTATCTGAATGCGGAGACAGCAGCCGTAGCATTGACGGTTCGTCCCGGCTTCGCCAACCTATGGGAGAGCACCGGCCTTATGTCCCGGCAGAGACTACTCTGCCTGAATTGACCGTTAGGGCACTGATTCTCGGCGTCATCCTGGGCGCTCTCATGACCGCTGCCAATACCTACCTCGGCCTGTACATGGGAATGACCGTTTCCGCATCTATACCAGCTGCGGTGATGTCGATGCTACTTCTACGCATGATGTTCAAAGATGTCAATATCCTTGAGAACAACATTGTCCAGACCATGACTTCTGCTGGTGAGAGTCTCGCTGCCGGCGTGCTTTTCACAATGCCGGCTTTGTTGGTTATGGGCAGGGAAATGGACACTCTTACCACCTTCATCGTAGCAGTTCTCGGGGGCATCATAGGTACCATCTTCACCATCACATTGCGACGTGTCTTCATTGTCGAAGAGGCACTACTCTACCCAGAAGGAATAGCTTGCGAGGAAGTCCTCATCGCCGGTGAGAAAGGTGGCTCATACCTCAATGTCATCCTTTACGCGCTGGGGTTGGGTGCACTCTATGGCTGGATGGTGAAGGGATTCGAGTTGACGCAGGCGAAAGTCGAGGTGGCTGCTGACATCATCGGTGTGAGAATATACTCCTCACTCGATTACTCACTATCACTGATAGCAGTTGGTTGGATCGTCGGAATGCAGATCGCCTCGTTCATCTTCTTTGGCGCCATCATCGGGGTATTCATCCTCACACCCCTGTACGGGCTCACCTACGGCTGGCCGGTTGATCATGACATTGCACATGGATTCAAGACTCTCTGGATGACCCACATCAGGTTCGTGGGGGTCGGCTGTATGGTCGTGGGTGGTCTTTGGACCCTGATTGACATGCGCGGGACCATCAAATCGGGACTCAAGAAGGCCATTGGGGCCGATGTCAGTGGAGAGATGGGCAGCCTACCCCGTACCGAACAGGATATTCCAATGAATCGGGCGGTCATCGCCCTGGGGGTGATTGCATTCCTCACTTTCCTCTTCTACTGGTGGAAAACTGATTCTCTACTGCTTGCAATCGTGGGTGCGATATTCCTCGCATTCACTGCCTTCTTCTTCAGCGCCGTCGCTGGATACATTGCTGGTGTGGTCGGCTCCTCAAACTCTCCTGTCTCAGGGATGACGATTGCAACAATCATGGCGACGACGCTCGTTGTCTGGTTAGTAGGCGGAGTGGTCCTCGGAATGGCCCAAACCGACCTGATGTATGCTACACTGATCATCGCCTCCATTGTTGCCGTCAACGCGGCGATTGCAGGCGATGTGATGCAGGATCTGAAGACTGGGCATCTACTTGGTGCTACGCCATGGAAACAGCAGATTGCTGAGCTGATTGGCGTTCTTGTAGGTGCCGTGGTTGCCCCGCTCACCCTTACGGTACTGAATGAGGCGTTCCGAATCACTCCAACATATTGCGCGGCAAATCCTCACCCTGAGTGGGGCTGCGCGAAGGTCTTGGAGGCACCGCAAGCGGAAATCATCGGCACTCTCATCCAAGGGTTGTTCGGCGGCGATGTGAATTATCCGATGCTCGGTTTGGGGGTGCTTGTCGCGGTGATTATCATCGGGGCACGCTGGTACCTCGGCTCCTGGCAATCAAGCAATATTCGGTTGTTCGGAATCTCAACCCCAATTCCAAAACTGTCTGGCGGCCCACAACTACCAATCATGTCCATAGCCATTGGAATGTACCTCCCCTTCTACCTCTCAGCGACCATCTTCCTAGGTGGTTCCCTGAACTATCTGGTCAGCCGGTCCGCCCACTTGCGAGTGGACGACACACTACGCGGTTCACCAAGTGAAGAGGCTATTGAGGCTGGCAAGAAGGTAATCAGCAGAGGCACTCTGATGTCTGCTGGCTTGATTGCGGGTGAAGCCCTGATGGGGGTTCTGATTGCCGTCTTCATAATTTTTGGATCGGCTCCTAGTAGCTGGTTGCCATTCCTCGGTACTCTAGGTCCTGTTTTCTCGACTCTGTTCTTCCTCTGGTTCTTCGGTGTTTTCACATGGCTGGTGACCCGAAATCTACCAACAAGCAAAAGGCCGTTTTCGTTGTTCTCAGATTGGATTCAAGTTCTGTTCGATGGCGGTCGCAGGTTGTTTGAGAAGATGAGAGTACCCTGAGACAGCATGTGCGGGCTTCGATTATTGAGTGCCAACTCTACGAGATTGCATTTCTTAGACCAGTGTTGGGATGAAGAAACCATCAAAGGCTGACGGAGAGGCAGTCCGGCCGGAGAGGGAGTATGGGGTCACTTGTCGAGGATAATCCCTCCAATTCAGACTCATCCGAACTGTTGATTGAGACGGCGAGGAGATGTCGGCGTGAGATTGTGAAAATGACACATCGCGCTGCGGCCGGTCACCCTGGCGGTTCGTTGTCAGCAATTGACATTTTGACCGCACTCTACTGTCGCAGGCTGAACATAGACCCGCAGAATCCTGATGACCCTGAGAGAGACCGTTTCATCATGAGCAAAGGGCACGCTTCACCCGGGATGTATGCTATCCTTCACGAATCGGGCTTCCTCAGTGAGGATGACTTGACCTCATTTCGCAAGTTGGGTGGAGTCTGCCAAGGACATGTCGACATGAAATGGACTCCAGGCGTTGACTTCTCGGCCGGCAGCCTAGGCATGGGCCTCTCCTTTGGAATTGGCTGTGCACTCGCCGCACGGCTCGACGGCTCTGACAGAACTACATTTGTGATGTTGGGTGACGGCGAACTCCAAGAGGGTCAGGTTTGGGAGGCTGCGATAGCAGCTGTCCACCATGAAATCGGGAATTTGAAGGTGTTCGTAGACAGAAATCGGATCCAAAACGATGACTTCGTTGAGAAGCAGATGCGAATCTTCGATGTTGCAGCCAAATGGGATGGCTTCGGCTGGGCAGTAAGAGAAATTGATGGCCACGATATGGATGAGATTCTATCCGCTATACAATGGTTGGACAGCATTACTGACGGTCCAGCAGTGGTCATCGCTCACACGGTCAAGGGAAAGGGAGTCTCCTTCATGGAGAATAACCCGAAATTTCACGGGGCAGCGCCTAACGATGAGCAGTTGGCTCAAGCACTGGAGGAGTTAGCATGACTTTGGCAGCATCGAGGGATGGCTATGGAAACGGCTTGATGGGACTTGCCCACGATGAGAAGGTCATCGTCCTCGAGGCGGATCTTGGGAAATCAACGAAGAGTCAGATGTTCAGACAAGCACATCCTGAACGAACATTTTCACTCGGAATATCGGAACAAAACATGATGCTAGTCGGAGCTGGTCTCGCAAGTTGTGGCTACAAACCATTTGCTTCGACCTTCGCCATCTTCACGCAGAGAGGATTTGAACAGATTAGAAATGGCATTGCACGGCCTAATCTCCCAGTTCACATCTGCGGCAGCCACGGTGGAATTCACACCGGAACCGATGGCTCCTCCGCCCAGTCCATCGCTGATCTCGCCATCTACCGTTCTCTCCCAAACATGACTGTGATGCATCCTTGCGATGACCTGAGTGCTGAGGTCCTGACCATCAAGCTGGCCAATTACGACTCGCCCTCCTACACCCGTACTGCAAGGAACAAGACGCCCCGTATCTATGACTCGGAATCGGCTGCATCGCTTCAGATCGGCAAGGGCTTCGTATTGCGCAATGGCAAGGATGTTGCAATCATCGCGTGCGGCGTAATGGTTGCAAAGGCCCTGACGGCCGCCGACAAGTTAGCGGGCAGCGGAATTGAAGCTACTGTCATTGACATGCACACCATCAAACCACTTGATGAAGAATTGATATCTCGATTGGCAGATGAATGTGGCTGCTTTGTCACCGCAGAGGACCACTCGATAATCGGTGGGCTCGGAGGCGCGGTTGCAGAATACCTTTCTGCCACCACTCCACTACCCTTGGAGAGAATCGGAGTCAAGGACCATTACGGAGAATCGGGTGAAGGGGAGGAACTTCTCACTAAGTATGGCATGAGTTCTGACGATATCATCAGTGCCTCACAACGAGCAATCGAACGCAAGTGATTGCTTACTTTCATGTATTACCCATCATAGCCTTGATGAATAGGGTGGAGAGTGGACGAGGTGGAGGGATGACTATCGGCGACGATGAAGGGCGACTCAAAGAACTCCTAGATGGCAACTTGAGTGCCGAGGATCTCGAGAATGACCCCCTGCTCACAAAGTTGGCTGAGCGAATCTATGGTGAAGATTTCATCGAGGCGATGGGGCTATCCCGCGGCGATGCTCAAAGAGCTCTGTCAGAATCACTTTCTGACGATGATGACGATGATTTGCTGGTCGAAATCATCCCAGATGACGGCCTAGAGGAGATTCCACCATTCGAACCACCCGTGAATATCATCGACGACTTAGGAGCGCCTCAAAAAGAGAGGGGGGGGCTTTACATGGGCCTGGTTGTGACTTCACTCGCCATCACCAACCTCTTCGGCGGCCTATCCTTCCTAGGTGGGGGTTGCACAGGAGGTGGTTGCCCAGCAGATGGCCACGCCCGGTTCAATTGGGCAAGTATTGGCAATTTGGACTCTGGATGGGGTTGGTCTCCATCCATATTGGAAGGTAGTTACGGAATGCCCGACCTGATCCTCATCGGAATTGGACTTGCGCTGCTCGGTGTGTACTTCCTCAAGAAGTGAATCAGAACATCCGGCCTAGATGTTGCCTACGAGTGGTCATCTTGCCTGATACGATGCATGGTCTCGGCTCAGTGAATGGTTCGATGTGGTCGCCGAGCAGAGTCAATCCTGTCGTCTTTTCGAGAACCTCTGCATCAGCATCATTGCCGTCAAATGCAATCTCGTAAATCTTCCCATCTTCAAATTGAGATTCAATATCAGTAAGTGGTTGAATGCAACTTGCCGAGTGGGCGATGGAGCGGGCGAGTAATTCAGCACCTATTGCATCGAGTTCTGCTCGGACAGCCTCGTTGATTGTGGCGAGCGGTATTGGCTGCTTTCCGCCGGTCCTGCGGGCAGCGAATGCCGTACCATTCTCAATGTCACGCGGTCCGATGTCGAGGCGAAGCGGGACACCTTTAATCTCCCAATCATAGTACTTCTGTCCTGGGCGGAGATCACGGTCGTCGATGTGTACTCTATACCCGTTGCTGCGAAGTTCCTTCACAACATCTGAAACCGTCGTCATTACAGCCTCATCCTTGTGGGCTGCCACTGGAATCACCACAACTTGGATTGGTGCGATCTTAGGCGGGAAAATAAGACCCGAATCGTCACCATGCATTCCGACCACAGAGCCTAGCAATCTCTCAGACATTCCGTAGGTCGTCTGGTGACAGTTCTGCCGACTTCCGTCAGGGGCTTCGTAGTTTATCTCGAACGCCTGTGCCCACTGGTCCTGATAGTGATGAACAGAGGCGACTTGCAGCGTTCGACCGTCCGGCATCAACACATCGATTGCAATTGTGTACCATGCACCCGGAAAAGTGTCCCAAACCGGTCTCCTGGATACTAGGACTGGAAGGCAGAGGTCACGCATGATGTTCTCAACAATCTCCAAATCCTCAGCAATCTGGAGATTTGCATCCTCTTCATCGGCGTGTGCGGTGTGTGCTTCGAAGAAGTGGATTTCCCGAACCCGGATGAACGAACGGGTCTGTTTTGTTTCGTAGCGGAAGGTGTTGACTATCTGGTAGGTCTTGAGAGGGAGGTCAGCGTGGCTTCGTATCCAGAGAGCGAAGAGAGTGTACATCGCCGTCTCAGAAGTCGGACGCAAGAACATCGGTGCATCCAGCTCGGTCTCACCAGCCTGTCTGACCCAGTAAACTTCCTTTGAAAAACCCTCGATTTCATCATCCATCCTCAATTCAGAGGGGTCAACTCCTGCTTCACGCGCAGCCTTCAGACGAGCGACCAGACGGTTCTCCTTATCCAGCAATTCCTCAGGTATTAGTAGTGGGAATCGAACCTCGTCGTGGCCAGTCCTCTCCATTTCTGCATGAGTAAGTGCATCGATGCACTTCATCGCCTTCCAACCGTATGGTCTCCAGACATCCATCCCTTTGATTGGATAGCGCTTGTCCACGAGGTCGGCAATCTCCACTATTGCAGGGTACCAAGCGTTGAAGTCGCTCTTTGGTGGAATTCCTCGCTTGGCGCGGTCAGGCTCTCCCATGGGTGTGCCTCCTATCGTGTTCCGCTTGAAACCTACGCTGGCTGACTGCACAAATCACCCATCAACAGGGGGTCGGGAGAGGGACCACAGTGCGACTCCCATCCACACTGCCTCAAGTAACAAGAAGGCCAATTCCCACGTATGCAAGGCGCGCAATCCAAGGAATCCGGAGCCAACTGCCATGAGCAGAAGATACTGACTGTCTCTGCTGGAGATGATGCCTCTCGTCTCCATTACGAAAGCTACCAAGATGCAAATCATCCCGACATAACCTAAGATTGAGGAATATAACTCGAGTTGTGGATAGGCGATTACATCCCGAGTCATTGAATCACCCACAGATTGCCTGTTCGACCATCTCGGACAACGAATTAATGTCAGCAAGATCCTTCCGTTCACCCTCTGATGGAACCCAAATAGCCCTACGGTCCTGCGAGTCTACCTCCTCCAAGTGGTTGGCCACCACAGCTGTCAGGCTATGGATGTCAATCAAAGAATGTGCCCTCTCGACGAGTTGTTCGTCGGAAGCCCCTGATTCAAGTTTGAAGGCTATTCTGGTCGAGCCTTTGCAAAGAGGAGTCAACTCGTCAAGATGTTTAGCAGAACGGGAGAGCTGAATCGACCACTCTTCGGAACCCGATTTCACCTTCTCCATTGAAGGGGAGGACACACAGTAATCGAGAACTGCCGCGCAGTGTATCCATGCATCTGGCCGTAGTGTGGATTCGGCTAACTCAACCAGTACATTCAACATCCCATCCGGGGTGACCTCGTGATGAACGGAGGGTAGAGAAAAGGAAGGGTCATGGCTGTAATCACCAGCGACTACTGTAACTTCGTGCCCCATTCTATAGAGGTACTCGGCTATGTGCCAGCCGGTTTTCCCGGACGATGTATTTTGAATCCAACGAACTGCGTCGAGCGCGCTACGATTGGCTCCAAGGGTGACTACTACTCGCTTGCGGCTAGCGATGTTCGAATTGATGATGTGACACAGTTCAGCGACTACACTCACCGGGTCAGGCTGCTTCATCCGCCCCTCCTCTTCAGGTCCCCAAATGACATGGTGTCCATGCTGCTGCAAAGTCTGGCACAGGTCATCGGTCACTGGGTCGTCGAATAGTGAGCCGTGCATGCTTGGGACAAAAACCGTGGGTGTCCTAGAACCCCGACCGGCCGAGAGCGCCATCTGTAGAGGCGTGTCCAAGATCCCGTGAACATGGGCTGCAATGGTTTGACGGGTAGCTGGACTTACAAGAATACCATCGAAGCGGTCCAATTGAGACATCTCAGGTGACCAATCCGTAAGTACGGGGGTTTGAGAGGCCCATTCTACTGCTAAGGGGGTAATCACTCTTTGAGCCGAGTGAGTCATCATCACGGTCAATTCAGCACCGTGTCTCCGCAATTCACGCAATAATCGGACGCTCTCCACTGCAGCGATTCCGCCAGTGATGCCGACGAGGACCTTTCTACCTT
>Ga0310122_10001030_pt1 | contig 17813 bp, 14 predicted proteins | sample CB6_Bottom_1051__FD_203503 | JGI IMG/M metagenome (GOLD analysis project Ga0310122, IMG submission 203503) | Marine microbial communities from Western Arctic Ocean, Canada - CB6_Bottom_1051 | ecosystem: Environmental > Aquatic > Marine > Oceanic | place: Canada: Western Arctic Ocean | collected...
GACAGGCGTGTGGAGCGGGTATTTCAGATGCCGGTTGCCGGTGAGCCGTCCGCCCCCGCCGCCGACCAGCGCCACCGGTAGGTCGAATGGGGTGTGATGATCACCGTCCCCCATCCCGCACCCGTAGAGCAGGATGCTGTGGTCCAGCAGTGTGCCGTCGCCGTCGGGTGTCGCCCGTAGTTTCTCGACGAACCGAGCGAAGAGCGACATGTGGTAGACGTTCACTTTCGTGTACTGCTCGACGTTGTGCGGGTCCATCTGGTGATGCGAGATCGTGTGATGCCCTTCCGGCACGCCGATGTCCGGATAGGTGCGCCCGCTCTGCTCGCGCGCGATCTGTGTGCAGCTGACCCGGGTGACGTCGGCCTGATAGGCAAGCACCAGCAGGTCGTAGAGCAGCTTCAGATGCTCGTCGTAGCTGTCGGGTACGCCGGACGGCTGTTCGACTGATGGGAGGGGCGAGCTGGCGTTCGCCTGTTCGGCCCGTTGGATGCGCTGTTCCAGCTCTCGGACCGTGTCGAGATAGTCGTTGACGCGACCGCGGTCCCCGGCGCCGAGCCGGCCCTTGAGGTCGCCGAGCCGGCCCGTGACCGCGTCGAGAATGCTGCGGTCCGTCCGCAGGTCCGCCATGCGCGCCGACACGCTTCCGCCGTCGCCGAACATGCGCTGGAACACGACGCGGGGGTCCCTGGCGTGAGGCAACGGGGTCGTGTCGTTCCGCCACGACGTCGAATTCAGATACGCGCAGGCATAGCCGTTCTCGCAGTTGCCCACCAGGTAGTTCGAATCGGTCGTCAGCTCGAGCGATCGCAGCGAGGTGTCGGCTCCGAGCACATCCGCGGCGTACTGGTCCACCGTCTTGCCGGCGCGCAGATCCGCCCCTTCGGTCTTGTTCGGGAGCACCCCGTTCAGCCAACCGGCGTGCGCCCGGCTGTGGACGCCCCCGCCCTTGTTCGGACTCACCACTCCACGGTTGCTGAGCCCGCTGACCACGGTGAGCTGGTCGCGAAATGGCTCGAGCGGTTCGAGGATCGGCGTCATCGCGAAGTTGGCTCCGCCGTCGCCCGCCGGATGAAAGTTGCGGAGGAACATGCCGTTCGGCCCGTAGAAGAAGCCGAGACGCGGCACCGGGTTGGCGGCGGTCTGCGCGGTCGCGGACAACGCCGGCACCATCGCGTCGAGCAGCGGGAGCGCCAGCGTCGCCCCGAGTCCACGCAGCACTGTGCGTCGCGGCAACGATCGTCTCGTGATGATCATGGTTCCGCTCTTCTCCACTGAAACGGGTTGCTTTGCACGACACCCAGGATAATCGATTGAAAGCGATAGCCGTCGTCCGCCGTTGCTCGCAGGATACCCCGCACCGCCGGCATGTCGTAGTACTCCACGCCGCGGCCGAGGGCGTAGGTCATCAGCTTCTCTGTCACGGTGGCCACGAATCGCTCCGGACGTGTCGTCAGCGCCCGCCGCAGCCCTGCGGCGCCGTCGAACGGGGTGCCATCGGGGAGTACACCCGAGGCATCGATCGGGTTGAACGACTCGTCAACCACGCGCCATCGGCCAATCGCATCGAAATGCTCGAGCGCGAACCCCGCCGGGTCGATCATCGCGTGACAGGCGGCACAGGCCGGGTTGTCCCGATGCGCGCTCATCCGCTCACGCATGGTGGTCGTCTTGGCTTGTGTCTTCCGGTCGGCCAGCGCCGGTACGTTGGGCGGCGGGTCGGGAGGCGGCGAGCCGAGCACGTTGTTCAGAATCCACTTGCCACGCAGCACCGGCGAGGTCCGGATGGCGTGCGACGTCAGCGTCAGAATACTGCCATGGCCGAGGATGCCTCGCCGGGGGCTGTCGGCAGGCAACGTGACGCGGCGGAAGTGGCTGCCCTGCACGTTCGGGATGCCGTAGTGGGTGGCCACCCGCTCATTCAGGTAGGTGTAGTCGGCCGTCAGCAGATCGAGCACGCTGCGGTTCTCCCGGACAACGCTGTCGAAGAACAGCTCGGTCTCTCGGATCAGTCCCCGTCGCAGCGATTCGTCGAAGGCCAGCGAGTACGGATCGCCCGGACGCACCGACGGGTCGGCCAGGTTCCGGAGCTGGAGCCACTGACCGGCGAAGTTCTCGGTCAGGCTTACTGACCGGGGGTCGGCGAGCATCCGCTGCACCTGGCGTTCGAGCTCGTCCTGGCTGAGCCGTCCGGCCTCGGCGACCCGCAGCAGTTCGTCATCCGGCAGGCTGCTCCAGAGAAAGAACGACAACCGTGAGGCCAACTCGAGGTCGGTGACGCGATACACGTCGCCCGCCGCCGTGTCGACCGGGTCCGCCTCTAGCCGGAACAGAAAGTCCGGGCTCGACAGCAGATAGCGGAGCGCGCGCTCGACGCCGGCCTCGAAGCTGCCGCCGTCGGCCCGTCCGTCGTCGTAGAAGTCAAGCAACAGACGTGCATCGGCGTCGGTCGCGGGACGACGATAGGCCCGCCGGGCCAGCGCTGTCAGGATGCTGGTCGCGCACCCCACCTCGTCTGTCGGTCTGGTCGGGGTGCAGCTGAAGACCTGTCGCCGACTCGGCGTGTCACCCGGCCCACCCGGGTCATATGGTCCCGTGATCGTGACCGTGCTGACGGTCGGGATCGCCCCGGCCACGCCCCCGCGCCGTGGGTTCTGGAAGGGGTCCCGCACCTGTTCGACCAGCGCCATCGGGTTGCGGTAGAACGTCACGCCGACATCGTGCGGCCCGGCCGCGACCGTCACCCGGACGGTGAACTGGCTGGCGTTCAGATACGTCTCCGGGGCGGCCCCCGCCCCCGGTCGTCCTAGCGTGACGAGCTCGACCTGCTCGCCATCGACCGTGACTTCGAGCCGATGCGAGACGCGTCCGCCCCGTGCGCGGGACAGCGCCACCTGGATGTCGTACTCGGCATCCTGCGGAAAGAGATGTCGAACCAGCGTGCCGCCGCGGGTGCCAAGCGGCAGGGTGTCCACCCGGTCGTGCTGTTGCATATCGGTGGCGATACGGTGGGTCTCGGAGACCACCGCGGGGGGCGGACTGCCGACCGCGAGCCGGCTCACGGTCTTGGCTGCCGCTAGGTAGCGCTCGAGCAACGACTCCGACAGGCGCAGGGCGTCGCCGATGTTGTCAAAGCCATGGCTCGACTCGTCGGCCGGCAGCAGGTCGGCGATGTCCAGATCGAGCGCGAGCAGGTCACGGACCGCATTGCGATACTCCGCCCGGTTCAGGCGATGCAGCGCCGCGGTCCGTCCCGGGTCGGGCCGGGCGAGCGCGGCGCGGTCGAGCTCGGTCTCGAGCCAGGTCACGAGCGCGGTCTGGGCGGCGGCGTCAGGCCGTGGCCTGTCGGCAGGAGGCATCAGGCCACCACGCAGTTTTCGGACGACGCGTTCCCAGAGTGCGGCTTCGACAGCGACGGCGTTGATGTCAAGGGTGTCGAGCGTCAGCCCCACCGCCCGCAGCTGGCCAACCAGCGGCGACGGCGCCGGCTCCTGTCCCCGCACGACGCGCTCGTTGTGACAGCTGACGCAGTAGCGATCGAGCAGCGCGCGATGGGAGGCCGGGGCTGTACCCGAGGATGACGCGGCGGGTGTCTGCTGGCCCGCGAACACGAGTGCAGCGGGTTGGGCGCCGGCACACACGAGCGCTATCCACCCGATGCTGCCTCCGACGACGGCGAACCGACTGTGTCTCGAGCTTTTCACCGCAATCACCTTCCGCGCACTCAACGTGTGAGAGGCAAGCCTATCGCGATTTGGCTGGCGATGGCCTGCGTGCCGGAGAGATCGGACATGGGCACTACGGCTCTGCCGTGCCCTCCCCCGTGAACGGGTCGAGCACTTCGAGGCCGCCCTTCTCGAAGTCGCTCCGGTTCCGTGTCACGACGATCAACCGATGCGCAAGCGCGGTGGCGGCGATCAGGCTGTCCTTGATCGGCATGGCCCGGCCGGACCGGCGCAGATCGGCGAGCAGCTCGGCCCAACGCAGACCGGTCGCCGCGTCCCATGGCAGACAGTGAAGCCGCCCGACTCCGCCATCGAACCAACGCTCCAGACGCGTGCGCCGCCGACCTCTGGGTAGCAGCAGGATGCCGAATCTGACCTCCCCGAGGATGATCGGGTCGACGGCCAATTCCCGCTCGTTTCGCCTGAGCCATTCCACCACCCTTGGGACCGGGACCGGTGTGGTCGTCTCGCTCAGAACGTTCGCGTCTACCAGGAACGTCACAGGCTCTCGGTGGTCTCGGATTCGATCGGCACGAAGAATCCCTTGTCCGGGCACTCCAGCAGCCAGTCGACGACCCCGTCGTTCAGTTTCGGAGCTCTGCGGACGAGTCGATAGTCGCCTCGTTCGATGCGCTCGACATCGAACTCCTGGCCCGGCTCGATGTCGTCTTGCCGCCGCAGGTCGGCCGGGAGGACGATTTGACCCTTTGTCGAGACAGAGGTCTTCATGGAAGGTAAGACACCGTCTTACCTATGCGGGTGTCAACGTGCCGTCACGAGATAGCTACGGGGCGGGCACGAGGCGCTCGAGCTCCTGGTGCCAGGCTCGAAAATGATTGTCACTCATAATGGGTCGATGTCGCGACCTTCGGTGTCCAAGCCGCGCGCCCGCGTTGGGAAAAGTCCAGCGTCGAACCAAGACCGGTGATGCGCTCGTCTCGCAAGGCGGGAACAGGGAGAATAACGGCAGCATTGACCCATGGAAGGAATGGGCCACGCAGTCAGCCCTGGACGCAGCGCCGGTCGACTGCAGCTAGACTTGCACCTCGGACCGCGAGAGCCATTCGATGACACCCGAGCAACGTCCCTCCGCGTCGGCATCCGGCCTGGGCCGTTCGATACGCGCTCGGCTGCGAGTTGGGAGTGGGGTGGCCCGGCGAGTCGGGGTCGCCGGCGCGCTGCTGGCGAGCTTTCTGGTAGCAACCTCGTGGCTTGTCTCACCAGCCCCGCAGGTCGACGGCACGTTTCTGCGTTTTCTGGCCATCAGCACGACGTGCGAGATGCTGCTCTGGTTCGCGATCGTGCTCATCACGCGCCGGGTCTTCGTGTCGTCGGCGTTGTGTGGGCTCACCGTCGGTGCGGTCATCGTCACGAACAATCTCAAACACGAGTACACGGCCGTGGCTGCCCTGCCGGTCGATGCGTACGCGGCGATTGGCGTCGTGTATGACTTGAGCACGTTCGTTGGCTACGTCGAGCTCCACATCGCTGAGGTGAGTGCACTCGTCGTGCTGTGTGGGCTGGTGGTGCTGGGGTTCCTGAAGGAGCGCGTGCTGTTCACGTGGTCTCGGCGCACTCTCGCGATCACCGAGCCTCACGAGCGCCATGTCGACGTGAGCTTTCTCGGGTCTCTGGTGCTCGACGCCGCCGGGGTGAACAGCGGAGAGTTCTTTCGCATGAGCTCGACGTATCGGGAATTCTGCGGCGGCAGCTTTGGGTCCTGCCGTGAAGGTGAGCGCTACCAGCAGTCGTATGTGCAGATCCTCTTCGATTTCCTGCGAGAGCAGCTGCGTGACGACCGTGCCCGTGGCGCCGTCGCCACCAACGCCATGATGCCGACCTATCGTCTGGGTGACATTGTTCGCGTCGGCAGCGAGCACTTCGGTGCCGGGTGGGCGAACGAGAGCTGGGGCGCGTGGACCGTGGCGCCGGTCGCCCATCTCGACCTCCGGCTCCAGTCGGTGCCCGCCGACGACTTGGTGATGGCGGCCCGGGTACGGCTGTCCAGGACGCTCGACAGTGCGCAGATCTTGATCAACGGCGAGCCACTCGCGACCTGGAGCTTCGGGCCGTCGGCGCCACATCTCCGGCAGGTGATCATCCCGGCCGACCGGATACCAGCCGACGGGTCGTTGAGACTGACGTTCAACCTCACGGTCCCGTATTCCCAGCGGGAGCTCGGTATTGGGTCGGAGGAACGTCGCCTGGGGGTTGCACTGTACGGTATTCGGTTGTGCCAGCGTAGCGCCGGGGAATGCCTCGTGCCCGAGTCGTAGGAGGCGTGTACGGAGAAACTGTCTCGTCTGGGAGATGGATGAACGTCTCCCGGCACAACACGAGAGGCTATAATCGTGTGCCGCTGGGCCAGTGCGACGCCACGGGCTGAAGAGCGATGGACGGCGAGGGAGGATAACCGTGAAGCAGGCGCTCAACAGCAAGGCTGGTCTGTTCGCGATCACGGCGGCCGCCGTGGTCGTCATCGTCTTCGGCGCCACCGGAGGCCCCGGACTGCTGGCGGCCGAGAACTGGCCGCAGTGGCGTGGTCCGTATCTCAACGGCACGACCAGCGAAACCGAGCTGCCGACGACCTGGAGCGACACCGAGAACGTCGTTTGGACGCTCGAAGTGTCCGAGAACTCCTGGACCGGCGCGACGCCGATCATTTGGGAGGACACGATCTTTCTGAATGTCTCCTACCTGGAGCGGTCCAGCGGCGGCGGTTTCGGGAGACGGGGTCGCGGGCGAGGACGGCGACGAGGCGGTGACGGCGCAGGGAGGGGGCGTCCCCCCGGCGATGGCGGCGGCAGTGCGCCACCGGCTCGGCCGAAGCCAGCGGCGGCCGAGACCCAGGTCGTCGAGCTGTGGCGCGTGAACCGCACCGACGGCACCATCATCTGGAAGCGCCACCTCAGCGACAACGACCGGCAGCAGCGGAAGCAGAACATGTCGTCGCCGTCGCCGGTCACCGACGGTGAGCACGTCTGGGTCATGACCGGGACCGGGTGGCTGCGGGCCTTCGACTTCGACGGCAACGAGCTGTGGTCGCGCAACATCTCCGACGACTACTGGGCCTTCGGGCTGAACTGGGGGTTCGCCTCATCGCCCTTACTACACGAGGACGCCCTGTTCGTGCAGGTGCTCCACGGCATGCGCACCGACGATCCGTCGTATGTGCTGCGTATCGATAAGATGACCGGCGAGACGGTCTGGATGGTCGAACGCCCGACCAACGCGCAACGCGAATCGCCCGACTCCTACACGACCCCAGCCCTGCTGCAATACGACGGAACGACAGAGATCGTCCTCACGGGTGGTGACGTGGTGACCGGCCACGACCCCGACACCGGTGTCGAGCTATGGCGCGCCGACGGGCTCAACCCCCGAAACAACGGCGCCTACCGGCTGATCGCCTCGCCGCTGATCGTGGGCGACACGATCATAGCACCTACCCGGGTACGGCCGATGCTGGCGCTGAAGGCGGGTGGTCGTGGCGACGTGACCACGTCGCACCTGCTCTGGTCGTTCGACAGCGGCCCGGATGTGCCGACACCGGTGTCGGACGGCGAGCTGCTCTATGTCGTGCAGGACAACGGCGTGGCCCACGCGCTCGACCTGACGACTGGGGACCCGGTCTACACCGATCAGCGCCTAGAGCCCGGTACCTACAGCGCGTCGCCGATCCTAGCCGACGGCAAGCTCTACGCCACCAGCGAGGACGGGGTGACGACGGTCTATCGAGCCGGCCGAGAGTTCGAGATCCTGGCCAAGAACTCGCTCCCGGGCTACACGCTGAGCACACCGTCGGTGTCTGACGGGCATCTCTATATTCGGGCAGGCAGCACGCTCTATGCGATCGGGGGCAAGGGAGAGTAGCCCGCGCCGGGGACCCGGCTCGCCGGCTTCAGGCTGGGGGGAGTTGGCTACGGACGCTCGTTACGGTCTGACCTGTTCCTCGAGCGCGAAGAGCTCGCTCACGGTGTTGATGTAGAGCACACCGTTGGCGGCAATCGGCGCGCCGTAGACCGGGCTGCCAAGGTTCATCTCCGCCAGACGCTCCAGTGCGCGGCCCGCGCGCAACACGACCACGTCGCCATCCTCGTCCCCCAGATAGATCTTGCCGTCCACCAGCAGCGGCGAGCCCCAGATCGCCGCGAAGGTGTCATACACCCACACCTCCTGACCGGTCGTCACGTCGAGACAGTGCAGATAGCCGCTGAAGTCGGCGATATACAACAGCCCGTCGCCGATGGCCACGGTCGAGAGGGATCGTCGGATCGCCTCGGTGCGCCAGACGAGACCCGAGTCGCTGATGTCGCCGCGCTGGGTCGCGTCGATGGCATGGAGGCGGCCGTCCCCCTCCCCGTTCTCTGGGTCCTGCCCGTTCGCCACGAAGACCAGATCGTTCCAGATGACCGGTGTTGCAATGACATTGTTCCGTGTCAGCGGCCACTCGGCGTCGATCGGGTTGGTGTCAAACTCCCACAGCAACGAACCATCCCTGACGTCGTAGCCACGCACCCAGCCGTCGCCCTGGCCGATGACCACCTGCGCCACACCGCCAATCTCGGCCACCGCTGGAGACGACCACTGGCCGTGCAGAATCCACTCACCCACAGGCACCGCCTGCCAGACTAGCTCCCCGGTCAGCCGGTTCAGGGCAATGAGGTCCGGGGCCTTCGGCGACGGCACGTAGCCTTCTTCGTCTGTTCCGTTCGAGGTGTTCACGATGACCAGATCACCATACACGGCCGGGGCGCTGCTGGACATGTTGTGGGGGAACACGCCGAGGGCGCCGATCATGTCGTAGGCCCAGACCACGTCGGCGTCCATCTCGCCGGTCCGGGCCTCATCGGTCGCTGGACCGTCGTTCTCGCCATCGCGGAAGCCCTCGGTGTCGAGTGCCACGACCTCGCCCCGGTTACTGACGTAGTAGAGGCGATCGCCGTCGACACTGGGTGACGAACAGACCCCCTGGAACGGCCAGTCGTTGGCCTCGCCACTCGAGAGCTTGTCGTGCACCATCTGCCACAGGAACGCCCCGTCCGCCTCGCGGAACGCCATCAGGACGCCCTTGTCGACGACGACGTCGGGATCACGCGGCCGATCGTTGTTGGTGCCGACGAAGACCTTCCCGCCGGCGACGACCGGATTGCCGTAGCTCATCGCGCCGAGCGCGGCGACCCATTTCACGTTTGCGCCGGCGGCCGTGTCCCAGTCGGTCGGCACCCCGGTGTCGTCGGCGACCATGTTGCGAGACAGCGTCCCGCCCCACATTGGCCAGTCGTCGGTCGCGCGGAGATCGGCCACACCGAGACAGAGCACCGCCAGCCCGGCCATCGGCGCGACGAGCCGTCTCATCTCCATCCCGGGTTAGTGTAGTGCGTCGGATGCGCGGTGACGTTCAGGTGTACGATGCACCGTCGGTCGTGCGACAACACCACGACGACGAACGACACATCGTCCGACTATGCCTCCCGCCCCCCTCCCCTCCGCTGGGCGCCGCGTGGCCGCCTGGGCGGCACACGCCTTCACGGCCAGCGGCGTGCTGTGGGGACTGCTCGCGTTGCTGTGTGTGGCGCGCGCCGAATATCGCGAAGCGCTGGCCTTCCTGATCGTCGCGCTGGTCGTCGATTCGGTCGACGGCATCCTGGCCCGATGGGCGCGGGTCAAGGAGACCACGCCGCAGTTCGACGGTGCGCTACTCGACAATCTTGTCGACTACGTGAACTACGTCTTCGTACCGGCCGTGCTCCTCCATGAGGCGCATCTGTTGCCACCGTCGTCGGCGCTGCTCGGTAGCGCTCTCATCTGCCTGGCGTCGGCCTATCAATTCTGCCAGGCCGATGCGAAGACCAGCGACCACTTCTTCGTGGGCTTCCCCTCGTATTGGAATGTCGTGGCCTTCTACCTCTTCCTCGGCGGGCTCGACCCGCGGGTCAATCTGGCGATCGTGGCGTTCTTCGTCATCATGGTGTTTGTTCCGATCAAGTGGGTCTATCCGTCGCGCACGGCGCGATTTCGCGGGGTCACACTGGTGGCCTCTGCCCTGTGGGGCGCGATCTGTATCGCGATGCTGGTGCAGCACCCAACCGTCGCTCCCTGGCTGCTCCCGGCGTCGCTGGTGTATATCGGCTATGGGATGGCTGTCAGCGTGGTGCTGGGGCTCTCCGGAAGGCGGGAACCGGCGCCCGCCTCGGGGTGTTGAGCGGCCGCGGTGGGCAATGATCACGACCTTGTCTGGGAGGCTGGCGACACGGCTCGGCTTGGCCGCCTATCCGAAGCAACAGCGCGCCTGCGTCCGGGTGGCTCACGAGGCCGGCGTCAACTTCTTCTTCTTCTATTCCCTCGGCCAGCAGTCGGTGATTGATGGGCTGACACCAGTGCTGCGCCGGTCCCGCGAGGACGTCATCGTGGCCACCGGTTCCGGCTCCCGGAGTCGCAAGGGACTCGAGCGGGTACGCCGGGCAATCTGCCGGCGGCTGAGCGTCGACGTCCTTGACGTCTTCTTCGCCGAGTATGTGGACCCATTTGAGCACGCTCCCAGAGTCTTTGATGACGACGGTGTGCTGGATCTGCTGTGCGAGTGGCGCGAGTCTGGCGCCATTCGGTTCGTTGGCGCCTCCGCCCACGACCGCAAGCTCGCGCGCCGACTCGTCGACGACGGCCGCATCGACGTACTGATGCACCGGTACAACATGGCGCACCGGAAGGCCGCGGCCTCGGTGTTCCCGGCGGCGGCGGCCGCGGGTATCCCGATTGTCGCTTTCACCGCCACCCGATGGCGCACCTTGCTCGAGGGGCACTCCAAATGGCCAGGGCCGGTGCCTACGGCCGCCGACTGCTACCGGTACTGTCTGACCGCACCGGCGGTCCAGGTGGTATTGAGTGCGCCGAGGACGACCACACAGCTCCGGGCGAACCTCACGGCGCTCGAGAGCGAGTCATCCGAATTGGCGTCGACGGACTGGGACGCCTACGGCGACCTCGTGTACGCAGACGGGCGCGGCAAGTTCGACACTAGGTGGCCCTAAGCTACCTGGTCGGCCGAGCCCGTCACCGTCGCGCTGCAATCCTGCCCGCCGAGATCCAGCGATAGCTAGACAGCCCCCGCCTCGGCCGTCGAACTCTGACTTCTCCTACCCCTTGGCTCTGATCTCCGCAAGTAGCGGGGCCAGCGCCGCATCGAGGTCTACGATCGGATCGAGGGTGACTGTCACGATGTGGGAATAGTTATTAATGTGAAAGAGCTGATACTCCTCCAATGCCTTGGGGTCCTCGACTTCGAGCAGGGCGTAGCCGCCCCAGGATGTACCGTATGCATGCAGATGCTTGATGCCCTTCTCGACCCCGCCCCAGTTGCCGGTCTTCGCCATCGTCTCATTGGCAACCGCCCACGTGGCGTCGTATTCGGCCTTGTTGACTCGGATATTGACTTCTTAACTTGAATCGTCGCTGACATACACCTCATCAAGAAATAGCCTATGAAAATGAATGTTCAGATTTAAAGCTGATCCAAAGCGCTGAATCAGGGTAACTGCGCCGGTGAAAGCGTCCTTCTTCCTGAAGCCGGCTTGGTGGGCAAGATGAGTGGAGAGCGTGCGGGTGACGATCCCCAACACTTTACCCATGAGTTCGGGATAAGCGGCCTCGGCGGGCTACATCGCGGGGCCACTACTGCATCCCTTTGCCACCCGAGACGCTGATCGCCAGACCGGTCATGAAATCGGACTGATCAGAGGCCAGGAACGCAGCGGTGTCGGCGATGTCCGTGGCCACGGCGGTGCGGCCGAGTGGGACGCTGCGGCGGTTCGCGTCAAGCATCTCGAGGCGGTGCGCCTCGCCGCTGACGCCCTCGGGACGGATGGCGTCGGCGATGAAGGCGACCTGTTCGGTATCGACCAGGCCGGGGCAGATCGCGTTGACGTTGACCTTGACGGCGGCCATCTCCACAGCGAGTGCCTGGGCGAGCCCGACCAGGGCGAACTTGGAGGCGCAGTAGGCGGCGTAGCGGGCGTAGCCCTGTTTGCCAGCTTGGCTCGACAGGATGATGATCTTGCCCGGTCCGCCACGCTCGACCATGTGGCGACCAACCTCGCGGCAGCACAGAAACGTGCCCTTGACGTTGACGCGTTGCACCAGGTCGAAGGCATCCTCTTCGAGGTCGATGAGCAGGCGGCGGTCGTCGCCTGGCTGTGAGCCGGCATTACAGACGAGGATGTCGATCGTGCCGAAGCGGTCGATCGTCTGCCTGACCATGTCCGCGACCTGGTCGGGGCGGGAGACGTCGGAGTCGAGGCCGAGCACGTCGCGGCCCATGTCCGTGATGTCGGCGACGACGCTCTCGATGCCCCTCCAGCCGACCGCCTCGTCAGCTGGCAGCAGAGGCCGCGCAATGTCGGTCACGACTAGGTTGGCGCCCTCGCGAGCAAGACGCGTGGCTATTGCTCGACCGATGCCACGGCGTCCACCGGCGCCGGTGACGATGGCCGTCTTGCCGGAGAGATCGTACATGGCTGACACCTCCACAGCGCGCGAGCGTTCCAGAGCAGTGGATCCTAATCGTAGCGGAAGGTCCTGGCACCCACCCAGCCGAGCACGAGCGCCCCGCCGAGCATCGCTGACAGGTGCGGGAACACCACGGCCGGTGCGTAGGCGAAGTTCACCAGCTTGTGCAGGGCGTCCATCGCCCACCCTGTAGGCAGCAACAGCGCCAGTTGCTGTATCCACGCTGGGGTGATCTCGATCGGCCACGCGGCGCCGCCGAGGAGCGCGAGGACGATCGTGGCCATGACGCCGATTCCCGTTACTTGACTGTCGGTACGCGCCAGATTGCCGAGCACGATCGCGAGCGACCCGTTGAAGGTGGCCCAGCCGAACATGACGGCGATGACCATGGGAAGCGATGGCCCCCAGTCCATCCCGAAGAGCACGGTGCCGGCGACCATGGCGAAGCTGATCTGCACCATCGCCAAGGCCACCCGCGCTGTCAGCTTCCCGAGCACGATGGAGCCCCGTGAGATCGGCGTGGAGGCCAGCCGGCGCAGCAGGCCCTCGTTGCGTTCGATGACCAGCTGCGCGGCGCCCGAGGTCAGCAGCACCAGCATGGTGAACATGACCATGGTGCCCGGGATGGCCTGGGCATAGCCGATCGGCGGGTCCTCGCGCCGACCGGCGGAGCGGACGTCGAGGCTCAGCGTACGGGGCATCCGAGCGAGCTCGGCGAACGACTCCGCGCTCGGCGTGCCGTTCTCTTGGGAGGTGACGACCGTGTCGGCCAGGACGGCATACACGGCGCGGGCGATCCGGATCTGATCGAACGCCGCGTTCGGACCCTCGAGGCGGTTCTCGAAACGCAGTGCGACGCGCTGACCGGTCAGCACCAAGTCAGTGAGCGACCGGTTGCCCGTCGTCTCCTCGGTGGGCCCCGGCGTCACGGTGAGCTGGCGGGCGTATCGCGCCCAGTCCTCGTCGGTCTCTGGGCGATCGACGCGAAAGTGCTGTTCCTCGAGCCGCTCGACCAGCTCATCGAGCAGGAATCCGGCGTCTTCGGGCGCGCGCATCGCCAGCGCGTCGGGGCGGTCCTCGGAACCGGTCGGGCTAGCGAGGCCGCCGGTGACGGTGCCGGTGAAGTAGAAGAACAGGATCGGCATGACGAACGTCCAGAGCATCGTATCCCGACTCCACAGCATGAAGCCGAGATCTCGCCGGGCGATGAAGAGTGCGGCGCGCAGACTGCTCATGAGATGGCGAAACTGCGCAGGCGACGTACGCAGAGAAGGAGGGTGACTCCGGCGGTCGCGGCAATTGCCGTGGCGGCGACCGCGACTGCGGCCGGTTCCGGGGTACCGAAGAGCAGCTCACGGAGCTGTACGACTGCCAGTCCATTCGGGGTCCAGGCGCCGACAGCCCCCATCCACGCCGGCATCAACTCGAGTGGGAAGAACGACCCGCCGATCATCATCAGCGGGAACACCGTCATGGTGGAGATCAGGTTGGCGGCCCGCTTGGTAGACCCCAGAATCGCGATAGACAGAAACAGGCAGAGGAGCGCAGTGCCGGCGTAGGCACACCAGGCGACGGCCAGCGGGGCGCGCAGCGGTGGTAGGCCCAAGGCCAACACGGCAACCAGGACCGCCATCGTGGCCACCATGGCGATCAACACCAACCCGGCGAGGAGCTTGCCCCCGACGAACCACAGCAGAGAGTCAGGCGAGCTCACTGCGCGTCGCAGTGTGCCCGCCTGCTTCTCCTTCCACAGGTCGTCGCCCATGCCCTGCGCCATGAAGAGGACCGACATGAAGATCATCCCCGGCAGGAAGAGGCGCCCGAAATCGAAACCGCTCGAGGGCCCCCCTGGGTTCCCTTCTCCCGCCCTGTCGGTGGTCACCACGTCGAGATCCAGCATCGGTGGAAACAGCAGATCGCCGGCGGCTGTCAGGCGGTTGTTGATCTGGGCGGCGAGCACCGCGATCGTGGCGGTATCGAAAGAGTCCTGACCCGTGGACGGGCCGTCGACGAGCTCACGGATCGGGGCTCCGAGCAGCCGCTGGCTGTAGAAGACGGCCTCGCTGAAGATCTCGAGCCCTTCAACGACGATCGCCGGCAGGATCCGCTGCGCTGGATTGGTGATGAGGGTCAGCGTCGTGGGCTCGTCGTTTAGCAACGCCGTCCCGAAGCCCTCCGGCACGATCAGCAGCGCCGTGCCGTCGCCGTCGTCGATGCGCTCCCGGCCGGTGTCGAGGTCAACGTCCTCGACCGACAGGAACGCGTCCATCCCGCCCTGACCGAGCGCACCGACCAGTAGATTACCGATCAGGGAGTCGTCCTGGTTGACGACGAGCACATGGGCGGTCGGGGGGCGGCCGTCGTCCCCGAACAGCAGGCTCATCATCGTGCCCAGCATGACCGGCAAGCCGATCCAGATGATGAGCGCGACCGGGTCGGCGAAGCGCCGCCTGAGATCTTTTCGCGCGCTGATGAGGAGGAAGCGCATACCGCTCGTCCTATTCCCTCAGCTCCCGTCCGGTGAGCTTGATGAACAGGCTCTCGAGGCTTGGCTGGGTGAGCGTGGTTTCCTGGACCTCGGCGCCGGCATCCGATAGCGCGCTGAAAATTGCCGGCAGCATACGGGTGGCGGCCTCGACCGATAGCATCAACAGGCCCTCATCAGCGGTGACGACTTCCGCGTGCTCCAACCGACCCACGGCCGCCCGCGCGCGCGCCGGCTCGAAGCGCCCCGTGAGGCGCAGAATGTCCCGTTCGCCCATCATGCCGCGGAGCTCGTTGAGTGTGCCCAGGGCCAGCAGCTTGCCATGGTCGATGATGCCGATCTGGTCGCAGAGAGCCTGCGCCTCTTCCATGTAGTGCGTCGTGTAGAGGACGCACGTGCCGTCCGCTACCTGCTCGCGGACCAGATCCAGCAGACGGACGCGGCTCTGAGGGTCGACACCCACGGTCGGCTCATCGAGCAACAGCACCTGTGGCTGGTGGACGATGCCGCAGCCGAAGTTCAGGCGCCGTTGCATACCGCCGCTGAACGTCTTGACCGGTTCCTGGGCGCGGTCGGCCAGACCGGTGACCTCGAGTACCGCCCCCACGCGTCCCTTGAGCGCACTCCCTCGGAGCCCGTAGGCCGCTCCCCAGTAGGAGAGGTTGTCGGTGGCCGAGAGCTCGCCATACAGGGCAAGCTCCTGCGGCACGATGCCGAGGTGCTGTCGCGCGGCCCGCCCGTCGCGGGTCACGTCGTGGCCCAACACCGAGACACGGCCGCCGGTTGGCTGGAGCAGTCCCGAAATGCAGCTGATCGTCGTCGACTTGCCGGCGCCGTTTGGACCGAGCAGTCCGAAGACGGACCCGCGGCCGGCGGTGAAGCTGACCCCGTCGACGGCGACAAGCTCGCCGTAGCTCTTGCGGAGGTCCTGAACGTCGATCATCAGAATGTCGTCGCCGAATGATACGCGAGGCGTCGCCATGCTCAGAACCATCAAAACAATCCCAGGGTGAAGCCGGCCTGGGAATGGCGGTGCGGTTTTGAGGGGACTCAAGAGGCCGACGATGATTCGGGGCGGCGCGTCACTGCACGAACAGCCCCAACGCCGGGCCGCTCGATGTTACCCGCTGGTCGTTCCTCGGAACAACGCGGGTCCGATCTGCTAGATTGATCGCATAGGGGTCATACAGGAGGAGTGACTCGTCATTCTCCTCGAGCACATACAGTCTCTGGTCGTCTAGGGTCACGATGGGGAACTTCGCCCACACGATCCGATACGGCAGCACCGCCAACGCGACCGACAGGAGACAGATGCTGATGGTCGCCCATCGGATGATCCTGGTGGTGAGCAGGTCGCTGGCCTCCTGGCCCTTACGGGGAAACAGCCGCCAGACCGCGATGCCGAGCCCCAGACTCAAATAGGCGTAGGCCTGCTCCCGGGCCATCTTGTACCCATCCCCCGCGGCCCCGAGCAACGTAAGATCCGGCGCCTGGTTCGGTTCCATGAGCGACGTCATGGCGCCGAACAGGTCCGAGAACACCACCGTGATTCCGAGCCAGGCGACCGCGCCGATGGCGAACACCATCATCGCCGCTGCCGTCGGGTCGAGCCGAGTCCACCAGCGGTCGCGCGGCGGTCCATGGGTCGATCGCCGCATGAGCCGGACGAGTGCCCCGATCGCAATCAGCACGGCGATGGCGAAGATCAAGACGATCCAGTAGAACGAGAACGCGAGCATCGACCGCAGGCCCCACTGCAGGTATGTCAGCGGCGTTTCGTTCGAGAACGCGTCCGGCACCCCGAGAAAGATCTGGAAGGCCCGTGTCTCGAGAAACCCCAGCATTCCCAGGCTTCCCACCGCCGCGGCGAGCACGGCGAGAGCGCCGAGGCGCCGCGTCAAAGCAGTCCGTTCGGTCGGCAGGGTGTTCCAGAGGGCCTGCTCCATCTGACCGGCGCTGCCATAGCGCGCCCCTGGCGTCCGTGCCACCGCCTGCTCGACGACATTGACGAACGATTCCGGCAGGTCGGGCCGGATGTCACGCAACAGGGTTCGTTGGTACCGCGCGTGCTGCTGACGAATGCCCTGGACCGACTCCGCCTCCACGGGGAAGCGGTTGGTCACCAGATAAAACAGCAGCACGCCGAGCGCATAGATGTCGCTCGCCTGGCTCGACTCCTGCCCGTCGAAGAGCTCCGGCGCCATGTAGAGCGGGGTGCCGGCGACGCCGTCCAGTATCTCGGTGTTGCCGGGCGCCTTGACCCGCGCCGCCCCGAAATCCATCAAGACGATGCGGCCGCCGGTTTCCCGCATGACGTTCTGGGCTTTGATGTCGGAGTGGATCAGGTCCTTGGCGGCGGCTGCCGCTAGCTAGGGCCTGACAGAGCTTGATGCCGATCGACGTCGCTTCCTCGGCGCTCAGGGTGCGCCCGTGCTCGATGACTTCCGCAAGCGTTTCCCCCTCGATCAGCTCCATCCGGATGCCGAGCCGTCCCTCGTGCTCGTCCACTCCATGCACCGTCACGACGTTGGGATGATGGAGACGCGCGAGGCTTCTGGCTTCCTTCTTGGTCCGGGTTCGTTCTCGCGGGTGCGAGACCGCTGTATGCGAGACCTTCAGCGCGATATGCCGCTTCAGGTCCGGGTCCAGAGCCCTGTAGACCTCTCCGAATGTCCCGACACCGAGACGCTCCTTGATCTCGAGCCCTGGCCATGACACCGGCGCTACATCGGGGTCGCCCGCACCGTGGGGGATGCTCGGCGGTCGTTCGCCTGAGGCGAAGAGCTCGACCGCCCGCAACGCTGATAACAGCGGCCGGTCGTCTGGGGAAGAGCGGCGTTCCGCCGCGTCCCAGTCGGTCGACGACGCGTTCGAGATCGACTCCAGCACATCACCGAACGGGCCCGGCGCGTGCCCACCGCCGGCCATGCTCTCGGCAAGACACGCGATCGCGTCTTTCACGATCGCGCGCTTGCTTTCGGCCGAGTCCTCGCCGAGCTCCGTCGAGATCTCCTCGTAGCTCAGACCGATCTCGAACCGTCGGGAGAACACGCGCCGGTGCTCCGCGCCCAGCTCCGCCACGGCGCGCACATAGGACT